>Ga0187779_10000023_pt1 | contig 111183 bp, 95 predicted proteins | sample 1015_Q2_SP10_10__FD_132435 | JGI IMG/M metagenome (GOLD analysis project Ga0187779, IMG submission 132435) | Tropical peat soil microbial communities from peatlands in Department of Meta, Colombia - 1015_Q2_SP10_10_MG | ecosystem: Environmental > Terrestrial > Soil > Wetlands > Peat | place...
GTTGTCGTAATCGAGAAGGGCACATCCCGCGCCAGTGGTTTCGGGAAGGTATTTTTCGGGCGACTTTCCGGCAGTGTGGTGCCAGGTAATGCCGCTGATAGAGGGCGGGATCTCCTCAAAGGGGTAATCTGCGGTCTCCGGCAACGCCCAGGCATACCGGGAAAGCCCGCGAAAAAGCGCGCAACTGGCAAGCCCACCGAGAACCTGGCGGCGCGACAAGCAATACGGCGGATGGGGCGCTGGTAATCTTGTCTTCAACTGGGCGGCGGATCCTCGCTGAGATTCCGTCAATACCGGACGCCAGGGGACATCAGTTTGGACTCTGGGACTGGTCGCTCCGGTCCTGAACTTTATTATCCTGCGTCAACTGACGGTGAACGGCGAATTCCCTATCGGCGTCGGACTTTCGACCCACGCGACTGTAAGCCAGGGCCAGGTTGTAATGAGTCGCGGGATTTGCAGGCTCCAGCTTGGTTGCCGTCTCCAGCGGCGAAATCGCGTCTGTGTATTTCTTTAGCGAGATGAGAACCTCGCCCAGACCGAGAAAGGCATCCCCGAAGCCGGGATCAAGTTTGCTGGCGCGCGCGAAGTGCTCAACGGCATCGTCGAGTTGCTGGCTCTGATGAGCTAGCTCTCCCAGGATGTATTCGGCACCGGCGTTGTTAGGGTCGATCTTAAGTTCCTCCTGAAACTCCTTTCTGGCCTGTTCCACCATATCCGGCTCGGGGTTGGGCCTCGAAAGCAGCAACCGCCCCAAGCGAAAATGAATGCCAGGCAAACGGGGATTCCGCTGTAGTACCTTCCGATACTCATCGGCGGCAGCATCCCACTTGCCTTGGACTTCCAGGGACTCGGCGTTGAGGAGATGGCCTTGCTCGGAATCCGGAGCGGTCCGAGCCAATTCCTGGGCAGCGCGCGTGGACAAGTCAGAGTACCCATGGACCAGGACATAAAGCACCTCGGGATCGCTCGGAAAGTCGCGTCCCAGGATCTGCAGGAAATCAACTGCCGCCTCCGGCCGGCCCAGGGTCATGGCACAGCGCACACCAGCGAGTCCAGCTTTCCGCTTGAGTTCTCCGTCACCCAGTCTGGAGATTGTCTTTTTCAGCGCAGGCAGCGCTTCGGCGCACTGCCCCTGCTCAGCCAGCGCGACAGCATGTCTTGTGGCGGAAGAAACGTCGGGGGATTTGGGGGAAACCTGAGCGCTGCAGATCACTGTGGTCGCAATCAGCGCGCCCAGCAAACGGAAGATGGTCGGTCCCGACATCTCCTGCATACTAAACGAAAAAGACGACAGGCGCCGGAGCACCTGCCGTCCTTGATCCCGTTGGAGCCGTCAGAAGTAAAACTTTAGCGCGAACTGGATTTGGCGCTGGGCCTGAGTAGCCGTGATGTGCCCATCGCTGCCTGGAACCGAGAAGTTTGGATGGTTGAAGGTATTCAGGAAGTCAGTGCGAAACTGAAGTCGCATTCGCTCATTGAACGGGATGTTCTTCTGTAACCCCAAATCCACATCTGCGAAGCCCGGACCGATCACTGGGCCCTGGGTGGGACAGTTGCCGAACGTTCCCTTGGCGGGATCCGAGAGGAAACCATTGGTGGTGTCATACCAGAGCAGTCCAGCGTCACTCACCGTTTTTGGATAACGCAGCAAAGAAACGTCACAGTTGGGGCGTGGTCCTGGCGACCCGGTTCCAGAGAAATCGGATCCATAGAGCGCAATCGGGAAGCCAGTGTGCAGGGAAATAATTGGATTCACTGACCAATTGCCAATCACCGCATTAACCGCAGACGGGGTATCGTGGGCGAGTGCCTTTCCCTTTCCCACCGGAAGCTCATACACGGCATATGCACTCAGGACGTGTTTTGAGTCCCAGTAGCATTGGGCCCAGTCCGCCCTAGAATTGTAGAGGTTCTGGTAGTAGGGACTGGATGGTGCAGCTTGTGTCGTAGTACTCCAAGTCCCGAAGTAGCCGCTGTTGTCGGTGAGGCACTTGGAGTAACTGTAGGACACTTGCGTCTCAAGTCCATGACTGTAACGTTTCTGCAGAACAGCCTGCAGGGCGTTATACTCCATTCTTCCCACGGACGCTGTGAGCTTAACGACCCCAAAGTGATTCGGACCAAACGTCCCGTCGGCGTTCTGGCCGCCTACATAAGGTGTAGACGTCACCGTGCCATTCGGTTGCAGAACATTTTGCGTCAACCATTCCGGCACCATCAGGTGAGTCCCATGTTGACCCACGTAGCCAAGCTGCAAGGTCGTATTGTTCGCGATTTCGTGTTGGAAGCTCAGGTTCCATTGTTGCGCAATGGCTGGCTGCACCGTGTTATCCCAGGCTAAGACCGTGGCATTGAGGAAGGGATCACCGCCGACCACAGCCCCCGCCGAGGGCCCGGCCTCGGTGGTAAACGCTTCTCCGGTGGTGACATTGACGGCCTGGGTTTGCGGGGGAGTATTGGGCGGGTTCTGAGTGAGCCTCAGGTTTGTTCCTGTTCCCTCGAGATAGGAGGAGATGGTGTAGGCACCGCGAATGACTGTTTTGCCTCCCCACATTCCGGGCGACCAGGCAAAACCGATTCGGGGCTGCAGAGCTGGCCAGCCATAGGTGGAATTGTAGAGTCCCCGGCTGAAGCCGTTACTACCCACACCGACCACGGTCGCGTTGCCAGGGTATTCCAATGCTCCGGTAAGCTTGTTGATGTTCACCTGACGGTTATTCTCCTCCACCCACGGGGTCCGTGCTTCGTAGCGCAGTCCCAGGTTCAGGGTCAGGGTGCTCGTCACTCGCCAGTTGTCCTGCACATAGCCGGCATAGAGCGAATCCAACTGGTGCCAGGCTCCGCCCCCACCGCTTACCCCGCGTCCGACCAGCGAGGGCAACCCCAGCGCAAAATCCGCTGCCGCGGCAGCGTTGGCGCCCGCGCCCGAGGTGATCGTCCCGGTGTATTGGCCGTTATAGAGCAGCATTCCCAGCTCGCCGCCATTGCCCGCATAAAACACGTTGATCTTGTACTTGTTCCACTGGAAGCCGGTCTTGATCACGTGCTTGCCATGGGTGAAAACAACGTTGTCGTTGAACTGTATGACGGTGGAAGCGAAATCCTCCACCGCCAGTTCATTGCCGAGGGTGGCCAAGGTCCCAGTTCCCGGGTTGGTGATAGTTCCTCCCCCGAACCCGAATCGAGGTAAGCCGGCAGAGGTGACGCCGGCGATGCCGAGCTGCGAGGCCAGCGTGTTAACCGACCCCGGGAAACTGTAGTTGTTATCAGAGAAACTGACCCAGTTGATTCCAAAGCGGGCATCATTCAGGATTGCGGGGCTGAAGGTGTGGCTCCAATCCAGGACAGCATTCTTTAGATGGGCGATGTTGGTGTAGGTTCCCAGCAAGCCGACGGAGTTGGTATTGGGATCGTGCTGGTATCCCTGCGAGTAGCGGGCAAACATCCTATCCTTGGCGGTGATGTCGTAATCCACCTTGACGTCGCCCTGGTCGGAATTAAACTGCTGTCCAAAGGCATTGGGTGCATTGCCGAAACCGGTGGCGTCTGGCGTCACGTTCGTCGGATAATCGCTGGATGTCACCAGCTTTGTGAAGGCAGGGTTGAGCATGTTGGAGGGGATGACGTTGCCGGGGAATGGATTGGAGCCGGGCGCCACCAGTTGACACGCAGTTCCGCCGGTTATCCCCGTACCGGCAGCACAGGGGTTGTACAACTGCACAGGGGTCGCCAACTTGAGCAATGCGCCGAAATTACCGGCCGCTTCGGCAGGAGTGAGTACTTCCACGGTGCTGGTGCTGGGCGGGTAGTCCAGGCGTCCGCCCTGATAGTCAGCGAAGAAGAACAGCTTATTCTTGATGATGGGGCCCCCGAATGTACCCCCGAACATATTCCAGCGTAGTGTTGGTTTGGGCAGCACTCCCGTAGCAGTGCCGACGGTATTCCCGTTTCGCCAGGTGTTGGCATTGAAAATGTCGTTGCGGAAGAACTCAAAAGCATCGCCATGGAAGCTGTTGGTGCCTGACTTGATCGTGGTGTTCACGATTCCGCCCTGGAAATTTCCGAATTCAGCGGAGGCGTTCTGCGTGATGAGGTTGAACTCCTGGATCGCGTCCGGGGACGGTGTCAGGCCCAGCTTGTTTTCGGATACCTGATTGTTATCCATGCCATCGAGGAGGAAGTTGTTCGCCTGTTCCCGGTTGCCGTTGATGTAAGGACGGCCGCCGTTCTCGGCGGTGTTGGACCCCTGATTAAAACTGGCGGCGTCCACGGTGAGAGAACCCGGCGCCAGCAGCGTCAACTGGACAGGATTGCGCGTGGCCAGCGGCAAATTGTCATTCGTCCGAGCATCGATAATGGTGTCGACCTCAGTTGTGTCTGTCTTGAGTACCGGTGCGCTGCCCGTAACCTCAACGGTTTCCGATACCTGGCCAACCTTCATCGGCGCATCTACGCGCGCGGTTTGATTCAAGACCAGGGCGAAAGGCGGGCGTATGAGCTTCTGGAACCCCTGGGCTGTGACCTCGACCTTATAGGTTCCAACTGGGATCCGGCTGATGCTGTACGTGCCACTTTCGTTGGTAGTCGCGGTCCAGACGGTGCCCCGCTCCGTGTCCGTAGCGGTCACGGTGGCTCCATTGATGGGTGCCCCCGTGGGGTCGGTCACGGTCCCCACGATACCGGCCGTGACCTCCTGGCTCCAGGCGTTTTGCCTGAGCCCGGCCAGAGCCAGCAACGAGAAAAGGACAAACAGGCTACTTAATCTTCGAGTTCTCATCCCAGAACCTCCCACACGATTCGGCTTGCCGCCCATCTCGAAAATGCCGACATGCTATATAGCACATTTCTACTAGTCAAGAGAAAAATGCACCCAGCCGAAAATTTCGGCGACGCACGCGGCAGCATCCCCACTCTATAGCGCTATGCCAGGTGTGAAGTTGATGGCGAGGTGTTCCTCGGCGGAAAACCCTATGAAAAACGGAAGACAAGCTACAAAAGCTAACATCCTACCCATGGGGACCCGAGAGATAGTAGCGGGGGCTATCAAAAGACTGTCGCGCTGGGCTTCGGAAGTTCAGCAGCTATAGAGCAGCTATGAAATTCTGGAGCGGCCTGTTGGGGGCTTCCGGAAAAATCCCTCTTTACATAGGAAAGCGCATACGCTATATAGCACGTGAAGAGGCAGTCACAGCCGCTGTCTGCTATTGATAGGTTTTTTAAGGAAAGTCGATGGGACAGAACCACCGGAATGGAACGCCGGCCTACAAGAAGATCCAGGCTGCGGTTCGCAGGCGCATCAAAGCCGGACAGCTAAGACCCGGGGATACGGTACCCTCGGAACGAGAACTGGCCAAGCTTCATCAAGTTAGCCTGATGACCGCCCGTCACGCCCTGGCTGGCCTGGAGCGGGAGGGCGTGGTGGAACGGCGTCGCGGCGCGGGAACGTTTGTCGCTCCTCCCAAGATCCATTTCAACAAGCTGATGAGCTACACGGAGCATATGTCCAGTCGTGGGCTCACACCCCGATCGAGGGTCCTCTGCGCGAAGTTGATCGACCATCAGCAAGAGATCGCCGCCCGTCTATCATTACCGGGGACTAGCTCTCTGGTAAAGATTGAGCGGCTTCGGCTTACAGAGGAGGATCCCTTCGCGCTGGAATTCTGCTACCTGCCGGGCGAAGAATTTGCGGAGCTGGTTTCCGCGCCACTAGGTCGGAGTTCTTTGTTCGCCACATTGAAACATGACTATGCCGTGGAGCTGGCGTACGCGGACGAGGAGATCGACGCCACGGCGGCTGATGCGCACAACGCAGAACTGCTGGGCGTACTCCGCGGCGCCCCGTTATTGCGAATTCGCCAGGTAATTTACTCCACCAAGGGCAAGGCAGTGATATATGGAGTAGGCTTCTATCGCTCCGAACGGCATACACTGTTTGTCCGTCGTTTCCGCTAGGCGACATGTGGGGTAACAGACTGCACCTCGCCAAGAACTGGAGCCAAGTTCCTCACCACCGCCGCCCGGATCGTGATCCTTTCGGGTTGCGACGGTGCTGGCTGAGAAGGGCATGATACTTGCCGGAGATATTGGCGGCACCAAGTGCACTCTGACGTCGTTCGCCGAGAACGAATCGGATCTCAAACCGGTGTTCCGCTTCAGCGCTCCCACCCGGGAATTTGCTAGTGTCGAGATTCTCCTGAAGAAGTTTCGGGCGGAGGCGGCGAAGGGCGGCCACGAACTTCCACGTAACCAGCTGACGGCTGCGGCTTTTGGCGTTGCCGGAGCGGTCGTCAACGATCGGGTTGTCACGAACAACCTGCCATGGGTGGTTGAAAGCAGGAGTCTGGCCGACACTCTGGACCTGGATGCGGGCAGGACCTTGTTGATCAATGACTTAGTGGCTGCCGCTTCCAGTCTGGCCCATCTCCGGGAGAGCGATCTGCTACAGCTTAATCAGGGAACTTCCCTACCCCACGCTCCCAAGGCGCTCATCTCCGCCGGAACCGGACTAGGAGAGGCCATTCTGTTCTGGGATGGCCAGCGCTATCGGGTTTTTCCCTCAGAGGCCAGTTTGACCGACTTCGCGCCCCGCAATGATCGCGAAGTCCAATTGCTGCTGACATTGCGGGAACGCATGCCCCGCGTGTGTAGCGAGGAGATTGTTTCGGGACGGGGATTTCGCACCATTCATCAGATCCTCTTCCCTGAAGTGCACCACCCTTTTCTCGATGATCCCGGGGCAGACGTAGCGGCCGACATCACCCAGCAAGCATTGACCAGATCTTGTGCGGCGTGTATGGAAACCCTGCAGGTTTGGATCGAAGCCTACGGTGCCGAGGCTGGAAACATGGCGCTTCGGGTCCTGCCCTTTGGCGGGGTTTACGTGGCGGGAGGGATCGCAGTGAAAATTCTCCCTAAGATGAAGGATGGGAGTTTTGTGCGCGCCTTCAGCGATAAAGCCATGCTGAGTACCCAACTCGCGCGAATCCCAATTTATCTCGTGCTCAACGAAGATGCTCCGGTGATGGGAGCGGCCTATGAGGCGTTGGCGGTCTTACGCAGATTGAATTGAAGCCTGAGGGCACTCGGAGACGCTGCCGGGACAGGCTCACCAATCACACCCGCAGTGGTTGGTGGAAGGATCTCAATTTTGAACATACCCTCACAGTGCATTCCAGCTCAACGGGTCCAAGGTCGCGGGTTCACGCGCTTTTGACGGGTTCCTGACTCGCCTCAACACTGGCCGCAAGAGCGCCGTGGACATTCGTATCGTCGCTGGCGAATCCACATTTCAACGTGGTCCCTGGTTTACGCTTGCCCATGACACCGACTCTGCTGCAGGGACGGTGCGCGGGACGATCCAGACTGCCACAACCCGAAAGGCGGGGCTCTGCGGCTATATCCCGGCGGGGCCGTTTACTCCCTATAGTTTCAACCGCTCGAACTATCGTATGCCCCACACAGACAAAGTAAGTTCAGGATAAGTACTGGATAGTTTCGAGGTGGGTCTGTAAGATGGTCGATTGTGGCCCTGCACAGCGTTTGAGAGGAAATGATGACTAATATCGCGACTGCGTTGAGAGAATTGCAAAAAGAACGGATTTTTATCGCAGCAAAGCTTAGGCAACTGGATGAAGCGATATCCGTGTTAGGAAAGATCTCGGGGCGCCACGGCCGCGCGCCTTTGGTCAGAGTAAGAGCTAGAGTCCGCCGACCTTTGTCAGCCAAGGCCCGACGCAGCATTGCGGCCGCGCAACGTGCACGCTGGGCGAAGTGGAGGGCCAGGCAAACCAAGAAAACCGTGTAGCCGAGTCACTTTGACCACGCAAAACCGCGCCCTCTTTGTCTGTCCTCGCAGGATTCACCTGTGTCGCCGTGCGAACCGAGTCGCAGGCGAGACGAATGGTAAGGCAGTGCGGCGCGATACGAAGCTCAGAATCCAGCGGAGGGGAACGTCGCACAAAGCGGGGAGACACGACAGCCGTGCGCTGAGTAACCCCAGCTTCTCCCGTTGACCTGGTGTTCCGCGATCCTTTACACGCGATCACCGGCCTCCCGCTGCCAACTCGGGCAAGCCGCCAGGAGAATCAAGCCAGACATCCAGCGAGTCTTTCTGGTTCCCCAGCCTTTGCTTCCAGAAACCGCGAAACTCAGCTGTTCCGATGGTCGTGCCCGTGTAGATTTGGAAGAACTCCCGCGCGGCTTGAAAGAACTTTTCATCACCCAAAGCCTGCCTCAGGTGATTGAGCATCAGCGACCCTTTGTAGTAGCGAATCACGAAGCCAGAGCCGTTGAAAGGCACGGTGGACAGGGAGGGTGCGCTGGCCGGCAACTGGCGAACTTCCCGGCGATAATTTTCGAGCACACTTTCAAATTCCTGTTCCGACAAGATTTTTTCCACGGCTACCGCAGAAAAGTATTCCGCGAAAGCTTCGTTGATCCAGTCCCCCTGTCCAGCACCGAAATTCCACCAGAAATGCGCGATCTCATGAGCGATGTCCTGAAAGAAAGAGAAGTTCGGATCCTTCTTGAGGGACTCCAGCGTCAGGCCTTCTGAGGTGACGATCATTCCCGGCCTAGCAATTCCTGCGCGCCCCTGACCTTTTCGCTTCGGGGAATAGACGTGTTTAATCGTTCCCGCTGGAATGGTCGTCTGTCCCAAATAGTCTGTGAAGAGTTTCATAACGTTGGCAATCTGGCCCATTTCCTTGTCAACGAACGCTTCCGGCATTTGGGTGTAGTAAATCTCAATGGCGGCTTCAGACAGACGGGTCGATTTCTGCTTGTAGTTCGGAGAAGCCGCAATCAGGATGTCGGTGTCATGGGGGGAGTACCATTGAGTGATCGCGCGCCCACCCTTGATCTCATCTTCGAGTTTCTTCCCTGAGCAAATTGCGATCCAACCCTGAGGAAGAGAAACCTGCAGATCGATTGCGATGGGGTGCCCCATCACAAAAAATTGCGGGTACCAGGAGGAATAATTGGCGAGCTCAACCAGGTGAGGGTTGATTTGGTCGTCGAGGGCTTGCTTTTGGTCGGGGAACGTGCCGAATTCAGGAAGGTTTTTGAGGCGGCCTTCATATTCGAGATCTATGTGGATCTTGCCTTGCCGAACATCGGCTGGCAAGCGGATGACCACATTTCGCGTGGCGGGATTTGTAAGTGTGGGTTTGGTAGCTTCAAAGGAAAACCTTGCCGGCTGATCATTCACCGACAAGTGCTTTATGGCAAAGGTCTCATGCAGAGCAAATTGAATCTCCCCGGCGAGTGGACCCTGGAGAGGCGCTTCTATGTTGCCACGAACCGCGAGGCTGCCCAGTGTCGGGTCGATGGTCACGTTCAGGTGATAAGAAACGGGTGTTGGCCTTTCTTCCGCTAGCAGTGAATTGGCCAGGCGAAGAACAAGAGAGAAAATCAGAAGCAAATAGTTGTGTCGCTGACAGGAAGGCATTCGACCTCCTCTCGATGGGTCGCTACTTTGTCCCTGCGCGGATGGGCGGACATCCTGCCGCGCTAAAGGCGCGTTTCAATGCAGTGCGTTTGTTGTCGTCACCACCTCTGGAACACACCCCGTCATTTCAGGCTCCGGAGAAGACTGATGGAAATACCGCGGGTTTGGTAGCTCTCGGCGGCCAGCTCCGGGAAAGCCTAACTTCAGGATCGATCCAAAGAAGAGGCAAGGACAGAGGTCACGTTCGTGAGTGACTGGGGAAGCAAGCATGGCTCGCGCGCCACTTTGCTCAAGGACTCCCGGTTTTCGATTCTTAGACTCCGGCGCCAGGAACGTGAGTGATTCCAACGTGAGCTTCGAAGTGCTCTCCCGCTCTAACCTCACCGCGCCGCGTGACCTTGTCGCTTGGCTCCTCATCTCCACCGACAAAGCTGGGCTTGTTTGTCCTTAGGGGGTTGCAGCAAAAGTCTGGCGCAAAGTCGGGGACTCTTCTAACAAAATTAGGTAGACATCGTCGTTTGGTTCCCGCGAACGCAGCCGGGGCAAATGTCTCCCCAGCCTCCTATAATCGATCATGGGCTGGACTCCTCGGTCCGTGCTCGGCTGGTTTTTTGACGGTCGGCATGCGGCTGCGGACCGGTTGATTCCGCGCTGGCTATTTCTGCGCTCGCTCGGCCTGATCTACTTTTCCGCCTTTCTCTCTCTCACCTTTCAGATCCGTGGTCTGATCGGTCCGAACGGAATTCTGCCCGCTGACCGCTATCTTCAGGCAGTGGCCGAATCGCTCGGCCCTTGGCAGCGAATCTGGTATGCGCCGACGCTACTGTGGTGGACGAGCGGGTCAGGCATGCTGGATGCTCTGTGCTGGACCGGTATGCTGGCGTCGTTGCTGCTGGCTTTGAATCTGTGGCCGCGGCCTATGCTCTTGATCTGCTTGGCTTGCTTTCTGTCCTTCGTAAGTGCCGCGCAGGATTTCTCCGGATACCAATCGGATGGGATGCTGCTCGCCGCAGGATTCATCTGCTTGTTCTTGGCCCCGCCAGGATTTCGTCCGGGCTGGGCTCGAATGTATCCTCCTTCGCGAGCCGGTGTGTTCTTGCTGCAGTGGGAGTGGTTCCGCATCTACTTCGAGTCTGGAGTCGCCAAGCTCCTGAGTGGAGACCCAGGATGGCGGGATCTGACGGCAATGGATCAGTACTACCAAAACGGGCCATTGCCCACTTGGATTGGCTGGTACATGCAGCATTTGCCACATCGCTTTCACGCGGCTACTGTCTATGCCACGCTCGCGCTGGAATTGGGATTGGTCTGGATGCTATTTATGCCGAGGCGCTGGCGGATTGCATGTTTCTTCATTGTGACCCCCTGGCAGCTCGGTGTGATTCTGACGGCGAACTACGCGTTTCTCAATTATTTCGTTCTCGCGATGGGCTTCCTGCTGCTGGATGATCGTTTCATACTGGGCATCCTACCGGAACGTTGGTCAGGGCGGCTGTTGGTTCTGCTGTCGGGGACACAAACAACTCCACCAAGGACCGTGAATCGCTGGAGAGCGAGGTTCCGCGGTCCGTGGGAGGTCGTAAAGCTCTCGACCACCGCCATCCTACTGACTTGGGTGTTCTATGACGCCACGGCCCAACTGATCTGGATGTTCGCCAGGGTGCCTTTACCGGTTTCCCCAGTGACCGCGCTTGAGCCATTTCGGATTGCCAACCAATATGGGTTGTTCGCGGTGATGACACGTGGACGATATGAAATCGAGTTCCAGGGGTCGAGCGACGGACAGAACTGGTTGGTCTACCCATTCCGCTACAAGCCACAGGCCCTGGATCAGCCTCCGGGCATCTACGCGCCGCACCAGCCACGATTGGACTGGAACCTGTGGTTTGCTTCCCTGGGCTCTTGGCGCCAGTATCCTATCGTTCCGAACACCGAGGTTCGGTTGCTCGCGGCCGACAAGGACGTTCTTGCGCTGTTTGCCCGGGATCCTTTTGCGGGGGAACCACCTCGCCAGGTTCGGGCTGTACTTTGGCAATACTGGTTCACGACCTGGGCAGAGAAACAGGCAAATGGTCCGTGGTGGCACCGTCGGCTGTTGGGGTTGTACGCGCCCACGCTGGAGCGCCAGCCGGATGGTAAAGTTAGGGTTGTCGAATGGCCTACGCTCGAGCCGCGTGAATAGCAGAGGACGGGAGGTCTGGGTTCGTTGTGGCGTCGCCTCGTGCAATTGCGTCACAACCGTCACGCGGACTTCAATTTCTCTTCGACATAGAGAGAGCTCAATCATGCGCTCCGTCAATTGTTCCGCTGGCAGTCCCGCAAAGTTTTTCAGCACCAACTCCTTAACATAGAGCCGGACCAGATAGCACAACTGGAGAGCGCACGCGTCGCGAAAACAAAATCGCGATGCCCGTTATTCACCACGATCAGGTTCCGCTCAGGATCAAATCGCGAGCGCCACAGTTCGCCGGAGGCCCGTTCAAAAGTGTAACCCGGTAAGCCGCGCCCATTGACGAACGCAGGGCCTAGGCCCATAGCCGTGGCAAGGCTGTCGGTGACCGTAAGCAGCGCCTCTGTGCGGCAGTGCACGTCGCCCTGTGAGACGCTGACGGACAAAACGCACGAGGCCCGGCGACGGGGGTGCCTGGAAGCTCACCTCTTGTTGATCGGAAGTGGACGAGAGCAGGCCACGCCCTTCCAGGCGCGCAGGGACTCCCGGTTCGCTTGCTCTTCCTAGGCCCGTCGCTGTGCCTCGATGAGGCTATTGAGGTGTGCTTCGAGTCGTGCGAGAGCCTCCGCGAATGCCCCATAGCGTTCATCGTGGACGACTCCGGAACGCGTGCCAGGTGTGAGATTCAGGTAGGGCACATCGATCAGGCCCTGCAAATAACCAGAGTTCCACGGCGCACGATGAGTGCGGAGACCGGTATTCCAAACTTCTGGTGGCGCTGGCCGCTCCCGGTTGCGAGCAAGGCCGTGATGACCCCAGATACGCCTAGTGATGAGTCTCTGTGAGTGCAGCTCCGAAGCGACGCCGGGCGCACTACCAGGAAGGCGGGGCGTCGGCTGCAGCGCGCATTCTAAAGCGGCAACTGCGAGGTCAAAAATAACGAGCGTCCGGACCCTTTCGAGTCTCGGACGCCCGGGCAGCCCTCCCCCAGAACTGCTCGCCCACGACAGTAAACGCAAGACTGTTTTCTGCAAATAGCACTTCCGTGCCAGAAGTGAGCCACTAACGTGCCATCTCCAAGAACCCCTGTCCGGCACGGGTTTCGGGCGGCTGGGCCTGTCACGGAGGTTGCCCGCGCGTCGCGGACGCCGCTAGGCACGTCTTGGGTGGGACGGGGAGCCAACTCAGAATGGGATGGCAAACGTTGAGGTTATGGGAGCGGACGCTGCCAGGCTGACCACTGATGACCAACGACTAGCGATTGACTGCCGCCCTCCCGTGCATGGGTGACAGTGCCCGCAAACGGGCCACGATTTCCGGGACGAGTCTTATCGCAAAATCCACTTCCTCGTCCGTATTCTGCCTGCCCAGGCTGAAGCGGAGGCTAGCCCGCGCCCGGTCCGAGCGTAACCCCATCGCTGTGAGGACATGCGAGGGTTCAATCGCCCCCGAGGAACAAGCCGCCCCAGTGGACACGGCCAGTCCCTTCAGGTCGAGCGCAATGACTAGGGCCTCGCCCTCGATGCCTTCGAAGTACAGATTCGTGGTGTTGGGGATTCTCGGCGCGCCCGCGCCATTGACCCCGGTCGATTCCACTTCCTTCAATGCCTTCTCTATCCGGTCGCGCATGGCGGCCAGGCTACGATCCTCGCCGCGCTCCAGCCCAAGTCGGGCCAGCTCCGCCGCCTTCCCCAGCCCGACAATCCCCGGAACGTTTTCCGTCCCGGCCCGCCGGGAACGTTCGTGGCGGCCACCGTAGAGCATCGGTTCCAGCGCCGTCCCCTTGCGCACGTACAGCGCTCCCACCCCTTGCGGAGCATGGATCTTGTGTCCGGAGATGGCCAGCAGGTCACAGCCGGCCTTGTCTACATTGACTGGCACCTTCCCTACAGCCTGCACGCCATCGCTATGCCAGAAAACGTCGGCCTCGGCCGCGATTCGGCCAATCTCCTCCAGTGGCTGAAGAACGCCGGTCTCGTTATTGGCCATCATGATGGAGATGAGCTTCGTATTGGCGCGCAGGGCGTGCCGCACATCGTCCGGATTCACCACACCTCTCCCGTCGACCGGCACATACGAGACCTCGCATCCCAGGCTCTCCAAGTGCTTGCCGGCGTTCAATACGGCGTGGTGTTCGACCGTAGACGTAATGACGTGGTCGCCCGCTTTGATCAGGCCGAAGATCGCCAGGTTGTCGGCCTCGGTGCCGCCGCTGGTGAACACGATCTCCGAGGGCCGCGCCCCCAGCAGCCGCGCCACCGACTCGCGCGCCTGCTCCACTGCCGCCCGCGCCTCCTGCCCATGATGGTGGATGGAGGAGGCATTCCCGAAGTGCTCGGCAAAATACGGCAGCATCGCCTCCAGCACCTCCGGCAGGAGCGGAGTCGTCGCACTGTTGTCGAAGTAAACCCGCTTCATGACTTGCATTTATTTTACGCCGCGTGGCCTTGGGCGACGGAGGCCACCGCGACCGAGCAGGCGGCAGCACACTGCAGGCACGCCCTGCGCCCCGGCTTCGATGGGGAATTCCAGAGAAGGACGGACACACCGGCGAACCCTACTGGCGGGCGGTCAGTTCTGTGGCCTCGCGTTCGGAGAGCGTGAACTTCACGTCTGTCGTTCCGTTGGCTGTCACGCTCACACTCTTGATCCAGGTCAGAGGCGGGGAAAAAATCGGCCGCTGGACGCGCACCTGCGTCATGACATCGTAGACCGACCCCTGTCCCACGACCTTCCAACCCTCATGCCAAGCCACGATCTCGTAGTTCCCGGGGGGAACGTCCGTCAGTTCAAAGCTCCCGTCCGCGTCCGTCACCGCATAGTAGGGATGCGGCACCACCAGAATCTCCGCGTTCATCCACACGTGACCCGCGTTGCAGCGCAGGTCCACCAGCCCGTCCCGGTTCAGGGTCCGGCTCACCACCTGGTCCACGAAGGGAAAGGGCAAGTTGTAGTCAGCGGCGCCGGACATGTGCACCGTATGCAAGGTGTGATCGCTGCTCTTGATCTTCAGTGTCCCGTTGTCTGGGACCAGGAGAATGTGCGGTTCATAGCGGCAGTTCTTCTGATTGAGGAACTGCCGCGCTTCCGGCAGTTCCACGGCTTTCCCTTGCGTGATGTCTTTCAGATACACCACCGTGTTGGCCACACCCCCGTTCGGACCGACCAACAGTCGTTCCAGGTCACGCTTCTTCTGCGAGTTAGGATCGCAGATTTCCGGATCCTTATTGATGAGTAGCGACACGGTCTTGGGAACAGGGCCAGCCCACTTCACGGTACCCCGGACCGTGCCCCCATCATGGACTGTGATTACCTGATACTTCGATTGAGCGGCTGCGGGGACGACGCCCAGCGACAGCGCTGCTAATAGTAACGTGCCCCTCATCATGTTCCGTACCCCTCAGGGAACCTTCTGTGTTCGGACGCGACGCCCAGAGTCGACCGGTAGCGACAAGGTTCCCTGCCATGACGGCAACCTGACGCGTCTTTGGATTGAAATTTTTCCCAATCCCGGGCTGTGCCGGGGACGCCGTACCCCACAACGTCATAACTGCCAATATTCGCAACCTAGGAGCAGCTGGGAGGGCACTCAAGTAACGAAGGTGAGGTGACTAACAGGATCGACGCTGGAAAATCAGCGTAAGTGTATAAGAATTCTGCAGGGCCCCGTGGGACGCTGGATCAGGGCCGGTTACTTTGGTTTTTTCGCCAGGAGCACACAGTCGACCTCCCCGGCCGAACTCTATCGTTCTGCGATCGGTACGTAGGGGGCGGGATACGCTGGGCCGATGTAGTCGGCGCGCGGCCGGATCAGGCGATTGTCGTCCAGTTGCTCGATCACGTGGGCCGACCACCCGCTGATCCGCGACACCGCGAACACGGGCGTAAACAGGTCTACATCAATCCCCAACGTGTGATAAGTCGAAGCTGAATAGAAATCGACATTGGCATTCAACTTCCTCTCGGCTTTGACGAACTGTTCGATGCGGTTGGAGATGTCGAACCACTTGCTTTCGCCACTGGAGTAGCCTAGGTCCCGGGACATCCTGCGCAGGTGCGTGGCCCGGGGATCTTCGGTGTGATAGACCCGGTGTCCAAAGCCCGGCACCTTCTTTTTCTGGGACAGCATGCCCTTCACGTACTCCAACGGATCGGCGCCATCTCGGTCAATTGCCTGTAGGATGTGGAACACCGCCTCGTTGGCGCCCCCGTGCAGCGGCCCCTTCAGCGCGCCGATCGCCGATGTGGTCGCGGAGTGCATGTCGGACAGAGTGGCCGCGGTCACGCGCGCCGCAAACGTGGATGCGTTGAGTTCGTGGTCTGCGTGCAGAATGAGCGCGATGTCCAGCGCCCGCTCCGCCGTGGCCGAAGGTGCCGTACCGTTCAGCATCAATAGGAAATTCGCGGCATGAGACAACGAACGGTCCGGGTCCACTAGGCTTTTGCCTTTACGGATCCGGTCATAGGCCGCCACGATCATCGCAATCTGCGATGTCAGGCGGATGGCCTTATGAACATTCGCTTCGTGGTCGTTGCTTTGAAATTCAGGATCGTAGAACGAGAGCGTCGACACCGCTGTCCGCAGCACATCCATGGGTAGCGCGTGCTTCGGCATCCCCCGCAAGAAATTGAGGATCGAGGCGTCCAATTTGCGCTCTTCCCCCATTCGCTCGCGGAGGTCGCGCAATTCGTTTTGCTTGGGCAAGCGCCCGAACCACAGCAGGTGGCAGGTTTCCTCGAAGGTGGAATGGTCTGCCAGGTCGTGAATATCAATCCCGCGATACGCCAGAACGCCCCGGTCGCCATCGATGTAACAAATGCTGGAAGTGGTTGCCACCACTCCTTCCAATCCCTTGGGGGCATGCGTGGTTATGCTCGACATACTTTCCTCGCCGGTTCGTGGATCAGTTCCGTAGCTTTCGGACGGAGAATACTGCCACGGGGCGCAACCCATTGTTATACGCCAAAAGTCACCGTCGTTCCAAACCGGGCTCACGGCTCTGACCTGCGGCGTATAGTAAGGGTTTGCTTCCCGTCACCGCTCACGGTGGGCACGGCAGCTCCCCGCCGGCACCCTGCTGTGGGAAACTGTACCATCTGGAGTGATCATGAAACGCGCTCTGCTTCGGTTCTTCCTGGCTGCATCGGTTTGGTTCAGTCTCCTTTGCCTGGCCGACGAAGGCATGTGGCTGTACAATGCCTTCCCCAAAGACGGGGTGAAGGCCAGGTATGGTTTCGAGCCTACGCAGCAGTGGCTTGACCAGGTACGCCTGTCCTCTGTCCGCTTCAACAACGGCGGGTCAGGCTCGTTCGTCTCTCCGCAGGGCTTGACCTTTACCAACCACCATGTGGGCGCCGTCTGTATCCAGCAGCTTTCCACCCAGGGTCACGACTACATGAAAGAGGGTTACTACGCCCGCACCCAGGCTGAGGAAGCTAAATGTCCGGACCTTGAACTCAACGTCCTGCTGAGCATTGAGGACGTCACCTCGGCGGTCGATGCCGCACTGAAGCCCGGCATGTCCGTGGCCGAAGCCGGCCAGGCTCAGCGCTCGGCCACGGCGCAGATCGAAAAGGATTGCGCCGCGTCCACTGGCCTGCGCTGCGATGTCATCACTCTGTACTCCGGCGCAGTCTACAACCTCTATCGCTACAAGAAGTACACCGATGTCCGCCTGGTCTTCGCTCCCGAGTTCGACGCCGCCTTTTTCGGAGGTGATCCCGACAACTTTACCTACCCCCGATACGACCTCGACATCTCGTTCTTCCGCGTCTACGAGAACGACAAACCCGCTCATATCGAGAACTACTTGCACTGGTCGCCTCAAGGGGTCAAGGATGACGAGTTGATCTTCGTCTCAGGCAACCCCGGCTCAACCGGCCGATTACGCACCGTGGCTCAGCTCGACTACCTGCGTGACGTGGACTACCCCTCGCGTCTGGAGACGTACAAGCGGCGCATCGCGATGCTCGAGAAATTCAGCGGGCAATCCGAGGAGAATGGCCGCATCGCCAAGGAAGAGATCTTCGGCAACCAGAACTCGTTTAAGGCGATCACCGGTTACCTCGAGGGGCTCGAGGACAGAAGGATCATGGAAACCAAGCAGGGCGAGGAAGACCGGCTGCATGCTGCCTTCAAGGCCAATCCCGATGCCGGGGCTGAGGACCCCTGGACGGCAATCTCCGCTGCCATGGACACCCAGCGCAAAATCTACCTGCCGCTCACCTACCTAGAGCGCTTGCGCGGATTCAACGCCGACCTCGCCCAATATGCCCGGATTCTGGTCCGATCGGCTGTCGAGAAACCCAAGCCCAACGACCAGCGGCTGCGGGAATACCGCGACTCGGCGTTGCCCTCCCTTGAGCAGCAGCTGTTCTCCACTGCCCCCGTCTACAAGTCGCTGGACACCGTGACTCTTGCCGACTCCCTGGCCCAGATGCGCGATGCTCTTGGCGCCGACAGTCCGGCCGTGCAGAAGGCGCTCAGCGGAAAGTCGCCCGAGGAAGTGGCCAAAGACCTGATCGCCAATACCCAGCTCGAGGATCCCGCCGTGCGCAGGCAACTCTACGCGGGCGGAGCAGCAGCCGTGGATGCCTCCCCCGATCCTCTCATCGTCCTCATGCGGAACATCGATCCCGATGCGCGTGCCGCGCGCAAAGAGTATGACGACCGGGTCGACGCCGTGGAGCGTCGCGATGGAGGGCAGATTGCCAGGATCCGGTTCGTCAAGACCGGCTTCAACCAGCCTCCGGACGCAACCTTCACACTCCGCCTGAGCTACGGCGCGGTCAAGGGCTACGCTGAAGGCGGCCAGAAGATTCCATACTTCACCACCATGGGCGGGGCTTTCGCGCACGCGGCCAAACACAACGGCAAGCCCCCCTACCAGCTGCCCGAAAGCTGGAACAAGGCCAAGGCAAAGCTCGAACTTTCCGTCCCCCTGAACTTTGTTTCCACCGCTGATATCATCGGGGGCAATTCCGGAAGCCCGACGGTTAACCGTGAGGGGGAAGTCGTCGGCATCATTTTCGACGGCAACATCCAGTCTCTGGTCTGGAATTTCGCCTTCGACGACAGGGTGGGCCGGGCCATACACGTCGATTCCAGGGGCATCCAGGACGCCCTGCGCACGATCTACAATGCTCGCCCGCTGGCCGACGAACTGATGGGAACGAAAGCCGCGCCCGAGCGCACCAAATAAAGTTCGGGAAGGGTCGGCCGACGCCGGGCTCATCCTCAACCCTGGCGAGCGGTGAACCTGACTTGTCGTGGGCTGCCCGGCCGTCCGCACCAACTCCTCACAAGTCCTCGGTCCCGGTTCAAGCGGGCCAGACTTCCAATGCAGTCCCGCTCAGGATTCGCTCCGTTGTTTCCCGCTTGAGTCGCAGATTTCGGAAATCCTCTAGGTTCTGCTTCACATCCGGCACGCCCGGACCTGGCCAGTCCGTGCCGAACAGCGTTTTGTGCGCGATCTCCTCCAGCCGGGGAAAATACTGGAGCAGCGTCTTCGGCGGAATCCCGCTGATATCGAGGTACACATTCGCGTGCCTCCGTACCAGGAAAAATGCCGTATCCATCCACAGCGGCCGCCCGCCATGCGCAAGAAGAATCTTCAGTTTGGGAAAATCCACCGCTACATCGTCTACGTAGATGGGATCACCGTACTTGTTGCGGGCTCCGGGAAAAACCGATGTCCCGGTGTGAAACATGACCGGAATCCCGTTCGCCTCCGCGGCACGGTAGATGATTTCCAACTCCTTCACCCCGGCGAGGTAGTCGTTGGGATACAGCAACTGGTGCGGCGGGTGAATCTTGATCATCCGTATCCCGAGGCGTAGCAACTGCTCCACATCGGCCAGGATGTTCGCGGTGTGTCGCGGGTGCAGACTCCCACAGGGGATCAGGCGCCGCGGGTCCTGCTTCACATACTCCGCCACGAACTGGTTCACCCCCGCGGTAAACCCGATGACTTCAGGCGCTACGTAGTTGATCAGCACAGCCCGGTCGATTCCCGCGGCGTCCATGAACAGGAGAAATGCCTCGGGCGAGCGGCACAATTCCTCGATCTGCGCGAAGTTTGCCCGCTTGGCCCTCATCAGCTCGAGCGCCTCCGCCTTGAACATCTCAACGGGAGAAATATGAATGTGACAGTCCGTGATCAAGGCAGTCGTGGCTCGTCAGTCGGTCGTTGTCAGTCGTTGGCCGTCAATCGTCGGTTAAGCAGCGGGCGTCCTTCCCGCCCCCGGAGGCCTACTTCCCCGTCCATTTGGGAGCGCGCTTCTCAAGAAACGCAGCAACCCCTTCGCGCGCATCCTGGGTCCACATCAGCTCCTCGAAATAGACTTTCTCCGCTCGGGACAGGCCTTTGTCAAAGTGCATGGAGTCCCATGCATACATCGCCTTCTTGGTGACGGCCAGCGCTGCCGGGCTGAGCTTTGCCAGATGCTCCAAGACCACTTCCGTCCTGGTCTCCAGCTGCGCGTCGCGCGTGCTGTAATTCGCCAGTCCCAACCTCTGCGCCTCTGCGCCGTCAAACGTCCGGCCGGTCAGGATAAGCTCCGCCGCGCGCTTTTGTCCCACCAGCGCTGCCAGTGCGGTCGCGGCGACAGGCGGGAAGCAACCCAGGGAGATCTCGGGAAACCCCCAGGTGGCGGTCTCCGCCGTGACCACGAGATCGCACAGTATCGCCAGCTCGGCGCCACCGCCGAGACAATTCCCCCGCACCGCAGCCAACGTCACCTTGCGCGAGGTCACCAGCGCTCTCAAGATGGCGTGGAACTTGGTGAGCATCTCCTGGACTCTCTCTGGCTTATGCGCGGCCACATCGACGCCGGCAGAGAACCCGCTGCCAGACCCCGCAAATACGGTCATGGACACCGCTGGCATCTGTTCTACCTCCGCCACCGCCATAGCCATCTCTTCCATCATCGGGATATCAATGACGTTCAGCGGGGGGTGCTGCAGCGTAATACGCGCGACCGGGGGTTCGATCGCCAACGCGATTCGCGGAGCATCTGGGGAAGTCACGCGAGCAAGGATACAGCAACGTGTGTGGAAGGGACACTCCGGTCGCTCAGTGGGCCGGCATTGTTGTGCGCCTCCAAGATAGAGCCGCTACCGCGGCCTCCCAACCTGGGGGCAACGGGTATGCGTTTCTACAGCCCTGCTGTCAAACCCTTGGGGCAGTCTTCCCCGCGGGGTGGCACACCGACAGCGAGCAGTTGCCCGCAGGTGGGTGCCAAATTATTTTGAATCAACATCCTGATAACGAGGGCTACGCTCTCTGACATGTCATGGAAGCAAGCTACGGGAAAATCAAAGGCCCTGGAATCGTCGAGCCCTGTGGTCGACGACTCAAGCTACAAATTGATGGCTGACTTGCGGGGCTCGGCAATGGTTGCGAACGGATCGCGTGCCCCTTGCTTCCCTGTGATCCAGCGCTTCTCGTTGGTGATCAGCTCCAGCAGGTGCTTCTTGTCCTCCGGGGTCGGCATGGCCTCGTTCAGATGCCGCCGGTACGCCTCGTCGCTTAGCGGCTCGCCGGTCTCGGCGTGGAACTTCTGTCCTGCGAACCGCCCGATGCCGCGGTTGAACCGGATATCCGGCGCATAGAGCTTCTTCGTCCCGGGCTTCAGGAACCCGTTCAGCCGTCCGATCAGCCCCGCCACCTCGTCGCGATATAGGTGGCGGTTGTAGTCGTTGAGGTCGTCGAGTTGCGCCTCCTGCTGGTTCTGCGGCTCGTTATAGCGCCCCTTGATGCCCCACACGTACGCCCAGTGCGCCGACGAAGAATGATCTGTCCCAAACAGATCGTACGAGCAGGAAATCCACTTGTTCAGGTATTTCTGGATCAGCCAGCCCGGAATCACGTCTGCCTCAACGATCCGGCGCAGACCGTCGTTTCCGGTCCCCATGTGGAACGCTTCCTCGCGCAGCATGTACGACATGGACCTCCCCAGCGGTGCAAATGCCGAGTACTTCAGCATCTGCAGTTGGAACTTGCCGTCGCGGTCCACGAAGTCGGTGTAGGTGAAGAAGTCCATCCAGTTGTCGACGTCCACGTTGAAGGCGCCGAGCAAGCGGCGGTTCTCAAATGCGCGCCGCTCCAACATCTTTTGCGCCTCGACCTTGCCCGAATAGCCGAAGTGATCGAGCAGCAGCGCACACATCTGCCATCCGTGCCGCATCTCCTCGATCATTACCCGGGTCAGAGCGCGACGGTCCCAATCGGTGGGCGCCGTCTCAAACAGATTGCGCTGCTGTTCGACCGAGGCAAACTCCGTATCACCCTGGTAGACGATCATGTTCAGCAGCGCGTCACGCATCTGCTGCGTGGGGATCTGGCGCAGGTTCTCCCACTTGCGCCGCCCCTTGTAGTGGCCGAACTGGATCTCTTCGGTCTCGATTGCGCCGTAGAGCGTATCGAAATGGAAGCTGGTGATCTCGTCGCGGTCGACGCCGACCTCCTTGCGCCACTCGTCGAACAGACCGACCCACTCGCTGAAGGTTCCGATTTTTGCCACTTTCCCCGGCATGGTTCACTTCCTTGTTAGCTTTTAGGGGTTAGCCCTTGAATCACTAAGCCTGTGTTCATCCCATGTTCAGCCACACCGTCTTGATCTCCGTGTAGTACTCCAACGCCGCCTGCCCCAGCTCGCGGCCAAAGCCTGAGCTCTTGTATCCGCCGAAGGGCAAGGACGCATCCATCAGCCCGTAGGTGTTGATCCACACCGTGCCGGCGCGCAGTCGCCGCGAGACCTGATGTGCTTTCTTGAGGTCTTTGGTCCACACGGCTGCCGCCAGGCCATAGGAACTGCGGTTGGCCAGCTCGACGACCTGGTCGACATCGTCAAAGCTGAGGGCTGCCAGCACCGGCCCGAAGATCTCTTCCTGCGCGATCTTCATGTCGTTGCGGACCCCATCGAAGATGGTCGGCTCGATGAAGAATCCTTTCCCACCATCGACCGACACGCGCTTTCCGCCAGCGATCAGCTGGGCGCCTTCTTTTTTCCCGGCCTCGATGTAGTCGAGGACGGTGTTCATCTGCTCCCGGCTGACAATCGCACCCATACGCGTTTTGGGGTCCAGCGGATCACCCGGCTGCATCTTTTTCGTGCGCGCGACCAGCTTGTCCATGAACTCGTCTCGCAGCCTGCTCTCGACGAACAGCCGCGACCCGGCGTTGCACACCTCACCCTTGCCGTAGAAGATCCCGTTGATCGCGCCCCGCACGGCGCTGTCGAGGTCGGAGTCGGCAAAGACGATGTTGGGAGACTTCCCCCCCAGCTCCAGGGTTACGCGCTTGAGCGTCTCCGCCCCGCTGCGCATGATTTCCTTGCCCACGGCGGTCGACCCGGTGAACGCAATCTTGTCGATTCCAGGATGGCGCACGATCGCTTTCCCGGTCTCCGGCCCGCCGGTGACGATGTTCAGCACCCCGGGGGGAACGCCCGCTTCCACGGCGAGCTCGCCGAAACGCAGCGTGGTCAGTGGCGTCTGCTCCGCCGGCTTCAGAATCATGGTGTTGCCGCAGGCGAGCGCCGGACCCAATTTCCAGGAGGCCAGCAGCAAGGGGAAATTCCAAGGGATGATCAGCCCGACCACGCCCACCGGCTCGCGCAGCGTGTAGGTGAAAGCCGTGTCGGAGGCATTGATCGTTTCGCCGTGGATCTTGGTGGCCCAGCCGGCGTAGTAGCGCAGGACGTCGACCACCATCGGCATGTCGACCTGGCGCGACTCGAAGATCGGCTTGCCGTTGTCGAGGGTCTCCAGTTCGGCCAGTTCGTCGATGTTCTTCTCGACCAAATCGGCCAGCCGCCAAATCATCCGCCCGCGTTCACTGGCCGGCATCGTGCGCCACCGGCCGCCTTCAAACGCGCGGCGAGCGGCCTGGACTGCTCGATCCACCTCCTGGGCGGAAGCCTCCACCGCGGACGTAAGTACCTCGCCAGTTGCGGGGTTAATGCTGTCCAATGTCTTGCCGCCCTCGACCCATTGCCCGTCGATCAGGAGGCGGCCGGGTTCAATTTTTGCCTTGGTCGCCGTTATCATATTGTCTTCACTTCGCCTTGAATTCGGCAGGGCGCTTCTCCACGTAGGCGTTCAGCCCTTCTTTGGCGTCTTCGCTCTGGAAGAGCAGTTGCTGGTTCTCGCGTTCCAGCGCCAGCGCCGCTTCGAGCGGAACCTCCCAGCCGGTCTGCACGGCCCGTTTGATGCGGCCCACCGCCTTCGATGCCTTGTTCGGCGGGCAGAACTGGCGGGCGTACTCCATCACGTTCTCCATGAAGCCGTCACGCGCGTAGATGTCATTTACAATTCCCATCTCTTTGGCCTCTTCAAAGGAGAAGGTGTTGCCGGTGACGATCAGCTCGATGGCCCGGCTCTTCCCCACCAGCCTGGAGAGCCGCTGCGTCCCGCCTGTGCCCGGCAGCACGCCGAGGTTTACCTCGGGCAACCCGATTTTGCCCGCGTCCTTGCGGGCGATGCGGATGTCGGCTGCCATCGCGATCTCCAACCCGCCTCCGACGCAGTGCCCGTTCAGGGCCGCGATCACAAGCTTGGGCGTGTGTTCCAGGCGCAGCAGGGTCTCATTGGCGTGCAGGCAGAAGTAGTACTTGAAGGTGGGATCGACGCTGGCCAGCATCTTGATGTTGGCGCCGGCGGAGAAGAACTTGCCGCCGGCGCCGGTGAGCACGATCACGTGCACCTCGTTGTCCATGCGCGCGGCGAGGATCGCTTCGTCCAGCTGCCGGTTCATCTCGTAGGTGTAGGTGTTGGCCGGCGGATCGCACATCTCGATCACAGCCACGCCGCCCTCTCTCCGGTAGTGGATCAGTGGCTTCGCGCTTTCCCCGGCTGCCGCCTGCGTTGTCGTAGCCATCTCAGTCTCCTTTCGATCTCGCATTCCCTAAGCTCTTCCTTGCAGCCTCAACCCTGTCCTTTGCGTTTGCCCGGGCTGGCGCTGATCCCGTACAGGAAGATCTCCGCCATCGAGCGCGCCAGTTCCTCGGCCCCGCCATCCTTGCGCGGGTTGTACCAGGTATAGATCCAGTTCATCATTCCGAACAGGCTCAAAGCCGCGGTCCGGCTGGAGAATTCCAGTCCCCTGGCGCGCTTCAGCTGTTCCAGCAGGTCCACGCAGGCGCGCACGTACTCGCGCTTCATGCCGGCGATCTCCGCACCGTACGTGTTCTTCAGCACCTCGTCCTCATGGGAGAGCACTTTCATGGCTTTCTGGTCGGCCAGGAAGTATTCGAGGTGGTTCCGGATGAAAAGCCGGATCTTCGCCTCCGGGTCGACCACGCCCGCGAGGCGCCGGCGCAGGCGCTCGAGGATGGTGGCGAAGGTGTGCCGCTGGATGAGGTAAAGCAGTTTTTCCTTGGACTCGAAGTAGTAGTAGAGTCCGGCCAGCGACATGCCGGCGGCACGAGAGAGGTCGCGCATGGAGGCGCCCTGGTAGCCGCGCTCGTCAAAGACTTCGATGGCGTGGGCGAGGATCTCCGCCAGCCGGCGGTCGAACCGATTCTCCCGTGGAACCGCCGGCCGACGCCGCGGCCGCCGGGCAGCCGGGGATGAGGCAGAAACAGACATGGCTTATCGAACGTTCGTTCGAATCGATTATAGCCCGGTTGTCACCTTGGTCACAAGCTCGCGGGACCGCTCTTCAGTGCCGGATATCCGCCATCAGGCGCTCGACCTCGGCCTTGAGGTCGGCGGTGAGGGGTAGCAGAGGCAGGCGCACGGTGCCGCCGAAATAGCCGTTCAGGTCCATGGCGTACTTCACGCCCGGGATGCCCAGGGTGCCCACAACGCGCTCGCCAGCCTGCGCGATCCTGTCCTGCGCCAGTTGTGCCAGGGTATCGTCGCCCTCTTTCCAGGCGGCATAGACTTCGTAGCAGGCCGTGGGAGCGGGATCGGCGAACGCGAGGATTGCCCCTACTGCTCCGGCTTGAAGCGACGGCTTCAGCTTGTGGGCCGCGCCCACCAGCACCTGGAACCCGACTTCCTTCGTTCGTGTCTTGATTCCGGCTACTACGCGGATGGCGGAGGATGACGCCGCGCTGGGTGGGCGAGACGCTTGTCCCTCCACCCTCTCTTGCGAGAAGCCTCCGAGCGCTGCCAGTGGCACCAGTTCCCCGCCGTTGCCGTCGCCGGCAGTGTTCAGCATGCGCGGCGTAACCGCCTCGAATGTCTCGGTCACGGTGACGTTGCGCTTTACCTGGCGGGTGCCTTGAGCCATCTTCCGCACCTTCTCGACGTCGCCGCTCGATTCCTTGATTCCGATGATGTTGGGATGACCAGCCAGTTCGATCACGATCTCGGCGGGCAGGTCGTACCCGGTGGCCTGGGGAAAGTTGTAGATGATGACGGGCAGGGGAGAGCGATCGGCGAGGGTGCGATAGAAGGCCAGCATGTTTGGCGGCTTCATCTGGCCCCGGTAGTAATGTGGCGTGCGCACCATGGCTACGTCATAGCCGATCTCGGCCGCGTATTCGGTCAGCCGCAGGGTCTCGAGCGCGGACTCAATGCCGGTTCCTGCGATCAGCACTTTGTGGTTGGCGGCCGCATGGCGCGCCGTCTTGAGCACCTCGCGCCGCTCTTGGTCAGAAAGGAGGATCGCTTCGCCGGTTGAGCCCAGCACCACGATGCCCGCGACGGGAGTGCGCGAATAGTGCTCGACGTTGGCTTCGAGCTTCTTGTGGTAGACCTTGCCGTCGGGATAGAAGGGCGTGGTTAAGGGAGGAAAAATGCCGGAGAGAAGCATAGGGCAGCTCCTGGCTGCTGGCTGTGTTGGCCGTCAGCAGTCAGCTCTTAGCTTAGCAGCAAGGCCGCTCCCGAAGCGCATTCTTCAACCGGTGCCAACAGGCATGGGCGTGTCGGCGACCGACGTGGACTGATCGACCGAGGCTGGTGCGAGGGTCGTTTTTCGGCAGACGGCGGAGCCATGCTTGAGTTCGCGGGCCCGGGCGCCCGCGCTACATCCACGGCTAGCCCTTACCCGCCAAGCGCTCCGCATGCAGCTGCTGCAGAGCCTGGACGCGCACCTCCCCGCGCTGCAGGGCGGCGATGCCTTCAGCGGCGGCCCGGGCGGCGGAGAGCGTGGTGATGGTGGGGATCCTCGCGGTCACCGAGGCGCGGCGGATCGCCTTTTCGTCGAAGAATGGGTCCACGCCGCGGGGGGTGTTGATGATCAGCTGGATGCGTTCGCCCTTGATCAGGTCCACGGCGTTGGGCCGACCTTCTTTCACCTTGTAGACCCGCTCGACGGTCAGGCCGGCGTTTTCCAGCACGTCTGCCGTGCCGGCAGTCGCCACCAAGTTGAAGCCCATGTCGACGAAGCGACGGGCGACTTCGGCGACGTGGGACTTGTCCTGGTCGGTGACACTGATAAAGACCGCGCCCCGGGTCGGCAGTTTCTGTCCGGCCGAGAGTTGGGCTTTGGCGAAGGCCTCACCGAAGTTGTCGGCCACTCCCATGACTTCTCCGGTAGACTTCATTTCCGGCCCCAGGACGGTGTCGACGCCGGGAAATTTGGTCCAGGGAAAGACGGGCGACTTTACGTAGAAGCAACGCCCGGTGTCGAGGTCGGCCTTGCGCTCGATGAATTCGGGCAGGAATTCGCGCAGCTTGCGGCCGGTCATCAACCGCGAGGCGATCTTGGCCAGGGGCACGCCCGTAGCTTTTGAGACATAGGGCACGGTGCGCGACGCCCGCGGGTTGACTTCCAGCACGTACACCCTCCCACTTTCCGAGCCGTTCCCTTTCGCGGTGACATTGGGCGTCCGCGGGATCGCGAACTGGATGTTCATCAATCCGATCACCTTCAGCGTCCGCGCCAGATTGAAGGTGTACTGGCGCATGCGGTCGAGCAGCACCGCCGGAATGTCTACGCTCGGCAGCACGCAGGAGGAATCCCCGGAGTGGATGCCAGCCTCTTCGATATGTTGCATGATGCCGCCGATGACCACGTCTTCGCCGTCGGCCAGCGCGTCCACGTCGACTTCGATGGCGTCTTCAAGGAAGTGGTCGATCAGCACCGGCCGGTCCTGGGAATACTCGACGGCTTCTTTCATGTAGCGGACGACGGTGTCCTCGTCGTAAGCGATGACCATGGCGCGTCCGCCCAACACGTAGGAAGGCCGCACCAGCACCGGATACCCGACGCGCTTGGCACCTTCCACGGCTTCTTCCAGCGAGGTGGCCATAGCGCCGGGAGCCTGGGGAATCCCCAGTTCATCGAGAAGTTTGCCGAAGCGCTTGCGGTCCTCGGCGAGATCGATCGACTCCGGCGAAGTTCCAATGATCGGAACCCCCGCAGCCTTGAGCGGAAGCGCAAGGTTCAGCGGAGTTTGTCCGCCAAACTGCACGATCACACCGACCGACGCGCCGCCCGAGGTCTCGTGCTCGTAGACGGCGAAGACGTCTTCCAAAGTCAGGGGCTCGAAGTAGAGTCGGTCGCTGGTGTCGTAGTCGGTGGAGACGGTCTCCGGGTTGCAGTTGATCATCACCGTTTCGTAGCCGTCTTCGCGCAGCGCGAACGCAGCGTGGCAGCAGCAGTAGTCGAACTCGATACCCTGCCCGATGCGATTGGGCCCGCTGCCCAGGATCAAGACCTTGTTGTTTTTGGTCGGCGCCGCCTCGTCTTCTTCCTCGTAGGTCGAGTACAGGTAAGGCGTGTAGCTTTCGAATTCCGCGGAGCAAGTGTCCACCCGCTTGTAAACCGGACGCAGGCCGTGTTTGCGGCGAAAGTGGCGGACTTTCTCTTGCCCGCCTTTGCCCTCCAGACGCCAAACCGAGGCCAGCCGGCCGTCGGAGAATCCCATGCGCTTGGCCTCGCGCACGACGTGGGAGGGAACGGACTCCATGGGGTGCTTCTCCAGCTCCAACTGCATGTCGTTGATCTCTTTCAGCTGGTAGAGGAACCAGGGATCGATCGACGTCATCTTCGCGACCTGCTTGACGGTATATCCCTGGCGAACCGCGTAACGGACATAGGCCAGGCGCTCCGGGTGCGGCGTTACCAAGCGTTGCGTCAGAATCTTGGGCTCGATCTTTTCCGAGCCGACCTTGCGCCCGGTATCGAGCGCGCGCACGGCCTTGAGCAGCGCTTCCTTAAAGGTGCGGCCGATGGCCATGACCTCGCCCACCGACTTCATCTGCGGGCCCAGGCTCTCATCCACGCCCGGGAACTTCTCGAACTGCCACTTCGGAATCTTCACGACCACGTAGTCGAGGGTGGGCTCGAACGAAGCCGGTGTCTTGCGCGTGATGTCATTGGGAATCTCGTCGAGGGTGTAGCCGACCGCCAGCTTGGCTGCGATTTTCGCGATGGGGAATCCGGTGGCTTTTGAGGCCAGCGCGGAGGAGCGCGACACGCGCGGGTTCATCTCGATGACCACCATCCGCCCGGTCTCCGGGTTCACGGCGAACTGGATGTTCGACCCCCCGGTCTCCACCCCGATCTCGCGGATGACGGCGATGGCGGCATCACGCATCGCTTGGTATTCGCGGTCGGTGAGCGTCTGTGCCGGGGCGACGGTGATCGAGTCGCCGGTGTGCACGCCCATGGGATCGAAGTTCTCGATCGAGCAAATGATGATGACGTTGTCCTTGAGGTCGCGCATCACTTCCAGCTCGAATTCTTTCCAGCCGAGCACCGATTCCTCGATCAGCGCCTCGTGCACCGGGGAGAGGTCAAGACCGCGAGCCAGCACCTCCATCAGTTCTTCGCGATTGAAGGCGATGCCGCCGCCGGTGCCGCCCAGGGTGAATGAGGGACGGATGATGACCGGGAAGCCGATTTTGCCGGCGAATTCGAGGCCATCTTTGAGGTTGTTCACCAGCGCTGACTTGGGGACGTCGAGGCCGATCTTCTGCATCGCGTCCTTAAAGAACAGCCGGTCCTCGGCCTTTTTGATAGCCGCGATGTTGGCACCGATGAGCTGCGCGTTGTACTTGTCGAGCACACCTCCGTCGGACAACTCGACGGCCAGGTTCAGCGCCGTCTGCCCGCCGACCGTGGGCAGGATGGCGAAACCCGCGCCCGGCGCCATTTCGCGCTCGAGGCGGATGATCTCTTCCAGGTACTCGCGGGTAAGCGGCTCGATGTAGGTGCGGTCGGCCGACTCCGGATCGGTCATGATGGTGGCCGGGTTGGAGTTGGCGAGCACGACCTCAAAGCCTTCGGACTTGAGCGCCTTGCAGGCCTGGGTGCCGGAGTAGTCGAATTCTGCCGACTGTCCGATGATGATGGGGCCGGAGCCGAGGATCAGGATTTTCGAGATGTCAGTGCGTCGTGGCATGGAGAATCAGATTGTTTCTAGCTGCCTTTCGTAGCCTCGGCGGCGCTTCCGGTTGTGGGGCGGTTCCCATCTTGCCTGAGGTAAGGGTGTTTGGAAAGGGTTTCTGCCGGGACCTGGGTCACGGAGAGGTAATCATCGCTCGTGTCGTGAATGCGATGATCAGAGAGCCCCTTCTCACAGACCTCCATGTTCCGGCCCAGCTCCTTGTTTGCCCCCTGGGAAACTCCACCTTAATGAACTGGAGGCCTTTCTCCAGGCTGGCCAACTGCGTGCGAAAGAGCTGTCGGTCGTCCGGCGTAATCACGAACGCGTGCACCCAGTCCGCCGAACCCCGGTTGTGGCAGAGCCTCTCGACTAGCAGGTCCGTCGAGCCCGGGTTGCCAAAAGGAAGCTCGCCGCTCCCGGGTGCTCGTCGTGACCATCCAGGGGGGGTTCGTGGCGTGTTCCCTGGCTGCTCGCAACCGCGAACCTCTGGAGCTAGAACCCCGATTATTTGCCTGGGCAGGGCGCGCCCCGGCGCCTTCAAAACACAGCTCCCGGACTAGCGACTACTGCCTTTCCACTCCTCCATCATCTTTACGAAGTCCTTGAACAAGTAATGCGAATCGTGGGGGCCTGGCGCCGCTTCCGGGTGGTACTGCACGCTAAACAGGGGCAGGTTGCGGTGGCGCAATCCCTCCAGCGTGTTGTCGTTCAGATTGATGTGCGTCAGCTCCACTTCACCCTGGGGCAGCGAATCGGGATCTACGGCGAAGTTATGATTGTGCGCCGTGATCTCAATCTTCCCCGTCTTCACCTGCTTCACGGGATGATTGCCGCCGTGGTGGCCGAATTTCAGCTTATAGGTCTTGCCCCCCAACGCCAGGCCGGTCAGCTGATGCCCCAGGCAAATTCCGAATATGGGTTGCCGTCCCATCAGCCGGCGAATGTTCTCTATCGCGTACCGGCAGGGCTGGGGATCCCCAGGGCCGTTCGACAGGAAGATTCCGTCCGGCTTCAGGGCCAGCGCGTCTTCGGCCGGGGTTTCCGCGGGAACCACGGTTACTTTGCAACCTTCGCCGCGCAGCTTGCGGAGGATGTTCTGCTTGATGCCGTAGTCATAGGCCACGACGTGAAAGCGCGCGGGCTCGTCTTTTACGCCCACCACCGCCACGGGTTCGTGCGAGCGTTCGCCGAGTTCCCACACGTAGGAGCGCTTGGTGCTGACAACCTTGGCTAGATCGGCACCGTCCATCTTGGGAATCGATTGCGCCTTGGCCACCAGCTTCTCTGTGTCGGTCTCGATGGTCGAGACCACGCCGCGCATGACGCCCTGGTCGCGGAGGTGGCGCACTAGGGCCCGGGTGTCGATTTCGGCCAGCACCGGGATTTTGAACTGCTCCAGGTACTCCTCAGCCACCTGCTGCGAGCGCCAGTTGGAGCTGACCTTGGAGAACTCGCGCACGATCAGGCCTTCGATGTAAGGGTGGGTGGCTTCGTTGTCTTCGGGAGTGGTCCCGTAATTTCCCACCTCGGGGTTGGTGAGAACGACAATCTGACCCGCGTAGGAGGGATCGGTGAAAATTTCCTGATAACCGGTGATGGAAGTATTAAAAACTACTTCCCCGTAGCATTCGCCCTTGGCGCCATAACCTTTGCCTTGAAAGATGCGCCCATCTTCCAGCGCAAGGATAGCCTGCATTCGTGCTCCCGGGATTCGATTTTACAGATTTTAACAGGGAGAGCAACGGCGCGGAAGAGGCCACGCCACAGAAAAACGAATCCTGAATCTTGATGTTCGAAAATTTCAAGCGCAGACGGAAGTGGTCTGGGTGGACATCGCGTCGCGACTGAGTGGCAGGCGGGTGAGGGGGAAGGATGGACCAGGAAGGTTCACGGGCGAGAACTGGAGGGTGGGGACGATGCCCTCGCGGGCCGCCGGATGGCAGCGGTCTGAAGTTGAATAGGCTTTCCCCCAGTCCGGCTAACGCAGGCGTCCCACTTTATCCACTGGCCAGTATCCGAAGACGGCTTTGCCGTAGATGTAGACTTCTTTGACTGGGCCGAAGTCCCGGCTGTCGTTGGACATGCTGCGGTGGTCGCCCAGCATGAAATAGCAGTGGGGCGGCACCTCGATCTCCAGGTAAGAGCGCTCGTCGGCGTATTCGGGGGGAACGTAGTTTTCTTCCAATGGCCGTCCATTCACATAGACCTGGCCGGCGTCGATGCGGATGTGGTCCCCGGCCAGGCCGATGACGCGTTTGATGTAGCTCTTGGAGGGATCTCGAGGGTAGCGGAAGACGACGATGTCGCCGCGCTCGATCGGCTCCCACCGGTACACGAACTTGTTAACGAAGATCCGTTCCTGGTCGTCGAGAGAAGGCATCATGCTGGTCCCTTCGACCTTCACCGGTTGGTACAGGAAGATAATGATGAAGGCCGAGATGGCCAGCGAGATGACCAAATCCCGCACCCACACGCCCAGCACGGGCAGCCGGCGTGTGGCGCTGAGCTTCGGAGTTTCCAGTTGGGTTGTGGGACCCCCAGGGGAGTACATGTTGGATCAATTCTATCCGGAATAGGCCACCAAGTTGAAGAGCGTGTTGCTCGGGCGAGCCCTCAGGGGTTGAACCTCGTTTTCCCGATTGGGTCTGGCTGGGTCTTGTGGTGCTCCTTTGTCAGGGGCCTTTTCCGATGGGAGGTGAACTCCCGGGTTGCCCGCCAGATGCGCCTTCTCACCGCCTCAGGGTACAATACGCTGGGTTGGGGGCTTTCCGATGAAACGTGGCCTAGTCCTCGTATCTCTATTTCTCGTGACGTTGACGATGACGGCGCAGTGGGCAACGCCCCAGGTGGAAGGTGCCGTCCCGGCCTACAACGCCGGTCCGCCGCGCAAGGGAACCAAGCTGCCTCCGATCCTGCCCAAAGAGAACCTATGGGGGGAGAACGCCCAGTATCCCTACCAGACCAAGGCTTACGACGTGGCTGCGAAGATCCCAGTCGTCCTGCACCAGCAGCCGTGCTACTGCTATTGCGACCGCATGGGGCACAACAGTCTGCATAGTTGCTTCGAAGGCACGCATGGCGCCCAGTGTGACACTTGCATGAAGGAACTCTTCTACGCCTACGCGCAGAACAAGAAGGGCAAGACGGCGGTGCAGATCCGCCAGGGGATCATCAAGGGCGAGTGGAAGCAGGTGAACCTGGACGAGGCCGCCACTGACTGACAGCGGCTCGTTGAACGCTGGTGGTCCAGCTGGGCAGGAAAGCCTCGCTGTACAGTTGTCGTTTCGCGTCACATGTCTATCGTGCCTGCAACCGAGGCGAGAGGCCAATCCCGCATCCCTTATAATCGGAGTCGCCAGTTATCTCTCATAGATTGCGCTCCGAAGGAGCTGTTACGAAAAGCACAGGAAGAGTCCTACACATGGCACAGAAACCCACCGCAAAGAAGTCCCTGGCCGACGATCCCAAGATCGCGCAGGCCGTCCAGAACTATGAAGCCGGCCTCCGCGCCATGCAGGAACATAAGTTTGACAAGGCCAAGACTCACCTCCAGAAAGTCGTGGGGGGGCCCAGCAAGGAGTTGGCCGATCGCGCCGCGGTCCACTTGGCCACCTGTAACCAGCACCTGGAGCAGGTCAATGTTCAATTCAAGACCGTGGAAGAGCACTTCGACTACGCCGTGTCCCTGATGAACGTCGGCGACTACGTACAGGCCCGCGAACACCTGGAGAAATTGCAGAAACAGTCCCCCAAGATCGACTACGTCCTTTACGGGCTGGCAGCGCTCGATTGCCTGACTGGCCATGTCGAAGATTCGCTGCGAAACCTCGACGAGGCCATCCGTATGAATGCCACGCTGCGCTTCCAGGCCCGCAACGACTCCGATTTCCAGAACCTGGCCGAGGACCCTCGTTTCACCGAACTCCTGTACCCCGATCCCGGAATGGAAGCCCTAGCCGAGACGGGCGAACTCGACGAGGGTCGCTAGGAGTTGCCCATGCCTCCTTTCGAGCGCCCGGCCCTTCTTCCGCAGGAGCAGCTCACGGCGTCCTGTCAACTGCGGGTCGTGGCTATCGGCGGCGGTACCGGACTTTCCACCATTCTGAAGGGCCTGAAAGCCTTCGTGCCGGTTCCGTCAGAACCCAAAGGCGCTTTACCCGCACGTCCCGCGATTGGCGAACTGAGCGCCGTTGTCACCGTCAGCGATGATGGCGGCTCCAGCGGCCGCCTGCGCAAGGAACTCAACATGCTTCCTCCGGGCGACATCCGCAACTGTATCGTTGCCTTGTCCGAAGACGAAGCGTTGCTGTCCCGCCTCTTTCGCCACCGCTTTGACAAGGGCTCCGGCCTGGAGGGTCACAGCTTCGGCAACCTTTTTCTGGCGGCGTTGACTTCCATAACCGGCGACTTCGCCGAAGCGGTGCGGCTTTCCGCCGAGATCCTACTCACCCGCGGCCACATCTATCCCGCCACGGCGTCCAACGTCGAACTGGAGGCCCTGATGGAAGACGGCTCCCGCGTGCGCGGTGAAACCCGCATTACCGCCAGCAAGGGACGTATCCGCGAACTGTTCCTGCTGCCCACAGACGTAGAGCCTCTGCCGCCCACTCTCGAAGCCATTGCCCGTGCCGACCTGATCACCATCGGCCCGGGATCGCTTTTCACCAGCCTGATTCCCAATCTGCTGGTGCGCGGCCTGTCCCGGGCCATTATTAACTCCCCGGCCATCAAAGTCTTTGTTTGCAATCTGATGACACAAGCTAATGAAAGTCTTGGTCTAACCGCCGCGGAACACATCAAGGCTCTGAACCGGCATGCACAGGCCCAACTGTTTGACTACGCGCTCATCAATCGCACCCCCGTATCCCCTGAACTGGCGGCCAAGTACGCCTTGGAAGGCGCCAACCAGATCGTCAACGATCTCGAAGAGATCGAAAAGTTGGGTGTCTGCCCGGTGCTGGGGGATTACCTGGAAGAAGCCGTGGTCGCTCGCCATCGTACCGATCGCGTGGCCGCAGATCTGCTCGACCTTGTCGTGCAGGCCTCCGGCAGCGCTGCGCGGTCCTCCCTGGAGACCGCGCCCTGAGCACAGGCTCTGGCTAAGCACCAGTTTCAGAAGGGCATGCTCGCCCCGGCTTCCCCCGGACTTTCGCCCCCCGAAGGTCGTCGTGCAAATCGAAGCCTTGGCCTGTGAACGCGCTACGATCGGCCCTCCCGATGGAGTACCCGTCCGGCAGAGTGGCCTGGTAGCCAAGGTCCTCGTCAGCAACAACATGGACGCAGGTCTCTTCGTAGTGGACGACACCGTAGAGGCGCGAGTTTTTCGCCGGCGACGGCGCCACCACTGATGAGAGTCCGGCTGGACGTGCACTTCTGTGGCCCGACCGGTTTAGTGGTGTGCGATTTTCGCCACCCTCGCGGTATAGTGAACCCGATGCCCACGCCCAAGACTGCTGTTTCTGGTCAGGCCCCTCGTGTCGCGGTTGCCATCATGGCTGCCGGCAAAGGTACTCGCCTCAAATCCAAGCGCCCGAAGGTTCTGCACGAGGTTGGCGGCAAGCCGCTGCTGGCGCACGTTATCGCCACGGCTACGCAACTGGTACTCGCCCGGGATGTGTATGCCATCATTGGCCACGAAGCCGATCTCGTCCGCCAGGCAGTGGGGCACACGGGCGTGAACTTCATCCTGCAGGCGGAGCAGCGAGGCACAGGGCATGCACTCATGGTCGCTGCCGAGGCTCTGGCTGCTTACGACCACGTGATCGTCCTCTCCGGCGACGCCCCCCTTATCACCGCAGCGACAATTCGCGCCCTGCGGGATTTCCATATCCAGAAGAACGCGGCTATGACCCTGCTCTCCGCCGATCTCGAAAACCCGACAGGTTACGGCCGCGTCATACGCAAGGCGGGCGGCGACGAAGTGAAAGCCATCATCGAAGAAAAGTCCGCGACCGCAGCCCAGAAAAAGATCCGCGAGATCAACTCGGGCTTCTATGTCTTCGCCGTGGAGGCGCTTTTTCAGCACATCCATGGGCTCGGCACCGACAACCCGCATGGCGAGTTCTACCTTACGGATATGGCTGCCGTGCTCGGCAAGGCCGGAGCCCAGGTGGTTGCTTGGAAGACCCCATATCCCTCCGAAATCCTGGGCAGCAATACCCGCGCCGAAATGATGGACATTGACGCACAGCTCCGCATGGCCAAGTGCCAGCAGCTGATGGCCGAGGGTGTCAGCATATTCTTTCCTCAAACCTGCGTCATCGACGCCGACGTGGTCATTGGTCCAGACACCATCCTCGAGCCGTTCGTTCAGATTCGCGGCACAAGCCGCATCGGCGCGGATTGCCGCATCCGCTCGTACAGCGTGATTACCAACTCGGACATCGGTGACGGTGTTCTGATCAACCCCGGCACCGTGATGGACGACTCCCGGGTCGCGAATTCGGCGATTGTCGGTCCTTACTCGCGCCTGCGCCCCGGCAGCGAAATTGGGGAGGGGGCACATCTCGGCAACTTCGTCGAGACCAAGAAAATGAAGCTGGGCAAGGGCTCCAAGGCGAACCACCTGAGCTACTTGGGGGATGCGGAAATCGGCGAGAGCGTAAACGTGGGAGCCGGCACCATCACTTGCAACTACGACGGCGTGCAGAAACACAAGACGGTCATTGAAGACGGAGTGTTTGTGGGCAGTGACGCGACTCTGGTCGCTCCGCTCAAGATCGGCAACAGGGCTTATATCGCCGCAGCTTCCTGCATCACGGAAGACGTGCCCGAAGATGCGCTGGCTCTGGGCCGCGCCCGCCAAACCACCAAGGAAGGCTGGGCCAAGGCCCGCCGCACCCCTCTGGCCGGCAAGAAGTAGCCCCCTCACCCGGCGGTTCTTACTACCCAATCGACGCGCGGAAGAGCAAGAACGTGGACTTCCCGACTCCGAACAGGCATCTTCTCTGGCGGTTCGCGCGGCAAGTACACCGGTTTTTCGGCGTCGGGGGTGGTGGGGGGACTCTACTTGGAAACCGCCGCAAACAGTTCCGAATGCATCAGCGCCTGGAAGTTCCGGTCGTCGCTCTTGAATTTCATCTCCACTTTCGAACTGTCGGAATCCACGGTCATCGAGTCAATCGCGGTCTTCTCCACGGGCGTTGCATTCATCTTCTTATAGAGCATTCCCGCCTTCACCAGTGATGACATGGTGGCCGCCGTCATGGAATCCGACGTGATCACGTCCAGGTCGAAGTTGACGCCGTTGGAGAAATCCATGGTGTAGCAGGATCCCAGCAGACGCTTCTTCACCGTGTCATAGTCGGCAATCTTGGAGGCATCGCCGAGGGCCGAGCGCATCATGTTCTGGGTTCCCTGCTGGTCCAAAATGCTCCATACCGCCGAGCCGTCCACTGCGGCCATCATGTCGGCCATCTGCGGGTTCGAGTCCAGGTTCTGGGCGTACCCGTCGCGGACATCGAGGGCGCCCTGCACCGCTTTTTGATCCCCGAACAGCAACGTGTTCTCGTCCAGGAAGGTCATCATCATGCCGTTGCCGCCCATGGGATAGATGCGGGTATCGCGGTATCTGACGGGCACGATTTTCTTCAATGCCAGTTTCTTGATGACCGCCTTGGCCGAGAATATTCCCTGCGCCAGTCCGACCACTTTTACGCCGCTGTTGCCAGCGCGATAGGAGGCGAAGGTCAGCAGATCCACGTCTTTTTCGGAGTCGATGCCAACCCCACTCAGGACCTGCCCAAATTCCTTCAAGCTCTGGGGCAACACCTGCTGCTTCAGGGCTTGCGCGGTCGGCGAGTTCTGCAGCGCTCGGTAGTCCACCGAAATGATCTGCTGGATGTCGGCCGGAATCACGCTATGTGCCGAGGTACCCAGCGGCATGGCAATCGCCGCCGCACCGAGCAGCAACGGGGAAATCAGATTTTTGACTATTTTCATGGGGACCTCTGGGCATACACCTTTGGATGCTAAACCACAGCGTTGGGGTCATCTGTATCAACCCGATTCTATTCCATTCGTTGCGGCCCGGCGCGCACGAAAGTCCAGCTTGCGCCGTGACCGAGGAGAGACGGGGGTTCCCCTGGTTCCTGGATCTGGAGGGCGAGGATTTCCAAACCAATTCGTCCAGAATCACTCGCGGATCTAATCATCGAAGCGCGTCGGCTCGGCTCCTCACCTCCGCCGCGAAGGCAGCGTCCTTCATCGCTGCTAGGTTGATCTCGACATTGGCGAGTGCTCCCGCCATCGCTGCCCGAGCCAGGGCCTCCGCGGTTGTCAAATCGGACTTCATGTTGGGATTGGTGATCGGCCCCAGGCTCTCGGCCAGATCGAGCACCTCGCGCGCGCGCTCCGCCACGCTTAATGGGACACTCGTGGCCTGCTTAAGGGCCGCGTCGATCATTGTCTCTCCGTCCACTGTCGCCTTGGCCTGCTTGTAAGCCTTCATCACGGCGTTGTACGACGCGGCATCAGCGTCGATCGCCGCCTTTAATTCCTCGCGCAGCTGCCCCAGCCGGGCCATGGCCTGGCTCAGCCGGCTCTCGTATGGCACGAAGGCCTTCTTCCCGCGCGACAGCGCTGCCACCATGCTCGCCAAACCCGCCGCCATGGCCCCGGCGGCGGCGGCGGCGCTGCCACCGCCCGGGATGGCCGTCGGTGCCGCCAGCTCTTCCACGAAGGGCTCCACGCCGGCGCGCAGCCCGCCCACCGCCATCTTGCCACTCATGACCGCGGTCAGCCGGTTCTCCAGGATGAGCGAGGAATCGAAATTCTCCACCTGCAGGAACCACTCCGCCGCCTGCTCCAGCGCCTTCTTGGGAATCAAGCCCACGATCTCGCTGGCCACCGGCATCACCCCGTGGCGCGCCGCCTCCCGCTTCACCAGTTCGAACACACGGTGCACGGGCGTCTGCTCAAAATCCGTCAGGTTCATCGAGACCTGCGCCATGCCCCGGACCAGGAATCCCGCACCCTTCACGAAGCGCAGCCCCCCGCTGGAGAAACGCACCGCCTTGGCTACTTTCTTCGCGATCTCCACGTCGGGCGTGCTCAGGAACACGTTGTAGGCGATAAGGAATTTCCTCGCCCCCACCACCGTCGCCCCCGCGGTGGCATGCACGCGCGGCTCGCCAAAGTCCGGTCGCCGCACCGGGTTGGTGGCGATCTCGCGGCGTAGACCCTCGAACTCTCCCCGCCGGATGTTTTCGAGGTTGGTGCGCTCGGGCGTGGCCGCCGCCGCCTCATAGAGATACACGGGGATTTGAAACCGCTTCCAGATTTCCGCCCCCACATGTTTCGCCATCGCCACGCAGTCTTCGATAGTCACTCCCTCGATCGGGATAAACGGCACCACGTCCGCCGCTCCCATGCGGGGGTGCGCGCCCTGGTGCTTGGTGAGGTCGATCAATTCCGCTGCCTTCCCCACTCCCCGGATGGCCGCCTCCTGCATCGGTTCCCGCTCCCCGACCAGCGTGATCACGCAGCGGTTGTGGTCGGCGTCCATCTCCCGGTCCAGCAGGTAGACGCCGTTGATCTTCATGGCCTCGACGATGGCGTCAACCTTGGCTTTGTCGCGCCCCTCGGAAAAATTCGGCACACATTCCACCAGCGTAGACATAACGGGGAAGAATATAAGGCGGCCTGTGAACCTGCAACCGTAGACCCGATGTCCGCGCCCCAGAGCCAACTGGGGCTGGCAACTTGACGTTTCGTTCCACCCAATCCAGTTTCCGCGCACAACGTGCGAAAATACTCTGGCTCGGTGCTGGCGAATGACCGCGATAGAAAGGATTCCTCCATGAAGATGGGTTTCGGCCTCCCTAACATCGGTCCGCTGGGTTCTCCGGTAAACGTAGCCAACGTCGCCGAACGCGCCGAAGCGCTGGGCTACGACAGCCTATGGACCATCGAACGCCTGCTGTGGCCGGTGAGACCGCAGACCCCGTATCCGGTCACGCCTGACGGCTTGCTCCCGGAGGGCTACAAGTACAGTCTCGATCCACTCGACACCCTGACCTTCGTCGCCGCTCGCACCAAGCGGATCGCCCTGGGACCGAGCGTGCTCGACATCCCCTACTACAACCCGGTCATGCTGGCGCGGCGCCTGACCAGCATCGACATCCTGTCTAACGGACGCCTCCGCCTCGGGCTCGGCCTCGGATGGTCCAAAGACGAAATGGATGCCGTCGGCGCCAACATGAAACAGCGCGGCGCCATGGCCGACGAATTTCTCCAGGTTCTCAAAGCCATCTGGACGACCAACCCGGTCAAGTTCGAAGGCAAGTTCTTCCATGTTCCCGAGTCCTACATCAATTTCAAGCCCGTGCAGAAACCTCATCCACCGATCTATATGGCTGCTTTTGCCCCGGCCGCGCTCAAGCGTCTGGCCGCCATGGCTGACGGCTGGAATCCGGTAGCCATCCCGATCGAAGGCATGGCGAACATGTTCAGCGCGGTGAAGCAGATGGCCAAGGAAGCAGGACGCGATCCATCCTCGCTGGTGCTGGTGGTACGCGCCAACGTGTGCCTTACCGCCCAACCGCTGGGAGCGGAGCGCGCCTTGTTTGCTGGAACGCTCGAGCAGATCCGGGAAGATGCCCTGGGCTGCGCCAGAATCGGCGCTCATGAACTCATCTACGACGTCACGTTCGAAAAACAGGCCCAGTCCATCGAGGGCTGGCTCGGGCTGATGGAGAAGTTGCTCAAGCTGGTTTAGAAAGCTGACAAAGCCCGTCGCGTCTATCCCGGAGCCGAGTTCGGTCTGGCTTTAGACTCTCCCCCACGACATGACCCTTTCGGGCACGATTCGGATCACCAGTGCGTCCTTCCCCAGCATCCCCTGGGCGTACTGCCAATATTTCTTTTGCAACATTCGGATCGCGCGTTGCTGCTCAGCCGTGCCTTCCACTCGCTGTGCCCGTCCACGTACCAGCACGTACCACAACCGGTCCCAAGCCTCAAAGTACTGGTCAACCAGCAGCGCCACTCGGCCTGTTGCCGTTATGTTTCGCACTCGCGTCAGCCGTTCCGCTTTCACCTGCTTTGGTTTGTGGTCCACTGCGGTGTAGAAAACCAGTCCGTCATACACAAAGCATATCGGCACAACATGAGGATGCCCGACGCCGTCCACCGTTGCCAAGCGCGCGACCCGGGCCCGCTTTAATTCCTTCTGTACGCTGCGAGAAATCTGCTTATGCGGCATCGATGGAACCTCCTCCCCAAGCCTACGTCGTGACCGTCGCGCCACCCTGTGGGCTTGACAACGCCTCCGGTTTCGGCGCAGAGTGATCGCCATGCCAGCGCCTTGCCCCCCCGGCCGCGGCTTCACCTGAATCTGACTCCTAGACGGCTGTTGGTCGTCTCCTCGATCGAAACCCCCCTCACCGGAAAGGATGCTGCATGCGTCGCATTGCCGGGGCCTTCCTCGTGGTGCTCATGGCTGGTCTTGTTCTGGCACAGACCCCGGCCGCTCCCAAGGAGCGGCATTTCACGTTCCACTACGCTATCGTTGTGAAGGGCGTCCCGCCTGACCAGGCGATACACATTTGGATTCCGCTCGCCCACGACGATCCCTATCAGCAGGTCCGCGTCCTCTCGCAGAAAGGCGACCTGCCGCTTACTCGCACCCGGGACCTGGAATATGGCAACTGGATGTTCCACGCGGAACAAACGCCCGCAACCAAAACCGAGTACAGCTTCTCGATCGACTACGATGTTGTGCGCCGGGAACACGTCGTGTTGGTGGACGGACGGCCCATCCCACCCGCCCGTAATTCCGAACCCGTGCAACTCGCCCGCTTCCTGCAGCCGGACAGCCTGGTCCCCACCACAGGGCTGCCAGCTCAACTCGCCGCTGAACAAACCAAAGGCGCTACGACGGCCTTGGAGAAAGCCCGCGACCTTTACGACTACGTCTTCCGCACCATGAAGTACGACAAGTCGGGGGCTGGCTGGGGACACGGCGACACACTCTGGGCCTGCGACTCCAAGCGCGGCAACTGCACCGATTTCCACTCCGTCTTCATCTCCATGGCGCGCTCCCAGGGAATCCCCGCGCGCTTTGAGATCGGCTTCCCCCTCCCCGCCAACCAGCACTCCGCCGAAGTCCCGGGCTACCACTGCTGGAGCGAGTTCTACATCGACTCCATCGGTTGGATCCCCGTCGACATCTCAGAAGCCTGGAAGCACCCGGAACTTCGCGACTACTACTTTGGTGCCCACGATCCGAATCGCGTACAGTTCACCGTCGGTCGCGATCTTAGACTCAATCCTGCTCAAGCCGGACCGCCGCTCAACTACTTTATCTATCCCTACGTCGAAACTGGCGGAAAAGAACATTCCAACGTGACCATCGACTTCTCGTTTAAGGATGTAGAGGGCACGGCAGAAGCCACCGCCTCGCGGTAGTTCAAGTTGGAAGCCTAATACGGCGAGCTGGGCAGGAAGCATAAATCCATGACCTTGATCCTTGCCGTTGGTCCGCTCCCCTGCCGATTCGTGCGGAGCTCCGTGCCAACCGCTTGAGATGCTCGCCTATGGGTGGAAGGCGAAGGGCTTACGCCGAACCTCTTTCGCCAACCTCCCGGGTTTGCCCAGGCCGGATATCCAGCAGTTGGGATTCACTACGCCTGCCCCGCGCCATCGAGGATCTGATCCGCGAGCACAGGGAAGGCTAGCCCGGGTTGCAGGGGATACCCTGATCTTTGCCCCTCGCAGCATCTGCCATCAAGGCCTCGGGGGAGAAGTCGTGTCATTTCTTGGCATGTTCTTTTCCCGGGAAGAACCTGCCAATCCCGATCCTGATCTGCACCGTGTTGATTCCGGGGTTGGGCGTGGCCAGCCCGGCATTGGAGATATGCATGTAGCGCGCTTCCAGGCTCCAGTCGTAACCGGGGCCCAGCAGGTGCGTCCCCAGCGCAAGGCTGCTTAAAAAGTTCACCGGGCTTGTCCCCGGGGGCACATCATGGCTGGTAAACAGCACGCCACCGGCCAGTTCGAGATAGGGGGACCACCTTCCTCGCCCGGCAAAATTCCACTTTAACCCCACCGGATCGATTCCCGCTCCGTACGCCGTATTCGCCGGCTGAAAGACCAGGAAAGCGGGAACCGCGTCTACCGCGTATTCGAACCGTCCCTTGAGAAATCCTGGGCCGTGCGGTCCAGTCAGGATCCATCCGTAGCGCAGCCCCAGGTTCCAGACGCCCGTGTCTTTGGTTCCTCCCGGCACGGTGTAGCCGCCTCCGGTCCACGCCCGGACCTCGTGTCCGCCTCCTTCCGGTCCCTGCTGCGCAGAGCACATCACGGACGACGACAAGGCGGCAACGAACAAGAGCCCCTTCTGCAGAAGAGATGGCACACAAGGGCGTATTCCGGTGACACTCATGGGGGAAAATTCCGAATCGCCACCATACAGGATGCACGGAGCCCCTGACAAACGGAAGCCTACCTCCATTAGGAAGGTCGGTAGTTAGTGTCAAGGGTCCGTGCGGCAATCGCGGTCGCCGGCCGGAAAGAGCCCCGACTCAGGAGGAAGGTCTCAAGGAAGGCAATCAAGTTGGCCGGGATCATCGGGTCAGCGGATTTGAGTTTCGCACCCTCACCATGGCACCGAACAGCGAGACGCCGCTTAGCAGGGCCAACACCACTGACTGGCATTGGTTGACCGCAAGGTAGACGCGCTTGCGGGTTAGGACGCGACGGTAGGCTCCCACCCATGCTCATCCCAGTCCCAGACCCCCATCCACGGCGACGATCTGCCCAGTAATAAACTTCGGCGCGCTGGCGAAGAACAGCACGGTCTTTGCAATCTCTTCGCCTGTTCCGTTCCGCTTCATCGGGGTCAGCTTCGCCATGCGGCGCATGAACGGCTTCGCCGCCGCCTCTCCCAGGTCAATCATGCCGGGCGCCACTGCATTCACCGCGATCTCCGGCGCCAGCGCTTTGGCCATGACTTTGGTCAGCATATGCAGCGCTGCCTTCGACGAGCAGTAGTGCGCGTGTGTCGGCCACGGTACCAACCCGCCCAGCGATCCCATGTTGATGACCCGGCCCTTGCGCCGCCGCAGCCACTTCAAGGCAGCCCGCGTGACCAGGTAAGGGCCGCGTGTGTTCGAGGCGAAGATGGCGTCCCATTGCTTCACGGTGATCGTATCGAAATCCAACGTTTCATAGTTCGCGGCGTTGTTTACCAGCACGTCGATTCCACCCAATTCGCGAGTTGCCTCCCGGATCATCGCCTTCACGCTGGCTTCATTGGTCACATCGCATTCGAGAGCAAAGGCCCTCGCGCCCAGCGCAGTCAAATCGATCACCGTGTGTTGCGCTTGGCGTGCCGAATGCTGAAAGGTGATGGCCACGTCGGCCCCCGCCCCTGCCAGCGCGAGCGCCGAGGCCCGCCCCAGGCGCTTGGCCCCACCGGTAATGAGAACCGCCTTGCCTGCCAGAGGCTTCGCTACGCTCTTTGTCATGTTTGGGATTGTATCGCCAGGACCGGGCTGGGTTTCGTGTCGCCTTGCGGGTGACCCTGCATTGCAGTTGGTTGACGAACTGTGGCAGAGGGATGACTCTGGGTGCCGCAGGTGCTAGAACGGCCACCAGACTGGCTTCGCGGTCATGGGAGAATCGGCATGATTTCTGGCGCGGTCAGAGCGGTGCCCATCCCACACCTAGGCGTCCAATTTGGGTCCACTTCCGATCACCGTCACACGCCACGCCGACACCCCTCTTGGGTCATTATCCTTTGGATATATCGGCCGTCTTGTTCGCCGATTCCTTCCTACAAATACCGAGAACTGCTAAACTCGCGGCATGCAAGTCTCCCACGACGTCCTGCTCTACTCCCGCAAAGGCTGCCACCTGTGCGAGATCGTGAAGGAGAGCTTGCACAAACTGGAGCGCCGCGGCGGGTTTACCTGGCGGGAGATCGACGTCGACTCCGACGAACATCTGCGCCGCCAGTTCACCGACGAAGTGCCAGTGGTTTTTATCGATGGCCACAAGGCCTTCAAGTACCGGATGAACGAGCAGGATTTCCTCCGCAAGTTGGCTAGTTCTCTCCTGAAACGGATGTAGGCGTACGCCGACGAAGTCGTGGTGCCAACTCGCATCCTTGTACAAGGCTCTGCTGCCTGCTCTGATCGAGGATGAAGTTGGTTGTGCATAACCCTGTCCGGGTGATACTTAGACCGCCAGTTCTTGTGACGCCGAACACCTCTCCCAGCCCCTGCTGTGGCTGCAAATCATGGAAGCTTACGCTCCCGCGCGCCAGCCCGATCTCTCTCGATCGTTTCCTTAGTTCGTTTTCGTCACAATGGCATGAGAAAATCCAAGTGGTTCAGCTGCGCCAGTGCAGACTGTGACGTTGGCATCCGTTATAAACTTGCTCCCCATGCTGCGGACCGAACCCTACGCCAATCCAGCTGGCCTGTTCCTGCACGACGTCATCCTCGCGTCTTGCCGCCAATTTCCGCGGAAGACGGCGATTGTTGACCCCTCCGCGAACCGGCGAATTTCTTATTCCGAATACGGCGAGATCGTCTGCAGCCTCGCGCGGGGATTCAACGCTGCCGGACTTCGGCCGGGGGAGGTCGTCGCCATCTTTCTCCCCAACTCCTGGGAGTTCTGTGTGGCGTACCACGCCGCTACCCTGGCGGGAGGAATTCCGACCCTTCTCAACCCCAATTATCGTGAACGCGAGGTGCGTTACCAGCTCGAAAATTCTGGCGCCGCTGTCTTGATCAGCGACGGCCCGCAGCTCGAAAACGTGAGCCTCTCCGGGCTCCCGGCTCTGCGCCGGGTTTACACCACGCGCCACTCCGCCGCTGGATCCGCCAACTTCCTCGATCTGCTTCGGCCCGTCACCGTCGCGTTATCCACTCCGGCCGTGCCCTCGGGCCGGACCCTCGCGGCTTTGCCGTATTCGAGCGGCACCACCGGGTTTCCCAAGGGCGTCATGCTCTCCCACTTCAACCTGGTCGCCAACATCTTCCAGCTCCTCGGCCCCCACGGCACCAAGTTGGGGGGGGATGACGTGATTCTCTGTTTTCTGCCGCTCTATCACATCTACGGCCTGAACGTCGTGCTCAATCCCGGCCTGATCCTGGGGGCGACCATCGTTCTGTTGCCGCGCTTCCATGTGCCGCAGTTGCTCGGGCTTCTGGTCTCCGAGAACGTCACCACTATGCCAACCGTACCGCCGGCTCTCAACGCCCTGGCTCAGGCGGCCGAAGCTGGGCAATTTCCCGAGCACCACCGCGTTCGCTGGGTAAAGTCCGGCGCCGCTCCGCTTGCTGCCGAACTGGCGCGCCGCTTCACCTCTCTTACCGGCATCCTCGTCTGCCAGGGATACGGCATGACCGAAGCCTCGCCAGTAACGCACATCGGCTACCTTGAGCCCCCGGAACTCTACAAACCGGAATCCATAGGCCAACCCCTGGTCCAGACCGAGTGCCGCGTGCTCGACGTCGATGACACCGAAGTGGTGTGCGGTGAACCCGGCGAACTCGTGATGCGCGGTCCGCAATTCATGCTCGGCTACTGGAAGGATGCCAAGGCCAGCGCTGCTGTTCTCCGCGACGGCTGGTACTGGTCCGGAGATATTGTTAGGCGCGACGCGGGCGACTTCTATTACGTCCTCGACCGCCGCAAGGAGATGATCAAGTACAAGGGCTTCTCGGTGGCTCCTGCAGAAGTCGAGGCGGTCCTGCTGGAGCATCCCGCCGTCCGCGACTGCGGCGTGGTCGCGCGCCGCGATGCCGAGGCGGGCGAGATCCCCTGCGCGTTCGTGGTCCTACGCGAAGGCCAGTGCGCGGATGATGCCATGAAACAAAGCCTCTGCGGCTTCGTCGCCGAGCGTCTCACTAGTTACAAGCAGCCGCGAGAAATCCACTTCGTTGACGCCGTGCCCCGCACACCCTCCGGAAAAGTCTTGCGGCGGGAGCTGCGTAAGGCGCTGGCCTGAAGGGCACACCCCGCCCGATCGCCCGGTGTCCAGCCCCTTCGCGTACAATGTTCGGCAGGAAGTCGCGATGACCCTGGCCCGCTTCGTCACCAAGAGTACGTTCCGCAACAAGCGGCGCAGCATCCTCACCGTCGTCAGCATCACGTTTTCCCTGCTCCTGCTCAGCATTATGATGACGATCTGGCGCAGCTTCTACATCGACCAAGGCGCACCCGACTCCGCTCTCCGCCTCATGACGCGCCACAAAGTCTCCCTGGCCAACTTCCTGCCGGGTTTTTACCGCGAGAAAATCCGCGCCATCCCCGGCGTCGTTCACGTGGTTCCCATGACCTGGTTCGGGGGGAAATACAAGGACGACAAACCGGAAAACTTCTTCGCCCAATTTGCGACCGATCCGGACGAATACGAAATGGTTGCCGCCGACAAGCAGGTTCCTCCCGACCAGCTCCAAGCCTGGCAGCAGGACCGCACTGGCTGCATGGTCGATGCCGCGCTAGCCGCGAAACACGGCTGGAAGCTGGGTGACCACATTTTCCTGGAAGGCAACATTTTCCCCGCCAACCTCGAACTGACCATCCGAGCCATCTACCACATCGATCCCGCCAACAACTCGCTCTATTTCAACTCCAAGTATCTGGAGGAATCGGTCTCCTGGTTCAAGGATACCGCCGGTTTCTACTTCACCCGGGTCGACTCGGCGGCTGACGTTCCCACCGTCGCACATGAGATCGACCTGATGTTCCGGAATTCACCCGAGCCTACCAAGAGCGAGAGTGAGAAAGCGTTTCAACTCGACTTTATCGCCACCCTGGGCAACGTCAAAGCCTTCATCCTCAGCATTTGCGGAGCGGTAGTGTTCGCCATTCTCCTGGTCTCGGCCAATACCATGGCGATGTCGATGCGCGAACGCACGCGCGAAGTGGCAGTGATGCGCACCCTGGGCTTCACGAAACGCCGGATCTTTTCCTTGTTGCTGGGAGAATCCGTGACGCAGTCGCTGTTGGGCGGGGTGTGCGGGGTTCTGGTCGCGTCCTGGCTCCTGCGCGTTCTCATTCGGCCGGGGGTCGGTTTGCCCGGAAACATGCATATCACGTTCCCCACCATGCTGGTCGTATTGCTGGTTGCGGCGCTGCTGGGTGTGGCCAGCGCGCTCCTGCCTTCCTACCGTGCCTCTCAGATGAACATCGTGGATGGCCTCCGCTACATCGGTTGAGCCCCGATCGCCACCGCGTGTTTGGCATCCCGGGTGCTACACTCACTCCCGATGCGGACCGATCTGCTCCCGCTTTGCGATCAGCATTACCGCACCATGGAAGCCTGCATCGCCCCGTTCAGCGCCGACTACTCCATTGAATTCTTCCGCTGCACCGATAAATTCTGTCACCGCTGCTTTGGCGAACGGGTCGGCTACGTTACGCCCCGTCGCGGCGAGTCTCCCATTCTGACCCCGGGACAGCCGCGCTGCGAAATCCACGGCCGGCCCATGTTCATCATCAGTCTCGATCGCCAGCGCAACCACGTTCACTACGCCTGCCCCGAGTCTGACTGCTGTCAGCGCGTGGTTCGCAGCTGAATCCTCGCGGCGTGGCCTGTTTGCCCGCAAGACTCTGCCGCCGGAACGGGCGGCAAGACCCATCGGTGCTTTGCGATGGACGAATGTACTTGCCATACGCGACACTGGACGACAGTCGGAGACAGGGATGCAACGCCGGGAATTCCTAGTTCTGTTGGTTGTGGTCGTGCTGGGTTCGAGAATGATTCTGGGGGCACAGTCTGACAGTACGTCCGAGCGCCTGCTCTACAACGGCAAGGTGTTCACCGGCGAACCGGAGCATCCCTATGCTGAGGCGGTAGCCATCCGGGGCGGCAAGATAGTGGCCGCGGGTGCACGCCTGAAGGTGGCAAAGGCTGTGGGGCCGAATGCGGAAAACATCGATCTCCGCGGAATGACGCTGCTGCCGGGACTGATTGACAGCCACACCCACGTCATCGACAGCGCGCCCATCCTGACGGGCGCCGATGTCGGGGACAAGGTTCACACCCTGGACGAACTGGTGGCCTTCACCGCGGAAGCCAAGCGCAGCGGGCGCGGGATGCGCGGGGGGTTCCTCGAGATCACCGGGCTGGACACCGAGTTCTGGTCGGAACCGGAGCGGTTGAACGCGCGCTTCAGCACCGGAGCATACACCGATGTGCCGGTCCTGCTGGTAGGAGCCGACCTTCATGGCGGATGGGCCAACCGTGCGCTGCTCCGGCGCGCGGGGGTGACCAAAGACTTTCTGCAGCAACTGCCCGAAAGCGCACGGCGATATTACGGCTTTGGGCCGGATCTGGAGCCGAACGGGTTTGTGGTGGATGAAGGCCTGGAAAAAGTGAGTGCGCCAGTGCCCGATCTCTCCGAGGAACAGCTTCTCGAGGCGGGGCGGGCCGCGGTGACGTATTACCATTCCCTGGGCATCACCGCGTGGCTGGAACCCGGCGACACCTATGTCAGCATCGCAGCCTTTCGCCGGGATGTCTTGTCGGTCTACAAAGCCCTGGCTGACCGCGGAGAGCTGGGCGCGCACGTCGCGGCATTTCCCCGGATTGACCCCAGAATCAAGGGCGACCCCCTCCCCGAAGTGCAGGCCCTGCGCCGCGAGTTCCAAGATGTCCCCAACCTGAGCATCCCGGGGATCAAGGTCTTCGAAGATGGAGTGGTGGAGTATCCCTCGCACACCGCCGCCCTGACGAAGCCTTACCGGGACGGGAGCAATGGCGTTCTCCTGTTCGATCCGTTGCGGCTTGCGGCGCTGGCCACGGAAGCCGACCAACAAGGCCTGATCGTGCACGTGCATGCGATTGGCGACCTGGCTGTGAAGACTGCTCTGGACGCCATTGCCGCCGCGCGCAGGGCGAACGGTAACAGCGGTCTGCCGCACACCATTACACATATCCAGTTTGCCGACCCCGAGGACTTTCCCCGGTTCGGCCAACTGGGAGTGATCGCCTCCCTGCAGCTCTTGTGGGCGCGGGGCGAGGTGGACTCGATCGAACTGGTCAAGCCGTACATCGATCCGGAAATATACCGCTGGCAGTATCCGGCGCGGTCCCTGCTCGACGCCGGGGCCACGATCGCTGGGGCCAGCGACTGGGCGGTATCGAGCGCGAACGTGTTCGAGGCGATGTATTACGCGGAAACCCGCAACGGCGACGAAGGTGTGCTGGACGCCAGCCAGCGCATGCCGCGGGAGGCGATGCTGTATGCCTACACACGGAATGCGGCACGAGCCTTGAACCTGCTCGACCAGATCGGGTCGATCGCGCCCGGCAAACAGGCCGACCTGTTGCTCGTGGACCGCGATGTCCTCACCATTCCCGTGGACGAACTGCGGGAAGCAAAGGTTCTGTGGACCATGGTCGGCGGCAAGGTCCTGTATCGCGCACCCAAGTAAAGAGAGGCGCTCGCCAACGATATCCAGGGGTAGGATGATCTGAGCATGTTGGCCACAGGGGACAACCTGGCTGAGACCTGGAGCGCGTTACGGGCGCACAAACTGCGGGCGGCGCTCACCATGCTCGGGCTTACCATGGGCGTGGCGACGCTCATTACGGTCATGACCCTCATCCAGGGCGCCAACACCTACGTCGAGAAGAAGATTGCGAACCTGGGAACCGATGTTTTCCAAATTGCTCGTACCCCGTTCGCTGTCACCGATTTCAACATCGTCATCAAGGCGTTGAGATACCGGAAGCTCGAGCTGGACGACATGCAGGCGGTCACTGAGCGCTGCCCAGCGTGTCAGGAGGTGGGCGCCACCGCGACCGCAACCACCACCCGGGCTCGCTACGGCGACAAGGAAGTAACCGACGTCAACCTCATCGGCGTAACCCCCAGCATGGTCGACATTGACACGCGCACCGTGGATCGCGGGCGCTACATCACGCCGACCGAATCCGAGCATCGCGTCAGCGTGTGCCTGATCGGGGATACGCTGGTGCAACAACTGTTCCTCGGAGTCGATCCGGTCGGCAAGACGCTGCGTATCGGCAACCAGGAATTCAGCGTCATCGGAACACTGGCGAAGGTGGGCAGCGTGCTGGGGCAGGACCAGGATGACTTCGTCATGATTCCGCTCTCCGTCTTCCTACTCATGCAGGGGGCTCACACCAGCCTCACCATCAACGTGAAGGCACCCGGCGGACGATTCGAGCCGGCGCAAGACCAGGCCCAACTCATCCTGCGGGCCCGCCGGCACCTTGCCGCCGGGGCGGAGAGCGACTTCTTTATCGGCACCAAGGAAAGCTACATGGCTCTGTGGCGCAGCATCAGCGCGGCATTCTTTGCCGTATTCGTCCTGGTCAGCGCGATCTCGGTAATCGTGGGCGGTATCGTCATCATGAACGTCATGCTGGTAAGCGTAACCGCGCGCCGGAGGGAGATCGGGGTACGCCGGGCAGTGGGCGCGACGCAGTTGGACATCCTCCGCCAGTTCATCGCAGAGAGCGTGATCCAGTGCATCACCGGGGGCGTGATCGGCATTGCCCTGGGGTTCCTGGTCGCCCTGTTGCTCCGCACCTTCACCCCCTTCCCGGCATCGGTACAGACCCGGGTCGCGGTTCTGGGCGTGTTCCTCAGTTCGGCAGTAGGACTGTTTTTCGGGATCTATCCGGCGCTGCGGGCCTCGCGACTGGATCCCATTGTGTCCTTGAGGTCGGACTGATGACGATCATGACCACATCCCAGGCTCGCGAGAATCTCCTGGCAGCCCTGGCCACGCTGCGCGCCGCCAAAGTCCGCACGGCGCTCACGGTGATCGGTATCATCATCGGCGTGTCCTCGGTGATCTCGATGGCCGCCATCATCCAGGGGCTGAACCGCTTCGTGCAGCAGCGGGTGGAATCGCTCGGCTCGCGGACTTATTTCCTGTCTCGATTTCCGGTTGGGGTCGATCCTGCCCGCTGGCCGGAGAGCATCCGGACCCGCAAGTACTTCGGCTACACCTACGCCGACTTCATCCGGGAAGCAGCCCCCCACGTCCAGATCGTGACCACGTTCGGTACGCGCGGTTTCTTTCTTGGTGACACCAACCAGATCATCTCCGAGGGCCGGAGCGTGGAGAAGGTTATCCTGCGCGGGGCCGAGCCTCAGTACACGGATGCGATCCCCTTGTTCTCCGTAGAGCGCGGACGCTTCCTCAGCAGCTTCGATGAACAGCATGCTCGGTCGGTGATCGTGCTGGGAGCCGCCATCAGCGAATCGCTGTTTCCCAACGCCGACGCGGTCGGCAAGACCGTGCGGGTGAACGGGCAACTGTTCGACGTCATCGGCGTATTCGAGCACGACACGGGCCTGTTCATCGGGCCGGGGGTAGACGCGTTTGCCGTCATCCCCCTGAGCACCTTCCACAAGGACTACCCGGAAAACAAGGAGCTCATCATGGCCTTCACCGTGCCCGAGGGTGTGAACGTGGATACGGCGCAGGGCGAGGTGATTCAGGCCATGCGACGTCTGCGGCGCGTTCCCGCGAACAAGGACAACGACTTCGAGATCAGCTCCCCCGATTTCCTCAGCAATCTTTGGGATCAGCTAACCGGGGCCCTGGTCATCCTCACCAGCGTGATCAGTTCGATCGGTCTGCTGGTGGGTGGAATCGGGGTCATGAACATCATGCTGATCTCGGTCACCGAACGCACCCATGAGATCGGGATGCGTAAGGCGATTGGGGCGCGGCGCGCGGACATCCGCCTGCAATTCCTGCTCGAGGCGGTGCTGTTGACGCTGGTGGGCGGGACCATCGGCATTCTGATCGGCGCCGCGGTTTCGACCATCGTCCGGACGTTCGTGCCCTCGATCCCGGCAACGCTATCGTACCTGTGGGTGGTGATCGGGTTCACGATGTCCGTCGCCGTCGGTTTGTTCTTCGGCTATTACCCGGCCAACCTGGCAGCGAACCTGGATCCCATTGTATGCTTGCGGTACGAGTGAGGTCTGTCGCCCTCGCCTCGGTTTGACAGCCCGATCGACTCCCGGCGTACAATTTCTGCTAGGGGCATGCTCCTGTGATCATCTAGAGAGAGTGAGGACAAGAACGTGTCATTACGCATCAACGACAGTGCTCCCGATTTCAGCGCCGAAACCACCCAAGGCACCATCCACTTTCACGAGTGGATTGGCGATGGCTGGGCAATCCTGTTTTCTCATCCGAAGGACTTCACGCCGGTGTGCACCACCGAACTTGGCTACATGGCAGGCCTGGAACCGGAATTTCGCAAGCGCCACTGTAAGATCATCGGCCTGAGCGTCGATCCGGTGGCCAATCACGGCAAATGGGCAGGCGATATTGAAGAGACCCAGGGTCACAGGGTGACCTATCCCATAATCGGCGACCCAGAACTGAAGGTAGCCAAGCTGTACGACATGCTGCCGGCTTTGAGCGGGACCACGTCCGAAGGCCGTACGGCTGCCGACAACGCCACCGTGCGCACGGTTTTTGTCATTGGCCCCGACAAGAAGATCAAGCTCACGCTGAGTTATCCGATGAGCACCGGACGCAACTTTGACGAAGTCCTTCGGGTACTCGATTCCATCCAGTTGACGGCGAAGCACAAAGTGGCCACGCCGGTAAACTGGAAGCAGGGCGATGACGTGATCATCCTGACCTCGGTGTCCGATGAGGAAGCCAAGCAGAAATATCCGGGTGGGTGGAAGACGGTGAAGCCCTATTTGCGGGTAGTCGGACAGCCGAAGTAGGGGCCCGCAGACTTCCGATGTCCGGATGGTCTTCCCGCTCCGTCCGTCCCGCCGCCAAAGGCCGGACGGAGCGCAGGTCTGAGGCCCGGACCCAGGGGATCACAGCCTGCGTAACTGTACCCCGCAGACCCTTCGGTAATCTCCCACTTGCCGCCCCTTTGTCCCATACTTGCGTAGGCACATGACTACCCTCCCCCAGTCGCTTACGTACCGTAGTCCTCGCGCCCGGCTGGCCACCACGACTCCTGTTGTTTTGCGTTCCCCCGACGGTAGCCGCAGTCAGGGCGAATTGCAGGTGGTTTCCCTGACCGGTGGTCTGCTGTTCCTGCCCAAGCCGCTGGACCAGGGGTTACGCGTCAAGCTGATGTTTCTGTCACAGAAGGGAGCGGTGCTCGGCACCGTGGAAATGTTGTCCCCGGTTAACTGGGGAATGCAGCCATTCCGCTTCGTCTCCCTCGAAGAAAGCGACCAGCGCCGTTTACGCGCCACGGTTCATTCCTGCCTGCAGCAGAACAACCTCGACGAGGACTGGATGGACAAATATCGCGCCCGGCTCAGTTACAAGACGCCCAAGCGCAAGCGCCGGCTGCCGCGGCTTCTGCTCGCCCTCACCCTCACCGCCGTCTGCCTGGGCAGCGCCCTCTACCTGTTCGGGACCCACCTGAAGTAGGCGCACGGCAGCGAAGGTTGAGCACGAGGCCAGCCGACGTTAGCGCCGTCGTGGTCTGCATCTTGCCAGCTGTCCGCGCTCTTCCCTCGCCGCGGCGGAGACCGCCGGAGAGCCCCTGGACGGCGATGATACCGTCATAAACCCATGACGCTTGATGCGATCACACGAGGAGCTCACCCCACCAGAAATCTCCACTGGGCCGCGGTCAATGGCACCACGCTTAACCGCCCCTGCCGCACCAGCGGGGACTCCGCGAACAACGGGCTTGTCTTGATCTCCGCCAGCCTCTTGGGCCTCGAGACGGCGCTCCCCACCCTGATCCGCACCAGCGGATGCTTGGGATCGGTCGCGTCCACCGACTCAACAGTCGCGGTTCCCACCGCGCTCTTCGCATCGCCGGTGTGATAGATCACCAGCTTCTCCCCCGGCTTCATCTCGCGCAGATGCTTCAGGGCCACAGGATTGCTTACTCCGTCCCAAAGGGTGCTTTGGTCACGCTGCAGGTCGGCAAACGAGTATTCTGATGGCTCGGTCTTGAGTAGATAGTCCATCGCTGTCCTCATGAATGGCCGGCTGCAGCGAGCCAGGAAGCTCAGAACCGCGACCCAGATGCCAGCAGCCTACTGCGGCTTCTGGCCCCCGCTGGGCTTGTCGTCCTTCTGCGCCGGCGCGTCTTTGCTCGGAGTGTGGTTAGAATCCGGGTAGATCGAATATTGGGCTTGTGGGCGCCTCATCTTAATCGTGATCTCGACGGCCGACTTCTGGATGTCGTAGTCGTCCCCGAATGTCTGGAAACCATTGGCCAGCACCTGCACTCGCAGCTTGCCGTAAGGGACGCCATCGAATGAAGTCTTGCCGTCGTCGTCGGTCTTCAGTTCAAATCCGCCACGGGACTGCTTACCCTTATCGTTCACCGGGTGCAGAACCACGCTGGCGTTGCGTATCGGTTTGCCGTTGTAATCGCGGATGACCAGAAAGCTCAAAGAGGCGGTCGGCTCTTGACCCCAAGCTGCCAGCGCCAGCAACACGCCGGTGACTGCTACCTGTAGTGGACATTTTTTCATGGCCTTAACCCTTCCCCCGGTGCGCCTTCAAGCCCGCTCGCCCATCATTCTAAACCTCCACTTCCCCTGGCATCCGCCCCGAAACCAAATCCTGGTTTCACAAGCCACGGCACCGGATCTGGGAGTTGTGCGCCACCTGTGCCATCGGAGTTCTCAGGGGCAATTGTGCCCTCTTGAGACCAGACAATGCGGTGCGGTCTGCGACCCCCGGTCTGCCATCTCGGTCCGAAGGGCGGATTCTCCGTGCACAGCGCGGGCGAGGGTATGCGCTCGACCGTCAAGATGAAATAAAAAACCCGCCCAAGCAGAGCTTGGACGGGAAGGGTGGATCGAACAGCTAAGAGCTGGGTGCTATTAGCCGCTTCTCAGTACATGTCGCCCATGCCGCCGTGACCCGGCGCTGCCGGAGCTTTCTTCTCTTCGGGAATCTCCGACACCAGGGCTTCGGTGGTGAGCATCAGGGATGCGATGGAACCCGCGTTCTGCAGGGCGGTGCGTACGACCTTGGTGGGGTCGAGCACGCCCGCCTTAACCAGGTCCTCGTAGTCGCTGGTCTGGGCATTGAAGCCGAAGTTGGCTTCCTTGGACTCCTGCACCTTGCCCAGCACCACCGCGCCTTCTTCGCCGGCATTCTCGGCGATCTGGCGCAGCGGCTCGGTGACGGCCCGCTTCACGATATTGACGCCGATCTGCTCGTCACCTTCCAGCTTCAGCTTGTCGAGCGCGGTCACGCAACGAGCCAAGGCCACGCCGCCGCCGGGCACTATGCCTTCCTCCACCGCAGCCCGGGTAGCATGCATGGCATCTTCTACCCGCGCTTTCTTCTCTTTCATTTCGGTCTCGGTTGCGGCCCCGACCTTGATCACGGCCACGCCGCCTACCAACTTCGCCAGCCGCTCCTGCAGTTTTTCGCGGTCGTAGTCGCTGGTGGTCTTGTCGATCTGGCCGCGAATCTCCTTCACCCGGCCTTCGATCTCGGCGTGCTTGCCCTTGCCTTCGACGATGGTCGTGTTGTCCTTGTCGACGGTGACCTTCTTGGCCTGGCCAAGATCGCCGACCTGCACGTTCTCCAGCTTGATGCCCAGGTCTTCGGTGATGGCCTTGCCCCCGGTGAGGATGGCGATGTCTTGCAACATGGCCTTGCGGCGGTCGCCGAAGCCGGGAGCCTTGACGGCGCACACCTGCAACGTGCCGCGTAGCTTGTTGACCACGAGGGTGGCCAGAGCTTCGCCTTCCACGTCTTCCGCGATGATGATGAGGGGTTTGCCGCCCTTGGCGATCTGCTCGAGTAGGGGGAGCAAGTCCTTCATCGAGCTGATCTTTTTTTCGTGGATCAGGATGTAAGCGTTCTCGAGCACGGCTTCCATGCGCTCGGGATCGGTGACGAAGTAGGGAGACAGGTAACCCCGGTCGAACTGCATGCCCTCGACCACTTCCAGCTGGGTCTCCATGGTCTTGGATTCTTCGACGGTGATCACTCCATCCTTGCCCACCTTCTTCATAGCTTCGGCGATGATGCGGCCGATGGTTTCGTCGTTATTCGCGGAAACCGTACCGACCTGGGCGATCATGTCCCCGGATACCGGCTTGGAGAACTTGTCGAGTTCGCCTTTCTCGCGGTTGCCTTCCTTGTCGAGCTTGCCGCACACGGCCACGACAGCTTGTTCGACCCCGCGCTTGAGCGCCATGGGATTGGCCCCAGCTGCCACGGTCTTGACCCCTTCGCGGTAGATGGCCTGGGCCAGAACGGTGGCGGTGGTGGTGCCGTCGCCGGCCACGTCGGAGGTTTTGGACGCCACCTCGCGCACCATCTGCGCGCCCATATTCTCCAGCGAGTCCTTGAGTTCGATTTCCTTGGCTACGGTGACGCCGTCTTTGGTGATGGTGGGCGAACCGAACTTCTTTTCGATGACTACATTGCGGCCCTTGGGGCCGAGGGTGACTTTCACGGCGTCCGCCAGGAGGTTGACGCCGCGCAGAATCGCTTGCCGCGATTCCTCGCCATGAACAATCTGCTTTGCCATTGCTTATCTCCTAATCGGTTGAAATGTCCAGTTACGGGCGCGAATTCGTGTATGCCCGTTGTTCCAGGCCAGCCAGTAGCGATTGGCTACTAGCTACCGCAGTGTCCGGTTAGCGCTTGGCACCAACGGCTTCCTTCTTGGCGGCGCCGGTCAGGATGCCCAGGACTTCCTCTTCGCGCATGATGACGAACTCTTCGCCATCGATCTTGATCTCGGTGCCGGCATACTTGCCGAACAGGATGCGATCGCCTTCCTTTACGGCCAGAGGGAACACCTTGCCATCTTCATTGACTTTTCCCTTGCCGGTGGACATGACTTCGCCCTCCTGGGGCTTGTCCTTGGCGGTATCCGGGATGATGATGCCGCCGCGAGTCGTCTCCGATTCCTCAACCCGACGGACCAGGATCCGGTCGTGCAGGGGAGTGAACTTGGTAGCCATAAGCGTGCTGACTCCTTTCGTTAACTTGTAATGTTTTTAGTGGGTTATATAGCAACGAGGTTGCGGTCTGGGGGAGCTGCTAGCACTCCTGCCAGACGAGTGCTAATTGTACGGGTTGAGCAGGGGAGGTGTCAAGACGCAAGGGGGCAGGCTCCGGGCTTCGCGCTTTGAGGCTCAGGGCGGCCGCGGCGGGATGCGGTTCTGTTCTGGTCGGCAGACCTCATTTGTCGAGGTCAACTGGCTTGATGGGCAGGTCCCAATGGGCTTCGAGGATCTCGAAGCGGCGCTGCTCCTCACGGGCATATGCCTGCTGGTCAGGGAAGAGCTGTCTCTTGAGGGCGTCCTCGTCGAAGGGTTCGTTGGCCACGTTGGCGTTTTTGAAGACGATGGTGACACGAAAGTCCCAGCGGCCGTCTTCGGTCGTGTGATACCGGGGCTGGTCCATCCAGACCTTCAGCATGCGGCCCATCTCGACTTCTTTCTTGAGCAGGGGGTAATGGTTCTTCTTAAACAGGGTGAGAAATTCGTCCGCGTGTCCCCAGTGAGTTTTGTAGTAGTACTCGACGACGAAAGGTCTGTCGGTTGCCGGGGCAGAGGTTTGGGGAACGGCTGCGATGGGAGCGAGAACGAGAAGGGCGACAGCCAGGAGCAGCAGACGGATCACGGGTCCTCCTTGTGGATGGACTGCTTGTACACTGTGTCAGGGGCAGAGGTCAAAGCGGCGTGTCCTCTTACAAGTTCGCCCTGCCCGCCCGAGGGGACGAATAACGGCGTGGCTGCGGGCTCGATCTTGGACAGCAGAATCTGCCGAACGGACATACGTCGCGGTCCGTGACCTCTACCGTGGATCGTTCCGCGCGGGTGGGGCCGACTTGAGTCGTGCCAGGTCCGGCAGAATAGACCTGCTGTCTTTGCTGCTCGGGCACAACTTTACTCCGCCGCCCGGATGCGGTTCTGCCAGTGCGACCAGAAGAACCAGACAACTCCAACTACCAGCACCACGCCGATCACTGCATCGAACGGGTGGAAGTATTTGCCCAGGCTTCTCCAGTTCTCACCCAATTTCATGCCCAGGTAGGCCAGGACGAAGCACCAGGGCCAGGAGCCAAGGAAGGTGTAGAGGTGAAACTTGCCGCGCGGCATGCGGGCGATGCCGGCCGGCAGGGCAATGAAAGTCCGGATCACCGGCAGGAGGCGGCCGAGGAAAACGGCGGCATGGCCCCAGCGGGCGAAGAAGCGGTCAGCCCAGTCCAGTTCTCGGCGTCCCATCAGGATCCAGTGGCCGTACTTCTCGACCAGCGGGCGACCACCGTAGCAGCCGATCTCATACGCCACCAGCGAGCCCAGATTGCAGCCGACAGCGCCTGCGGTCGCGACCCCCAGCAGCTTGAGTGTGCCCTCGTAGACGAGGTATCCGGCGAAGGGCATGATCAGCTCGGAGGGCAAGGGGATGCAGGCAGACTCGATCGCCATCAGCAGCGCGATTCCGGCGTAGCCGGTCACGCCAATGACGGACTTGATGATCAGGAATAGGATGGCGAGGATTTTTTCCGTCATTTAAAGAGACTAACTTTCGAGGTCCTGCAAGCCGCATTTTCTGCCCCCGCCCGAGGCCCTTCCATGGATTCAGGGAAGATCTGAGGCGCCTCGTCGGGCGTTGTTGTCCTCAGCCGGAGCATGAAGATCTGGCCGGCGTCCGGAGCGGGCGAGACCCCCGGCTGGACAGCCAGCGCAACGCCGACGCTACAGTCGGTCATACCTCGGCAGGCATGCGTGCCATGGCCAAAGCCTGAGAGTTCTCGACGCGGCGATGCCAGTCACGAGACTAAAACGAGCCTTCCTGAGTGAAGGTATAGCCACGCAGGCTGGAACCGTCGGCCGATTTGACCACCTTCACCTTGACGGTGGGGGCATCGGGAGCGGTCACTTCGGCCGGGCGCAGGATCGCATACTGGGTGAACACTTCGTTGTACACCTTGGTCACCAGGAAGTCCTGGCCACTGGCGTCCTGCCGCCAGACCTGTCCGAGCTGAATGGATTTCACGGCCACTGGGTTTTGTCCTGAGCCTTTCTCATCCAGAGTAATGAGCAGCGGGAGCGGCGTCAATGGCGCAGTCGATGGTCATGACGACAAACCCGTGAGCCAAGAGCAGATCTCATCGTCGAGCTGAGCGGGACTTGCCGGTTCCTTTGCCGACGGCGACCCAAAGACCGAAAACTTGTTCTTGGCTAAACACCCGCGGCCGCTCTTTGTTACCATTTACGGTCCGACCGAGGGGTGTTCATGGCACGGGGGGTGAGTCCACGGCTTCCGGCGAAGAGCGGGCGGCAGGATCGGGTGCGGGGACGGAGCGGAGCGGCCTCGGCGCCGCCCAGGAAGGACGGTGCTCGCCTTCCGGGCAAGGGAAAAGCCAAACCCCAAGCGGGCAAGACGGTATCCGCGAAGCCGACCAAGGTCAAGGGTTACGACCCGCTGGCGCCGGAAAGGATCAAGGGAATTCTGCGACACCTGGACCAGCTTTATCCGGCGGCCACGTGTGCGTTGCATCATCGCACCGCATGGGAGTTGCTGGTGGCGACAATCCTGTCAGCGCAGTCGACGGATGTAAACGTGAATCGGGTGACGCCCGGACTGTTTGAAAAGTATCCGACGGTCCAGGATTTCGCCGCTCTGACTCCCCAGCAGTTGGAGCCGGACGTGCGCTCGACCGGCTTTTTCCGCAATAAGTCGAAGGCAGTGGTAGGGGCGGCGAAGAAGATCGTCAGCGATTTCGGTGGCCAGGTGCCTGCCGAAATGGACAAGATCCTGACGCTGCCGGGCGTCGCGCGCAAGACCGCGAACGTGGTGCTGGGGACGTGGTTCGGCAAGGCTGAGGGCGTGGTCGTGGATACGCACGTGCAGCGCATCGCGCGGCGCTGGGAACTGACCCGGGCGGAAGACCCCAGGAAGATCGAGCAAGACCTGATGGAGATCATCCCGCGCGAGCGGTGGATCCTGTTCTCGCACCAGGTGATCCATCACGGAAGGAATCTGTGTGTAGCGCGCAAGCCGCGGTGCGTGGATTGCCCGATCGAGCCCTTGTGTCACGCCGAGGACAAGACGTGGACGACGGTGGCCGTGCACAAGGGGGCGAAGGGGTGAATTCAGTCGTTGGCGGTGGTTCGTCGGCGGCAAGTCGCGGCAAGTTGTCCGGCAGGCCCAAACATTGGACATTCTTCCCTTGCTACACTCTTCTAGTCCGCTTTTCCGTGAAGGCTAATCATGCGGCTGATCGCTTCCTTTGTTATCGTGATTTTCATGAGCATTCCTACCTTGCCCCAGAGGCTCCCTGTTCCGCCAGCTATCACCGATCCCCGGCAGATATCGAGCAAACCGAACGCGCAGGTGGAGAAGAGTCTGACGATCGAAAAGCTCTACATGACGCGGAGCGTGGGGAGCACGAGCTGGTCGCCCGACGGCAAGACCGTTGCCTTCGTGTGCAACATCAGTGGACGGAACAATCTCTGGCTGGTGCCGGCCGAGGGCGGATGGCCGGTGCAGCTAACCATCAGCGACCAGCGACAGGCCGCGCCGGCATGGTCCCCGGACGGGAAGTGGATCGCCTTCCAGTCCGATTATGACGGCGACGAGCAGTGGGACATCTACATCGTCTCGCCCAAGACCGGGCAAACGGTCAATCTCACCAACACGCGCGAGATCGCGGAGACCGGGCCGGAATGGTCACCCGACAGCCGGTACCTGGCCTACGAGGTAAAGCCGAAAACCTCGTCCGTGTACGAGATCGACGTCTTCGACATGCTGATGCGCAAGGTGAAGCACCTCACCTCGGACACGCCCAAGGACAAGATGAATACCGGGCCGGTGTGGTCGCAGGATGGCAAGTGGATCGCTTACACCCAATCGCAGGCCAAGGGAACGGATTCGAACGTATTGATCGCCGAGCTTGCCTCAGGCAGGAGCACGCTGGTCACTCCACACGAGGGTGAGCAGCTTTACGCGGTGAATGACTTCTCGCCCGATGGAAAGAAGTTGCTGATTACGTCGAACGCGGGCAACGGATACGAGAACGTGGGGCTGCTCGATATCGCAAGTAAGAAGATAGCGTGGCTCACGAACGACAAGTGGGAGATCAGCGGAGGAAACTTCTCACCCGACGGCCAGCGTGTGACGTGGATCGCCAATGTCGACGGCCACACCGACATTTACCTGCATGCCTTGGCGACCGGCAAGACCACGCCCCTCCCCCTGCCCCCAGGGGTAAACACTCTGGCAGGGGCGCGGTCCAGCTTCACGAAGGATGGCGGACGCCTGCTCTATTATCACAGTGGTCCGAATGCGCCCGGAGACGTATGGGTGCACAACCTGGCCGGCGGGAAATCCCACCAGGTGACGCACTCCCTGGTGGCGGGTATCCGCTCGGAAGATATGGTGGAGCCGACGCTGGTGCACTTTCCCAGCAAGGACGGCAAGTGGACCATTTCCGCTTTCGTTTACCTGCCCGCTAACCTGCCGCGGAACGGACAACATCCGGCCATCGTCTACGTACACGGAGGACCGGCGGCGCAGACGGTCAACTCCTTCAATCGCTTTATCCAGTTTGCCGCCAATCAGGGATACATCGTGATTGCACCCAACTACCGGGGATCAACCGGATACGGCAAGGAATTCCAGCAGGCGAACCTGTTTGACATGGGGGGCGGGGACCTGGCGGACGTGCTGGCAGCGGCGGACTGGATCAAGCAGACCGGGTACGTTGATCCCAAGAAGCTGATCGTGATGGGGGGCAGCTACGGGGGCTATCTGAGCATGATGGCCGTCACGAAGGCGCCGGAACTGTGGGCGGCAGGCGTGCCCATCGTGCCCTTCGTGAATTACTTTACCGAGATCGAGAATGAAGATCCGGTCTTGCGCGAAATGGACTTGGCCACCATGGGCGACCCGGTGAAAAACAAGGCGCTGTTCGAAGACCGTTCCCCGATTTTCTTCGCGGACAAGATTAGGGCACCGTTGCTGCTGCTGGCGGGCGGGAACGACCCACGCTGTCCGGAGGAAGAGGCGCAGCAGGTTGTGGACGCGGTCAAGAAGAACGGCGGGGTCGCCGAGCTGAAGGTCTACGGGAATGAGGGACATGGGTTCGCGCGCATGGAGAACCAGATCGATGCCTACAAGCGGGTGGCTGATTTCCTCAAGGCGCGGGTGCCGCCGGCGGATTGCAGTTGCGAGCTGACGCCGCAGTAGGTCTGGGTGTGACGGCGGTTTTCAGCAGGGCCGGCTGACGACGGCCAGGACGTTGGTCACTCGCCGCTTTCCCCAGGGGCGAAAGCCCGGCCGGCCCTGAGAAGCGCGGCTGAAACTCCAGAACTATTCTTGCGCCAGGTAGATGGCTCGAGTTAGCGCGCGCGGGAGTTCTCGACGATGGCCTGCACTAGGCCAGGAATGGTGTATTGCTTGGCCTCGATGTGGACGGGCAGATTCAGCTCCCTTAATGTGGCTGAGGTGACTGGGCCGATGGAGGCCAGCCGGATCCCATGCAGGGCAGAGGCTAGCGCCTTGCCCGGGCCCGAATGTCCGCCCCACACGGGCCCGGCCAGTGCGACGAAGTTACGGGCGGTCGAAGAACTGGTGAAGGTGATGAAGTCAGGGCGGCGCCGGGGGTTGTTGAGCACGGACTGCACTTGAGCGCGCGAAGACCTGGGCACAACCGTCTGATACGCTTCCACGACCTCAACTTGTGCCCCGGCTTTGCGTAATTCTCGGGGAATGACATCGCGAGCGACTTTGGCGCGCACCAGCAGCACGCGCTTGCCGCCCACCTGCTTTCGCAGGCTGCGGACGACCGACTCCGCGACGTATTCGTCCGGAACGACGTTCACTCGGACGCCCCGCTGCTTGATGGCCTTCTTGGTCGCCGGACCGATCGCGGCGGTTCTCAGATGCTCGAAGCTGCGCTTGCCTAGGCGAAGGTGTCCGAGCCTATCCCACATCGCTTCGACCGCGTTGACACTGGTCAGGATGAGCCAGTCGTAGGTGGAGAGATTCTTGAGCGCGGTGTCGAGTGGGCGAAAGGAACTTGGACGACGGATTTCGATGAAGGGAATCTCGAGCACATCCGCGCCGAGTTGTTCCAGCTCTGCCGCAAGTGTCCCGGCCTGGTGGCGGGCCCGCCCGACCAGCACACGGAGACCGGCGAGGGGCTTACGACGCATGCTCACGGCTGCTGGGGAAGGGCAACGCCGCGCCCGTAGACCTCGTCGAGGATGACATCGCCGCCCCGGCGCAGGAGGGATTCGCCCACTTCGCTGCCTAGCCGGACGGGATCGTCGCCATCGCGCGACTCGCGCAGCAGTTTGCAGCCATCGGGATGGGCCAGGACGGCATCGAGGTGGAGGCATCCTTGGCGGATTTCTGCAGCGGCCCCGATCGGCACCTGGCAGCCACCTCCGAGCTTGCTCAGGAGGGCGCGCTCGCAAGTGGTGGCGGCGCGCGCATCGGCGTTGTCGAGAAACGCCAAGTGCTGTCGCGTCGCCGTATCGCCTGCACGGATTTCGATGCCCAGCGCGCCCTGCCCGGCGGCGGGGCATATGATCTCTGCCGCAATCACCTCTCTGACCAGTTCTGTCTTCCCCAGGCGATGCAATCCAGCGGCAGCGAGGATGATGGCGTCGTACTCGCCTTCGGCTAGCTTACGCAGGCGCGTGTCGACGTTGCCGCGTAAAGGATGAATTTCGAGATCAGGACGAAGCGCCTTCAGTTGGGCCTGGCGCCGCAGACTGCTGGTCCCGATCCGGGCCCGCTGCGGCAGGTCGGCAATATGGGCGTAGAAGCGGGAACAGAAGACGTCCCGGGGATTCTCGCGCGCGGTGATCGCGGCGATTTCAAAGCGAGCAGAAAGCCCAGTGGGCAGGTCTTTCAGGCTATGCACTGCGAGATCGATGCGACCTTCGGCCAGGGCCTCTTCGATTTCCTTGGTGAACATGCCTTTGGTCCCGACTTGGGAGAGCGCCACGTCGAGGATCTTGTCGCCGGTAGTCTTGATCACCTCCACTGCAACCTGGTGACCTTGCTCGCGCAGCAGCGCGGATATGTGGTTAGCCTGCCAGAGCGCCAATTGCGAACCGCGGGAGCCGATGCGCAGCCGGGCCATCACTTGCCGTCCCCGGAGCTGCCTGATTTTGCGCGTTTTTCCTGGAGATTGAAAAGGCGCCGCACCAGGTCGATCACCGTGGTGGATTCGGGGTCGCGGGCTGCGGATTTGAGCGTGCTGATCGGCGTGTGCATGATTTTGTTGACGATGCCCCGGGTGAGGGATTCGACCGCCATTTCCTGGTCAGGGGTGAGCTGGCCCAGACGGCCTCGGACGCGATCGATCTCGGCTTGGCGGATGGTTTCGAGGTGGTCCTGCAACGAGACGATGGTGGGCACGACGTCGAGCGTCTGCAATCGCGCCTGGAAGCGCTCGACCTCAGCGGTAACGATGGCCTCGGCGCGTTCGGCTTCCTTCTTGCGGTCGGCCGCGTGGCTGGCGACGGCCTGCTGCAGGTCGTCGATGTCATAGACAAAGATCCCGTCCAACTTGTTCATCGCCGGATCGACGTCGCGCGGCACGGCGATGTCGATGAAGAACATGGGCCGGTTCCTGCGGCGGGCAAGGAACAGTTCGCCGTGTTCCTTGCGGAAAATGGCGTGGGGGGCCCCGGTGGACGTGATCACAATGTCGGCGCGGTCGCAGGTATTGTGCAAGTCCTCGAAGTGGATGGCCTGCCCCTTGAACTTGTACGCCAGGCTCACGGCCCGCTCGTAGGTGCGGTTGGCGACAAAGATGGACTCGCAGCCATGGGCCAGCAGATGGCGGGCCGCCAATTCGCTCATCTTGCCGGCACCCACCAGGAAGACGTGCTTACCGTGCAAATTGCCGAAGATTTTCTTGGCCAGTTCCACCGCTACCGAGGCCACCGATACCGAGGACGAACCGACGGCCGTTTCGCTTCGCACCCGCTTGGCTACGGCGAAGGCCCGCGTCACCAACTGGTCGAGTTGAGCCTGCACGGCTCCCACCGCGCGCGCCGTGGCGTAGGCTTCCTTCACTTGGCCGAGAATCTGGGGCTCGCCCACCACCATCGAGTCAAGGCTGGCGGCGACCCGGAAGAGGTGGCGCACAGCCTCTTGTTCCCGGTATTCGTAGAGGTGGCCCTCGAGTTCGTCGCAATCGAGCCGGAAGTAACTCCGCAGGAAGCCGCGCAGATCGGCTGCCACGCCGTTGCGCGTATTGCACAGCAGCTCGACCCGGTTGCAGGTGGACAGGATCATGCCCTCGGCGATTCCGGGATGCGCAACCAGCCTGCGGCAGGCTTCCGCCAGGCGCGACTCCGGGATGGCGAGGCGCTCCCGCACCTCCACCGGGGCCGTCTTGTGATTCACGCCGATAAGCTGGAATTTCATGAGGCCACGAACCTGTGAATCGAGCTGAAATAGTTCGCCGCCCACGCCACGACAGCCGCAGCGAAAGCCACGCTTGCCAGCACGGCCGCCCTGCGGCCACGCCACCCGGCGATCCAGCGGGTGTACACCATCAGCAGGTAAACCGCCCACATCAGCAGTGAGAGCAAAATCTTAGGATCCTGAAAGTCCACGCGTCCGTATACGTTTTCCGCCACTACCGAACCGGCAACCAAACCCAGTGTCATGAAGGGGAATCCCAGAAGCAGCGAGCGGTAGCCGATCTGGTCAATCTCTTCCAGGGCTGGCAAGCGGCCCAGGATTCCGTTGGCCCGTTTGCTCTTCAGGGAATGCTGCTGGATCAGATAGAGCAGGCTGGCGCAGAAGCTGAGGATCAGCGCGGCGTAGCCGGTAAAGATCAAGGCAATATGCACCACCAGCCAACTGGTGCGCATGCCCGGGGACATCAGGACGAATGGCTGCTGCCGGGTCGCGGCCAGGAAGGTGAGCAGGAAAACGAAGGGAAAAACGATGATTCCCGGCGAAGTGGTCTTGTAGACCAGGTAGGTGATCATGAAGACGGCCATAACGAAGAAAGCCAGCAGCGACTCCGAGTTATGGGCCATCGCCTGTGAAATGTGATCCGCTAGCAGGACGCCTTCGGTCAGGGAGACCAAATGAAACACCATGCCCAGGTACGCGGCGTGGAGTGCGATGCGGCTGAGAAGATCGCTGGTACGGGTGAGGGCGACCAAGGCATACAGCAGCCCAACCCCGTAAAGGCACAACGCAACTCGAAGCCAAAGCAAAGCCATAAGGTACCTTGCCACCCTCCGCGCCGGCTGCAGAATCTACGTCCGTCCAGAGATTATAGTCTGCCGGTTAGGGGGACAGAAGGCAGTCGAGCACATCACAGTTGCTTGTGATCCAGGTCACAAGGGATGCAGACTTCCGAATTCGCGTTCCGGGCCGCCGGGGCTTGCTAGTCCACTCCGAGGGTGGAAAGGGCGGCTTCCAGCGCGGAACTATCCACCACCAGTCGACGGCCTTGTCCCACCATGTCTTCCACCTCGTCGAAGGCCTGGAACAAGCGCATCTTTGCGGCGGCGTATTCCTCTGCCTCATTCAGCAGGCGTCCGTGCAACCGGGCCCAAGATCGTAGGGCGTCGCTCAAGACCAGCACGCTGACGGCATAGGTTGTTTTCCGATCAGCGGTAACATCAAATACATATTCAACGGCCGGGGCGGTACTGCTCCCCTCGGGCGCTGGGCGCTTGCCCACAAAGTAGTATTGGTACACGTAGCCCTGGCCACCGGTATAGGTCTTCATGCGACGGACGGTCATGCGGAACCTTCCCTGGAGGCGTCGATCCCAGCGGTCGTCTCTCCCCCAGGCTATCGCATGCTGCGGTAGCCGGTCGAGGGAGCGCGGTTATTTCAGACTAACCGCTGCTTTCAAGGGAAGCTCGTGCGAGGAGCCGCCTACCAGAAAGGTGTACTCCCCCGGGACCAACTGCCAGCGGTTCTCCTCGGCATTGAAAATGGAAAGGTAGAGCGGATCGACCTCCACCCACAACTCTTTGCTCTCGCCGGCGTTCAGTTTCACCTTACTCCAGCCCACGAGGCGCTTGGGCGGTTCCTTCGCTCCGGCAGGCAAAGCCACGTAGACCTGGGCGACTTCGGCGCCCTGGCGATTCCCGGTGTTCTTCACCGTGAATGCGATGCGAAGTTTGTGTCCCGGCGCCACCTTCAGACTGGAGTATGCGTAGGTGGTGTAGGAGAGACCATAGCCAAACGGGAACTGCACCGGCTTGTGCTCGGCGTCATACCACCTGTAACCGACTTTCAGGCCTTCCTCATAACTGATCTGAAACGGCGGCAGACCGGCGGCGATCCGCTTCCAGGCATCCGGGTCATCAGCCGGCGTGGTTGATTCCACGGGAGGTTGGGTGATCGTGGGGTGCGGCAGATCCCCGTCGCTTCTAGGAAACGTCACCGGCAGTTTGGCGCTGGGGCTCACGTCTCCGAACAGAATGTTGGCCAGCGCCTCGGCGCCCCGGCTCCCGGGATACCAGGCTTCGACGATGCTGCTCACCCGGTTGGCCCAGGGAGTCGTGACCGGGCCGCCCGATTCGAGCACGACGACGGTCCGGGGATTGGCCGCAGCCACGGCGGTGATCAGGTCGTCCTGGTGCTCCGGCAGGGACAGGCTGGGCAGATCCATCCCTTCGCTCTCCCACTGGTAGGCGAAGACGATGGCAACGTCGGACTTGCGGGCGAGCGCAGCGGCTGAGGCAGGGTCGGTGCCCGGATCATAGTGCACCTTCGCGCGTGGAACCTTGGCCTTGATGGATCTCAGGGGCGACGTGGGAAACCAGATCTGTGCCTGCCAGGTAGTTCGGCCTTTTCCCGGCGGCATGATGGCGTTCCCCCCGGGCGGGTCGACTTGGGCGGAGCCGCCGCCCGAAATCATGCCCACGTCGGAATGAGCACCGAGGACCGCAATGCTTTTCACCCTGCTGGCGTCCAGGGGCAACACATGGTTTTCGTTCTGCAACAGCACGATACTCTGCTCGGCAATAGACTGTGCCACCTCGAAGCCACCTACAACATCGACCACGCTCTTCTCCGGCGGGTCGTCGACGACGCCGCTGGCGAACATGGACCGCAGAATACGCCGGACGTGGTCCTCCACCTGCGCCAGGGGGACTTGGCCGGACTCCACCGCCGACCGCAGCGCATCGCCGTAGAAAATCTCCGCAGGCTCTTCGTGATCCAGTCCGGCAGCCGAGGCCTTGGCCGTGCTATGCGTCCCGCCCCAGTCGGACAGGACGAAGCCCCGGTAGTTCCAGTCTTTCTTCAATACCTCAGTGAGGAGATAGCTGTTCTCGCAGGCGTAATCGCCGTTGACCCGGTTGTAGGAACACATGACCGCGGCCGGATTCGCCTCGCGGACGGCAATTTCAAAGGCCAGGAGGTCGGTCTCGCGCATCGAGCGCTTGTCGATGTTCACGTTGACGGCATTGCGCCCGCTCTCCTGGTCGTTGAGGACATAGTGTTTGAGATCGCCAATCACGTGCTCGCCCTGCGTACCCAGGATCAGCTGTGCAACCATGTTTCCGGCCAGGATGGGATCTTCGCCCATGTATTCAAAGGTCCTGCCGTTGCGCGGATCGCGCGTCAGATTGACGCCTCCGCCCAGCGACATGTTGTAGCCCTGCGCCCGCAGCTCGCGTCCGATCAGCGCTCCGTATTCGCGCGCCGCTTTCAAGTCCCAACTGGCGGCGGCTCCCAGGTTGCTGGGCAGCGCCGTCGAATAGCGCCCGTTCTCGCCACTCATACGAACGCCGTAGGCGGCGTCCGACATCTGAATATCCGGGATACTGAGGCGGGGAACCCCCACCACGTAGCCTGCGCCACCGTTCGAGTCGGCGTGCAATGGGCTCAGGGGGCCGAGGTCCTTCATGCCCGTACCGTGCAGCAAGGAGATCTTCTCTTCCAGCGTCATTTCCTTCATGACTAGCGCCGCCCGCTCGTCGGGGGGGAGGCTGGTGCGCATCCAGGGTCGGGGCGAATTGTCGCTGGCTGACTGGGCGCCAGGGGATGGAATGACGGTGGCAAAGAAGAGGACGCACACAAAAACCGCAGTGGGCAAGAGGAACCAACGGTAAAGCATAGGCGGCCTTGGAATGGAGTTCTCTAGAAAATCGATTTTATACTACCATGGCTCCATTCTTGCCGCTGTTTTCCCGGGGATACCACGCTCGCCTGGTCATCGCTGCTAAATCGTGACGCGGATCGCGTCGGGGCGTTGCCCGGGACCACGATGCTGGAATCCTGGTGCCCGTCCTCTAGGGTGCTTGTTCGCGGTCTTCCCTCCTCGCGAGGCCGCAGGGGTTCCGGCTCTCCTTCAGCAGGGTCATCCGCTCGCGCGGTGGAGAAACGCTTCCTGCCCACGCTGGCGGCGTCCTCTTGCGCCGCAGTGGCGTGTGAGGGTTGCAAGCAGCGGGAGTCATAGAACCAGTGGAAGCACGGCAGGCTAAGGCTCGATCCTGGCGTCACGCAGGCGTTTAACTGCCGTTTCCGAAGTAACCGGGGAGTAGTAGATCTCTTTGAAGGTATAGGACTTCGCCTTGGCACCCAGGATGGGCAGGATTTCGATGTGCCAGTGGTAGTCGTCGTCGAGAGTCTTCCAATAGCCCAGGCTCTCGGAAGCATGCAGGCTGTTGGGCGAAGTGTGCAGAACCAGGTGAAACTCTTCGGTCACGGTGCGAATGCGCTGCAGGGTGCGCCGCAGAATAGCCGCCAACTCCCGGAACCCGCTGCCCCGGGCGGAAGCCGACCGCTCGAAGGCCGCTTCGTGGGTACGGGGAAGAATCCAGGTTTCGTAGGGAACGCGCGGGGCATAGGGACAGCTCGCCATGTAGTCTCCGCGGATCTCCACCATGCGGAGACCCTGGCGTTCCTCCTGCGCCATTATGTCGCAGAAGACGCAACGCTCCTTCTTCCCAAAGTAATCCCGGCCAGCACGCAGTTCATAGAGCACACGGCGCGGGACGAACGTGGTTGCGGTGAGCTGGGAGTTGGGATGCTCGAACTCCTGGCCGGCATTGACCCCATGGTTCTTGAAGATGCTGATGTACTTGATACGCCCGTCCTTCTTGAGGTCCTGGATGCGGGCGGCGGCCAGGCGCAGGAACTGCTCAATTTCCGGGTCGGTGGCGTTCCACAAGTGGCGATCGTGCCGCGAGTTCTCCACCAGGACCTCGTGCGCGCCGATGGAGCGCATTCGGTCGTAGAGCCCATCGCCGCGACGCGACGGCTCTCCCTCGATGCGGTAAAGGGGCGAGGGATGCACCACCGCCCGGGCCGACCAGGGCACGCCCTCAATTTCGGTGCGGGTCGCGATGACCTGCAGCGGCGAGCCTGAATCGGCACAAAAACGGCAGGGTGCTTCAGGACGCGGGGAAACGTCGGGAACATCGTCCCCGGTGATGACCCAGGAACGCGTAATGGGATCCTTGCGCAACTCCATTTTCGTAGGAAAACACTGCGGTGGAGGACACGTCAACTGTGTTTTCCAACGGGGAACGAGGGTCCTCGCCTTTGTTATAATCCGCCCACGAAGCCGCCGCAAATGACCGAGACGTCCACCCCGCTGATGCGGCAGTACTCCACCATCAAGAAGGAGCATCCCAACGCTCTGCTGTTTTTCCGGCTGGGAGACTTCTACGAGCTTTTTTTCGACGACGCGATCGTCGCCGCGCGCGAATTGCAGATCACGCTGACCTCGCGCAACAAGGAAAAAGGCATCGCGGTACCGATGTGCGGAGTTCCCTATCATGCGGCCGAGGGTTACATCGCCAAGCTTATCCGCAGAGGCTTCAAGGTCGCCGTCTGCGACCAAATGGAGGACCCACGGCTGGCGAAGAGGCTGGTGCGGAGGGAAGTCACTCGGGTGATCACCCCGGGAACCGCGGTCGACTCCTCGCTCGGTTCGGAGGAAAACAACTTTCTCGGAGCCCTGGCCCGAGTGGGCGACCGCGTCGGTTTCGCCGCCCTCGACCTCTCCACCGGGGAGTTCCGGGCCACCGAGTTTCAGGGCGCTGACGCGGGACGACGGATTGAGGAGGAGTTGTCACAACTCCGGCCCAAGGAAATGCTGTACGCCTCGTCCGCGCCCTTGTTTGAATCGGTGCACCGCGAGGGAACCATGGCCTTGGGTGGTGATTACGTGGAAACCCCGCTCGAGGACTGGGTGTTCGCTCCCGATCACGCCATTCCCCTACTGGAAAATCATCTTGGCGTGCTGTCGCTGGAGGGATTTGGCCTGGCCGGCAAGCCCGCGGCCGCCTCCGCGGCGGGGGCGATTCTGCATTACGTGCGCTCTACGCAGCCGGGGACGCTGGAGCACGTAGACCGGATTGGCTTCTACGAACGGCAAAATTGCCTGGTTCTGGACGCGGTCACGGCGCGGAACCTGGAACTGATCGAGCCGTTATTTGCCGGAACCGACGCCGGCGTCACCCTGTTTCACGCCCTGGACGCGACCCGCACTCCCATGGGCAAGCGCCTATTGCGGGCCTGGATGCTACGTCCCTCGATCGACCGCACGGAGATCGAGGCCCGCCTGGAGGCAGTGGGAAGCCAAGTCCGGGAGACGGTTGGGCGCGAAGAGCTGCGGCGAGCTCTCGAGGGCATCCTCGACCTGGAGCGACTGCTGAGCCGGGTGACCCTGGAGACGGCGAACCCTCGCGACCTGCTGGCCATGGCGGCTTCGTTGGCTAAGATCCCATCGGTTCGCCGCGAGCTGTCGAGGATGACGGGGCCCCGGCTCTCGACTTTGCGGGAAGCGATCGATGAACTGGGTGACCTGCGCGCCCGGATCGACCTGACCATCGTGGAGGAGCCGCCGCTTTCCCTCAGCGACGGAGGTGTGATCCGCGAGGGTGTAAGTCGGGAGCTCGACGAACTGCGGGACTTGAGCCGCAACAGCAAGCAGTACCTGGCGCAGATCGAACAGCGGGAACGGCAGCGCACGGGCATCACATCCTTGAAGGTGAAGTTCAATTCCATCTTCGGTTACTACCTCGAGATCTCGAAGCCGAATCTGCATCTGGTGCCTGCCGACTACGAGCGCAAACAGACGCTGGTGAACGCGGAGCGCTTCACCACCCCGGAACTCAAAGAGTACGAGGCGAAGATCCTGGATGCCCAGGAGAAGATCGTCGAAATCGAACGGCGGCTGTTTGCGGAGTTGCGCGCAGCCATCGGGGGGGAAGCGAAACGGATACGGCAGACGGCTCTGGCGCTCGCCCAGGCCGACGTGCTGGCCGGGCTGGCACACCTGGCGGCCGTGGGCAACTACTGCCGTCCAGCCGTGGACGATTCCGGAGATCTCGAGATCATCGAGGGCCGGCATCCGGTGATTGAGCAACAGGGGCTAAGCGCGGGCGAGCGCTTTGTGCCCAACGATCTCTATCTCAACGCCAGCTCCCACACCGTCCTGGTGCTGACCGGGCCGAACATGGGCGGCAAGTCGACCTACCTGCGGCAGACGGCGCTCATCGTGATCCTGGCACAGATGGGATCGTTCGTGCCGGCGCGCTCGGCGCGGATCGGGCTGGTGGACCGGGTCTTCACACGCATCGGGGCCAGCGACAACCTTGCCCGCGGGCGTTCCACGTTCATGGTGGAGATGACGGAGACAGCCGCCATCCTGCACACGGCGACGCCCCGATCGCTGATCCTGCTCGATGAAGTGGGCCGGGGAACCTCGACCTACGATGGGCTGGCCATTGCCTGGGCCGCCGTGGAGTACATTCATGCCCGTACGCGCGCGAAGACGCTATTTGCGACTCATTATTTCGAATTGACGGAACTGGCCGAGCAGCTCTCGGGGGTAAAGAACTATCACGTTTCAGTCAAGGAAACCGGGGGCGGGATTGTTTTCCTGCGAAAAGTGGAGCCCGGCGCAGCCGACCGCAGTTATGGGATCGAAGTTGCCAAGCTGGCCGGGCTGCCCGCCGAAGTGATCGAGCGGGCGCGGGAAGTGCTCGCCGAGCATGAGCACGCCGAGCGGGGGCTCACCGGCCAGCTGGTGCACGATGAAGCCGGTCCGCCGCGTCCGCCGCAGCTCACCATCTTTACCCCTATCGCGCAGCCGGTTCTGGAGAAGCTGCGCGCAGTGGACCTGGACCGGCTGACGCCGCTCGAGGCGCTAAATCTGCTGGCGGAATTGCGCAAGGAGATCTAATCACCGTCGGGCACGCGCGTAGCTGCAGGCAACCATGAGAACCGAGAACCGTCGACCACGAAGCACAGTGAGCGACGCGAAGGAAAAGGTGAGGACGGGCTACTCTACGCCGTTGGTGTATCGTAGTCCGCTTTGTGGTTAATGCCCTTATCTCAAGTTCCCTAATTCTTAGGGCAGAGGACACGCATACGAAGGTGCGCGACACTCACCGGGCAATTGGTCAGCTTCTCATCATCGGCTTCGAGGGAACCGAGATGTCATCCGGCCTCGCTTCCCTGCTGAAGCGCATCCGGCCGGCCGGCGTCATCCTGTTCGCGCGCAACATCACCGGCGCGGAACAAACCTGGAGGTTGCTTAAGGACTGCGAAAAGCAAGTCGAGTCGCCGCTGTTCCGCTGCGTTGATCTGGAGGGCGGGACCGTGGACCGGCTGCGCAACGTGATCGGTCCTACGCCTGCTCCCGCCGAAGTTTTTGCCAGCGCAGACCGGAAACTGTTCCGCAAGCATGGGCGTGTGATTGGTGAAAATTGCCGGGCACTAGGATTCAATGTGGACTTCGCTCCGGCGGTGGATCTGGCATTTGACGCCTCCCGCCCGGTGATGACTTCGCGGCTGGTCTCCGCCGATCCGCGGAAAACGGTCTCGTATGCCCGTGAGTTCTTGGCCGGATTGCGTCAGGCGCAGATGCTCGGTTGCGGCAAGCATTTTCCGGGTCTGGGGGAAGGCAAGCTGGATAGCCACCACCAACTGCCGGTGATTGAGAAACCGTTCAAGACGCTCTGGCAGCAGGACCTGGTGCCCTACCGTGATCTGCGGCGGCAGATTCCCTTCGTGATGGTCGCGCACGCCGCCTATCCGGAGGTGACCGGCGATCGGGTTCCGGCATCGCTCGCCAAGAAGTGGATGACGGAAATTCTCCGCAGAAGGATCGGTTACTCCGGGCTGATCGTGTCCGATGACCTCACCATGGGAGGAGTGCTGGCGGCGGGTCCGATTGAGCAGGCGGCGGTGGAATCAGTGCGCGCCGGCGCCGATCTGTGTTTGGTCTGCCACCAGGAACAATTCGTCATGCGGGCCTATCAGGCGTTGATCGGCGAGGCGGAGCGGGATTCGCGTTTTGGCATCCGGGTGGCAGAGGTGGCCGGGAAGGTGGAGAAAGGCAAGCGCAGGCTGCTCGCCGCCATCCGGTGGAAGAACCCCGCGGCGCCCCGGTGGTCGCGGATCGAGCGCTTACGCCGGCAACTCTGGGAATTTGGCGAACAGGTGCGTTTAGAGACGATCCGCCAGCAGGAGACGGAGTGATCGTCGCAGGCGTCATGAGTGGGACGTCCGCGGACGGGATCAATGTCGCCTTGGTGCGCGTGACCGCCGGTCGCGGTGGCTGGCCAACTTTCAAGTGTATCGCGCATGCGGAATATCCTTATCCCAGCCGGGTCCGGCAGACCATCCTCAAGACCATGAATGCTTCCCAGGCGCGGGTGGCCGACCTGGCCCGGCTGAACTTTCTCCTTGCCGAACTCTATGCGGAAGCCATTCTGGCGGCCCAGCGCAGGTTTCGCATCACCGTCGAGCTCGTCGGGTGTCACGGGCAGACTCTCTACCACCAGGGAGAGGCGCGGCCTTTTGCGGGACGAAGGCTGGCGGTGACCTGGCAGACGGGGGAGGGCGCGGTGATCGCGGCGCGGGTGGGAGCGCCGGTGGTGTCGGATTTCCGTCCCGCGGACATGGCGCACGGAGGCCGGGGCGCACCGCTGGTTCCCTTCCTCGACTATCTGCAGTACCGCGACACGCGCGTGGGGCGAATCATTCAAAACATCGGCGGCATTGCCAACCTGACCGCAATTCCAGTAGGCGCTTCGCCCGCGCGCGTCATCGCCTTCGATACCGGCCCGGGTAACATGGTGATCGATGCTGTCAGCGGACAGCTCTGTGGAAAACCGTACGATCGCGACGGACACATGGCATCATCCGGCGTGGTTCTGGACCGGGTCGTGATGGCGATCCTGCGCGGCCGCTTCTTCCAGCAGCCTCCGCCAAAGACTGCGGGGCGGGAGGAGTTCGGACGGGAGTTTGTGGCGAACTTTCTGCGGCGCTGTGGCGGGGCAAAGAAAGCCGACGTCGTGGCCACCGCCACCGCACTCACGGCGCGATCCATTGCGGAGGGAATCCGGCGATTCGTGTTGACGACCCCCAAGTCTTACGCGGAGCTGGTGGTTTCAGGCGGCGGGGCCAAGAATCCCGCGTTGATGGGGATGCTGGCAGAAGCGGTGCGACCGCTGGATCTGGCGATCCGCAGGTCGGATGAGTTCGGCCTTCCCTCCGATGCCAAGGAGGCCATCGCCTTCGCGCTGCTGGCCTATCAGACATGGGAATGCCGGCCTTCGAACCTGCCCTCGGCGACGGGAGCGAAACGGCCGGCCATCCTGGGCAAACTCTCCTATGCGTGACAAGCGGGCGTGCCGAATCTGTGCGCACAAGCCTCCTGAGGCGCAATTGGGATGAATCCTCGCTGTGCTGCTCTCCTCGCGACGCTTCTCCTCTCGCTCATTGCCCTGCTCGCCTGCTCCCCCGAGCCCGATGCGAACACCTTGGTGATGATCCTAGAGAACAGTCCGACGAACCTCGATCCGCGGGTGGGCATCGACGCATATTCGGAACGTATCGACAGTCTGATGTTCGACGATCTCTTGAACCGCGATGAACACCTGAACGTGAAGCCCGCCCTGGCCGAGCGCTGGGAGATTCCGGACCCGCGGACCTACGTCTTTCATCTGCGTTCCGGAGTGAAATTTCAAGACGGCCGGCCGCTCACTTCTCGCGATGTGAAGTGGACCTTCGACTCTTTGCTCGAGGGAAAGATCCGGAGTACGAAGGCGGCGGCTTATCGCTTTGTCGATCACCTTGAGGCCACGGATGACACCACGGTCATCTTTCACCTCAAGGAACCGTTTGCCACCCTGCTGTGGAACCTATCGGACGGGGCCATGGGCATCGTGCCCTACGGCAGCCTGGGGGAAATGAGCCAGCACCCGGTCGGTTCGGGGCCGTTCCGTTTTGTCCGTGCCGAACAGGACAAAGAGCTGGTCATCGAACGAAACGAGGAGTTCTGGGGTCCAAAGGCCCGCCTGGCGCGGGTCCGTTTCCTGGTGGTCCCCGACATGACCACGCGCGCCTTGGAATTGCGTAAAGGGAGCGCGGACATTGCCATCAACGCACTTACTCCGGACATGGTGCTCACCCTCGAACGCGATCCGAACCTCGCCGTGCTGCACGGGCAGGGAACGATTCTCAGCTATCTGGCTTTCAACCTGCGCGATCCGATCCTTGGGGATGTACGGGTGCGGCATGCGCTGGCCTACGCCATCGATCGTGAGCCCATGATCCAGTATCTGTGGCGAGGTTTCGCGCAGCCGGCGTACAGCGTGTTGCCACTGCAGAGCTGGGCCTACGAGGCAGAAGTTCCCCGCTACGAGCATAATCCGCAACGGGCGCGCGAGATCCTGGACACGGCAGGATATCGTGCCGTAAACGGCGTGCGCTTCCACCTCACCATGAAAACCTCCCCCGAAGAGAGCACGCGGCTGATGGTGGCGGTGCTGCAGCAACAGTTGCGCGAGGTGCAGATTCAGCTGGATATCCGGACATTCGAATTTGCCACGTTCTTCTCGGACGTGACCAAGGGAGCCTTCTCGCTCTGTTCCCTGCGCTGGATTGGCGGCAACGAGGATCCGGACATCTTCGAGTACGCCTTCCACTCCGCCAAGCTTCCGCCCCACGGCGCCAATCGCGGCTCGTACGTCAACCCACGGGTCGATGCGCTCATCGACCAGGCCCGCTCTGAACTCGACCAGGACACGCGCAAGGAACTGTATGCCGAAATCCAGCGCATCCTGGCCGAAGATGTTCCTTACATCGACCTCTGGTACCTGGACAACGTGCTGGTGCATACCAGGCGAGTGCGCAAGCTTGCGCTGAATCCATCGGGGAATTACGACTTTCTGAAGACCGCGGAATTAGGACAGAAGTAAGCACGGATGGGCCGCAGAGGTCGCGGGAGCGCGTGATATCCTCAAGAGTTGTTGTTGGGGTTCTCGTGCGCATCCTGTTCATCGGCGACATTTTCGGGCGGCCGGGCCGCACTATCGTGAAGGACCGTTTGCCTTCCCTTGTGAGACAACATGCCGCCGATCTGGTCATCGCCAATGGGGAGAATGCGGCTGCGGGGTTCGGGATTACGCCACCCCTGGCAGAGGAACTGTTCGAATGCGGCATCGACGTTGTAACCTCAGGCAACCACATCTGGGACAAACGCGAGATCGTGGACTTCTTCCAGATGGCGGACGGGAACCCGCACAGCCCTTCCCGCCGACTGCTGCGCCCTGCGAACTATCCTCCCGACATGCCGGGCTGGGGTATTTACGAGGGGGTGAAGGGCAGCGTGCCCTATGCCGTGCTGAACCTGCAAGGCCGCGTCTTCATGACGTCGAACGACGATCCGTTTCGCACCGCGGATCAGCTCCTGAAGGAGATCCAAGCCAAGGTGGTCCTGGTCGACATGCATGCCGAGGCCACCTCCGAAAAGATTTCCATGGGTTGGTACCTGGATGGACGGGTCACAGCGGTCCTCGGGACTCACACCCATGTTCCCACTGCCGACGAGCGGGTTCTGCCCCACGGAACCGCTTACATCACTGACGTTGGCATGACCGGTCCGTACGACGGTGTGATTGGAGTCAAGAAGGAGCTGGTGGTGGGAAAGTTCCTCAACAACATGCCGGTACGCTTCGAGGCGGCGACCGGCGACGTGCGGCTGTGCGCAGTCGTGATCGATTGCGATGAGGAGACCGGGCACGCGCGGAGCGTCGAAAGGTTAATGGTCAGCTGAGCACTCCGGGCTTCAAAGATCTAAGGATGCGTCGCCGATCGGGATTAACGGGCGCGAACCGGGACGGCTGGTGCTGGTATTCGGCCGATGCCTACCTCTTCGACATTGATGGCACTCTGCTGCGCTGCTACGACCGGACGCACCGTTCGGCTCTGCACTGGGCAATGGGGCAAGTGTTCGGCGTCGAGACCACCATCGATGGAATCGCCTACCATGGCAAGACCGACCTGGGAATCCTGCGGGCGGCCCTGGAGCGCGCCGGAGTCGCGGGCAGCGCGATCGACAGCGGAATGGCAGATGCGCTGGCAGTCACTCGTCGCTACGTGGCCGACAATCGCAGACTTCTTACCCCGACGCTGATGCCGGGAATCCCGCAGATTCTGGAGTTGCTCCGAAGCCTAGGCAAGCTGCTGGCAATCTGTTCGGGAAATCTCGAAACGGTCGGGTGGCTGAAGGTTCGAGCGGCCAGGCTTGATGAGTTCTTCCAGTTTGGCTGCTTCGCGGACCCCTGCGAGTTGAGGGCGTGCGTTTTCCGACAGGGCGTTATCGAGTCCCGACGACGACTGGGCCCCGCCGCAAGCGTGTGCTTTATCGGTGATACCCCCGACGACGTGAAGGCAGCGCAGAAGGTGGGAGGGCGCATAATCGCCGTCGGCACAGGCACTTACCTGGTGTCGGAACTGGCCGCCCACGAGCCGGACCTATGCGTGGCCAGCTGTGACGATCTGCTGGTGCAGGATGCAGCACACACCGCACCGGACCGAAGGTGCTAGTCCGGGAGAAAGCTACTGGACCGAGTCTGAATCCCGGATACAATCGTAGGGCGATGCGCGCTCTTTGGGCCATGCTGGTGGTCGGGATTCTGGTTTCGTCCACCCCGGCGGCCGACCTGCCCAGTAAGCCTCCCCAGAAGTGCGATGACACTGTCACGGTCTGCCCCGTGCCGCCCAAGGTTCGCCGGGAGGCAAAGTCGGCTTATGAAAACGGCTTGAAACTGCAAAGGCAAAACCTGCTGGATGAAGCACTCGTCGAGTTTGAAAAAGCCGCCCAATTGGTGCCGCGGGATGTGCAATACCTCAGAACCCGCGAAATGGTCCGGCAGCAACTCGTGTTCAAGGCCATGCAGCGGGGAAACCAGGCGATGGCTGCGGGCAATGAGGCGGTAGCCGCGGTGGAGTTTCGAACCGCGCTTCGCCTGGATCCGGAGAACAGCTTCGCCCAGCAGCGTATGCAGGATGTTTTGGCGGAAAAGGCTCCCCCCCTCGCAGCCAAGCCCCAGGTGGTCGAGACGAGCGGCGAAATCCGCCTGGCTCCTCTCGAGGTGAGCCGTTCGTTTCACTACCGCGGAGATTCGCGGGGCTTGTTGAGCCAGGTGGCGTCCACCTACGGAATGGACGCCATTTTCGACGACAGCGTGGTGTCGCGCCGGCTGCGATTCGACGTCGAGAACATCGATTTCTTCACGGCCATGCTGCTGGCCGGGCGCGTGACCAAGACCTTCTACAGCCCGCTGGCCGCGAAGCAGGTGCTGGTCGCTGCCGAATCCGCCGAGAACCATCGGCTCTTCGACCGCTTTGGGTTGCGCACGTTCTACATTCCCGGAGCTTCCACGCAGCAACAGTTGACCGACATGGTGAACCTTCTGCGGACGATGTTCGAGATTCGGTTCATCCAATCCCAGCCGCAAGCTGGCACGATCACGGTCCGGGCGCCGCAAACAATCCTGGATATGGTCACCCGCTTCCTCGAGGGCCTGGACGCGCCCTCTCCCGAGATCCTGCTAGACATGCAGGTCTACCAAATCAGCAACCAGTTGACCCGCAACTTCGGCTTGCAGATCCCGACCCAGCTGACACTCTATAACATCCCAGCCTCGGCCCTGGCCGGACTGGCCGCCCTGGGCGGGCAAAACATCCAGGACCTGATCAACCAACTGATCGCAGGCGGAGGAATCAATCAGGCTAACAGTCAGGCGATTTCCGCGCTGATCGCCCAATTGCAAGGACAGCAGAATTCAATCTTCAGTACGCCGCTGGCGACCTTTGGCAACGGGAACACGTTGTTCGGCGTGGCTTACAACACTCCCCTGACTGCGACGCTGCAGCTCAACGAGTCCAACGTGCGCACGCTGCAAAAGGTCACCATCCATGCTTCCCAAGGAAAGGACGCGACCTTCAACCTGGGAGAACGCTACCCCATCGTTAACGCCAGCTTCGCCCCCATCTACAATTCCGCGGCGATCTCGCAAACCATCCAGGGAGGCGGCTATATCGCTCCTCTTCCTTCAGTGAGCTACGAAGATCTGGGTATTAAGGTGAAGGTGAAGCCGAGCGTACACGGTTCTTCCGACGTGAGCCTTAATCTTGACATACAGCTGACCTCGCTGACCGGGGTGAGCAACAATGGGATACCGGTGATTTCCAACCGTTCCTACACCGGGGGCATCAACTTGAAGAATGGTCAACCGGCGGCGGTGGCGAGCGAAATCTCCCACACCGACACGAGAAGCCTGAGTGGCATCCCCGGCTTTGGCAACGTCCCGGGCTTGAGCCACGTGATGACCTCCAACTCGATGGAAAACGATGAAGATGAGCTTCTGATCGTTATCACGCCGCACATCATCAGCGAACCGCTGGCGAATCCCCACAACGAAATCTGGCTGACGTCCAATCAATAGCGGCCCCCAGCAATCGGCTGCGCCGTCCGCTGGCCTCTGGTACAACGCTTCCCTACTGCTTGGCGGCGAACTCGACCAGACCCTTGAGCGTGTCGTATTTGACTCCGACAACATTGCCAATCCTGCGACCGTTGACGAACAGGGTGGGGGTGGCGCTTACCCCCACTTCCTGGCCGAGCGCGACTGACTTGTCCACCCGTGTTTTGGTTTCTGGCTTGGCTGCACAGACAGCCATGTCACTCCCCTTGATACCGGCCTGGTCGGCAAGGGCACTCAGCCTTTCGCCCGCATTCGACTCGGTGATGTTGGACTGGTCGGCAAAGGTACCCTGGACGAATTTCCAGAAGGCGTCCGGCGAGGTCCGGCCAACGCAATCGGCATAGGCCGCCGCTTTCGCGGCCCAATTGTGCGAAGGCAGAGGATATTGCTGGTAGACGAAGCGCGCCCCGGGTTCATCGCCCAGCAACTTCTCGATGATGGGCTCTGCTTCCTTGCAATGCGGACACTGCAGGTCGCTGAATTCCACGATCAGCACCGGTGAATCTGCGGGCCCGCGAGCAATGCCGTTGACCCCCTTCTTCAGAGCCTGGTTGGCCGGCTCGAACGGCCTGGCCCCGAAGGGCATCAGCTCTCCGGTCAAGGCGTGCTTGCCGTCCCGAGTCACAAACAGCGTCGTAAGCTGCTGGCCCTGGGGATTGCTCAGTACAACCACAACCTCGATCAAACCTTCGGCCTCAGAAGGCTTGATGGATACGACTTTCCACGTGATGCTCGAGTCAAAGCCAAAGGTCTGATGCAGGAAGGAGTTCACGGTCTCTTCCGTTGGCATAGTGGGAGCTGGTTTTTCCTGCGCCGCGACGCAAGTGCCGAGCAGGAGTCCGATCAGCAGCTGGGTGAGTTGACGAGGCATGCGTTCCTTTCCGGGTTACAGAAAAAATCAATGAACTACGCCTTCCCAGTCCCTGGCCGGCCAACCGGCGGATGAAGATAAGCGCGATACCGAACGCTGATATCCCGGGGGTGGGTCAACCCTCCTGCTTGGCGGCAATGGGAAAGCGGCGGCCGTATCCGAAAGCCTTGGCGGTGATCTTGATCCCGGGCGCCGCTTGCTGTCGCTTGTATTCCGCCCGATCGATCATCCGGATGACGCTCCGGACCAGCTGCAAGTCGAAGCCGCGCTCTTCCGCAATTCGGGCAGGGGAATGCGATTCTTCGACATAATCTTCGAGGATCGCGTCCAGCACATCGTACGGGGGGAGCGTGTCGCTGTCCTTCTGGTCAGGACGGAGTTCAGCAGAGGGAGGTTTCTCCAGGCTGGCCTGAGGAATCACCGGGCGTCGGGAATTGATATAGCGGCTGATGCTGTAGACGAGAGTCTTGGGCACGTCGGAGATGACGGCGAGGCCACCCACCATGTCGCCGTACAGCGTGCAGTAACCGACCGCCAACTCGCTCTTGTTGCCGGTGGAAAGCACGATCGCATTGAACTTGTTGGAGAGCGCCATCAGCAGGGAACCACGGGCGCGCGACTGCAGGTTTTCCTCTGTGACATCTTCCTTCAGTCCGGAAAAGACATCCTGGAGCGTCTTCCGATAACTCTCGACAATCGCGCCGATGGGTAGCAGTTCGAAGCGGATACCCAGATTCCGGGCCAGGGTGCGGGCATCGTCGATCGAGCCCGGGGACGAGTACGGCCCTGGCATTCCCACTCCGATGACGTTGTCGGGACCGACCGCATCCGCGGCGATGACGGCCGTGAGGGCGGAGTCGATGCCCCCGCTCAGCCCCACGATGACCTGCCGAAATCCGCACTTGCGGACATAATCACGCGTGCCGAGGACGAGTGCCGCAAAAGCACTGGCCTCCTGGCCCTCGATTTGCGGGTGCATCTCCCCGGTGAGTGTGGCCGAGTCAAAGCAGACAAGATCTTCTTCAAACGAGTTGCCCTGGGCGATGATTTCGCCTTCGCGATTCAGCACGATGCTGGAGCCGTCGAACAGAAGACTGTCGTTGCCGCCCACCTGGTTCACCATCACCACCGGAACGTGGTCGTTGCGGGCGATGGTGGCCAGCATGTTCCGGCGCAGTTCCCGCTTGCCCAGCCAGAAGGGCGAAGCGGAAATGTTGAGGACAAAGTTTCCTCCCGCCCGGACGAGCGCCTCCACGGGATCAAAGCCGTACATGCGCTGGTTCCAGAAATCCTTGTCGTTCCAAGCATCCTCGCAGATGGTGAGCGCCATGCGGTTGCCACAAAAATCGAAGAGTTCCTGAGCACGCGCCGGCGCGAAATTGCGCATTTCGTCGAAAACGTCATAGGTCGGCAGCAGCATCTTCGACTGCAGGAAGGCCAGTTTCCCGTCCGCGAGTAGGGCGGCGGAATTCATCACCGACTTGCCGGTCTCGGCCTGGGCGGGCGTGACCAACCCGCAGACGACCGCGATGCCCCGCGTCTCGGCGGCGACGTGATCGAGGGTTTCCCGGTTGCGTGCGACGAACCACGGGCGCTCCACCAGATCGCGGGGCGGATAGCCGCAAACCGAGAGTTCGGGGAACAGAATCAGGCCCGCTCCCACCCGGCGCGCGCGCTGGGCAAAATCGATGATCCTGGCAGCATTGCCGGAGAAGTCTCCGACGGTGGGATTGATCTGGCCGAGAGCAATCTTCACCGTTTCAGTCTAAAGCCCTGCTGGCGGGAAGCCAAGTTGGGTCTACCCCGGAAACCCTAAGTTCAGGCCGGAGGACTCCAATTGGGCGGAGCCGAACCGGGATCGGGGCTGGGAGCAGGCGCGGGCACCGGCGCGGAGGAACCCGTGGACGGCCGGGAAGCGGGGTCGGGCTGTTCGCCCGGCCGGCGCAGGGTAGGGGCATTCGCGGGGCGGGGCTTGGTTTCCCTGGCCACACTGGGCGCGGGTTCGAGGTTTACTTCCTTCTCGCTCTTGACGATCTTCTCTCCGTCAACCTTCATGATCTCCAGACGCACGACTTCATCTCCGACAAAGCGCACGAAATCCACATCCTGGGGAGGCTCACCGTAGATCCACTCCTCGTATTCGACCTCGCCCTCCCGTTCCCGGATTTTCTTCGGCGGGCGCCCCTTGGAATACGTCACCATGTCGCGATTCATCCCCACCAGCACCTGATGGTTCTGGATCGCCTCTTTGACCTTGGGAGGAACGCTGTCGAGAAAGGCCTCGAGCGGCGACTTGGCCTCGAAATCAAGAACCGGGCGCAGGATTTCCTTGAACTGGCGCCCGGTCATTTCCGGAACGTAAGGATCGAAGTAAACATCCACAAAGGACCCACGGGCGTTCACGTTCGGATCGGAAGGAGTGGCTGCGGGACCGCTTGCCCCTTCAATGGTGATGTGTTGGTACCACTTTTGTTTGTGAATCGGCCCGCCATTAATTTCCAGGCGGACGTAGTTTGGCTTGAAGATGAGATCGGTGATCCGCGCCGCGTCTCCGGTTTTGACCGCCGGGCCCCACATGGCCAGCAATTGTCGCAACTCCTCGCCATTGGGTGTAACCACACCGTCCTTGAGCTTCAACCCCGTCTGTCCCATGGGAAAAGGCGTACGGGCATAGACCAGTTCGGCGCTGAGGAGATTGATGAGTTGCATGCGCGTCTGCCTGGACAGGTGAGGAGGGGGTGAAGTGGCTGGTTCGCTTTGACCGGTTGCGGGAAGGGTCGCAAGCAAAGCCATCCAAAGAAGCGAGATCACGATGCGACCAGACCGCATGGGGCACCCTGCAACGACTCAGAGCAATTATAGACCGATTGTGCCTCCGAAGAGAGGTCTGGCAGCGTGAGCGTGGGCTAGGACACGAAACGTACCCCATCGCGCGCCACTTGCAGAGGCAGGACCCGGCCGCCATGTTCTCCGATGGCCGTGGCCACCCGGCTGGCTGTTCCCTTTTCGACCAGGAAGATGACGCAGCCCCCGCCCCCCGCTCCGCACACTTTCCCGGCGCGTCCGCCGTGCCGGGCCGCCACTGCGATCAACTTGTCAATGAGGGGCGTAGTGATGCCTGGCGCGTTGGAACGGCGCAGTTTCCACTCTTCGCGTAAGAGACGCGCCACTTCGTCCCAGGACGAGTGCAGTAGCGCCTGATACATGAGGCGCGCGATCTCGGCGATGCGCTCGAAATTCCGGAACACACGCTTGTCGCCCTCAATGTGCGCCTTGAACACCTCCCAGTTGTTGATCCCGGACTGGCGCGGTGCTCCGGTGTAAGCGAGCACAAAACGAGACTCGACTTCTTCGGCGGCTACGGGGATCAGTTCGCGATGGATGCCGTCGGCATTCAGGTGAATGGCGCTCACCCCTCCGTAAAGTGCGGGGTAGTAATCCTGGCATCCGGTGGGTACCTGAATGATCTGGGCTTCGATGTTCTGGGCGATCATTCGCATCTGCTCGAACGTCAGGTTGCGATCCGTGAAGCGGGCCAACGCGGCGGTGCTGGCAATCATCAACGCAGACGAACCCGAGATGCCTGCCCCGGCAGGCGACTCCGAGTCGGTCTCCATCAGGAGGCCTTCCTTGGGGGCGAAAAACTGCAGCAGGCGAGCCGCCAGCGGCAAGCGAAAACTCCGGGCATGGCGCATCTCCTCGAAACCGGCAAACTCCTCTTCGCTGCGGGTATCGAGGGAGCGCAACCGGATCCGCTTCCCCTTCAGAGGGGTGATCCGGCAGGTAGTCAGGATGTTCACCGCGAAATTGAGGGTTAGCGCCCCGGGATGAAACAGATAGAGGGGCCACAAGTCCATGGTGCCGCCAGCCAGGTCCGCACGACACGGGGCCTGCGCTTCAATTGAGCCAGACCGCTCAAAGCCAAACTTTTGCATGGTGCGTTTGTATCACGGAGCATGGGGCATGCACCGAGACGTCCGCTCGACCAGGGGCATTTCCCTCGGCCCCGGGGACCCGGCAATGCCTTCCGGAGCCCGCTCTGGCTGCGGAGTTTCGTTGACAAGCAAAGGCGATCTGGAGCAGACTCAGTAACAAGCGCAACTTCGCCAAACCAGCCTGCCATTTCGATCAATTCTGCCCATGTGTGAGGCCCCGGCATGCAACGCTCCCCCATCCCCATGTCTTCGGCTATTCCTCCCTCCGATGGCGCAAATCCGTGGCCCGGCCAGGACCGGCGAGGCGCCGCCGAGGAGAGCACCTGGTTTAGCGATCGGGTCCCACTGGAAATCCTGAGGCGGGACGCGGCTGAAGGTCGCGTAGACCTGGATCCCCTGCTGGCTATGGTCACCGAGTCAGCGCGTAGCCTGACCGGTGCTTCCGGGGCCGCCCTGGCTTTATGGAGCCAAGGTGTGTTCATCTGCCGAGCACGCTCGGGCGAGCTGGCACCAGAGTTGGGCGCTAAGTTGGACCCCGAGACCGGTTTGTCAGGGGAGTGCCTGCTCCGGGCCGAGCCAGTTCGTTGCGACGACACCTACGGCGATCCCCGGGTGGACGCCGGGGTGTGCGCAGAGCTCGGTCTCAGGTCACTGCTGGCTGTTCCTCTGCTGGGAAAGCATGGCGTGATTGGACTCCTGGAGGTGTTCTCGGCGCTGCCATACGCGTTCGCCACCACGGAGATTGACCTCCTGCAGCAGCTCGGCGAGATCGCCGTCCTCGGGCGGGAAGGGTCAGCGGAGAGCCTGACGGTCGCGCCGCTGCCGCCAGAGGAGAGAGGCGAGTTTTCCGGCGAGTCTGGGCCCACGGGGGTAGCCCGAAAGCTGGTGCACGCCGGGAGGCGGCTGGTGGCGTGGGTGCTTCGCGAGGAAGGACAGAAGGCGCGACTGGCCGTGCTTGGCCTCCTGGTGGCTGCCATTCTGACATGGCTGGGCTGGATCTTGTCCCGCCAAGACGGCTCGGCGGGAAGCCAGAAAGCGGGTCACCCGGTTGTGGTCGCCGGCCTGCCAAGCCCTGGGGCGACGCCGGACGGCACCAGTACCGAAATTGAGCTCTCTGCCCCCGCGCCCGCCATCAAACCCGACCCTCGACAGACGGCGCCGACCGAGGAGACTAGCGCAGGAGATGTGGTGCATCGCGCCGCCCAGTTCGAACCCCTGCCTCGTCGGGCCCCGCAGACCCGCAATGAGGACGTTGCGCCTCCTCCGGCCAGCGAGGTTTTGTCCGGCAATAACGCGCACGCCGCCGAGTCGCTGGGCGGCATTGTAGCCACCCCGCTGGACTTGCCGACGAACGGGGTTCCCGTGTCTCAGGGCGTAACGCCGGGCGTGCTGTTACGACAAGTCATGCCCATCTATCCCCTCCCAGCTGCGCGCCGGCACGAGAAGGAGACCGTGGTGTTGGATTTCGTGGTTGGCGAAGACGGACAGGTCAGGGATTTGAAGGTGCGCAGCGGGGCTCCACCGTTTACCGAAGCCGCACGGACCGCAGTTCGGCAATGGCACTATAGTCCCTACCTGCTCAATGGCCAGCCCGTAGCTATGCCTGTGAGGGTGAACGTCGTTTTTAACCAGCGTGAATAGCGATCAGGCCAGGTTCAACACCTGTTTGACGGTTCCGCGTTCCTTCTGGATCTTTTCCTGTAACAGCGTGATGGCGTAAATCAGCTGTTCCGGACGCGGCGGACAGCCCGGAACATACACGTCGACGGGGATCACCTGGTTCACGCTCTGCACCAACGCGTAGTTGTTGAAGACTCCGCCAGAAGTGGCGCAAGCCCCCATGGAAATCACCCACTTCGGTTCAGGCATCTGCTCCCAGAGCTGGCGAATCACGGGCGCCATCTTGTTCGCTACGCGCCCGGCGATAATGATCAGATCAGATTGTCGCGGCGACGGACGGAACACTTCCGCGCCGAAACGGGCGATATCGAAGCGGGACGCGCCCATGGACATCATTTCGATGGCGCAGCACGCCAACCCGAAGGTCATGGGCCAGATGGAGTTCTTGCGCATCCAGTTGATGGCAGAGTCGAGCGTGGTTAGCACGACGCCTTCGGGCGTGGGATTCCCGTAGGTCAATTCCTTGACCACGCGCTTGCCATTTTCTGTGATGACGTAGTTGCCGAAGCTCAGTTCCTGACCCATAGCTCTATTTTAAACCACTCTCCTCGAGCCACATCTTCCCTCAGCGGCTACGGATTCAACACCACCTTGCCGAACATCCGGCTGCTCTCCAGGTACTGGTGCGCGGCAGACACGTCCTTGAGTGGGAATGTCCGGTCTACGACGGGCTTTAGCCGGCCGCTGAAAACGTGCTTGAGCACCTCATGTAACTCGCCCATCGTCCCCATGTAAGAGCCCAGAACGGACGACTGGCGGGAGAAGAGGAAGCGCAGGTCCATGCTGATCTGCGACCCGGTGGTGGCGCCGCAGGTGACCAGCGTACCTCCTGGCTTCAGCGATTTCATGCTCTCGTTCCAGGTGGCTGCTCCCACGTGCTCAATCACGATGTCAACCCCCGCCTTGCTGGTAATCCTGCGAACTTCGTCGCCGATTTTCTGCTGGTAGTGGTTGATCGAGTAGTCAGCGCCGAGTTCGCGGGCTTTCTCCATCTTGTGCTGGTCGCCGGCGGTCGCGATAACCGTCGCCTGGAAGAGCTTGGCGATTTGAATAGCAGCGATCCCCACACCGGAATTGGCCCCGAGCACCAGCACCGTCTGTCCGGGGCGAATCGATGCCCTTCCCGTCAACATGTGGAAGGCAGTGAGGAAGACCAGGGGGACGCTGGCTGCCTCGTTGAAACCCAGGTTGTCCGGGATTGGAATCACGTTTACCTGGGCAATGGCCATCAGTTCGCAGTTCCCACCGTCCACCGCATTGCCCAGGACGGTAAACTGCGGGCACGCGTTCTGGCGTCCGAGAAGGCATGGTGCACAGCGGTTGCAGAAGTGCATGGGCGCCAACAGCACCCTCTGGCCGGGCCGCAGATCGGTGACGTATTCCCCGACTTCGACGATTTCCCCTGCGATGTCGCTGCCCAGGATGTGCGGCAGCTTCACCCCCGGCAAGCCCTTGCGAACCCACAGGTCCAGGTGGTTCATAGCACATGCCTTCACGCGGACCAGTACCTGGTCTTTGCGAGGCTGGGGATCGGGGACGTCTTCGTAGTGGAGAACCTCCGGCCCCCCGAATTCGTACAGGATGGCAGCCTTCATGAGAATGACTCCCCCCCCGGGAATTGCAGCTTTCGCGGTCGGTACGCAGTCAAGCTAGCACAGGGGCAGTGGACAGGGCGAATACAGGCAGCAGGGGCCAGCCCAGGTTTGACTTGTCTCTGCTTCAGCCGAATAATCGGGATGAGCATGGACATTTACGAAGAGATCGTGAAATTGCGCCGGGACGGGCGAAGGGGGGCGGTTGCCACCATCGTCAGCTCGCAAGGCTCGATTCCGTCCTTCCAGACCGCCAAGATGCTGGTCCGCGACGACGGCACGATCGTGGGCACGATCGGCGGAGGCTGCGTCGAGGCCGAAGTATGGCAAGCGGCACGAGAAGTGATGGAGAAACAAAGGCCGCGGACTCTGTCCTTCAATCTGAACCAGAATCCGAAGTATGACACCGTCCTGATCTGCGGCGGGACGCTGGACATTTTCATCGAACCTGTACTGCCGGCGGCATTGCTTTATATCTTCGGAGCCGGCCACGTGGCGACAAGCCTGTACAAGGTGGCCAACGACGCCGGGTTTGAAGTCATTGTGGTCGACGACCGGGAGACGTACGCCAACCGGGAGCGGTTTCCGGCGGCGCGGGAGGTCATTGCCGAAGACTTCGCCAAGGCCACGGCGCGGCTGGCCCCGACCGAATCCTCTTACGTCGTCATCGTCACCCGTGGGCACCGGGACGATATGGCGGTGCTGCGCTGGGCGGTGCAGACCCCAGCGCGCTATGTGGGCATGATCGGTTCCAAGCGCAAAACCATTGCAATCTTTCGCGAACTGCGGAGCGAAGGCCTGCCCGCCAACCTGTTCGACCGAGTACACGCACCGGTAGGGCTCGATATTGGAGCGGTGACTCCAGAAGAGATTGCCGTATCCATTACTGCCGAACTGATTGCCCACCGCCGCGGGGTGGAACGCGACCTTCCCCATATGAGCTGGTTTCCCCGTCACCTGACCGATGCCGCAGCTTCTGAGACCGGCACGGCCCTATCCCAGGAACCGGAGCCCAGGTCGGGATAAGTTTCGATTGCCGATGGTCCGTGCCAATTGCCAGGCGGACATTTGCTAGCGCCGGCGAAGCCCCACTTCGGCCACCCGGTCGGCATCCGCGCTTTCATCGCACCGTTCCGATGGAACAGGCGCATCGCAATGCGCATGCCTGCCAATCTGCTCTCCCTGACACTCCAGTGTTGGTGACGCTGCCAACCGCGGCGGCTAGGCTTTCGCGCTGAGCCCGGAAATGCTCACCCTACTGAAAGCCAACCCGGTAACCGTGGCCCCATCGTTCTGCGGCCGCAGACCTCGCCGTCACTGGATTTCCTCGCGGTTTCTGCTATCTTCGCCTGATGGTGCGGGCGTTAAGCTTGTGCGGGGTAATCCTGGCCGCCGGCCAGTCGATCCGGATGGGCACTGACAAGGCGCTGCTGCCCTGGCCGCCGGTGCCCCCCGGCGAGGCTTCCGCAGGAACCTTCCTGTCGGAGGCGATTCGCTCCCTGACCCCGTCCACGGACTTCGTCCTGGTGGTGGCGGGAAGAAACGAGGCCATTCTCACGCCCATCGTTTATGCGAACGGCGCCTTCCTGGTCAGGAACCCCGATCCGGATCGGGGACAGTTCAGTTCCCTGCAAGTGGGACTGCAGGAAGTCCTCAACCGCGGGCGCGATGCGGCTATGGTCACGCTGGTGGACCGGCCCCCGGTCAGGGGGGCGACCATCAATCGGCTCCGGGATGCTTTTGAAGGCGCCATCACCCGCTGGAAGTGGTCGGTGGTGCCGGAGTACGGCGGCCGACATGGCCATCCCATCGTCCTCGCCCGGGAGATGATCGAGGCCTTCTTGAAAGCGCCTGCGATGGCTACGGCCCGCGACATCGAGCACGAGAATCAGGAACACATCGAGTACCTGCCCCTGGATGACCCACTGGTCACCGTCAATGTGAACACGCCGGAAGAGTACGCGGCTCTGCCTGCAAGTATCGGTCTCACCTTGTAGAGTCCAGGGCATTTACAATGCAGTTCTGCCATGCAATATCTTGGTGTGCTGGGCCGCAGCAGGTTTGTAGCGGCTACTCGAATGCCAGTCAGCTTGGCCCGCATGGAAGGACAAGGTACCCCTGGTGATCTCTTCGACCACAAAAGACCGTGACCGCGTTTTCATCGATTCGATTCTTCGCCTCGAGCCGCGGCTGGCGGTTTTCGACTGCGACGGCACGCTGTGGTCCGGCGACGCTGGAGAACGCTTTTTTGACTGGGAGTTGCGAGAGGGCCTGATGTCAGAGCCGGTTGAAGGTTGGGCTCGGCCGCGTTACGCAGATTATCGAGCGGGCGAGGTTCCAGAAGAGGTCATGTGCGGCGAAATGGTTACCATGCACCGTGGGATGATCGAGGCCGAGGTGCAACGGGCCGCGACCAAGTTCTTTGACATTTGTTTCTACGAACTCATCTTCCCCGAGATGCAGCGGTTGGTGGCGCGGCTGCAACGCGAGGGCTGCGATGTGTGGGCGGTTTCGTCGACCAACGTGTGGGTTATCCGCGCCGCCATGCGGCACTTCGGGATCTCCAGCGGCCGTATTCTGGCCGCGGAGGTCGAAATTAAACAGGGCCGGGTAACCGACCGACTCGTGCGGGTGCCCAGTGGCGACGGCAAGGTGCGGGCGATCCGGGAGGTCATCGGCAAGGATCCCGACGCGGCTTTTGGGAACTCGCGCTGGGATCGGGAGATGCTGGAGATTTCCCGGCACGCGATAGCGGTAAATCCGAATCCCGATTTGGAGAAGACCGCCCGGGAGCGGGGATGGAAGATCTACTTTCCTGATGGGACGGCCCCGTAGCGCCACCAAGCTCACGCATGCGGAAGTCGCAAGCCAACTCTTGGTGCCTCCCGTCGGTCAGAGAGAGATGCCGTCCTGCCTGCTCACGAAGGCCACACCCTAGGCTCAGACTAGGGGAGGCCCTCGAGCACCGCAGCCAGGGCTTCCAGCGCAAGATGGCTTGCGTGGGACGAAGCCGTGGGCAAACCACCAATCCGCGCAACCAGGTCTTCCCGGCGTAGCTGCCGGGCTTCCTCGACCGTCCGGCCTTGAACTACTTCAGTCAGCAGCGAGGCGCAAGCCATGGCTGCCACGCATCCTTTGGCGAGGAAACGAATGTCAACAATCCGGCCCTCTGCCACCTTCAGCGTAAGTTTCAGGACGTCGCCGCAAGCGGGGTTTTCGAGCTGAACGGACGCATCGGGATCCGGCACCTCCCCCGCATTCCGGGGGTGCTCAAAATAATCGAGAAGCTGGCGCGAGTACATACCTGGTGCATTCTAGACCCCTTCGCGAGTCGCGAATGTCCTGTAAGATGGCTTTATCCATGTTTGCGCTTCACGGCGTCCAGCGAGTTGTAGCTCTGCAACCCAGCGCCACCGTCATTCTCCAGGCAATCGGGAAACTGGATCGGCTGGTCGCGTGCACCAAGTACTGCGTGGAAGTGTGCCCGCAGGCCGCGGGGCGTACGATGGTGGACGATTCCTGGACCGCCAAAAGAGACGAGATTGTGGCCGTCCACCCCGATCTGGTGATTGCCGCCGTCCCCTACCAGGAAAAATCTGTCAGCGAGATTCTCCGGTCGGGTGCCCGTTTCCTGGGCCTGGCCCCAAGAACGGTGGCGGACATCTACACCGACATCGCGACCATTGCCGGGATGCTGGGCGTGGGGGAGCGTGGCCAGCAAGTCATCGCGGCGATGCAACGGGAGATCGAGAACGTGCGTCGACAAACCTCAGGCCTATCGCGCCCCCGCGTGTTTTGCGAGGAATGGGGTAAACCGTTGATCGCGTCGCAGGAATGGGTCGAGGAACTAGTGGTGGCTGCCGGCGGCCAGTTCGTGAGCACCCCAGGCCGGCGATTGAGCCCCGAGGACATCGTGCGCGAAGATCCGGATATCCTTATCGCCGCCTGGTGCGGTGCCGGGGAACGGGTTCCGCTCGGGACAATCGTTGCCTTGCGCAAATGGGGATGGTTGCGAGCGGTCCGCACAGGACGGGTGTACTGCATTCGCGACGAATTCCTGAATACTCCCGCGCCGACACTTCTCGCCGGGCTCCACGCCCTGGCAGCCGCCATTCATCCCGAATGTTTCTCCTGCACTGAGGGGCTAAGGTGTATTTCGGATGTACCCAGCCTGTCACCGACCGGAAACCCGGCGCTGGTTTAAGATGGCGCTCATGCTGGCGCCGTCCAGGATTGAGGAGTTGCGCAGCGAAGTCGGCCAGATGGCCAACTCCTCAGCTTCAGCACACGAACTGATGACGAAGATGGTAAAACGGCTGCATGAGCGCATGCTGAAGTACAACTGGGTTGGCTTTTACATGCTGGAGAAGGATGCCCGGCCTCCGATTCTGGTGCTGGGGCCCTTCCAGGGCGCCATGACCCCACACACTCGCATCCCGCTGAACCAGGGCATCTGCGGCGCGGCGGCCTCCAGCGGGAAAACCGTGGTGGTGGACGATGTTGCGAAAGACCCCCGCTACCTGGCCTGTTCCCTGGAAACACGGTCGGAAATTGTGGCTCCCATCTTTGTGCACGGCAAAGTTGCCGGAGAACTGGATATCGACAGCCACTTTCCGGCAGCGTTTGCGCTCGAGGATTGCGACTTCGTCGAATATTGCGCCGGCCTGGTTGGCAAGAAGCTGGAAACCTCTCCCCCATGAGAGTCGAAAAAGGCAAAGTCCGCCCTCCCGAACTCGGGCGCGTGTGGCTGAACTCGTCGCCGCTCAGCATTCGCCAATTGCGCGGCCGGGCCCTGCTGATGGACTTCTGGGATTACACCTGCGTAAATTGCATCCGCACGCTGCCTTATCTGCAAGCCTGGCACGAGCGTTACTGGTCGAAGGGCCTGACGGTGATCGGAGTGCATACGCCTGAGTTCAGCTTCGCGCAGCACGAATCGAACGTCGAGCGCGGAGTGCGGGAGTTCGGCCTGACCTACCCCATCGTCCTCGACAGCGATCGCCAAATCTGGAAAGCCTTCGCCAATCGGTACTGGCCCTCCAAGTATCTGCTCGATAAGGAAGGCTACCTGCGCTACGCCCACTTCGGCGAAGGCGCCTATGCCGAAACCGAGGAGACGATCCGCGAGTTGCTGCGCGAGATCAATCCGGTCCTGTCGTTTCCGCCGATGATAGAGCCGGTGCGCAGCGAGGACCGGCTCGGAGCCACTTGCTATCGCACCAGTGAGGAACTTTACCTGGGCCATGGACGGGGCCGCATCGGCAACGAGGGCGGATTCCGGGTGGACACGGTCTTCGAGTATTCCTTCTCCGGCGAGCCGCAGGAAAACCGCTTTTATGCCAGCGGGCGCTGGGCCTCGACGCTCGAATACCTGGAATCGGTCGAAGAAGGCGAGCACATCCTGGTTCTCAAATATCGGGCAGCTTCTGTAAACCTGGTCATGGCGGCGCCGCGCGGCGCCCCGTGCGAAGTCACGGTGCATCTGGACGGACGGCCGCTTGCCCCGCAAGAACGTACGTCCGATACGTGCTTCCGTGCGGTGAATGGACAGCAGCACAGCTCCGTACTGGTGAAGCACCCGCGAATGTACGCTCTGGCAGACAATCGTGACTTCGGCACCCATGTGCTGGAACTGAATTGCCCGGCCGGGGTTGCGGCGTTTGCCTTCACCTTCACCAGTTGCGTTGATCCTTCCCCGGCCCCGCTCGTCTCCGGGGTGCCCTCACCCTCCCCATGATGAAGCGCGTGGTGGCGGCCCTGATCGTCAAGGACGGCCGGATCCTGGTCTGCCAGCGCACCCGGCACCAAACCATGCCGATGAAGTGGGAGTTCCCCGGAGGCAAGGTCGAGGCGGGGGAACAGCCGCACGACGCGTTGCGCCGCGAACTCGAGGAGGAACTGGGAATCGACGCGGTAATCGGGCAGGAAGTAACCTGCATTCGCCACCAGTACTCCGGGGGAGGAGCTGTGGAACTGCGCTTCTACCTGGTGCGCCAGTTTCGCGGTGAACTGCAGAACCGGATTTTTCGCGAGGTGCAGTGGGCCGAGCCCTCCGAACTACCTCGGTTTGACTTCCTGGAGGCGGACCTAAAGCTGGTTTCAGACCTGGCGCAAGGAAAAATCAGCCTTTAGGGCGGGCTAGACCTGAAGGTGCCGTCCGTCGTCTACTGTTTGTTGGTGTTGTCGTCGCGCTTCAAAACCGGGTGATCGTCGTCGCTGCCGGTTCCGTTGTCATTGCCCGTCGAAGCCCGCCGCAACTCGGGATGATCTTCCTTGGAATCCTGCAGCCGGCGCCGGTTCTCCAGACGAGCCAGCCGCGTCTTCACGTCCTGGAACTCGGAAGTGTCGACTTTGTAGGTGGGTTGGGGAGGAAGCAATTGTTGGATCTCCTCCTGCGATTTCTGGATGCGATCGGGTGTCGGAGGATGGGTCTCGAATGCCTTGGAAAGTGTGCCCGGTTTCCTCTTTTCCAAGGCCTCAATCTTTTCAAAGAAGGCGGTAAACGCCTGCGGATCATAACCGGACTTGTACAGGTACTCCAGGCCGAGGTAGTCCGCTTCCGCTTCGAAGCCGCGGGAGAATTTGAGGAATGCCATGGGTATCGCTAAGCCCGCGGCCTCCGACGCCGCAAGTCCAATGCCGCCTCCCACCATGATCAACGGAATCGACGCCAGATTGGCGAGCTGGGCGCGGGTATTCTCCCGCGCCACGTGGCATGCTGCCACATGGGCAATTTCATGAGACATGACCCCCGCCAGTTCGGCTTCGTTGTCCGCGGCCATTATCAGGCCGGTGTTCACGTAGAAGAATCCTCCCGGCAGGGCGAAGGCATTCACCTCATCGGAGTCGATCACCTTGATCGTGAAGGGTACCTTGGCATCGGAGTTCCGCACCAGATTCTGGCCCAGGCGGTTGACGTACTCGGTGATGACCGGATCCTTGATGAGCTTGGAACTGGAATCGATCTGCTGGGCATACTGGTGGCCCATGTTCACTTGGCCCTCGATGCTGTACCAGTTGCCGACACCGCGGCCGCAACCCACGTTGCGGTTGCCAATGGCATCGAGGTCGTTAATGCCACCGTTGTGCTGGAGTTTAACCGGCTGATCCGAAGGTTCCTTGTCGCCCGGCGCAGCGAACGCCAGAGGGCTGCATGCCAGAGCTCCGACCATCACGAGCCTGAGGGTGAAATGGGGTTTCATGGGGCCATCCTTGCCTAAAGGATACAATACGCCCTGCTAGCTTGGACGCAGGAATCGTGCCGGAAGTTTCCCGGTCCGGAAAGCTTTGCCAGACTAAACAACCCGCTGGATTTACCAGGTTGTTAACATGCCGCCGGGGTTCGGCGTCGAAAATACTCACCCTCCGCCCCGGTGAAGCATCCAGAACCAGACCAAGGTCAGGGCAATCATCAGGACCGTCGTTGCCCAGGCCACCACATTGAAAAAGCGTGAGTTCACGTAGTCTCCCATCAGTTCCTTGTTGTTGATGAGCAACAACATGAAGATCAGCACGAAAGGGAGCACGATGCCATTAACCACCTGAGATAACACAGAGATCTTGACCAGCGGAAGATTGGGGGTGAGGATCACTCCGGCGCCCACCGCAATGAGGACGGTATAGAGCCAGTAAAAGACAGGCGCATCCCCGAATTTCTGGCCTACGCCGGATTCGAAGCCTAATCCTTCGCAAACCGTGTACGCAGTAGAAAGCGGAAGAATCGATGCCGCAAACAAAGACGCGTTGAACAGACCCATGGAGAACAAAATATAGGCGTAATCACCAGCCAGGGGACGTAGCGCCTGAGCTGCGTCCTTGGCATCGGCCACGTTGCGGTAGCCGTGAGCGTAAAGAGTGGCTGCGCAGGCCACGATAATGAACCACGCCACTACATCGGTGAAGATACAGCCGGTGACCACGTCTATCTGCGACGCCTTGTAGTGACGCCGGGTCACTCCCTTCTCCACAATGGAGGACTGCAAATAGAACTGCATCCAGGGCGCAATGGTAGTTCCTACCACCCCGATCACCATGTACACATAGCCCGGCTGCAACCAGTCGGATCGCGAGGGTGGCTTGATGGTCGCGATCAGCGCCTCTCCCCAGGCCGGTTTCGCCAGCACGCCGGCCACGATGTAGGTGATGTAAAAGAACGAGGCGGCGAGGAAAACCTTCTCTACACTCTTGTATTGGCCCTTCACCACGATGAGCCATACGATCACGGCGCAGATCGGTACAGTTTTGTACTTGGAGAGTCCGAACAGTTCCAGGCTGCCGGCGATTCCCGCAAATTCGGCAACGATATTGCCGAAATTGGTGATCAGAATCCCGATCATCATGAAGAACGTGATGCGGAGCCCGAACTCCTCCCGGATCAGATCGCTGAGCCCCTTGCCGGTGACCGCGCCCATGCGGGCAGTCATCTCCTGGACTACGATCAGGGCCAGGGTGATGGGAATCATCGTCCACAGCAGGAGGTGGCCGAACTGTGCTCCGGCGAAGGAGTAGGTCCAGATGCCGCCGGCATCGTTATCGACGTTCGCGGTGATAAACCCCGGTCCGACGACTGCAAGAAACAGCAGGATCCGGGTCTTCCAGCGTCTCAGGAACCTCATGGGCACAGGTCACGGGCATAATTGGAGGAGCAAACAGAACGAACAGAATAAACGCAGCCAGCAATCTGGATAAGTGAAATCTTGGTTGCCCCCGGGGCGGGAGCACGTTTCGGAGTTCGTTCAAATCCCGGGCAGGACATGCGGTGAAGGAATAGAATTTCCCCACCCTGGCTATGGGAAGACCAAAGTGGGGAGACGCGGACTCGATTCTTTTTTAGGAGCCGGCTGGTTTCGTCTTCCTGACCGGCGGGCACCATCAGGTAGGAAGGAGTTGGCAGGGCCCGTACGCATCCCATTCCTTCAACTCCTCCCCTTCAGCGAATCTGCGGTCTCAACCTTGCAGACGAGCCGCGGCACCGTGCTCCCCCCCCAAGTCTGCCCCCCAGCGGGGAAGGCCGTCGGGACCGATGTGGACGGCATGCGCCCCCCCCGGGATTCGTGCTCCTTCAGGCCTTCGGCCAACGTTCCGGCCAGAAAAGGGCCCAAATGCCGCCACCACATGGTCCTGGTCGGAGTCGCGCTTCTCCGCGCCATCAGAACTCTCTCCAAGCGCCCGAACCCTGCCCTGGAGCCCAGGGCGAGACTACCAACCCGGGGTTAAGCGTTGATTACAGAGCTAGAGTTTTTGGCGGAGGAAGCTGATCACGTCATCGGAGGTGATGACGCCGCTCAGCCGATTGGTGGCATCCACGACGGGGAGGGTGAGAAGGTTGTACTTATCGAACAACTCGGCCACTTCCTTATCGGAGGCGCTGGTCAGGCAGGAAATCAGCGGCTCCAAGGTCAGGGCCAGCAAGGGCGTGGTGGGCGGGGCCAGCACCAGCTTGGCCAGGGGGACAGTCCCCGCCAGCGTATCGTGAGAATCGACCAGGAAAATGCTGCTGACCGTCTCGATGCCGCCTTCAAAGTGGCGCAAGGCTTCGATCGCATCCGGCACGGTGGCCCTCACTCCCAGGGCGATGTATTGGGTGGTCATGCGCCCAGCTGCGGTGTCTTCCTTGAACTCCAGGAGCCCGGAAACCTCTTCCCGTTCCTCGGGGGCCATCTCCTCCAGAATTTTCTCGGTTCGCTCCTCAGGCAGGTCGGCCAGCAGGTCCGCGGCCGCATCCGGCTTCATTTCTTCGACGATTTCGGCCACGCGGTCGGAGTCGAGCGATTCCACAATGGCCTTCTGCACTTTGGGCTGGACTTCCTCGAGCGCCTCGGCCGCGACCCCTTCGTCGAGCGTCTCAAAGACGGCTTCCCGCTCATCCGGCGCCAGTTCTTCGACAATGTCGGCGATGTCCGCCGGGTGCAGGCGGGCCAGGCGCTCGTGGGAAATCTTGAGCTTGACCCGGCGAGCGGGGTCCGTCTCGATCAAATCCACAAAGTCCCAAGGAATAGAACGCGGCGGAATCTTGGTCAGCAGGGCGCGAAGCGCGGGTAAGGGAACCACGCCTTTGAGCAGGCGTCGGATCGCTCCGCGCGCTCCCACGTCCACAGAACCGACTTTGAGGACCTGGCGGGCACCGACCGACTCCCGCTGCAGGTCCACGTCGTTCACACGCACCACTTTACGTCCGTGGACGTCGATCACCTGCTGGTCGAGCAGGTCGCGCTCCAACAGAAACATGCCCTCGGCGCCGTTCGGAGAGGCCCACTCGGAGCATCCGCTGCTGGCGCGCACGCCTCCATTGATCGAAGTCACAGCCTGGAGCGGCAGAAGGCGATCGCCGGCGCTGGTTTTAACGATCAGCGCAGCGACCCGAACCCGGTCCTCCTGGGGAGCCAACGCGACCTCGCGCACTCGTCCGCAGTTGCGCCCGCCGGAATCGAATACCGGCGCCCCCAGCAGCTCGGTTAGGGCCAGTGCAGTCATTCGCAGCGAGAATAACCAAGTGGGAGCCCGGAATCCAGATGGCTTTGGCGATTTTCTTGTCTTTGTTGCCGCCCCGGCCAGCCAGGGCTCCCCCTCGAACCCCGAATCGCAAGCTTTTGCCTGCAAGCTTTTGCCTGCGTTGACAATTGCTCGGCGGAAAGGCAAACTACCGGATTCACCGGACCAGGCGCTGCCCTTCTGGCGCAGGGTCGGCCGCGCAGGGGCCGTCGGAAGGGGCTTCGATGACTGGCGAACTCTGAATCATGACCGCACACCGGGTCTCCTATACGCTGGATTCGACGCTCGAAACCGTAAACAGCGCCGAAGAGGCCGCGAGCCAGATCGCGACCGAGGCCGGCTTTGATGACGAAGAGGTCATGAAGATTGCCATGGCTGTCCGGGAGGCAGCGGTTAACGCTGTTCTGCACGGCAACGCCTACGATCCCGCCAAGAAAGTAACCGTCGATTTTGAACGCACGGCTCGGGAGTTGGTGATCACCATCCGCGACCAGGGGAAGGGGCTGGATCTGAACAAGATTCCTGATCCTCTGGCGCCGGAGAATCTATTGAAGACCTCAGGACGCGGCATTTTTCTCATCCGCTCGTTTATGGACCAGGTGGAGATCCACCCTTCCCAGGCGGGCACTGAAATCAAATTGATCAAGCACGTCCGCGGATCAGCCGCGGGCGGCAAGGAGGCTTCCCAGTGAGCATGAAGACCAGTAACCGTCAAGTGGACGGGGTCACGATCGTAGACTGCAGCGGACGCATCACCCTGGGCGAAGGCAGCGTAATCCTACGGGATACCGTGAAGGACCTGCTCTCCAAGGGCAACAAGAAGATCGTGCTGAACCTCGGCGATGTGAACTACATCGATAGCTCGGGCATCGGCGAATTGGTTAGTGCTTTTACCACCGTAAAGAACCAGGGAGGAGAATTGAAGCTCCTGAATCTGACCAAGAAGGTCCACGATCTGCTGCAGATCACCAAACTGTACACCGTGTTTGATGTGAAGGACGACGAAGCAGCCGCCGTTAAGTCCTTCGCCAAGTAACCGGCGAGTGAGCCCGGCGCCCTGCCGGCTCAGCTCTGCCACGTGATTCCCGTCGTGGGAATGGTGTAGCCGCGGTCGACTCACAACCTGTGTCCTGCCCCATCGCATGTCGAAAGTAAACGCTGGGCACTCTGCCCGGTGTGGTTTGGTTCTCTTGGTTGCGGGCCTGCCGCGTTGGCGGTGGTGTTGTCCGGCGATCTGAAGCAGACGTTTCGCCAATTGCAAGGGAGGCAGATCGAGCGTCAAGGCGAGATCGAGCAATACGACAAGGTTGCCGCGCGCCTGGCCGTTTTGCGGCGACCCCGCCAGGATTCGCCCTCTAGGCGAGGAATTCGAGACAGAGCGAGAGGAGAATACAGCCGTGAAGCACACGAATCCGGCCGAAAGCCGAGCAAAGGAGCCGGCGCATCTCTCTTCGCCACCGGACTAGACTTGCCCTCGGCGCAACTCCTCCAGCCCATACTTGGTCCCTCTCCAGGTGACCCCGTCGTTACGGAGTGCCAGAAACATCGAGCGAAGCACGATGTAACCGAACAAAACCGTGCTGATGGGGTGCAGGAAAAAGTAATAAGGCGGGATGGGAGAAAGCAACCCCATGCCCACGTAGATCAGAAACAGCGAGACCAGAGCGACGCTGTAGGGTAATCGCTCCCAGCCATGAGCCGCCCAGATCCCGAGGAACGGACCGAGGTTCAGGAACAGCAGCATAAAGGCGGAGGCTACGGCTCGCCACCACTGGAAGGACAGAATGGCAAAGGAATTCTTGGTCAGGTTATCGATGACTCCCAGCGAACCCCTGGCCCAGCGAATGGAGATCAGGTCTTCGCCGAACACGTTGCGCTGCGTGAAGTGGGCCTGCTTGATCACTTTGCCCAATTTCATGTCATCGAGCACTTCCATGCGAAGAGCGCGGTAAGTCCCCACCGCCTGATAGGCCGCGCGGCGGACCAGATTGAAAGCACCCACGCCCATGTGATCATTGGTGTCAGGATCGGCAACTCTCCAGGGACGATGACCGAAGGTGAACAGCGTCTGGAAGAACGCGATCATCATCCGCTCGCCCGGACGCTCCATGATCATGCGCGGGAAAACCACCACGTGGTCGGCCTTCTCCGCTTCCGCATAGGCCAGCGCCCGCCGCAGAACGGCAGGCTTGAACAAGACGTCCGCATCGGTGAAAAGAAGCCAATCCCCGGTGGCCTGCTCCCCCGCCAACCACATGGCGTGTGTCTTGCCCAGCCATCCCGAAGGCAGTTCGCCGACGTGAATCGCTCTGAGCCGCGAGTGCGCTGGGGGGGTGGCGGCGATGCGGTCGATCATTTCCCCCGTGCCGTCGGTGGAGCGGTCATCCACCACGATCACTTCGTAGTTGTCGTAGTCGAGCGCCAGCAGCATGCCCAGGCTTTGTTCGATGGTCCCGGCTTCGTTGCGGGCGGGAACGATGATGCTCAGGCGCGGGCGACTGCCCGGCCTGCGGTCCCACTCGGCTCGGGAGATGTCGGCCACCTTGGGCATGCCCAGGGCGGCTTCGGCAATGCGAGACAACCATGCCAGGCCGAGGATAACGCCGGCGATCCACAACAGGTAACTCATGCTTCCAGGACTCCGACGACGTCCACAGGACTCTTCGGGTGAACCGGTGGGGCGAATCTCATGCCATAGAACAGTATCGCAGAAGAGAGGGCGATGGCGACGACCGGTCCCACAAAGGCCAACTGCAGCGAATATTTATCGGATACGTAGCCGATCAACGCTGCCGAAGGTACGTCGCCCAGCAGATGGAAGATGAAGATATTCACCGCCAGTGCGGTGGCGCGTACATGTGGACCAACGGAATTGATGACAGCTGCGTTCAGTGGCCCGGTATTAAGAAGGAGCAAGAATTCCGCCACGAAGATCCCCGCCACCATGATCCTGCCGCTGGCAAAAAGTGCAACGCCCATCGCCGGGATGCCAACTCCCAGGCTGACGGCGGAGACCAGGTAGTGCGCCGCCGCGGTTCGCCGCAACAGCCGGTCGGAGATCCAGCCTCCCGCCAGGGAGGCCACGATGCCATTGAAAATTGTGCTCATGCCGAACAGCAGGTTAGCGTTCAGCAGGCTGTAGTTGTGTGCGCGGTGCAGGAAGGTCGGCATCCATACTTGCAGCCCGCCCAGAGCAAACGTCATCATCGCCATGCCGAAGGTCGCCGTGAGGAAGGCAGGGTTGCGAAACAAACTCCTCAGCGTGTCCCGGTCCGGCGCCCTGCTCTCGGCTGAATCGAACTGCCCCAACGGCGGTTCGGGGATGAACGCCAGCAGAAGGGCTAGCAGGACCCCCGGCGCCGCTCCCACGTAAAAAGGCGCACGCCAGCCGTAGACCGGGCCCGTGATACCGCCGAGTACGTAGCCAAGCGCAGTGCCAACGGGGATGGCCAGGTAGAACACGCCCATGACTCGCCCGCGCATCTGTTCGGGGAACATGTCCGCGACAAAGGTGGGCGAAAGGATGACAAAGCTGGCCTCCCCGATCCCCACCAGCGTGTGCCGCAGCAGGAGTTCGTCAAAGTTCCGGGTGAAGGCGGTCAGCAGGGTCGCTGCGCTCCAGAGCAGGGCGCCGGCGAGGATCACCCATTTCCTGGTGAACCGCAGCGATAGCGGCCCCATGAATGGAGCAGCGCACATGTAGAACACGAAAAAAATACTGGTCAGCAGTCCGAAAGCGGCGTCGCTGCGGTGAAACTCCGCCTTGACCAGATCCTGCACCGCGTACAGCACCGAGCGGTCGATGTAGTTGAGCAGGTTCAGCGCGGTGAGGATCGCCAACGCGGTCTTCGGATAGAATTTCGGACTGGTCACGGGTCCAGCGAATCTACCACGGCGCGCTGAGGGCGGGCTACCGGGCTAGCCGGGGGCCAGGCCACGCCGGTTGGAGCAAAGCGACTGCTTTCATTGCGATGGCTTACCAACTTCTCCGCTAGCCTTACGTATGCCTGAGTTTTCCGAGGGAGGTCGGGTGGGTTCACTTGGAGGACACTCTGAACCGTCATGCTCCCCGATCGTTCCTAGACCGCGCCCTCCGCGTTCTCCCGCGCGGCCATCGCGCAACGATCACCGTCGAGATCCCGCCCCGTGGCCGAAACTCTCCTCTCACCTCCGCCCACAGCGGCCGGGCGCCGCGCACGATGTCCTCCAGCACGCGGTTGACGATATTCTCCTGGAAGATGCCCAGATTGCGGTAACTGTGCAGGTACTCCTTCAGAGACTTAAGTTCGAGGCACAATTTACGGGGCATGTAACGAATGGTGATCACGCCAAAGTCGGGCAGCCCCGTTTTGGGACACATCGAGGTAAACTCGGGATCCTCGATCACGACCTCATAGCCGGGAAACTGGTTGGACCAGGTTTCGATTTCAGGAAATTGGGCCTTGAGCCCGGCGGCGGCGTGTTCGGCCGTGTAACGGGGCTTGCGCATGCATTCATTGTAGCGGCCGCCTGCGACCCGGCAAAACCAACGCCTGGCGGCGTCCGGGTGAGTGGCCGCATCCAATGAATAGCGATGGCCTTTCACATTGCGCGTCCTGTGGCCTCTCCGGGTGGTAAATTGTTGGTTGCACAATCCTTTGTATGGCATTGAGTGAAAACAGGTCCGGCTTTGTGGGCCGCCATGGCTGGCTGGTCCTTACCTCGGGCGCAATGTTGGCGGTCCTGCTTGCCTCCCTTGCATCTATGCGGGAGGACGTGGTGCCGGTGCGAGCGGCCAGGGTTGAGCGCAGTTCCATCCGCAGCGTGATTTCCACCAACGGGAAGGTGGAACCGGTGCAGAATTTCGAAGCCCACGCTCCCATTAACACCACCGTGCGGCGCGTGTTCGTGAAGGAGGGTGATCATGTCAAGAAGGGCCAATCCCTGCTCCAACTGGATAACGCCGACGCCCGGAGCCAGGCGGCCCGTGCGCAGGCACAGTTGAAGGCCGCTCAGGCTAGCGTCGATGCCGTCGAGCGCGGAGGGTCGCAGGAGGAATTGCTGACGCTGCAGGCGCAACTGGTGAAGGCACGCGCTGATCGCGACTCCGCGCAGAGGAGTCTGGACGCCTTCCGCCGCCTGCAACAGAAGGGCGCAGCTTCGACCGGCGAGCTGAAAGAAGCCGAGAACACGCTGCAGCGGGCGCAGGCCGATCTGAACCTCCTCGAGCAGAAGCAGAAGCAGCGGTATTCCAAGCCGGAGGTCGAGCGCGTCGAAGCCCAGCAGGCCGAAGCCCAGGCCGGCTATGCCGCCGCCGAAGAGATCCTGCGCAAATCGAGCCTCGTCGCCCCTTTGGATGGCGTGGTTTATTCCTTACCCGTCAAGGAAGGCGCCTATGTTCAGGCCGGGGACCTTCTGCTCCAGGAAGCGAATCTCTCCCAGATCGTCGTTCGTGCTTACGTGGATGAACCCGACATCGGGCGGCTCGCAGAGGGACAGAAGACGGAAATCACTTGGGACGCGCTGCCCAGCCGGGTGTGGCAGGGCATGGTGAGCACTATTCCCTCGACCGTGAAGTTGCACGGTGCGCGCAACGTAGGCGAAACCACCTGCCTGGTCGACAATCACGACTTCAAACTGCTGCCCAACACCAACGTCAGCGTCACCGTCATCACCGCACAACATGACAACGTGCTTACCATTCCGCGCGAAGCCTTGCGCCAGGACGAGAGCAAGCCGTATGTCTACCAGATCGTGGGCAACGTCTTGCAGCGGCGCGATGTGAACGTGGCCGCTTCTAACCTGACGCGGGTGGAGATTACGAATATCCCGGAAGACGCGGTTGTCGCTCTGAATTCCTTCAATACCAAGCCCCTGCGCAACGGAATCCCGGTGAAGGTGGTGCCCTAGACCATGGGCGTCAAGCGTGCGATTTTCGCCCTTCTCCTGGGGACCCTGCCCGCCCTCGCAGCCGGCACTGGTTCTCCCTCCGATCTGTTGGCAGCCGGGAGGGTCGATGACGCCATTACGACGCTGAGCGGCAGCATCAGCCGGGCACCGCAGGATGCCACCCTACACCACTTGCTCTGCCGGGCTTATTTCGCGGTGGGCAACTGGGATCATGCCATTCCGGCCTGCGAGCGGGCTGTATCCCTCGCTCCGGAGATTAGCGAATATCACCTGTGGCTGGGACGTGCCTACGGCGAAAAAGCGGATGCTTCCAGTTTCTTGGTAGCGGCTGGCTTGGCCGGCAAAGTCCGGACTGAGTTCGAGCAAGCCGTGGTACTGCGCCCCCAGAATGCCGCCGCCCGCACTGATCTCGCCGAGTTCTATCTGGAAGCTCCCGGAATCATCGGGGGCAGCCAGGACAAGGCCCGAGCGCAGGCCGCCGAACTCATGAAGCTGGACCCCGGCCGTGCTCATTGGGTCTACGGCAGGCTGGCGGAAAAAGCCAGAGACAATGTCACGGCGGAGAGGGAATACCGGGCAAGTATCGACGCCAGTCAAGGTTCCCCCACGGCCTGGTTCGATCTCGCGTCCTTCTACCGCAAGACCGGCCGCCTGGACGAGATGGAGGAGGCTCTGCACCGCGCCTCGGCAGCGCAACCCGATCAGCCGGAGATCTTGGTGGACGCGGCCTCGACCCTGCTGCGCACCAATCGCGCCCTGCTATTTGCCGCCGCTCTGCTCGAGCGCTACCTGTCACCGAGAACACAAGAACAGCTGTCCGCCTTTAAAGCCCACTATCTCCTGGGGAACATCCTGGAGAAGCAAGGGGACAGGCAAGGCGCCGCGCGTGAGTATCGCGCGTCGCTGACCCTGGCCCGAGATTTCGCAGGAGCGCGGGCGGCCCTGAATCGCGTCGGCGGGTAGAACCCCGGCATTTTCTCTGGGTTCTTCGTGGTGTCCCCGGGCTGGCCGAGCGAAATAGCCCTTTCGTTCTCTGAAGCCGATCAAGTTCGGGTTGGATGCCAAGACGAGAGATCCGAGTCTTGCACCGAGTTTCTGACGTTCCTGCTGTGCAAAGGGGTTGCCATGAAAAGTCTAACGTGGGGCAGTTTACGCGCGGGAATTCCCTGGTTGCTGGTCGCCAGTCTGGCCCCGATCTATCTCACCGCCGAACCGCTGCCTCTGAAGCGGGCCGTGCACTTGGCGCTGGCCAACAGCGCAACCAGCCGCGAGGCCGCAGCGGACGTGCAACGCTCCCTCGCCTCCTATCACGAACTGCGCGCCAACTACCTCCCGCAGGTGACGGTTGGTTCGGGGCTGGGCGCGTCCTGGGGCTTCCCCCTTAGCCTGGAGGGGGCAGCGCCTTCGCTGGTGAACCTCAACGCCAGTTCCGTGCTGTTCAATCCCGCCCTGCGCGAGTTCACGCGCGCCGCCAAAACCGACTGGGAAGCCTCGACGGTCCAGAGCAAAGATCAGCGCAGCCAGGTCGTTCAGGACACGGTCCTGAGCTATCTGGAGCTCGCAAAATGGGAGCAGCGCCTGACCCGTCTTCGTAAAGACGAAGAAGCCGAAACCGGGATGGAAGAGGCCGTCGCCGAACGGGTCAAAGAAGGCGTAGACAGCGCCCTCGAGCGCAGCAAGGCGCAGCTCTCGGTCGCGCGCGTGCGGCTCAGAATCGCGGAGGCTGAGGGCTCCGCCGACGTGCTGCGGGAACACCTGGCTCGGCTGACGGGTCTTCCCGCCGCCGAGATCACCACCACGGCTGACTCGGTTCCCGTCTTTCCCCAGGTCAAACGAGAAGACGATCTCAGCGCCCGTGCCGAGAAGGGCAATCCGGCGGTGGAGGCCGCCACCCAGCGCGCTCGGGCCCAGTACTTGCGTGCCAAGGGAGAACACCGCAGCTTCTGGCCGACGTTCGACTTCGCTACCCAGTACGCCCGTTTAACCAAGTACAACAACTACGATGTCTTCTTCAAAACCTTTCAGCCTAACAACGCTTCCCTGGGTGTGGTCATTCGTTTTCCCTTCCTGAACTTCTCGCAGCATGCACGCGCTCAGGCCGCTGATGCGGAGGCGCTCAAAGTGCAGAAGCAGGCGGAGAGCGTGAAAAACCAGATCTCCGAGCAGACCCTCAGGCAGCAGCGCTTGGTGCAGCAGGTCGAGGCCGCTGCGGCTGTCGCCCAACTTGAATCCGAGGTGGCCAACGCAAATCTGGAATCGGTGCGTACTCGCATGGATGCCGGCACGGCCAACCTCCACGACCTCGATGCCGCCCGGATGCAGGCGACCGACCACTACATTGCTCTCGAGGATGCTGAGTTTGAGCTCCAGCGGGCCCGTGTCGATCTGCTGCGCTCTACGGGTGAGCTGGAAAAATGGGCCCTGGAGGAGTCCGAATCGGGTGGCAGCCTTGCGGTCGGTGGCACCGCCGAAGGTTCTTTTTCACCTTTCGGCGCATCCAACTAACAATTGGAGGGAAAAGCGTTCCCGGTTTGCCAGGTGACTGGTATGGTTAGACTTACGGCAGGGTCGGTTTCTTCAGCGGCATCAGCCCCGGTCAGCACCGCTGTGGTGGCCAGCGTACCCTGGGGAGCACTGCCTAAACTTTCTGAGAGGATGTTAGTATAACTCATTCACTTATATGCCCTTGAAGACCTTGTTCCTCAATCCACCCTCCTTCGAAAACTTTGACGGAGGAGCCGGATCCCGCTGGCCCGCCACGCGAGAAATCGAATCTTACTGGTACCCGGTTTGGCTGGCGTACCCGGCCGGGATGCTGGAGGGAGCCAGGCTTCTTGATGCTCCCCCCCATTACATTTCGGCCGAGCAAACCATGCAGATCGCCAAGGATTACGAGTTCCTGGTGCTGTTCACCAGCACGCCGGGTTTCCCCGGTGACGCCGGGCTGGCCCAGGCGATCAAGAGCGCCCATCCCAAAATCAAGATCTGCTTCGTTGGTCCCCATGTGAGCGTACTGCCCGAGAAGTCTCTGCGCGAATGCTCTGCCATCGACTTCGTGGCCCGCAAGGAGTTCGATTACACCGTGGTGGATTATGCCAACGGCAAGCCGCTGGAGGACATCGCGGGCGTTTCCTACCTCAAGGACGGGCAGGTGGTTCACAATCCCGACCGGGCTCAGATCCAGGACCTGGATGCACTCCCCCACGTCACCGACGTGTATAAGCGCGACCTGGACGTCACTCGCTACAATGTGCCTTTTCTGTTGAACCCTTATGTCTCGCTCTACACTACCCGCGGCTGCCCGGCGCAGTGCACTTTCTGCTTGTGGCCGCAGACCTTGAGCGGGCATCCCTGGCGCAAACGCTCCGCCGAGGACGTGACTCGCGAGATGGCCAATGCCCGGCAGTACTGGCCGAACGTGCGTGAGTTTTTCTTCGACGACGACACCTTCAACATCCAGAAGGCGCGAACCATTGAATTGTGCGGCAAGCTGAAGCCTCTCGGCCTGACCTGGTCGTGCACCTCGCGGGTGACCACGGACTACGAAACGCTCAAGGCCATGAAGGAGGCTGGTTGCCGGCTCCTGATCGTGGGCTACGAATCCGGGGACGCCCAGATCCTCAAGAACATCAAGAAGGGAGCCACGGTGGAGCGTGCCCGCCAGTTCACCCGGGATTGCCACAAGCTGGGCCTGGTCGTCCATGGTGACTTCATCCTCGGTCTGCCGGGAGAAACCCGCGACACCATCCGCCATACCATCAACTTCGCAAAAGAACTGGATGTGGAGACCATTCAGGTTTCCGTAGCTCACGCCTATCCGGGGACCGAACTCTATGAGTACGCGGTGAAAAACGGCTTCATGGTGGCGGGAAACAAGATGGTGGATGAGGGCGGCCATCAACTTGCGCACATCGAGTATCCCGGCCTTCCTTCCGCCGAGATCCTCGAGCAGGTGCACCGTTTCTACGACGAATACTACTTCCGCCCGAAAGCGGTCTTCCGTATCCTGAAGAAAGCGGCCTTCGACAGCCGGGATCGCAGCCGCCTCTACAAGGAGGCCAGGTCCTTCCTCAAAACCCGTGCCATGCGCCATAAGTGGGTGCGGCAGAAACAGTCGGAGCAGTCTTCGGCCGCCATACAGCCGGCCAAGGCCTAGAAGTACAGTGAGCTTTCGCAAATACCTGGTGCTGGCTGGCGTTGTCGTGTTTGCATCCGTGGGCGACTCGATGCTTGCGCGCGGAATGCAGCAGGTGGCACACATCCCTCTCCGCCACCTCGCCGAACTGATCCGGGCAATCGGCAATCCCTGGGTAGTCGGAGGCATCGTACTGCTGCTCGCGTTCTTCGCGGCTTACATGACGGCTCTTTCCTGGGCGGATCTGACCTATGTCCTGCCTGCCACCTCCATTGGATACGTCTTACTGGCCCTGATCGCGAAGTTCGCGCTGCATGAACATGTAACCCCGGGGCGCTGGCTGGGGATCCTTCTCATTACTGCGGGAGTGGGCTTTGTCGCCGGCGGCCCGGTGCTCACCCCGGCTCCCTTCCACGAAAAATTCGAGCAGTCGGAAGCGGAGGCGGTCTCCGCCGGAGAAAAATCGTGAGGCATGCCTACACTTGGGGCGCAATCGTCATCATCGTCCTGGTGTCGACGGCGGGCGATGTTCTGCTGGCGCGGGCCATGAAAACTGTGGGCGATGTCGGGATGTTATATCGCCGCACCGGGTTGTGGACGGTGGTTGCGCGCATCTTGACCAACCCGTTCTTTCTGCTGGGTCTGACTGCCATGGCAGTCGCGTTTTTCGGGCTGTTGTTCGCGCTCTCCTGGGGCGACGTCAGCCTGGTCGCTCCCGCCTGCGCCTCGCTGACTTTCGTGGGCAACGCCTTCGCGGCCAAGCTGTTCCTCCATGAACATGTGGACCGCCGGCGCTGGACGGCCGTGGCGCTCGTCGCTTGTGGGGTAGCTTTGCTCGCGGCCTGAGGAAATCCGCCCGCGCGCCGCCCGAACAACTGTTGAAACTCTTTGATAATGTCCCCTCGAAAACTCAATAGAAATGTCCCCTTAAACTGAGACCTCCAGCCAGGGAGGTCTTGTTGAAGAGGACGGCTATGAGCACTCGTGAGCTGGAGCGA
>Ga0187779_10000024_pt1 | contig 109961 bp, 90 predicted proteins | sample 1015_Q2_SP10_10__FD_132435 | JGI IMG/M metagenome (GOLD analysis project Ga0187779, IMG submission 132435) | Tropical peat soil microbial communities from peatlands in Department of Meta, Colombia - 1015_Q2_SP10_10_MG | ecosystem: Environmental > Terrestrial > Soil > Wetlands > Peat | place...
CACCACCGACCGCTCGTTGCCGATCGTCGATGAGATCGCTGCGCGCCAGGTGGCGCAGCTCGAAGCCAACTGCGCCGAGTTCGGCATCCCGCTTTATGGAATGCATAGCGACCGCCAGGGAATCGTGCACGTGATCGGTCCCGAACTCGGTTTGACGCAGCCAGGGATGACGGTGGTTTGCGGCGATAGCCACACGGCCACGCACGGCGCATTCGGCGCGCTGGCGTTCGGCATCGGCACCAGCGAAGTGGAGCACGTGCTGGCGACACAGTGCCTGATCCAAAGCAAATCGAAGACGATGCGCATTCGCGTGAACGGCAACCGGCCGAAGGGCGTCACCGCGAAGGACATCATTCTGGCGATTATCGGAAAGATCGGAATCGGCGGCGGGACAAGCCACGTGGCCGAGTATTGCGGCGAGGCGATTAGGGCGCTGTCGATGGACGGGCGCATGACCGTGTGCAACATGACGATTGAAGGCGGGGCGCGCGCAGGGATGGTGGCGCCGGACGAAACCACGTTTGCTTATCTGGAAGGCCGGCCGTTTGTGCCGCGGGGAAAAGAGTTCCAGGAAGCGGTGGAGCGCTGGAAGCTGCTGAAGACCGATGAAGACGCAAAGTTCGACATGACTGTGGAATTGCAGGCGGAAGAGATTGGTCCGCAAGTAACGTGGGGGACGAATCCGGGAATGGTGACGAGCGTGACCGGGCACGTGCCGGATCCGCATGACTTCAAGGACTTGAACGATCAGAAAGCGACGGAGAGCGCGCTGAAATACATGGGATTGAAACCGGGGACGCCCATCGTGGACATTCCGGTGGACCGCGTGTTTATCGGCTCTTGCACCAATTCGCGGCTGGACGATTTGCGCGCAGCGGCCCACCTGGTGGAAGGCAAGCACGTGGCGAGGAGCATCAAGCAGGCGTTGATTGTCCCGGGGTCGCGCGGGATCAAGGCGCAGGCGGAGAAAGAAGGATTGGACAAGATTTTCTCCGAAGCGGGCTTTGAATGGCGTGATGCGGGCTGCAGCATGTGCATCGGGATGAACGCGGATGTGTTGCCGCCGCACGAGCGCAGCGCCAGCACGTCCAACCGCAACTTCGAAGGGCGACAGGGGCGCGATAGCCGAACGCATCTGGTGAGTCCGGTGATGGCGGCAGCCGCAGCGATTGCGGGACACTTTGTGGATGTGCGGGAGTTTGATGTGGTGAATGTGGAGTAGGGGGAAGCGAGAAGCTGGAAGTCGGAAGTTGGAAGAGGAGGATTTGCCACAGAGACACGGAGGGCACGGAGTGAGGAAGGAAGAAGAGAAAAAGTGGAAGAGTGGTGATGCTTCGCTCGCGGGAATCGCGGGTTGAGGGCGAGGGCCTTTCCTGGGAGTCTTGAACTTCAAACTTCCGACTTCAAACTTGGAACTAGGAACTTATAACTAAGCACTGAGGACAGCAAACATGAAGCCTTTCATTACGCATACCGGGCTGGTGCAGCCGATCGATCGGGTGAATGTCGATACGGATCAGATGGTGCCGAAGCAGTTTTTGAAGGCGCTGACGCGCGAAGGATTCGGGCGCATCTTGTTTTACGACTGGCGATATCTGCAGCCAGGAGACCGGCCGAACCCGGAGTTTGTGCTGAATTTTCCGCGGTACAAGGGCGCGGCGGTGTTGTTGACGCGGGCGAATTTCGGGTGCGGCTCGAGCCGCGAGCACGCTCCATGGGCGATCGGGGATTACGGGTTCCGGGCGATCATCGCGCCTAGCTACGCGGACATTTTCTATAACAACTGCTTCAAGAACGGGATTCTGCCGGCGATTTTGAAGGAAGCGGAAGTCGAGGAGCTGTTTCAGCGGACGGAGAAGGAAGAGGGGTACACGCTGGCGATTGACTTACCGAATCAGACGATCAGCGACAAGCACGGGTCGACGTACAAGTTTGAGATTGCACCGGCGCGCAAAGAAGTGTTGTTGCTGGGATTGGACGATATCGGGACGACGTTGCTGCATGCGGAGAAGATTGACGCGCATGAGAAGGCGAATCCGAAGACCGCGCGGATGCATGTGCCGGTGGATGTGAAGCACTATTCGGAGAGTCGGTAGCCGGAAATCGGAAGTCGGCAGTCAGAAGTCGGCAGTTTGTAGTCGGTAGTGTGTAACTGCTGACTACAGACTTCTTCGCCACCAGGGTTTGAAGTAGACGCGGCCTTCGAAGATGGGTTCGGGAGCTTCGGGGGCGGCAGGCTCGGCGAGCAGTTCCGCGATCAGAATTCCACCTACAACCAGACCGGCACCTCGCCAGGCGCGAGCGCTGAGGCGTTCGTGCAGGAAAAGGTATGAGGTAATGACGGCGAAGACGGGCTCCAGCGCGAAGAGAATGGCCGCGTGGCCGGGCGATGTGTATTGCTGCGCCCAGAGTTGAAGGGTGAAGGCGATAGCGGTCGCGAAGACCGCACAGATCACGATGGCGAGAAGAAGCGGCCAGCCCCAGGTAAAGCGGATAGATTGCCAATGGATGGCTCCGGCAAAGCCGGTAAGGGGCCAGGCCATGACGGCGCAACCGGCAACCTGAATCAGGCTCAGGGCAGAGACGGAATGTTCCTGAGAGTACTCGCCGACAAGGATGATGTGGACGGCGTAAAAGCCGGAGCCGATGAAGGTGAGGACGTCGCCGCGATTGAGATAGCGAAGGCCTTCGGCAGGAACGGTGAGGAAATAGAGCCCGACAAGGGAGGCAAAGGCGCCGACATACAGCCAGCGTGTGAGGGTGCGCCCCCAGAAGATTCCGAGAAGAAGAGGAACGAGGACGACGCTGGACCCGGTGACAAAGCCGGAGTTGGTGGCGGTGGTGTATTGCAGGCCGACGGTCTGGAAGCAGTAGCCGGAGAACATGAAGAACGCGAGGCGCATGCCGGGGAAGATTTCGTCGCGCTGGATGCGGGCAACGAGTTTTGGCTGGAATACGGCCATGAGCGATGCGGCAATGGTGAAACGGACGGCAAGGAAGATGAAGGGCGAGGAGAGATCGAGCCCGGTCTTCACGACGACGAAGGTGACGCCCCAGAGGAGCGAGCAGAACATCAGCGAGAGGTCGGCTTTGAGTCTTCGATTCATGCTGGGCGGGTTCAGTGTATGAGAGTTTTGGAGAAGAGGAAAGAAACGCGAGGAAGATTCACCACAGAAGGCACAGAGCACACAGAGAACGGAATCAGGAACAACGGCAGACGAATTTTGTGTGGGGCTATTGACTCCCGCTACTAATGCAGTACATTGTCGACTTATGACCCTCCGCCCCCGGTTTCAGGCCTTACTTCCCTTTTTGTTTTGCATTCTCTTCCTTGGCGCGATGGCGCCGTCAGCCGGCTCAAAAGACACGTGGATTGAAGTGCGCTCGCCCAACTTCACGGTGATCAGCAACGCCGGGGAGAAGGAAGCGCGGAAGATCGCGGACCAGTTCGAACAGTTCCGCGAGGTATTTCAGAAGTCGTTCCCCACGTTGCGAGTGGATTTGGGAAAGCCGCTGATCATCTTCGTGGCAAAGGACGAAAACTCCCTGAAGGCGCTGTTGCCCTCTTACTGGGAAACCAAAGGTCAGGCTCATCCCGGCGGGATTTATCTGCCAGGAGACGACCGGCACTATGTTGTGGTTCGAACGGACTTGGGCACGGAGAATCCGTATTACGTGGTCTATCACGAGTACACGCACGCGATCATGGGGCTGAATTTCCGCGGATTGCCGGTGTGGCTGAACGAGGGATTGGCGGAGTATTACGGCAATTCGGTAATCGAAGAGAAAGACGTAGAGATCGGGAAGGTGCCGGCGTATCACCTGCAGACGTTGCAGCAACAGCCGTTGATTCCGATAGAAACGCTGTTGCGGGCGGACGAGCGTTCACCCTACTACAACGAACAAAACCACGCCTCGATGTTTTATGCGGAGTCCTGGGCGATCGTGCATTACCTGATGCTGGATCCGGAGGCGCGCAAGAGGCAACTGCTGAACAACTTCCTCAGTTCCTGGAATGCCAGCGGGGATCAGGTGGGAGCCGCGCAGAAGACATTCGGGGATCTGAACAAATTTGAAGGCACGATGCAGGTGTACGCCCGGCAGCGCGTCTTCTACATGGCGAAAGTGCAGACGACGATTCGGGGCGACGCAAAGAGTTACAGCAGCCGTGTGCTGCCGGATGCGGAAGTGGATGCGCAGCGCGGGCTGTTCTATGCGCACACGCATCGCACCAAAGAAGGATTGGACGCCGTCAACGCCGCCATAAAAGCCGATCCAAAGCTTCCTCTTGCTTACGAAGCGCAAGGCTATCTCGCCTTCTCGCAGGGAGAATTCGCGGTGGCGAGTGATGCCTTCGAACGCGCCATCGAACTGCAGACCAACGATTATTTTCCCTATTACTTTGCGGCCCAGGCGCGCTTGCGGGGCGGGATGCCGTCCGAGGAAGAAGCAACGAAGGTGGTGGCTTATCTCGAAAAAGCGATTCAGATGACCCGCAATTTGCCCCAGCATACGCGGCGCTGGCCTCGGTCTATTCCATAAACCAGGCCACGAAGGAAAAGGCGTTCGCCGCGGGACGGAAGGCTGCGGAGTTGGAACCCGGCAATCTTCTCTATGCCACGAATTATGGCTACGTCCTGGTGAATGCAGGCAAAACGGCGGAGGCGAAGACGCTGGCGCTGCGCATTCAGCAGGCAGCCAAGACTCCCGTGGACCAGGCGAACGCGCAGCAGTTGCTGGACGTGGTGGCTCGGCGCGAGGAGTATGACAGCCGCGTGGCGGCGATAAATGCAGAGGCAGTGCGGGCGCAAAACACAGCCACGGTGGCGGCGAATACGAGTCAAGGGACAGCCGTCACGGTGCCTGTAAGCAAAAGCGGCGATAGCGCAACCGAACCTCCGAAGGAGACACCCAAGGGAAAATCGGTGATCGAAGATCACCCCGGAGAGACGGAGTATGCCGTGGAGGGCTATGTCTCCGCGGCGGATTGCGGCGGAGGGCCGGGGAAAATATCGATTACCGTGGGTAAAGCGACGATGAATTTTCGCTTCAAGGATTTTGCGGGAGTCTATGTAGTGAGCACAGCCCAACAGGATTCCGGGGAAGCGCCTGCCTGCGCCAAATGGCACGGACGACGCGCGCGCGTCTATTTTTATAAAGTCGCGGGAAAACAGTTCACGGGGGACGTGAGCGCTGTTCAGTTTTTTTGATCGCTCGGCAGCGGCTAGATGGGGTTCTTGCGGTAGACGGCTTGGCCGCCGACGACAGTTTGCAGGACTTCAGTTTTCAGGATGTCTTTCGGGGAAATCTTGGTCAGGTCCTGCGAGAGGATGACAAAATCGGCGAACTCCCCGGGTTTTAATTCCCCTTTCTTTCCATCCATGAATTCGGCGTAAGCGGAGCCCTTGGTGTACGCGGCGATGCAGTCGTCGACCGGAAGTTTTTCCTGGGGAATCCAGCCGCCCGGAGGGCCGCCGCCAATGGCTTCGCGCGTGACGCAGGCGTAGATGCCGCGCAGAGGATTGATGGATTCGACGGGATAGTCGGTGCCAAAGGCGAGCGTCGCGCCTGCTTTCTGAAGAGAGTTCCAGGCGTAGGCACCCTTGGAACGTTCCGGGCCAAGGCGCTGCTCGGCCCAGCGCATGTCATTGGTTTCATGAGAGGGCTGCATAGAGGCGATGACCTGCAACTTCCCGAAGCGCGGAATGTCTTCCGGGGCGACCACCTGAGCGTGTTCGATGCGGTCGCGGCGATCCCGGGGAGGATTTACGCGGACCAGGGATTCGAATGTGTCCAATGCGACGCGATTGGCTTTGTCTCCGATGGCGTGGAGGGCGATCTGGAAGCCGAGGCGATCGCGCTCGATGGCCATGGCTTTCAATTTTTCCGGGTCCACGGTGAGGATGCCGCTGGAGGAAGGATCATCGGAATAAGGAGCCAGGAGCGCAGCGGTGTGCGTGCCGAGCGCGCCGTCGAGAAAACCCTTGAGCGCGCCAGTACGGAGCCAGGGATCGGTAGTTCCCCCTTGAGCGCGCAGGTTCTGCAAATCGTCCAGCGAAGTTGTAAAAGGCAGCCATTCCGTGATGCGAACGGTGAGCTTTTTGGCTTGCTTGATATCAGTGTAGGCGAGGAAGTCTTCCCAAGTGGAAAAGTCCTGAACGGAAGTGACGCCATTCTGAGCCAGCTCGGTGAGAACGAGCGCAATTCCCTTCTGGCGATCCGCGGCGGAGGGATCGGGAATGCGTTGCTCGACCATTTCGGTGGCGTTCTCCTCGAGCAAACCGTTGGGTTCGCCATCGGCAAAGCGGCCGATCCTGCCGCCCTTGGGATCGGGAGTTTCCGCGTTGATCTCCGCGTGCTTGAAAGCCAGTGAATTGGCGACGGCGATGTGACCGGAAACGTGTATGAGATAGACAGGATTGCCGGGAGCAACCTGGTCGAGCTCGAGGCGCGTGGGATATTTCGGATCGGCCCAGCGAGATTGATCCCAGCCGCTGCCGAGAATCCATTCGCCGGATTTGTGACGTGCGGCGGCATCGCGGACGCGCTTAAGCAGATCGTCTACGGAGGCGGCGTCGTTGAGAGACAGATTCAATTTGTCGCGCGCGGCTCCGCCGAGGTGAACGTGAGCATCGTTGAAGCCAGGCATGACGAAACTGCCCTTTAGCTGGATCGTCTCCTGCGCTTCCGCACCGCCACAATCGAGCATGATCTGGGAGATGGATCCCACACAATAAATCTTGTCGTCGCGCGTGACCATGGCTTCCGCCCAGGGATGCTTGGGATCGTTGGTGTAAATGCGGCCATGGAGATAGCAGGTGGACGAGTGCAGCGGAGCCTGCGCGGATTGGGCGAGGATACAGCCGCCGGTGGCGACGGCCGCAAAGAAAAGGACAGGCAGGACCGCGCTTGGGGGGTTGAAGCGAGGCACTCTTTTTTTCATTGCACCTTCTCCGATGCCAGACCGGAGACGCCGAGCAGTGTTAGCAGGACGCGCTTCAAGCCGAGTTCCCTGCCCTGGGGTTCGTACCATTCTTGCAACGAGTGCGCGCCGCCGCCGTTGCCCCCGGCGCCGATGGAGATGGCCTCAATGCCCATGGAAAGCGGAATGTTGGCGTCCGTGGAGGAACGCTCGATGCGCGATTTGTTGCCGAGGCTGTCGTCGGAAGCGCGCAAAGCCGCCAGCAGAGCGGAATCCTGAGCGAGTTCGCCGCCCGGGCGGCTGCCGATGAGATTGATCTTCCATTCGAGCTTGCCGCGGCTGCGGTCGCGCGAATTGTCCATTTCATCTTTCACGCCAGCGGCGATGCACTCGCGCAAGGCATTTTCCATACGCGTGATTTCGTCTTCGTTCTCGGAGCGCAAGTCCACTTTCAGCGTGGCTTCATAAGGAATGGAGTTGACGGAAGTTCCACCTTCGATCTGGCCAATATTGAAGGTGGTGCGCGGAGAGTTGGGCACCTTGGTGTTGATGAAGCGCACCGAACCGCGAACCAGCGCGTTGATGGGATTCGGCATGCCGAAGTCCGACCAGCTGTGGCCGCCGGGACCGGTGATGACGACCTCCTCGCGGCGCGAGGCGAGGGCTTTGGTGGTGACGTGGTCGATGCCGGAGCCGTCCAGGACGATGACCGCGCGCAATTTGGGGTGATAGGCGTCGATGAGGGCACGCATCCCGCGGAGGTTGCCTTCACCCTCCTCGCCGACATTGGCCGCGAAGAGAATGGTGCGCTGGGGCTTGATTTTGGCGAATTGAACGGCACGGGCAACGGCGAGGAGACCCGCGAGGCCGGTGCCGTTGTCTGAGATTCCGGGAGCGACAAGGCGGTCGCCTTCGCGGTGAACTTTTATATCCGTGCCAGCGGGGAAAACCGTGTCCAGATGCGCGGCGAGCATGACCACTTCGTCGTCCTGAGCACCGCGGATTTCACCGATGACGTTGCCGATTTTGTCCGTGAAGACGGACAGGCCCTCGGCGGAAAGGATTTCCTTCACGGCCTGGGCGCGCTTTTCTTCCTGAAACGATGGGGCCGGGATTTCCGTAAGGCGGATTTGCTGCGCGGTGGTCCAGTCGAGATTGCGGTCCAGCCAGTTGAGGGCCTCGCGCACCTGAGGCTGCGTGGCAAGCGTGTTGGTGCGGGAAGCGCGCGCCGAATGGACCACTGTGGGACGAAGTGGCATGGCAAAAAGAATAGCGCAAACGGTGAGGCGTTTCACTGTCACAAAGTACAGGGAGAATGCGGGGTGTGGCAGAGCGCGGATTTTGGTGGGACACATGAGGGAACGAGGGGATTCTACACCCGTACCAGCGGCTTCAGGCCGCGGCTCTTCTTCGACCTTTCTACAGGCAAGAAGATGCCCTCGAAAGTCCGGGCCGCTACAAGATTCTGCATGAGTCAGGACGGGTGGATTATGTGTGTGAGGTTTGGGTCGAGGCAGCGGGAGTGGTGCAGAGGGCGCGGACTTCGTCCTCGGTGAGAACGCGGGGGGATTGTTTGGCGGCTTCGAAGATGCGATTGACCAACTCATCCGTCTCGGCAATGCCGTGGCGGGCGAGCCAGTAGATCACGTTGGATTTGCCGCTCATCGGGCCGATTTCGACGATCTGCTCCAGGCCGACGAGATGGGCGGGGACGCCGCTGTAGACGGCGTCAGCGAGTTTGCGATCGTGATTGCGAAGGGCCTTGATGATGGCTGCGGCGTGCACGCCGGTGGCCGTGCGGAACGCGTCTCTGCCGAAAACGGGATAGTTGGGCGGGATGGTAGTGTGCGTGGCCTTGGCGATTTTTTCGCAGTAGGCGCGGAGATACGTCAGATCATTGTTGCGCAGGCCCATGAGGCGCAAATTGACCAGAAGCAGTTCCATGGGCGTGTTGCCGACGCGCTCGCCGAGCGACAAGGCGACGCCGTGAACCTGCCGGGCACCGGCCGCAATGGCGGCAAGTGAATTAGCGATGGATAAGCCGCGGTCGCGATGGCCGTGCCAATCGACACGAATTTCTTCTCTCGACGGCTTCACGACATTGTCGATTACAAATTTCACGAGGTTGTAGACACCCTCGGGCGTGGCGTGGCCGACCGTGTCGCACAGAACGATGGCGCGGGCGCCGCTGCGGATGGCGGCGGTATACAAGCGCTTGACGGTTTCAGGGTCGGTGCGGATGGTGTCCTCGGTGACGTACATCGAGGGAAGGCCGTGGGAGACCGCGAACGAAACGGACTTTTCGGTGGTGCGTTCCAGATGATCGACGGACCAGTCCTCAACCAGACGGCGGATGGGGCTTGAGCCAATAAATGTGGCGGCCTCGATGGGAATGCCGACGCGCTGGGAGATTTCGACAATGGGTCGAATGTCCGCTTCGACGGTGCGGGCGGCGCAGTTTGGCTTGATGCGCATGTGCCGCTCCGCGATTTCATGCGCAAGGGCTTCCACGTCTCTGGCGGCGCGGGGGCCTGCGCCTGGCAGGCCGAGATTCACGGAGTCTATGCCGAGCACCTCCATCAGGTGCAGGATTTCGATTTTGTCTTCGATGGTGGGATCGTGAATGGAAGGGTTTTGGAGCCCATCGCGGAGGGTCTCGTCATTAACGAGGACTTCTGTGCCAGGCCGGATGGGCACATGGCCAGCCAGATTCCAATCGTAAATCCATTGATTTTCGGACACGGCGGAGCGACCTCCCTGTCCAGCTGTCAGTAGCGGACGGTGAAACTGTTGGGCAACTGCTTGGGATCCGGGCGGTAGATGGTTTTGCAGAACTCGCAGCGATAGACTTCGGCGCCTTTGCCGACGAGCTTTTCGACTTCCGGGGGATATTCGAAGCAGCGTTTCAAATGACCGGCGCAGAGCTTGCCTTTAGCGTCTTTTTCGTCGCAGGCGCGTTGTTTGGGTTTACGGGTCTTGATTTTGGGCGTGGGGATGGTTTCAGGCGCAGAGGGTGGAGCGGCTTCTGCGGTGGGGGCGGGAGTGGGTTCGTCGGCCAAGAGGGCCTCCTTGGGTTCCATAGACAGGGTACTGGAAAGTTTGGGGTCGTGTCATCTGGGGATAGCGGCATGTTCCCGTAAAACGAGGACCGCACGCGCAAAACGGTGTGGGACACACAGGGGAAAAACCCAAGATGCCCGCCGCAGACGGCGGCCGCTACACAAGCTTGCCGGGCGGACACCAGCGCACAGGCTGAAGCCGATCCTAGAGGCCGCGGTCGCGGAAGACGGTTTTCATGGCGGAGCGAACGTGGCTGAGGCGCTCGAGCAATCCTTCACCGAATTCGTAGTGCAGAACTGCGTCCGCGGCCTTTTCGAGTTCGGCGCTGTAGCGATACCACCAGGGCTTTTCCATGCCCGGCAAGCGGTCGACATCCAGATATTTCAGGTGGACCATTTCGAGCAAACCGGCTTTGCCATGCGTGCGGCCCCAGCCACTCAGATCCATACCGCCGTGCGGGGCTTCGGCAATGGCGAAGCCACAGATGGCGTCGTTCACCATGACCGTTCCGGCGCGGAGGCGCCGGGCAATCGCTTTGCCGCGAGCGGCATCGTGCGTCCAAACGCTGGCGGCGAGGGCAAAGTCGGTGTCGTTGGCCTGGCGAATCGCTTCTTCCGCATCGCGCACGACCTGAACAGAAAGAATGGGGCCGAAGGTTTCGTCGCGGAAAAGCTGCATGGAGGAGTCTACGCCGACGAGAACGGTGGGCTCGAAGAAGCCGGGACCGAGGTCGGGCCTGGGACGTCCGCCACACAGGACTTTGGCCCCGCGCTGCACGGCATCGTCGATGAGTTCGGTCATGCGCTGAACGTGATGGGGCCGAATGAGCGGGCCAACATCGGTTTGCGGATCGCTGCCGGGGCCGAGGCGGAGCTTCTGCGTTTTGTTCACGCAGCCTTGCAAAAATTCTTCGCTGACTGAAGATTCCACGAAGACGCGTTCCATGGAAAGGCAGACCTGGCCGCAATTGGTGAAGCTGCCCCAGACCGCAGCGCTGGTGGTGACGTCCATGTTGGCATCCGCCAGGACGAGCATTGCATCCTTTCCCCCGAGTTCGAGCACGCTGGGGATTAGTTCGCGGGCGCAGGCTTCGGCAACGTGACGGCCAGTAAAGACGCTGCCGGTGAAGAACACTTTGTCGGGATGGGCGTCGATGAGCGCCTGGCCCACGTCGCCGCCGCCCTGGAGGATGGTTACGAGCCCTTCGGGGAAAGCGGCATCGCGAAAAAGCTTGCCGATCAAGGCGCCACATTCGGGAGTGAAATCGCTTGTCTTGCAAAGAACGGCGTTGCCGGCAGCCAAAGCGGGAATGATCTGGCTGATCGGAATGGCCAGCGGATAATTCCAGGAACTGATGATGGCGAGGACGCCGAGCGGTTCATAGTGCAGCGTGCCCGATTTCATTTTCGCGGCGGTGCTGTGGTGCGGCACTTTTTCCGGGCGGAGCAGCGCGGGGCCATACTTCGCAAAATAATGGGCCGTGTCGAGAGAGACGAAGACGTCGGCGAATTTGGCTTCGACGCGGGGCTTGCCGGACTCGCGGACGACGGCATCGGCGAGGACGTCTCGGGATTCGAGAATTTTCTTCTTGAGGATGCCGATTTGCGCGCAGCGTTTTTCTATGGGGAGCGCAGCCCAGGCGGCGTGCGCTTCCTTGGCCTTCGCGAGGAGCTGCGGGACGGAAAGAGGTGGCGTGCGGTCGTAGTGAGCGAGGACCGCGCCCGTGGCTGGATCGATTGAGGGTACGGTTTCGAGGATGGTGGGAGTGGCAACCATAGCAGTGATTCTAGCCTAACGTGGGGGAGAGTGCATGTGACAGGGTGCCGATTCTAAATTGTAGAGCGGCCGCCTTCCTTCGCGGCTTAGGACAAGCCCTTCCTACGTCAGGGCAAGCTACAGACCCGCCACTACATAATCAAGGACGTTGCTAGACGAACCCAAAGATCGAAGACAGATCCCTCGCTTCACGGACTCGCTCGGAATGACGAGGTTTCTCTACAGCCTGTGAAGGCTATGTTATGGGTTGTATTTGTCCAGCCAGGCTTTGATTTCGGTGAAAATGTCGCGACGCTGCTCGGCTAGGCGCGGGAAATGCGGCGAACCGGGGTAGGTGACCATGCGGACGGTCTTGCCGCGCTCAGCGAGAAGAATGAAGAATTCGCGGCCCTGAAAGGTGGGGACGCGAAGGTCGGACTCGCCGTGAAGAATCAGGAGGGGCGTGGTGACCTGGTCGGCGTGCATGACGGCAGAAAATTCCAGGAAGGGCTGAGCGCTTTTTTCCTGAAGGCGCATGTCGTAATCGACCTGACCGATGTCGCTGGTGGGAATGAAGCTGAGCCAATCCGTGATGCCCGCTCCTTCGATGGCGGCTTTGTAGCGATGCGTTTGCGTGACGGTCCAGGAGGTCATGAAACCGCCGGCGCTCCAGCCGAAGATGGCCTGGCGGTTTGGATCCGCCCAGCCTTGCGCGACGGCAAAATCGCTGGCGCTGTCGACGTCCGTGTACGCGCGATCCCCGAAATGCTGGTAAATGGCCTGGAGAAAATCGGTGCCGTAGCCCGTGGAACCGCGATACTGGGGCTGGAGAACGACGTAACCCAGGCCACTGATCATGCGAGCGAAGAAGTCGAAATCGAGAGTGTCATTTCCTTCGGGACCACCGTGAGGCAGGACGAGGAAGGGATAGTGCTTCCCTGCTTCGTAATTTGCCGGTAGCGTGAGAATGCCCTCCAGTTTGGTACCGTCTTTGGCGGTCCAGTTCACGATGCGGACTTCCCCGAGAACGACTTTGGCCAGCGTGTCGTCACCTTCATGCGTAATTTTTTGAAGCTCATTGCCACGGGCCACGGCAACATTGAGGGAATGGGTTGGATCGCCAACTGTGAAGGCGAGAACCTCCGGCGCAGAAACGAAGGGCGATTCCACCGGCGGAGAGTAGACAACACCTCCGGGCCAGCGATAGGCGGGAGACACTTTTCCGTCGCGGTAGGAATAGACCTCGGTGAGGGTTCCCTTGTGCATGTCCAGCCAAACGGCGCCGTGCGGATCGTTGCTCACACTGAGAATGCTGCCCTCGAGTTTCGGAGTCTGATCCTGGGGCGTGCCTCCGGAAACAGGGACGGTCCAGAGATGATCGGGAGTGAGAACGTCGGTGGTGGTGCTGGCAAAGGCCAGATCTCTTCCTCCGTTGGCCCAGGCGACGCCAGCCGTGGCATTAGGAATTTCCGCGACTTTGCGAGCCCCGGAGGAACTACAAACCCAGAGGAAGGAATGAATGTCGTGATGGCCGATTTTTTGAAACGCGGTCACGACGGCCAGTTGCGAGCTGTCGGCGGACCACACCACATCCGAGACGTCCTTCAGGTCGGGACACCACCAGGAACCTTCCGAACCATTTGCGCTGGCAACGTAGATACTGTTGACGTTGTTTTCCGCGACGTGGCGCACTTCGGCGAGGGGATCGGCCGGGCGTGGGTCCGCAGTGAACGCGAATTTGGCGCCGTCGGGAGAAATCAACGTGCCGCGGATGCCGTCGGGGAGGGCGATGATTTGCGTGGGTTTGCCTCCAGTGATCGGGACCATTCCCAGTTGGGGCTTCTTGTCGACTTCGTAGGTCCCGTATAGAGCGTTGCCATCCTTCGTGAAACCAGAGGGTTCAAAAGAGTCCGGCAGGTCCAGCTTGCGGGAGTTTTCTCCCGTGGCATCGATGAGGCGCCACTCGCGCTTCGTCGGACCTTTGTCGCCGTCGTAGCTGACGACGTACAGGATGGTTTTTCCATCTGGGGAGACGGATAGGGGCACGGCGCGATGGAGGACGGAATAGTCGTCCCAGGTGAAAGGGTGTTTGTCTTGCGCGGACGCGCAAAGAGCGAAAAAGAAAAATGGAAGTGCGATGCGGCAAAGAAGGCGTGGGTTCATCGGCGCATTTTATCGGAGTCAGCGGAAAATAGAAATGTGGGTGCCGAGAGGAAGTTCGGTTCTTGGTACTTTCGTACCAGAGTGAAACGGGACTTTCGGCGCAACTCTTTCCGGAGGGGCGGGTTCTAGCGGGTATCGAGTTGGCCAAGCCCTAGCTGGCTCGAAGTGGTTCAGATTGACTCGAAGTTACGCGGAACAAAAACATAAATTAATTGAGGCTCGCCCTCATCAGGAGATTACCAATGAAGTTTCTTTCTGCTCGAATAATGCTCGGTGCGGCATCAGCGGCACTGATGCTCTTTTCGGTGGGGTGCTCGTCGGGGAGTAACTCCGGTTCCGGCAATCCTACACCGCAGCAGCAAACAGGAACGGTGAGTTTGATCGTCAGCGATGGGCCAACGGAAGACTGGGCCACCATCGGGGTGAAAGTGCTGTCGATTTCACTGACGCCGCAAGGCGGAGGAAGTGACGTTACGGTCTACACGGCGCCGAACCCGGCACCCTTCGTAAACTTGCTTCAGCTCGATCAACTCAATGAAATTTTGGGGAACGTGAGCGTTCCGGTGGGGACGTACACGGCGGCAACCATTACTGTAAGCGGGAACCCGGGCGACGTGATTCTGACCGCTTCGGCCAATCCCGAAGCGGGTTTTGCGGCAGCCGCGGGAGCCACAATTCCATCCAGCCAGATTCAGATCATGAACACGACAGGGAGCTCCGGCAGCTTGAGCGTGCCGGTGAAAGTGAACCTGGCAGCGCCATTGACAGTGACGGCGAACCAGAGCAATGCGCTGGACCTGGAGTTCAATCTGGCACATCCGGCGTTCATCGTTGCGCACGTGCCCCCCTCCGGCGGCGGCCTGACGATGTGGGCGGTGAACTTCAACCCGTGCTTGCGCCACAGGCGGATTTTCAACTTGGCGCGGTTGGTGCTTCGCGATCACTACGGAAGCGTAACGGGCGTGTCGAGCGACAACACAACGTTGACCTTCAACAAGGACTATCCGGTCTATCCGCCGACAAATCCGGAAACAGCAGTCACAACCACGCAGCCGCTCTCCGTGCTGGCGGACTCGACGAACGGGACGCTTTACTACGATATGGACGCGAAGGCCCAGGCAACGATTCACGATTTCAGCTCCATCGCTTCGACGATCAGCGGCAAGTACATCCGCGTGACCGCGCGCTACCAGCAGGACGGCACACTCGTGGCGGTGCGCCTGTGGGCAAGCAGCACTTTCAACAGCGTATGGATCAGTCCGGAAGGACACGTGCTGCATGTAAACACAGGGACGAACACCATCGTGGTTGAGAACGAACTAGGAATTGGCGTTCCGCTGACGGTGGACGCGAATACCCTGTTCTTCTTCCGCACGCCGTCGAATGCGCAGTCCGATGCGACGTCCATCGGACAAGGAACCGCGTTCCTCTCGAATCTCGTGCGCGGCTTCAAGGTGCACGCGAGCGTTGTGGATCCGCTGGGGAGCCCGATGGTGGCGACCACGATCGACATCGAAATCGCACGGTATGACGGCACGATTTCGGGAAGCAACCTGACCAGCTTCACGTACACGCGGAACTTCGCGAACAGCACTGATGACTACACGGTGCAACTACCGTTCATTCCCTCGGGAACACCGAACGGCAACGATCCGCAATCCGGAAACCCGATTACGGGATTCAAGTGGTGGGACTTCACCTTCCCGACCATCGTGGACAGCGGTTCGGGCGCCATCACTGATTTCGACAACGCGACGAACGGCAGCGTGAATTTCGGCGGCAACATCGGGCTGATGCAGGCGGCGGGGGAGACCTGGGCAACGTGGAATTCGCAGGCGACTCCCGGCGCGTGGAATGCGCCCTCGGCGGTGTTGATGCCGACGACGATTCCGTTCGGTGTTGCGGCGACGTCGTACAGCAGTACCAGCGGCAGCTTCATGCTGGGCGTGCCGGGCGGCACCATGACGGTGCCGGTGAACCTGAACAGCACCAGCGGCTCTGCCGCCCTGGTGTACCAAGTGGATTGGAGCGGTGGCGTGCTGACGATCAGTCCAGTGGATATCACCACTTCAGCTGGCCAGAACACGCTGACCACCAACCTGACGATGGGAACGCCGCTGAAGGTGTACGGTATCCCGCAAGCGAACGGCTCGATCCAGTGCTATGTGCTGACGTACTTCACTGGATTCGCACAGGCGACAACCAACTAGACTTACCCCTGAAAGAAACAATTGCGCCGCCGGATGGGGAGACCCGCCGGCGGCGTTTTTGTGTGAGTGGCGAGAAGAAGAGAAGAGTTCACCACAGAGGACACGGAAAGCACAGAGACCGGAGGAGAAGAGACCAGAGATAAAGATGACGATCAACGATCAGGGGTTGGGGATGCGGAAGGTGTCGTCGTGATCAACGCTGACCATAACGAGGCCTTGGGGCGGAACAGTCGGGCCGGACTTGGAGCGGTCTTTCAGAGCGTAGAGTTTGTCGATATCGTCGGGGGTCAGCCGGCCGCGGCCAACTTCGAGAAGAGTGCCCACCATTTTGCGGACCATGTAGCGCAGGAACGAGCGGCCATGAACGGTGAACCAGAGTTCTTCCCCGTCGTCCTTGCGCTTCAGCTCCGCGGAATAGATTTCGCGCACCATGTTGCGCTCTTTGTCGTCGTCCTCGGAGCCGGAAGACGCGGCAAAGGAAGAAAAGTCATGCACACCAACGAACCGGGCGGCGGCTTCCTGCATGGCCTGCTCATCGAGAGGAAAGGGATAATGCAGAACGTAGCGCCAGAGCATCGGCGGCACAACTTTTCCACGATAGATGCGGTAGCGATAGACCTTCCCTTTCGCGGACCAGCGCGCGCTGAAGTCCGGGCCCTTCTCTTCGGCTTCGACAATGCGAATGGTGGGGGGCAGAAGAGCGTTTAGGGCGCGCTGAAATTCCGCGGCAGACAGCGTGGACTGCGTGCGGAAGCTGCCGACCTGTCCAAGGGCGTGGACGCCGGCGTCGGTGCGGCCTGCGCCAAGCAGTTGGACGTATTCCTGGGTGAGGCGACGAAGGACGGAAACGATTTCGCCTTGCACGGTGGGCTTCCCCGTTTGAAATTGCCAGCCGTGGAAATCAGTGCCGTCGTAGGCGATGGTCAGTTTGAAATAGCGCATGAAGAGAGTCGGAAGTTTGCAGTCGGTAGTTTGTAGTGTACAGCAGTAGCGGCGGCTTTACCTTCCAGCCGAGTGCAGCCGGAAGTTGGAAGTCAGTTGTCAGTAGTCGGAAGCTTGAAGCCAAAGCCATGGAGGTAAGTCGCCATCCGTTAGGGGTTAGTCTGTTAGCCTACGGCGTGCTCCAGGTTGGATTTCTGCTAGCCAAAAAGAAGAAGTGCAAAAGTGAAAGAGTGTCCTGGCTGTTAGCTAATGGCTATCGGCTGTTAGCTTCCGACTACTGACATCTGACTACAAACTTTCTTACGATGCTGACCGCACAAACCGGCTGCCGGGCTTGACGGCGACATTGCCCTGGCGGCAGAGGGGACAATCTTCGGGCTCGTAGCTATCGATTTTCATCTGGATGAGGGCGTTGGACTCGACGGGAAACTCGATGGCGCCGCCGCTACGATCGATCAAAGCCCCCGCGGCGACGACGCGGCCTCCGGCTTCCTGGACAACGTGAATCGTCTCCTCAGTGGAGCCGCCGGTGGTCCAGACGTCTTCCACGACGAGGACGTGCTGATCGGGCTTGAGGGTGAAGCCTCGGCGCAGGGTCATGGTGCCGCTGCCGTCGCGTTCGACAAACAACGCGGGAACACCGCCGCCGATGGCGTCCGCAGGCGCGGGCAGGGCGCGCGCGACTTCCTGGCCGATGATAACGCCGCCCAACGCCGGGGAAACCACCGCATCGATGCGGGCATCCGAGAAAAGAGCGGCAAGGGCCTGTCCCAATTTTTCGGCGAAGCGGGGATACTGGAGCACCAAGGCGCACTGGACGTAGGTGCCACTGTGCCGTCCGCTGGACAGCTCAAAATGGCCATGCCGGATGGCACCGGCGGCCTCGAAGAGTTGCAGAAGTTGTTCGCGCGTCAACATGCGGTTCGCGACCCCGGAAGACTAACCGTTTTGGCAGCTAAACGTCGAAACGTCAGGAGATTAGCCGCCGGCTACCGCGTTGTCAAGGATGGAGGCGCCTGTTACACTGCTTTTTCCTGACTCGTAGGAATTTTTCTTGTTGGCTTCCTCGCTCCCTCTAGGTCCATCGATTTGAAACAAATTGGGTGTGGCGAACGTTTACACTAGAAGAAGCGCGGAACAAGAGTATTTGCTGTACACGCATAAAGTTATCCAAAGTTAAAGGTGAGGAACTCCATGAAGAATCCGTTCTTTAGACCCCTGCTTGCAGCAGTTCTGGTTGGGGTGATGGCGGGCACACCGATAGCCCCGATCTTCGCACAGGAGCCTGCATCGCCGGCACAAGGGCACGTCGCAGCCCAAGGCGGAGTGCCGATCTCCCTGGGGGTTTCGAAATTCGACTTTTCTCGGGCGCCAAAGGCGTTTCCGAATTTGATCAATCCGTATCGCATGCAGTACGTGGATCCGGGGGTGCTGACGAATTCCCCACGGTTGGAGCAGCTCATCAAGGACGGAAAGCTGCCGTTAAGCCTTCAGGATGCGATCGCACTGGCGCTGGAGAACAGCATGGACATCGTGGTGCAGCGCTACACGCCATGGATGGCGGATGCCAGCTTGCTGCACGCCAGGGGCGGAGGCTATGGCTACGGCACGCCGGGCAGCATCTCCGTAGGCTCGACGGCGAACCTCCCTTCCCTGTTGTACGACCCACAGTTTACGCAAGTGGTTGGGTACAGCGACGCGACGACGCCGATCGCGAACCCCTTCCTTTCCGGTACGGCGGGCACAGGCGTTTCGGCCGGAGCCAACTCGGCGCAGCCTTTGTTCACCCACACGGCGTATTACAACACGACGTACACGCAGAACTTCATGACCGGCTCGTCGATGAGCGTGACGTGGGATAACACGCGCACTTCGTCTACGGCCGCGAACTTCTTTAATCCGTACGTGTCCTCCTCGCTGGCGATCGGATTCCAGCAGCAATTGCTGGCGGGAGCAGGAAAGTTCGTCAACAGGCGCAACATCCTGATCGCGGAAAACAACCGCAGAATTGCCGACCTGACGTTTTCGCAACAGGCCATCACGACGGTGACCAACACGATCACGGCATACTGGGAACTGGTGTACGCGCGAGAGAACGTGAAGGTGGAACAGCAGGCGGTCACCGTGTCGGAAAAGCTATACAACGACAATAAGAAGCAACTGGAAATTGGAACGATGGCGCCGCTGGACGTGACGCGCGCGGAGTCCGAGCTGGCTACGGACCGGCAGAACCTGATTGTGGCGCAGACCACCAAGCTGCAGGACGAACTGGTGCTCAAGAACTATATTTCGAAGGATCCCACAGCGTCGAACCTTCTGGACGTAGAGATTGTTCCCACGGATAAGCCAGATTCCCCAGCAACGATTCAGACGATGAGCTTCGAGGAGGCCGTGAAGGTGGCTTTCCAGAAGCGGCCGGACCTGCAGGAACAGTATTACAACCTGAAGAACGCGCAGATTGACGTGAAGGCCACGAAGAACGCTCTTCTGCCGACAGCGAGCGTTGGGGTGCAGTACTCCTCGAGCGGTTTGGCCGGCAATTCATCCATTTCGGGCACACCGGCTGTCATCGCCGGCGCGCCGGTCGTGGACGCGGGTGGCGTGCCGATCCCAGGCTATTTCATCCCGTCAGCGAGTGTTCCGGTTCTCGGAAAGAGCTATCAGGGATTCGGGACAGCGCAATCGCAGATCTTCCATAACACGTTCCCCACCTATGCCGGGCAGTTGACGTTCAGCCTGCCGCTGCGGAACCGCGAAGCGCAGGCGGACAGCGTCCACGCCCAGTTGGTGGAGCGCCAGTTTGAGGCGGAAGTGCAGCAGACGAAGAACAATGCCCTGCTGGATGTCCGGAACACCACGATCGCGGTGGACCAGGGGCGCGCGCAGGTGGAAGCCGCGAGCAAGGCGCGCGAGTTACAGCAGCAGACGTTTGACGCGGAAGAAAAGAAATACAAGCTCGGCGCCTCGACGGTTTACAACGTAATTCTGACGCAGCGCGACCTGATTACCGCGCAAGGCACCGAATTGCGCGCCCTGGCGAACCTGGCTGAAGCGAAGGCCAATTACGAGCGGGCGCTGGGACGGACACTCGAGGTCAACAACGTGACGATTGCCGGGGTTAAGAAGGGTGACATCGAAAAGGACACGCTGATCCCGGGAACGCTCCATGGCCAGGTGGTGGGGACAGAAGAGCTGTTCAGAGCCATGGAGAAGGGTGAGATTCAGGGACAGCAGTAAAGTTGTCCGTTTCAGTTCTTAGTTTTTGGTTCTAAGTTATTAGTTTCAGAAAATGCCTCCTATCGTGTGCAGGCAGGCTGAGCTTGCCGATGTCCCGGCGCTTGCGCGGATTCGCGCCCAGGACTGGGGCGACGAGGAATATTGGGTGCCGCGCGTAACAGCCTATCTGAAGGGTGAGAGCCATCCCCAGCAATCCTTGCCGAAGCGAGTCGTCTTTGTAGCCGAGAGCGACGAGAGAGTGGCTGGACTTGTCGCCGGTCACCTGACGCGGCGCTATAAGTGCGACGGAGAGCTGCAATGGATCAATGTTCTTTCGGAGTGCCAGCGGCGAGGGATCGCCTCTGTATTGTTGCGACGGCTAGCGGAGTGGTTTAAGGAACGGAATGCGTTGCGAATCTGCGTGGATGTGCAGCCGAAGAACACGGTCGCGCGGAGTTTCTACAAGCAGCATGGCGCGGAAGACCTGAATCCCCATTGGCTCGTTTGGCCTGATATTCGGCGGGTGTTAGACGCACAGCGCTGACAAGAAAGCCAACGCTACACAGGCCCGGCTTGTGTGGCACAGTCCTTTCGCATAGCATTAGTTTTTGTGACGCCGCGTATATGGGTTTACTTATTTCTGCGCGCCGCGGTGCCGCCACTTCACGCTCCGGGAGCGCCAGCGAATGAGTGAACCGGCCGATACGAAACCGAAGTCCCCTGCCAATCCTGATGGTAACCGCCATCCCTCCACCGCGGAGAAGGCGTGGGAGACGAACACGCTGGGTCCGGTGCTGGCGAAAAGTCCCGAGCGGCAGAAAGAGTTCACCACCACTTCCAGCTATCCGATCCGTCGGCTGTACACCGAGGCCGATCTTCCTGAAGGAGATGCCCGCGACCTGAGCCTGCCGGGCGAGCCGCCGTACACGCGCGGGATTCACCCGACGATGTATCGCACACGACTGTGGACCATGCGCCAGTTTGCCGGGTTCGGCACGGCGGAGGATACAAATCAGCGCTTCCGATATCTGCTGGAGCATGGGCAGACCGGACTTTCCACCGCGTTCGATCTGCCCACGCTGATGGGTTACGACTCCGACCATCCCCTTTCCGAAGGCGAAGTCGGGAAATGCGGTGTTGCCATCAGTTCCCTGGCGGATATGGAAGTTTTGTTCGACCAGATTCCCCTGGCCGACGTGACCACGTCCATGACGATCAACTCGCCCGCGGCGGTGATCTGGGCGATGTACCTCGCCGTTGCGGAAAAGCAGGGTGCGGACTGGAAGAAGATTTCCGGGACGCTACAGAACGACATTTTGAAGGAGTACATCGCACAGAAGGAGTACATCTATCCGCCGGAACCGTCGATGCGGCTGGTGATCGACACGTTTGAATTCGGGATGAAGCAAACGCCGAAGTTCAACGTGATTTCGATCAGCGGGTATCACATCCGGGAGGCGGGCTCGACGGCGATTCAGGAATTGGCGTTCACGCTGCGCGATGGCATGGAGTATGTGGAGTGGGGCATGCGGCGCGGATTGCCGGTGGACGAGTTTGCGCCGCAGCTTTCGTTTTTCTTTAATGCGCACAACGATTTCTTCGAAGAGATTGCCAAATACCGTGCAGCGCGGCGGATCTGGTACCAAGCCATGACCGAGCGATACAAGGCGCTGAATCCCAGGTCGTGGGCGCTGCGGTTCCACACGCAGACGGCTGGATGCTCGCTGACGGCACAGCAGCCGATGAACAACGTGGTGCGGACGGCGATTCAGGCGCTGGCGGGAGTGATGGGCGGGACGCAGTCTCTGCACACGAATTCGCTGGACGAGGCCTGGGCACTGCCCACGGAATTTGCCGCGACGGTGGCGTTGCGGACGCAGCAGATTATTGCGCACGAAACGGGTGTGACGAACACCGTAGATCCCCTCGGGGGATCATATTTCGTGGAAGCGCTGACGAATGAAGTGGAACACGGCGCGTGGGAGTATGTGCGGCGGATCGATGCCATGGGCGGGATGGTGGCGGCGATCGAGAAGAGTTATCCGCAGCGGGAGATTGCGGAGGCGAGTTACCGGTATCAGATGGCGGTGGACAAGAAGGAAAAGATCATTGTCGGCGTGAACGAGTACGTGACGCCGGAAAAGCCGATTGAATTGCTGCAAATCGATGAGACGGTAGCGCACCGTCAGGCGGCGCGGCTGCGGACGCTGCGGGCGGAGCGGTCCGCGGCAGGGGTGGAGCGGAGGCTGGGGGCTCTGCGGAAGGCGGCGGAGGGCAGCGAAAACCTGATGCCGTATATCTACGACGCGGTGAAGGCGTACGCGACGCTGGGGGAGATCTGCGAGGCAATGCGCAGCGTGTTCGGGGCGTATGAAGAAGTGGCGGTTACATAAGTTCTCTTCCTATCTCTGCGGGCCTTAGCGTACTCTGCGTCTCTGCGTTATATTTTGGTTGTTTCTTTCATGAGCAAATATGAGAGATTCCGAGCTAACCCGCCTCATCATCGGCTCAGCCATTGACATTCATCGGAGCCTGGGGCCTGGCTTGCTTGAGGCGGTCTATGAGGAATGCCTGGCCAAAGAGTTTCTCTTGCGCGGCATACCCTTTGAACGCCAAAAACCGATTCCGCTTATCTACAAGGACCTAAACCTCGAATGTGGTTATCGATTGGATTTTCTAGTCGACCGCCGCATTGTTTTGGAACTAAAGTCGATTGAGGCAATCGCTCCGATCCACGATTCCGTCGTGCTGACTTATCTCCGCCTGTCCGGGACTCATCTCGGCCTCTTGATCAATTTCAATGCCAGAGTTCTTAAGGACGGGATTCGAAGATACGTATGGCGGTACGACGACGAAGAAGAAGATAACGCTGAGACGCAGAGGTACGCAGAGATTCGCAGAGAGGAAGGAATCTGAGCGCGTCATGAGTGAAAAGAAGATACGAGTGCTGATTGCGAAGCCGGGGCTGGATGGACATGACCGCGGCGCGAAGGTGATCGCTCGCGCGCTGCGCGACGCGGGGATGGAAGTGATCTACACCGGCTTGCGGCAGACGCCGGAGATGATCGCTTCGGCGGCGGCTCAGGAAGACGTGGACGTGATCGGCCTGTCGATTCTCTCCGGTGCGCACACGACGCTCTGTCCGCAGTTGATGAAACTGCTGCACGAAAAAGGCATGGAAGATGTGACCGTGCTGGTGGGCGGCATTATTCCCGAAGCGGACATTCCTGCACTGAAGCAGGCCGGGATTGCGGAGATCTTCCTTCCGGGGACGTCCACACAGGACATAGTCGAGTTTATTCACAAACGGCTGGCGCCGGCGCGTTGATTCCTGCTGTTCAGACCCCCAAAGCAGATTAAAGAGAGATTCCTCACTTCGCGGATTCCGTTCGGAATGAGGGAGTATTTTTGCGTTAGCGTCAAGGATCGTGCGAACGAGGTCGCGTGTTCGTCAGGGACAGCTTCGCTCGAACTTTACCCTTGTGTACAAAGTTTGAAAACCGAGCCTCGTGATGTTGCGCTGAGAGTGGCTGCCTGGCTGAGCGAGACTCATGGCGAGTTCGCAGCCTGCCTCTGCAGCCCGACGAAGACGCCGGTGAAGCAGCGCGGTTTGCACGCCGCGGTTGCGGTAGTCCGGCAGCGTACTGGCGCCGAAGAGTCCTGCGATTCGGCCCCGAATGCCTAGCGTCGCTCCGCCAGCAACGCGGCCATCGATGCGCGCGAGATAGCACTCCGTGTTTCGGATCGTGGCGAACTTTTTCATGACGCTAATAACTTCCTGGCTGACAGGATAGCTTTCGGCGAATCCCTGCGCGACGGTCAGCACCCAGAGTTCCAGTTCGTCCGGCCCGGCCAGGCGAATTTCAATTTCAGGCGGGGTTGGAGCGCTGGCGTGGCTGTCCACGAGGCGAACCATGACGTTGGAGAACTCGGTCGTGTAATAGTGGCGCTCCTTGTAGTGTTCGAAGAGAGAAGGGTCGGCCAGGGGGCAGGTCTCCACGCGGACGGGTTCGCCGCGGCTGAAATAGAAGGCTTCGAGGCAGTTAAATTCGTCGGCGCTTACGGGGCCGCACAAGCCGAGTCCCACAGCCTGGGTGACAGGATTGCCGGGGCCGCAGTACACAGCATAGCCGCCGGCGATGCCCTCGACAGCACCGACGGAGTCGGATTGGAGAGAGATCATCCCTTCGGCGCAGGCCACAGCTGCTCCGGCTTCGGCCAGTTCCAGCTCCCGCGCAAGCTTCAGGTCCAGCATCAGATTTTGCATAGCCGGAGTCTATCGCAGTTGACGCAATTCCCGGCTCACTGAGTTTTGCTTCCGGCGTGGTTTGGTACGTATACTTCCTTGTCTTCATTCCGTGCACCGAGGTAAGCGCGTGTCGACCCTGAAATCCTCCGTGAATCCCAAATCCCCGCATTTTGAGAAAAACTCCCACCAGATGGTTGAACTGCTGACAGGCTTGAAAAATGAGGAGGAGAAGATACGCGAGGGCGGCGGTCTCAAGGCAATCGACGCCCAGCACAAGAAAAACCGGCTGACGGCGCGGGAGCGCATCGCTCAGTTGATCGATCCAGGCACGCACTTCTTTGAATTGGGTATTTACGCAGCCTATGAAATGTACGAAGAGTGGGGCGGGGCGCCCGCGGCGGGGACGATCACGGGCCTCGGACGTGTTGCCGGGCGAATGTTCATGATCATCGCGAATGACGCGACGGTAAAGGCCGGCGCGTTTTTTCCCATGACGGCGAAAAAAGTGATTCGCGCGCAGAATATTGCCATCGATAACCGGATTCCCACGATTTATCTGGTCGATTCGGCGGGCGTGTTTCTGCCTCTGCAGGAAGATGTCTTTCCCGATACGGACGATTTTGGCCGTGTATTCCGGAATAACGCTGTGATGAGCGCGATGGGGATTCCACAGATCACCGCGATCATGGGGATGTGCGTGGCGGGGGGAGCGTATCTGCCGGTGATGTGCGATCACATTTTGATGACGGAAGGCTCTGGCTTGTTTCTGGCAGGGCCGGCGCTGGTGCAGGCGGCCATTGGACAGAAGACGTCCGCGGAGGAGCTGGGCGGCGCGAAGATGCACGCGCAGATCAGCGGGACCGTGGATTTCCGCGAGTCCGACGATGAGTCGTGCCTGAAGCGCATCCGGGCGATTGTCGACAAGATGGGCGCGCCGGACCCTCCGATCTTCAGCCACACGCGGCTGGCGGAGCCGCTTTACCCTGCCAGCGAGATTTACGGGGTTTTCTCCGGCGATCCGGGAAAACAGTACGACATGCGTGAGATCATCGCGCGGATTGTGGATGGAAGCGCGTTTGAGGAGTATCGGCAGGAGTACGGGGAGACACTGCTTTGCGGCTATGCGCGAATCGGGGGTTGGGCCGTCGGGATTGTGGCCAATCAGAAGAAGCATGTGCAGACGCATGCGCCGCACTCGGATCAGAAGAGGATCGAGTTTGGTGGCGTGATCTACACGGAGTCGGCGGAAAAAGCGGCGCGATTTATTTTGGACTGCAACCAGAACCGGATTCCGCTGGTATTTTTGCACGACGTGAACGGGTTTATGGTCGGGAAAGACGCGGAGTGGAGCGGGATCATTCGCGCCGGGGCGAAGATGGTGAATGCGGTGGCGAACAGCGTGGTGCCGAAGATTTCGGTGATTCTGGGAGGAAGTTTTGGGGCAGGAAATTACGCGATGTGCGGGAAGGCCTACGATCCGCGGTTTCTGTTTGCCTGGCCAACAGCCAAATTTGCAGTGATGAGCGGGGATGCGGCGGCGAATACGCTGGCGGAGATCAAGTTTAAGCAGCTCGAGCGCGAGGGGAAGAAGCTGGACGAGAAGGCGAAGAAGGAGCTGCTGGATTCGGTGAAAGCCACCTATGAGCATCAAACGGACCCGCGATATGCGGCGGCGCGGCTGTGGCTGGATGCGATTATCGATCCGGCGCAGACGCGCGATGCATTGATTTGGTCATTGCAGGCGGCGGCGTTAAACACGGAGATTCGCGAGTTCAAGACGGGAGTGTTGCAGACGTAGAGAAGTTGAGGGTCAAAAGTCAAAAGTTGAAAGAGAGAGAATGCAGCGTTTCACGGAACTGGAAGTATGGCAGCGTGGACATGTCCTGGTTCTCGAGATCTACCGGCTGTCGGCCAGGTTTCCCCATGAAGAACGTTATGGGTTGCAGTCGCAGTTGAGGCGTGCCGCGCTGTCGGTACCAACAAACGTCGCCGAGGGTTCAAAGCGAACGGGGAGGCAAGAGTATGCACGGTTTCTGAATATCGCGGAAGCGTCCCTCGCCGAAACGGAATACTTGCTAATGGCCAGCAGGGACTTGGGATACATTTCAACACCCCAGGCGGCGCCGGGCTTCAAGGAGGTGAGTGACCTTGCCAAGATGCTCCACGGGTTGCGCAAGAAGGTCGATCCCACTCATTAGGACTATTGGTGATCCCCGGTCCCCATTTAACCTTTGACTTTCGACCTTCAACTGGTCTGATTCCACTCGAGGCTCGATGGATCCAATCAAACTGATTGAGTGCCCAAGGGATGCGTGGCAGGGGCTGCCGGAGGTGATACCAACGGCAGAGAAGGTTGTGTATTTGCGCGGGCTGGTGGAGGCGGGGTTTGCTCACATTGATGCGGTGAGTTTTGTGTCCCCGAAGCACGTGAAGCAGATGGCGGACAGCGAAGAGGTGATGAAGCGCCTGCTGGCTTCCCTTCCCGACGAGACCGAACTGCCGGAGATCATCGGAATTGTCGTGAACGAGAAGGGGCTCGAGAGAGCGCTGGCCACGCCGGGTGTTTCCACGATTGGCTACCCGTACTCGATTTCGGCCTACTTCCGGCGAGCGAATGCGAATATGACCCGGGCGGAGTCGCGCCAGTTAGTGGAGACGTTGAAGCGCGAAACGAAGGCGGCGAACAAAGGGCTGGTGATTTATATTTCGATGGCGTTCGGCAATCCCTATGACGAGCCGTGGGGGCCGGAGATCGTGCAGGACACACTGGACTGGCTGAAGGACATTCGCGTAAACACGGTGTCCCTTGCGGATACGGTGGGCACGGCCACGCCGGAATTAGTTCACGATTTGTATTCGAAGGTGAAGGATCACGTTGCCGGCATTGAGTTGGGCGTACACCTGCATTCGCGGCCGGACAATGCAGAGGCGAAAGTGCTTGCAGCGTATCAAGCGGGTTGCCGGCGATTCGACTCGGCGTTGACGGGCCTCGGAGGGTGCCCGTTTGCGGGAGACGAGCTCGTTGGGAATATTCCGACGGAGAGCGTGCTTGCCGCGTTGGTGACAGCCGGAGCGCAGCCAGGCCTGGACGGGGCTAAACTAGCTAAAGTGATTGCCATGACCAACGAAATTCGTGCGAACTACGGGCACGGTACCGTTGCGAGTTCAGGGGGCCTTGCATGAACTTTGAAACGCTGCAGTTTGAAACTACGGGCCATCTTTCCACGATCACGCTGAACCGGCCGGAAAAACGCAATGCCATCTCCATTCAGATGATTGCCGAACTGCAAGCGGCGCTGGACGACATTGAGAAGACGCATACCCGAGTGGTGATTTTGACGGGAACGGGCAAAGCGTTCTGCGCGGGGATCGACCTCGACTATTTGCAGGCAATTGGGAAGCAATCTGCGGCGGAAAATCAGGATGATTCCCGGCGCATCGCGAAGATGTTTCGCAAAATTTGGAGCTATTCCCGGCCGATGATCGCGGCCGTGAATGGCCACGCACTGGCGGGCGGGTGCGGCATTGCAACGCTCTGCGATTTCACGTTGTCGGTTCCGGAAGCAAAGTTCGGGTACACGGAAGTGAAGATCGGCTTCCTGCCTGCGATTGTCTCCGTGTTCCTGACCCGGCAGGTCGGAGAGAAGCGGGCGCGCGACCTGTTGCTCACCGGGCGGCTGGTGGAGGCGGCAGAAGCGAAAGAGCTGGGATTAGTAAATGAAATTGTCCCCGCAGAGAATCTGATGACGCGGGCGCACGAACTCGCCGGCACGATTATGGCCGCAAGTCCGAGCAGCATTACGCGGGCGAAACATCTGCTTGTTTCCGCGGCGGTGGCAACTGTCGATAACGATCTAGAGCGAGCGGTGCTGGAGAGCGCGCGAGTGCGTTGCACGCCGGATTTCAAGGAAGGGCTCGCGGCGTTCCTGGAGAAGCGCAAACCAGTTTGGCAGGGAGATAGGGGCAAACACTAGGGCAAGTTGGTAGTCGGTAGTAATGTAGTTGGTAGTCTGGTGATATCTCCGTTCTGACATGCTGCCGCTAATCAATCGGAGGCGGCCTCTCGCACCCTTTTTCGCAAAGCAGCGAGCATCTTCAAAATTTCCGCAGCCTCGGAAAGACACCTCGTGGCAACATCCGACCCCATGTAACCCAGTTCCCGGCTTACGAGGACAAGATACTCTGCTTCGGAGAGCGACCCCGCCGCGACGTTGAGAAAATGGAAATATTCGCGCGAAGCCGCCCGGCGAGAGCCTTCGGCGATGTTTGTGGGGACGGAAAGTGCAGCACGGCGCAGTTGCGAGGTGAGACCGTATCTCTCCACAGGTGGAAACGTCTGGGTAGCACGGTACAGATCCAGGACAAGCCTGTGGCTGCGCTGCCAGACCTTCAGGTCCTTGTAGTCCTGCAATGAGATTACCTATGCGGTAATGTACCATAACATTATGACAGCGAATGGATGACAATTTCGAACATAAAAGGCCAGGACCGTTCATTCTGGGGGGGCGGCGGCCCGAAGCAGCCTGCTACGAATTACAGATTGCATTCCGGTTTGCGGGCCGCACTTCTGACTTCCGACTACTGACTCTTTTCCGGCATACTAGAAATCGATGAAAATTGGACATCACGATGTGACGCTGCGGGTGCGGTATGCGGAAACGGACCAGATGGGCGTGGTCTACCATTCGAACTTTTTGATCTGGTTCGAGGTGGGTCGCGTGGAGATCATGCGCTCGCTGGGATTTGACTACAAGCGGATGGAAGCGGAGGACGACTGTTACCTTGTGGTGGCGGATGTGCAATGCCGCTACCACCATCCAGCGCGATACGATGAACTCATTACCGTGCGGACGCGCATCCTGGAAGCAAAAACGCGCATGCTGAAATTCGGCTATGAAGCGTACCGGCAGGCGGATATGAAACTGCTGGCGACCGGTTCGACGACACACGTTTCGTGTCACCGCGACGGACGCGTGACGCACTTCCCGGCGAAATACAAGGCAGCCTTCCTGGAACTCGTTGCTTCCCTTCCCGCGGACCGGAGCCAGGCATGAGCACTGTTATCAGTGGAAACGATCTGACGTTTGCACAACTCTATTCGGTGGCGCTTCAACACGAGCCGGTCTCGATTTCCGCGGATGCCATCGCGCGGATGAACGGGTCGCGTGCGGTGGTCGACAAAGTGGTGGCGGAAGGGCAGACGGCATACGGCATCAATACCGGCTTTGGGAAACTGGCGAGCGTGCGCATCTCTTCGGAGCAGGTGAGGCAGCTTCAAGTGAACTTGGTGCGTTCTCATAGCTGCGGGGTCGGGACTCCTCTCTCCGAAGGCGAGACACGCGCGATGATCCTGCTGAGAACAAACGCGCTGGCTAAGGGACTGAGCGGAGTGCGGCCGGTGGTGGTAGAGACGCTCTGCTCGATGCTGAATAACGGCGTACATCCGGTGATCCCATCGCAAGGGTCCGTGGGAGCGTCTGGGGATCTTGCCCCGCTTGCGCACCTGGCGCAGGTGGTAATCGGTGAGGGCGAGGCCGTCTATAAAGGCCAGCGGATGAGCGGCGCAGAAGCAATGAGGCGGGCGCTGATCCCTCCGGTGGCGCTCGAAGCGAAAGAGGGCCTGTCGTTACTAAACGGCACCCAAGGGATGCTGGCGCTGCTTAGCCTAGCGCTGCGCGAAGCGGACATGCTGGCGGATACGGCAGACGTGGCAGCATCGCTGTCGCTCGATGCGTTACGTGGGAGCCCTGGTGCGTTTGACGCGCGCATTATGCACGCGCGGACGTATGCCGGCGCCGCGATGACCGCGCGGAATCTGGCGCACCTGAACGAGGGCAGCACCATTCGCGAGTCGCATCGCTCGCCAGACTCGGACAAACGTGTGCAGGATGCGTACAGCTTGCGCTGCACGCCGCAAGTCCACGGAGCGGTGCGTGATTCCCTTCTGCAGGCGCGGGAGATGGCAATGGTGGAGTTGAACAGCGCTACGGACAATCCGCTGGTTTTCGTGAAAGAGAATGGGGCGGGGGACATTGTCAGCGGCGGCAATTTTCATGGACAGCCACTCGCCATGGCCGCGGACCAGGTGGCGATCGCGCTGGCCACGCTCAGCGGGATTTCCGAACGGCGCATCGACCAGATGACGAATCCGCTAACGAGTATGTTGTCCCCGTTTCTTACACCGGATCCGGGGCTGAATTCCGGCTTTATGATTGCGCAGGTAACCGCTGCCGCTTTGGCGAGCGAGAACAAGGCCATGGCCACGCCGCATTCCGTCGATTCGATTCCCACGTCGGGGAATCAGGAAGATTACGTGTCCATGGGAATGAGCGGCGCGCGGCGGCTGGAACGCATGCTGCAGAATCTGCGGCATGTTTTGGCGATTGAGTTGTTGTGCTCGTGCCAGGGTATCGACCTGCTGGCGCCGCTGCAGACGGGGAGGCTGGCGAAGAAAGCGCAGGAGGCGGTGCGGGCGGTATCGGCCAAGGTGACCAGCGACCGGCCGTTGGCGCCGGATATCAATGCGGTGGCGGAGTTGGTTGGGAGCGGGGCGATCGCGGCAGTGCTGCATTAGGAGTCCAGGACCCGGGCGAAGACCTCGCGATCGACGTTGGAACCAGTGGCAATCAGGGCTATACGTTTGCCGCGGAGATGATCCTTCTCCTTCAGGGCCGCGGCGAGCGAGGCGGCGCCGGCTCCTTCCACCACGTTGTGCGTATCGGTGAACATGTTCCGCATCGCGTCTTCCACCTGGTCGTCAGTGACACGTGCGATGTGATCGATATTCTCCAGAACAACGGCTAGCGCAGTCTCATCCGGCTTCCGGCAGGCAAGGCCGTCCGCTATGCGTGTTTTGGCGGGAGCTTCCACGGGGCGGCGCTGTTCAAAAGATTCCGCGTATGCCGGCGCTTCCGAGGAGACCACGCCGACGATTTTCGTTTTCAGATTCAGCCCATTGCGCACCGCAATCGCGGCGTTAATTCCGGAACCCATGCCGATAGGAACATACGCGACGTCAATGCCGTTCACGGCGGAGAAGAGTTCCAACCAGTAGGTGGCCACGCCGCGGACGATGTTGTAGTGATACGGCGGGACCATGTGGAGACCCTGTTCGGCAGCGAGGGCCTCAGCGCGTTCGCGAGCAGCCTGATAATCGTTGCCGAATTCGACGAGCGTGGCGCCTTGCGCGCGCATCGCGGCGTTCTTCTCACGGCTGTTACCGTGGGGCACCAGGATGGTCGCAGGAAGACCAAACTGCTTTGCGGCGAGCGCGACGGCCTGGCCATGGTTGCCGCGCGTTGCGGCGATCAAGCCACGGGTCGATGGCTCGCGCTTCATCAGCTCATCTACATAGACGATGGCGGTTCTTGCTTTGAAAGATCCGGTGGGAGTCTGGTTTTCGTGCTTGACCCAGACCTCGGTGCCGAGACGCTCGCAAAGAAGCGGCCAGCAATACTCGGGCGTTGGGCGTACAGAACGGTAGATCAGTTCACCGGCTGCACGGACCTCATCCAAGGTTGGCACACGAGTGTTTGAGGGCATGGCTATTCCCCTTCCTAGCAGAATTGCACAAGATAACCCGTGCAGCATGAGCTTCCTTCACTGTTCGCGCGGTCTATGGTTTCACAAGTCAGGCGGGATAATATCGTTCGGCTGAGCGCGAAAGGGGTTAATTACCCGGAGTCCACCAAAGTCGAAAGCTGACTGGAAGTCCTCGCTGAGGAGAAAACTACAATTGCTCGATTTTGCCGCAGCGACGATCAACGCATCCCAAAACGAGATGCCGTACCTGTCTTGAATCTTCCAGCTCGATTTCAAAATTTCCGCGCTAATGACTACCGGCTGCCAGGCAAACAAGTCGAGAATCTCGACCCTGGCTGAATCCAACGATTGTGGCCATTTGCGGAAAACGTTGACATAAAACTCCTGAAGAACCTGGAAACTCACTCTTCCCTGGCGTGTTTCCCACAGCCTGCGGCGCCAAGCCATTGCTGCGTCGTGTTTTCTTTTGTCCCCAACGTCCACAGCGTAGAGCAATACATTCGTGTCAACGAACACTAGCCCGCTCATGGGATTCCTCGCGCGACATATACTTGCCATCCGACTTCAGGAAGGGCTTCCTCTTCAGGGCGCGTCTCTTCGCGATCTCATATCGGCTATTGGCATCCATTTGCTCTTTGAGAATCTCAGCTAGATATCGAGAGACGCTGGTATCTCGACGCGCTGCCTCGACGCGGGCCCAATACGCGACGCTTTCTTCCAGTGTAATTGTCAGATTCTTTAGCTTCTTTTTCATGACACGAGTTTAGTGTCACACGGAGACCGTGTCAACTACCCGAGGGCTTCCAAAAAGTACATGAACATGCGGTAGCCGGCGACGTAGCTGAAGGGCGGGAGTTCTAGGGAATAGTGGCCGACGGGCAACTCCATGGTGCGGGGTTCGGCGCCGTGTTGGCGCAGTGAGCGAAGCATCTGCTGCGTGAGTTCCGGAAGGAATGTCGGGTCGTACTTGCCGTAGACCATGAAGGTGCTGCGGCTCGCGCCCATGCCGCGTTCGACGTACGGCATGGGACTGATGGGAGCCCAGAAGCGGCGAAGCTCATCGAGGGTTACTTCATGGCGCAGGGCTTCCCAGACGTGATTCGTGGTCATACCCTGACTGACGACATCGGCAAAATAGGTGGAAACGTGAAAGAAGCCGCCGGCTCGAACGCGTTTGTCGTGCACTAAAGTGATGTAGCCGACCGAAGAGCCGATGCTCGTGCCCAGAATGCCCAGGCGGTCATAGCCTTGCTGTTCGAGCCAGGTGAGGCAGGCGCGCGCGTCCTGCACTGCTTGTCGATTGGCGACTAGGGTGAGGCCGATGTTGGGGCCAACGAGCTGGTCGGCGCGCTCGTGTCCCTCGGCCATTCGGCGGTCGTGGTATGGCAGGCTGAGTTTCATGGCCGTGATGCCGATACGCTGCAGCCAATGGCAAAGCGCCACCTGGCCCTGCCACTTGGCGTTCCAGTTTGGGAGGACCAGGACGGCGGGACCGCCTCTTCTTGCCTTAAAGAATTGCGCGTAGACGGTGTTGTTCTCTGGCCAGGGCGATTCGATGGGACTGGTGAAGGTAAGAATATTGTCGCCATTCAAGTGATAATCGCGCACTTCGGCCGGCGCGAACCAATGATCGCTGCCGGCAATGGCTTCGCTGGCGTATTCGGCGATGAACCGATGCGGATCTTCTTTCCATGGCTGGCCGCCGATGTGTTCCAGGCCCCACTCAAACGGACGCACCATGCGGTTGTCGTCGGTGGTCCAGCGCCGGTGTTCGTAGCGGCGGATCCAGTGCTCATATGCGCTCATGGCCATAACTTATTCAGTGTAGCAGGAGGGAGAGTGGAGAGTCGGAAGTCAGAAGTTTGAAGTCGGAAGTTCGAGCTTTTGACTTCAGACTACCGACTACAGACTTCCGACTCCGAATTGCCGTTAGCCATCAGACACGACGCGCTGTAGCACGCATTGAGCCTGCGGTAGGGCTATGGCAGAGTCAGACTGTGATCCCTTTCTTCTTTTTTCTTTTTGGCATTGTGATCGGCAGCTTCCTGAATGTTTGTATTTCGCGCATTCCGGAAGGACTGTCCGTGGTCGCGCCGGGATCGCGGTGCCCGCGCTGCAAGCAAGGCATCAAGCCTTATGACAATATCCCCATTCTGAGCTGGTTTCTGCTTGGCGGAAAATGCCGAAACTGTCACCTGCCTATCTCCGTGGTCTACCCAATCGTAGAAGCCCTGACGGGCATACTGTTCGTGCTGACGTACTACAGTTTCGGGCTGAGCCTGGCGTCGCTGAAATACCTGGTGTTTGCCTGCCTGATGATTGTGCTGATGATGACGGACATTCTCGAACGCATCCTGCCCGACGCGGTGAACTGGTTCGGCTTCTGCTTCGCGCTTTTGATCGCGACCTTTGTGCCACCGGATGGCTTTGCGATTTTGTGGCTGTACGGTCATCGCGTGCCGCGCCTGGCGGTGGCTCTGGCAGATGCGCTGCTGGGTGCGGCGCTGGGCAGCCTGGTGCTGTGGGGCGCGGCGGCGCTATACAAACTGGTACGCAAACGCGAAGGAATGGGAATGGGCGACGTGAAGATGATGGCCATGGTGGGGGCGTTCCTGGGAGTAAGAGGGGCGTTCCTGACTATCCTGATCGGGACATTTTTGGGGAGCATCATCGGGATTGCTGTGGTCCTGGTGCTGTACTTGTTCGGGTGGCGGCGGAAACTGGCGGAACGGGCGCATCGGCGCGGATTGGGTACCCTGTCCGGTCTTCGCTGGACGCTGGCGGCGGAATATCAATTGCCGCTTGGTACCTTCCTGGGTATGGCGGCGCTGATGGTGGTTTATGCGGTGCCGTGGATTGGCTATCCGGAGACCCCGGGGCTTCGGTACTTTCGACCCTAATGCCCACCTTTACCGTTAGGCGCCTGCCGGTCACCCGAAGCGAATTTCGGGAGTAAAATAGGGATGATCGACATGGAACGCGCTCCCGCAGTTCTCTTCCCAGCCCGTGCTCATCGAAGGGCTCGCTCCAGAGGAGGTGAGTAGAGATGCGCATATCAACACTCTCCCGTTTCGCAGCGCTCGCCATTTTCCTGGGAGTCGCAGCGTTTTCAGCTCCTGCCCAGGATCAGAGTTCTGATGACGTAGCGGCCGCGGCCCGCAAAACACGCGAGCAACAGAAGACCGCGCCCGCGCCGAAGAAGGTCTTCACAAACGACGACATCCCGGCCGCCAAAAACACGCCTTCGGACGCCGATGCCGCCAAACCGGACGGCCAGAAAGATTCCGCCGAGGGCAAGCAAAAAGCGGAGGACCCCAACTCCGAAGCCGCCTGGCGCAAGCGCTTCCAGAAGCAGCGGGACAAGATCGCAGATGCGGAAAACGAATTGGATGTGTTGCAGCGGGAACTCAACAAGTCCCAGGTGCAATACTATCCGGACCCGCAAAAGGCAATGCAGCAGCAGTACGACCGCTCCGACATCAACGAGAAGACCGCGAAGATTGACGCCAAGAAGAAAGAGATTGACGCCTTGAAGCAACAGCTCAGCGACATGGAAGACGATCTGCGTAAGTCGGGCGGCGATCCTGGGTGGGCGCGCTGACGCCCGTCGTCTGAGCAGTTTTATCTTGTAATCAGCCTCTGCTCTTTCGTATTCTCATCACCGCAAGCCATACCCTCCGTAGAAATCCGCCCAGGGCCCAAACTCGTTTCGAAAAAGGCCAGGTCGTGAGTCCACTGTACGACGAGTCCGCCGCGTTCAGGCTGGCGCTGCTGAAAAGTGAGCGCTTGCGGATCTTTATTTTATTGGGTGTCGCCGGAATAGCGCTGCTGCTGCGTGCAGTGCGCACGCTCATTGCGTGGAACGAAGAGAATGCACGAGGCCTGCTGTGGCTAACGTTGGTAGCGCTTGCGCTTGCGGGGATAGAATTTGTCCGTCTAAGGGCCATCGACAGAGAGAAAAAAACGGGAATCAGGCAGGCCAATTTCTATTGGCTTTCCAACATTGTGCTGGAGACGTTTGTTCCGGCCGTGCTGATCGCGTTTGTGTCCAGCTCGTCCATCGCGCCGGAGTACCGGGCGCTAGTGCATCCGGCCATCGTTCTCTATTTCATCCTGCTCACGCTTTCCACACTGCGCTTGAATTCCATGCTTTGTATCCTCTGTGGCGTGACGTCGACGGTGAGTTATCTGCTTGCCGCGATCTATCAGGGTTGGAACCCGAAGTTGCTGCTGGCCAATGCCTCGTTGTTGGCGCCAGAAAAGCTGGTCACTACCTTTGCGATTTCCCTTTTGGTGGCTGGATTTGCCGCGGCCCTGGTGGCGCGAGAGATTCGCAGCCAGGTGGAAGCGGCTTTGCGCGAAGCGGAGACGCGAAGAGAGGTGGAAAAGCTTCAGCATGACTTGAACGTGGCGCGTTCCATCCAGCAATCGCTGCTCCCGAAGTCCATGCCGGTGGTGGAGGGGTTTGACATCGCGGCGTGGAACAAACCAGCGGACCAGACCGGCGGGGATTACTACGACTGGCAGGCGCTGCCGGACGGCCGCATCGTGGTGGCGCTTGCGGACGTGACCGGACACGGAATCGGCCCGGCGCTTTTGGCGGCGGTTTGCCGAGCCTATTCGCGGGTGACCTTTGGCCAGCATGCGGATTTTCTGAAATCCATGGAGCGGATCAATTCGGCGATCTCCGCGGACGTGGGCGAGGGGAGATTTGTCACCTTTGTGGCCGCGATTGTGGGACCGGCGGGCCGCCCGGTTGAACTTCTCTCGGCCGGACACGCGCCGTTGTTTATCTATTGGTTGAAACACGACCGCTTCGACAAGATGGAGGCGCAGGGGCTGCCGTTAGGGATTTCTCCGGAGTTCTTTTCGGAGCCGCCACAGTCTCTGCCGTTCGCCAAGGGGGATCTGCTGGTGCTAACGACGGACGGGTTCTTCGAATGGGCGAATGCTTCCGAAGAACTTTACGGCAGTGAGCGTCTGGAAAACAACATACGCGCAAACAGAGACAAACCGTCGGCGGAGATCATTTCATCGCTGTATGCGGACGTGCTTCGGTTTGCGGGTGGGACGTCTCAAAAGGACGATCTGACGGCAATTGTGATCAAGCGAATTTGAGCCGGATTTTTTTAGAAAACTCTAATCGCGTCTAGGCCAGTTTCAGTTGACGTAGCCGCCTTCGGGCAACTCCAAATTGCCATCTTCCAAAACCGCCAGGCCCTCTTCGAGCATCTCCGTCCCTTTTTGCAGTGCTTTCCAGGCCACACGTTCCGATTCTTCGGCAACGAGCTCAAGGCATCCCTGAACGGCTTCGGCGTCGTTCAAAATTTTGGTATCGAGAAGGGGAACGAACCGCTCGATGGCTCTGTCCTGAATCCGCTGGAAGGCCGTCTCCACCGGCACCGCATCCATACACAGTCCGCAAGCGAGTTCCACGAGAGCGTCTTCGAGATGGATTTGGCGAATGCGGCCCTTCAGCTCGCTGCGGGCGGCTTGGGCCGAGCCGTTGTTTGAGAAGATGCGTGGATCGTTCATACCGGAGTCTCCCTTACGCTGACTCTGCCGTCTTCGGAGAGACTACAGACTCCCCCCGCCCGCCACAATGAGTACTTCGTACCTGCCATTAATAAACTGCGCACATTTCCATCGACGGGCAGGGCGAGCAATTCAGCTCAGTCCTTAGATGCTTTTTGGCGGGCTTTTGGATTCGCTGGTTTGGCCTTGCGGCGTTCGAGCACTCGAACAAATTTGGCGACGCGGCGTTCCAGAGTGGCTTGTTGCTTGACAGAAACAAGATAGCGGACGATTTGGCGCCGGAGGGCGGTTGTCATATTGCGGAAAACGGCTTGTGCCTTGGGAGAGTTGCGCAGAGCCAGCACAAGGGCGGGCGGCAGGACCGGCTCGCGGGAGCCTTCGTCGCGCTCAATGGCAATTTCGATGACAGCGCCAGTATCGACGCGCAGCTTTTTGCGGATGTCACTGTGAATGGCCATGCGATAGCAGCCCTTGCCGCGAGAGACCAGCGTGGTTTGCACAGGCACGCCCTCGATTTCACCCTTGACCGCGACGTGGGGTGAGCCGCCGCCGAGGGCGCGAGAGACGTCGGAAGGGACGTCGACGAAACGGATGAGCCCAACCTTGTAGATTTTGCCGGGGAAGACCTGCATAGCGTCCATGGGTTGCCATCATAACGACTCGTGGCAATTGTGTGTAGCAGCGTGCCGGTTTTTGGCGTGCGGGCTTCGGAAGCCGGAAGTTGAGGAGAAGAGTCACCACAGAGGACACAGAGGTCCACAGAGAGCACGGAGAAGCCGGAGAGCGCGCGTAAAGTCGCGTTTCTATGGCAGGCCAGTTCGTTCAGGCTCTTGGCCGGAGGGCAAGGTGAAGGGCGACGGAACCGAGGGTCATAAGATGAAAGCGGACTTCGATATAGCCGACTTGCTCGAGGACGGAGGCAAATTCCTCTGGGCGGAAGAAGCGGGCGACGGATTTCGGGAGGTAGGCGTAGGCGTCGGCGTCACCGGAAATCCAGCCGCCGATCTTGGGCAGGACGGTGCGCGTATAAAAGCGGTAGGCGTCGCCGAGCATTCCAGGAGGCGGTTCGGCGAAATCTAGGATGCCTATCGTTCCGCCGGGTTTGAGCACGCGAAGGATTTCCTTCAAGCCGTCCTCGTAGTTGGCCAGATTGCGGAAGCCGAAGGCGGAAGTGACCAGATCAAAGGAACGATCCGCAAAAGGCAGACGCAGCGCGTCGGCTTCGAGAAACGGCATCGGGGCTGTGCCGTTGACGGCGGCCGCCTTTTGGCGGGCGCGCACGAGCATGGTGTGAGAGAAATCCGCACCGAGGATGCGGGCCTTTGCTTTTCGCTGAAGCGCAAAGGCCAAGTCACCGGTGCCACAACATAGATCGAGGACGAGCGCGTCTGGGCGATCCAGAACCTGTTTCAGTTCCCTGGCGGCGCGCGCGCGCCAGAGGCGATCCATTTGTGCGGAGAGCAGATGATTGAGGAGGTCGTAGCGAGGCGCAATGCGCGTAAACATCTCCCGGACCTGCCGTGACGCTTCCTGCTGCGTTCTTGCGCCTTCTGGTTGCGTTCCCTTCGGCAGGGTAGCGGGCTCAGTCATGGCACTTTCCCAGGCCGTCCATGGGGCGAAGAATCAGTTGCGGACCGAAGCGCAGAACGCAAATCGCCGCTTTCTCCGTCACCTCGTCGTACGATTTGGCACGGCCGAGCCGTGGAGACAAAACGAAGCGCACTTTTCCGAATTTCGTTTTCTTGTCGGCGCGCATCAGATCAAAGAGTTTTTTCGCTGGGACGGACGGCCACGGAGGCAGCGGCCCGATGCGACGGACGAGTGCGACGATGCGAGCAACGTCGTCCGCGGGCGTCCCGATCGCTTCGTGTCCCATCAAGGCAGCGCACATCATGCCCCAGGCGACGGCTTCCCCGTGCTGATACTTCCGGTAGCGCGTGGCCGATTCCAACGCGTGCGCGAAGGTGTGACCGTAATTGAGAATTTCGCGCAGGCCGGATTCCTTCTCGTCGCGGCTGACGACGTGCGCTTTGATTTCGATGGAGCGGCGGATGGCGTGTTCCAGTGCGTGGCTGTCGCGGGCGAGAATGCGCTGTATGTTCTGCTCAAGGAAAGCGAAGAGATTTGCGTCCGCGATCACGCCATATTTGATGACTTCGGCAAGGCCGCCGCGAAATTCCCTCGGCGGCAAACTGCGAAGAACGTCCGGATCGACCAGAACAAGACGCGGCGGGTAGAACGCTCCGACGAGGTTCTTCCCTTCCGGGAGGTTCACCCCGGTTTTTCCTCCGACGGCGCTGTCGACCTGCGCGACGACGGTTGTGGGCACCTGGACGAGGGCGACTCCGCGCAGAAAAGAAGCGGCGACAAAGCCGACAACGTCGCCGACAACTCCGCCACCGACAGCAATAAGCAGCGATTTACGGTCGGCGCCGGCGCGGACGAGCTTTCGCGTGAGAGCCTCAACTGTTTTCAGGTTTTTGGCGGCTTCGGCGTCGCCGAAGAGGTGCACCTGAGCTTTTCCGCCGGTGGTAATTCCCTTCTGTACGTTCTTGCCGACGGCGCGCCAGGCACGCGGGGAGGTCAGGATGTGGACGCTCGAGAATCTGCCGAGGCGGTCGATTTCGCGGAAGGTATTTTTCAGGAGGCCGCGGCGGCAGAGCACAAGATAATCACCGGCGGCGGCGCGAACGGAGATGGTATGTGAGGCAGTGTCTTTCATCGTGTGAGTGGATTCATCCAATGTAGCACAGGACGGTGCGACGGTCGGGAGACCGGCATTCCCGCGCGGTGTATACTCTCCGGTGCCTGAATGGCGTTTCGTTCCGGCAGAGTCCAATCGACCAAGCCGCTCACAGGAATCCTCCCTTCCAGGCTTCCGCGCGTAATCGTTGTGTGCGGCGGAAAGCGAATCCCCAATGCTTAGCCCAGCCCAACCGGCGTGGCGTTCGTCGTTCTTTGCCTTCCTGCTCGTGATGATCGCGTTTTTGCCTGCGCATGCGGGAGGTCCTCCGGCGACTCGGCCCGGCTACTACCGTTTCCCGGCGATTTTCGGAGACACGATTGTTTTTACGGCGGAAGGCGATTTGTGGACAGTAAATGTGAAGGGCGGAGCGGCGCAGCGGCTCACTTCGAACCCGGGCTCGGAAACGCACGCGGCGATTTCTCCTGATGGAAAGACGGTTGCATTCAGCGCGGAGTACGAGGGTCCGCAGGATGTGTTCACGATGCCGGTGGACGGCGGCTTGCCGCAGAGGCGCACCTGGGATGGTGGCGCGGTCGTTGTGGGATGGACCCCCGATGGGCGCGTGCTGTATCGCACGTCGCGCTACTCCACCCTTCCGAATGCGCAACTTGTGGCCGTTGATGCGCAGGGGAAGCGCGAAATCATTCCGCTTTCGCAGGCGGCGGAAGGCGCGTACTCCGCAAACGGCAAAGTTCTTTTCTTTACACGGTTCAGCAAGCAAGGGAGCAATACGAAGCGCTACCAGGGCGGCACCGCGCAGAACATCTGGCGGTACGAATCGGGTTCGGAAGCGGCGCCGATGACTGCAGACTATGCGGGCACGTCGCACAATCCCATGTTCTGGAATGGGCGCGTGTATTTTCTCTCCGACCGCGACGGCACGATGAATGTGTTTTCGATGGACGAAAAAGGCCACGACGTGAAGCAGAATACGCACCATAGCGGTTTTGACGTGGGATCCGCGTCTCTTTCGGACGGAAAAATCGTTTACCAGTGCGGGGCGGATTTGTGGCTACTGGACCTGAAGAGCGGACAGGACGCGGCGATTCCGATCACGCTGGTTTCCGACTTCGACCAGTTGCGCGATCACTGGGTAAAGAAACCGCTGGAGTACCTATCGATGGCGCACATCTCACCGGACGGGAGCGCGGCGGTTTTCACGGCACGAGGTGAAGTATTTACGCTGCCGGCGGCGCCTAGCGGGCGAATCGTAAAGGTCGCCGGCAATTCCGATGTGCGCTTCCGCGACGCGCGCTACATGCCGGATGGGAAGTCCATCGTGGCGCTTTCGACAGAAACGGGCGAGACGGAGTTCTGGCAACATCCGGCCAACGGGGAAGGAAAGCCCGAACAACTTACGCATGACGCGAAGGTACTGCGGTGGGATGGCTTGCCTTCGCCAGACAGCCATTGGCTTGCGCACCGCAACAAGAACCAGGAACTGTGGGTGCTCGACCTGAAGACCAAAACCGACAAAAAGATCGCGCAGTCGATGAACGGGGATTTTGACGATTTGAGCTGGTCGCCGGACAGCCAGTGGCTGGCGTATGAGGAAACGGCGGACAACACGTTTACGCAGATCAAGCTGCTGAACGTCAACACGGGCGCAATTCAGACGCTGACTTCAGACCGCTACAACAGCGGTTATCCGACGTGGAGTTCCGATGGGAAGTGGCTGTACTTCGTTTCGGACCGGATGCTCAGGACTGTAGTTCCCTCCCCTTGGGGCCCCCGGCAGCCGGAACCGTTCTTCGATCACTCGATGAAGTTGTACCAGCTTGCGCTGACGCCCGGATTGCGGTCGCCGTTTGCGCCGGTCGATGAACTGCATCCCGACCAGCCGGCGAAGTCCGAGGAGAAACCCGCCAAACCTGCAGAGGAAAAGGACAAGAAAGACGCGGACGCAAAGAAGCCAACGGATGAGAAGAAGAGCGCGGAAGAAAAGAAACCTGAGGAGAAGAAGCCGCCGGTGGTGAACATCGATTTCACGGACATCGCTTCGCGGCTGGAGGAAGTCCCCGTTCCGCCGGGGAATTACTCTTCGCTGCAGGCCACGGAGAAACGGCTGTGTTGGCTGGACCGGACCGCGGACGCGGAACCGAAGCATAACTTACAGTGCGTGGATATCGCGAACAAGGGAGACGCGCCGGAAATGGTCTGGGCTGACGTGAAAGCGTATGAAATCTCCCTGGACCGGAAGAAGATTCTGGCGTGGAAGGGCGAGGACTTCTACATTTTCGATGCGGATGCGAAGGCATCGACGCTGGCGGACGCCAAAGCGGTCGCGAAAGCAAAAATCGACATGTCTCGCTGGACCATTCTCACGAATCCCCGGGCGGAATTTCGCCAACTGTTTCTCGATTCCTGGCGGTTGGAACGGGACTACTTCTACGATCGCAACATGCATGGAATCGATTGGCCGGGAATTCGTGACCGGTATTTGCCGCTGGTCGACCGCGTGGCGGATCGTGACGAACTTAATGACGTGATTGCGCAGATGGTCAGCGAGCTTTCCGCCCTGCATATTTTCGTGTTTGGCGGGGACGACCGGAAACCTTCCGACCAGATCGATCTGGCCTCGCTTGGGGCCGTTCTGAGCCGCGATGAAAAGGCTGGAGGGTACGTGGTGGAGCACATTTATCTTCACGATCCGGACCTGCCGAACCTGGCGCCTCCCTTTGCGAAACCGGACTCCCTGGTTCATGAAGGTGAAGTCATCGTGAGCATTGACGGCGATGATGTGCTCAGCGCGCCGGACGAGCGAGGGCTGCTGCGCGGGAAGGCCGGGCGTAAAGTGATGCTGCGTGTGAAGAACGCCGCGGGCCAGACTCGCGATGTATTGGTGACGCCGATTACAGCTTCCGCGGACCGCGACCTTCGCTACGGCGAATGGGAATACTCCAGGAGGCTGAAGGTAGAGGGCGAATCCCAGGGGCACATTGGCTACGTCCATCTACGCGCGATGGGCTCACGAGATATCGAGCAGTGGGTGAGAGAGTATTACCCGGTGTACGACCGGCAGGCGCTCATCGTCGATGTGCGTCACAACGGCGGAGGGAATATCGATTCGTGGATTTTGGGCAAGCTGCTGCGGAAAGCCTGGTTCTACTGGCAGCCGCGCGTCGGCAATCCTTTCTGGAATATGCAGTACGCGTTTCGCGGGCATGTTGTGGTGCTTTGCGATGAAAACACCGGCTCGGACGGTGAGGCGTTCACCGAGGGAATTCGCCGGTTGGGCATTGGAAAGATCATCGGCATAAGAACATGGGGCGGAGAGATATGGCTATCCGCGAACAACAACCTGGCCGACAAAGGAATCGCCACGGCCGCGGAGATGGGCGTGTACGGGCCGGAAGGCAAGTGGCTGATTGAGGGACACGGGGTCGACCCGGATATTACGGTGGACAATCTGCCGCATGCGACGTTTGGGGGCAGCGACGCGCAGTTGGAAGCGGCGCTGAAGTATTTGCAGGAAGAACTCCGGAAGGACCCAAGGCCTGTGCCGAAGGCGCCGGCGTATCCGAATAAGGCGTTTTCCTATCCGAAGTGATGGAGAGAAAAATTCGCCACAGAGGACACATAGAGCACGGAGAAGAAGTAAAAGAGTGTAAGAGCAGAAGAGTACAAAGCGAGGGCTCCGGGATTCGGCCACCGAGAATTTGGGACTGGCTTGGCTCGGCACCAGGATAAAGGCCCAAAGAACCGCCACGTCGCGCGCTACGTGCTACCATACAGCTGAACTTGAAGCGGGCTCGTCATGACGCTTTCCCAGAAGATATATCACGTCGATTACGCGGTGGTTGGCTCCGGCGTTGCGGGTGTGCGCGCCGCGATTGAATTGAGCCAGGCGGGAAGTGTGCTGGTGCTGGCGAAGTCCGACCTGAGCGAATCCGCAACCGCCTACGCGCAGGGCGGCATCGCCGTGGCGCTCAGCGACGAGGACGAAATCGCGCTGCACGAGCAGGACACCATCAACGCAGGAGATGGCCTGTGCGATCCGGTGATTGCCTCGCTGCTCGTCGAAGAAGGTCCCAAATACATCACGCAACTGATTGAGTGGGGCATGGAGTTCGAGCGCTCGGGAACGAAACTAGCCTTCACGCGAGAGGCCGCGCACAGCCGGTCGCGCGTTTTGCACGCGCGCGGCGATTCCACCGGACGCGAGATCAGCCGGGCGCTTCTCGCACGCGCACACACGATTCCACACCTGCACCTTCGTCCCCATGCGTTCACGACGAGACTCCTCGTGGAAAAAGGCCGCGTTGTTGGCGTGCAGTTCCTCGACGAGACGGACGGCTCGCTCCACGAATTGCGGGCCGGGGCGGTTCTGTTGGCCACGGGCGGGCTCGGGCGACTCTATCGCGAGACAACGAATCCGGAAGTCGCGACGGGCGACGGTGTGGCCATTGCCTATGAGGCGGGCGCAGTCCTTTCGGACATGGAGTTCGTACAGTTCCACCCGACGGCCCTGGCCATCCCAGGCGCGCCGCGAATCCTTCTGACCGAAGCGCTACGCAGCGAAGGCGGAATTCTCCGTAACATCAATCTCGAGCGGTTTATGAAGCGTTATCACGAGGCGCAGGAACTTGCGCCGCGCGATGTGGTGGCCCGGGCGATTACCAGCGAGATGCTCAGGACCAACAGCAAGCATGTGTACTTGGACATGACCTCGAAATCGAAAGAATTCTTCGAGAAGCGCTTCCCACTGATCTATGCGACATGCGCTAGTCACGGCGTTGACCTGGGGAGCGACCTGGTTCCGGTCAGTCCAGCGGCTCATTTCATGATCGGCGGCGTAAAGACGGATTCCTGGGGGCATACGTCGATTCCCGGCTTGTACGCGGCGGGAGAAACGGGAGCTACCGGCGTTCACGGAGCGAATCGCCTGGCGAGCAATTCCCTGCTGGAAGGGTTGGTGTTCGGCGCGCGGGCGGGCGCCGCGATGATTAAGGACGCGCCGGGTTCCCATAAGACCTCGGCGCACTTACCCGGTTCGCTGGCGCCGGCGACGTGGAACCACTCCGAGAAACACGCGGAGAAGGGCAAGCCCAAATGCCCGGATGGACCGGTGTTGGAGAAGGTGAAAGAAATCTTGTGGAAGCATGTCGGCGTTTTGCGCAGTGGGAAGGAACTGAAAGCGGCGATCGAGGCGCTCGTCGCGATTGAAGTGCCGAAGATGCAAAAGCAGAGCCGCCACGAACATGAGGTTCACAATCTCCATGCGTTGGGATTGCTGGTGGCGCGATCAGCGCTGGCGCGAGAGGAAAGCAGGGGCAGCCATTACCGGTCAGATTTTCCGTACCGGGACGATGATACATTCCAGCGACATTCGTTGGTGTCAAAGGGGCATGAAGTCTCATTTGAGAAAAGGGCTGGGGCCGTGGGAAGTCCGTAAGCCTAAGTCGGAAGTTGGAAGTCAGAAGCCGGAAGTATCGGAGAAGAGAGGAAGTGAAAGAGTAAAAGAGTGTAAGAGGACAAGAGTCGGGCACTCGAGCTGGTTTCTGCTTCTAACTACCGACTGCCGACTTCTGATCACTAACTTCTTTCATCTTTTCTGCAGTTCCTGCACGGACGCCAGGATGGTGTGGCCGACGATCGCCAAGGTTTTCGGGCTGATCTTGTCCATCGTATCTTGTGTAGTGTGCCAGTAGGGGACGTCGTTGGTGGTGTCCAGATCGATGATGTCGACGGACGGCACCTTTCGCTTAGTGAAAGAGAAGTGATCATCACTAATGGCGAGAACTGTCTGCCTTGGAAAGATATTCGAATAGCCCAATTTCTCGGCGGTTTCCCAAACCAGATCGGATAGCCATTTCGTATACCCGTTTTCGCTGGGAAAATGAGGGTTGCGGCCACCGACCAGATCCGCAAGGATGAACGCCTTGATTTTCGGCAAGTCGCCGCTTTGGTTAAGTTGCGCGGCCATCTGACGGCTGCCGTAGGTGTTATCCGGGTCGTGCCACTCGGAATTGAAGGCTTCTTCCGCGTCGAAGAAAGCAATCCACACGGCGTATTTTCCCGGCGGCTGCTTGCACAGAATACGCGCCATCTCCAGCATCACGCCGGTGGACGAGCCCGCGTCATCGGCGCCGACAAAATTGTCCATTTTCTTGGTGTCATAGTGCGTGCCAAGAAGGATGATTCCCTGCTGCTGGCCGGGGATCTTCACAAGGATATTTTTCATCGGCACGCGTCCGACCGGGGTGTCCGCAGAGAAGGAGTCGGTGTCGACGGCGCAGCCGAAAGATTTGAGTTCGCTTACAAGATAGTCCTGCAACTGGGCGATGGCAGGCGAGCCGGGCGGGCGAGGTCCGAAGCTGACTTGCTTGGCGACTTGATCGTAGGCGAATTTGCCGTCGAAGCCACCGGTTGTTTCCGGAGGCGGGGCCTGGTCGGCGGGAGAGTTGCCGGCGACGGCGCTCATAAACGGCGGCTCCGCAGGAGCAGGCTGAGAGCTGTTACCGGATTTGCAGCCGGGAGCAAAAAGGACGCAACAGATCGTCAATCCCAGCACGAAGCGGGAAGACAGTTCGGAGAAGGTCATGTGGATTGTCCGGCGCTTTCCGCCGCCTCGCGTTTTTTCTTCCTGCGCACGACCGCAGCCGACACAGCAATTCCCACGAAATAGAGGAGCACCATCGGCAACATGAAGATGAGCATGGTTTGCGCGTCCGGCGTTGGCGTGATGATCGCAGCAACGACCGCAATGATGAGAATGGCGTAGCGGAAATTGTGCCACAGGAACTGAGGGGTCACAATTCCGAAGAGCGAGAGGAAAAAGATGAGAATGGGCAGCTCGAAGACGAGACCCAGGCCCAACAGGATCATGAGGATCAGATCGAAGTACTCATTGATGCTGATCATCGGGACGACCGGCCCCTTGAAGCTGACCAGGAAGCGGAGCACGTAGGGCAGGGTGACGAAATACCCGAAGGCAATGCCGGAGAGGAACAGAAACACAGTGGAGAAGAGGAAGCCGGTGACGGCGCTGCGCTCGTGCTTGTAGAGAGCGGGCGCTACGAAGAGCCAAATCTGATAGAGCACGATGGGCGAAGCCAGCACAATGCCAAGGTACACACCCAAGGTGATGACCATGTTCAGGTAGCCCGCCGGGTGGGTGTACACCAACTTGGCTTCCAGGTGCGCATCGGTGAGCGCCTTCAACATGGGCTGGGTTATAAAGTTGATGAACTTCTGCGAGAGGTAGACGCCCACCATCGCGCCGATGCCGATGGCGTACAGGGAATTAATGATGCGCTTGCGGAGCTCGGCCAGGTGCTCAAAAAAGGTCATCTGGCCCCCGGCCTGCTCCATCCGGGCGGCTATGGAGTGATCAGGCTGGCTGCTGTTGGTCATGAGAGGGAGGGTTTTCCGCGGCGGGTTCCGTCTTGGCAGTCTCTGGTGCAGGCGCTTCTGTTTCCGGGTTTGCGGCGTCTAACCTCGGAATGGACTCAGGAACCGGCTGGGCTACAGGAAAATCGCCCGTGTGGCTGTTGGCCGCGGCCTGGGCCAAGGGAGTAGTAGGCACGGAAGCCGCTGGCAGGGGAGGACTTGTGACGCCGCGCGTGGCCGCATCGGCGGCGGCGTTGGCCTCGGCCACCTGCTTCTTCATCTCGGCGAGGCGTGCCTGGCGCTCCAGATCCCGCATCTCGTCTTCGAAGGCGTTCTTGAAGTCGTTGGAGGCCTTGCGGAACTCGGCCATCAGTTTTCCGAAGCTTCGGGCCAGTTCCGGGAGCTTCTGGGGCCCGAAAACGACCAGGACCACCAGGAAAACGACGATCATGTGGGGGACGCTGAGCATGTTAAGCGCGTAGGCGTTTCCGGGAGCCCTAAAGGTGCCCTGTCTGCATCATAGAAAGGGTACGCATCAGTGTCAAACGACAGTTGGCACGGTGCATGTTATACTGACATTTTAGACGATCGGCGGGGGTATTCATGAATCCAGAACGACGCGGATTAGTCCTGGTCATCGTAGTCCTAGTTATGTCTGCCGTCCTTGGCGGAATATACGGGCCCTCGGTGAAGGCGACAACCTCCTCGACCGATGATTTCAGGACGTCAGTCTCGACGTTCACGAATGTGCTGGACGTGGTTCAGTCCAACTATGCCGAGCCGGTGGACGTTGACAAGGCGGTCTACCAGGGCGCCATCCCCGGCATGTTGCGGATGCTCGATCCGCACTCGAATTTCTTTGACTCCCGCCAATTTGCGCTCCTGCGCGAAGATCAGCGCGGCAAGTACTACGGAGTCGGAATGGTCGTTGCTCCGCGGGAGAATCACACGATCGTAGTCGCCCCCTATGTGGACGCTCCCGCGTTCAAAGCCGGGCTTCGCCCTGGCGACGTGATCGTGAAGGTGGACGACAAGTCCACGGAAGGCATGACCACCACGGAAGTGGCGGATATGCTGAAAGGGCCCAAGGGAACGATCGTCAAGATTCAAGTGGGCCGCGAAGGCTGGAACGATCCGCTGAACTTCAATGTGACGCGCGACGAGATTCCTCGGCACTCCGTTGACATCGTCACCATGCTCAAGCCGGGAATCGGCTACGTGCGCCTGACCCAGTTCAATGAAACGACGGACCGGGAAGTGGCGGACGCGCTCAAGCAGTTGGGCGCGAATTCGCTCGACGGCCTGGTGATGGATATGCGCAACAACCCCGGCGGGTTGCTGAATGAAGCGGTCGCCGTCGGCGATATTTTCCTGGAGAAGAATCAACTCATCGTTTCCTATCACGGACGCAGCGCGCCGGAGCGGCGCTTCTTTGCGATCCGCGGAAACCAGGGCATGACCGTGCCGCTGGTGATTCTCGTGAACAACAATTCCGCTTCAGCGGCGGAAATCGTTACCGGCGCGGTGCAGGACCACGATCGCGGGCTGGTTGTGGGCGAAACGACGTTCGGCAAGGGCCTGGTTCAGACCGTCACGCCACTCGCGGAGAACACTGGCCTGGCGCTGACCACAGCTCGCTACTACACGCCAAGCGGCCGCCTGATCCAGCGCGACTACAAATCCATTTCCCTGTACGAATACCACTACGAGCGCAAGGTTCCGGAGCATCCGTCGGAGATCCGCCAGACCGACAGCGGCCGGCAAGTCACCGGCGGCGGCGGCATCACGCCGGACATCGTCGTGGACATGCCAAAGCCGACGAAGTTCCAGGATGAGATGTACCGCGAAGATGTGTTCTTCCCGCAGGAACAAGGCGTTGGCGGATTTACACGCTACTTCCTGGGAACGCGGCCCGTCGTCACGCACAACTTCGAAGTCGATGACAAGGTGATGAAGGAGTTTCGCGACTACCTTACGAAGCACAACATCAAGTACACAGAACCGGAACTTGCGGAGAACCAGGATTGGGTGAAGCGGAAGATCAAGCAGGAAGTTTTCATGTCCAACTATGGAACGCAGGAAGGCTTCAAGGTTCTGCTCGAAGCCGATCCGCAGGTGCAGAAGGCCGTCGAGGCGATTCCGCAGGCTCGCGCGCTGTATGAAAACGCGCGGAAGATCATCGCGCAGCGCGGCGGGTCCAACGTGCACTTCAATCAACCCTGAGTTCTTGTTCCAGACCAGTTTCGAAACGGGCGCAAAAGTTTGCGCCCGTTTTTCTTTTGTGGTTCCTTCGCGTCCGCTGGAAGCCGCCGCTACATGGCAACCCCTCTTTTCATCGCAATTTGCCTTGACGAGCACGTGTTGCTGATGCAGAAAGGAAGACCATCCATGTGGAGACGGAAGCAGATTCGGGCAAGAATCGTAGTACAGCAAACGGAGTTTGTAAGCGAAGCTGCGGGAGGTAAAGATGAACAGTATTTCCTGGCGAAGAGTGATCGCTGTTCCCTTATTCCTGTTTGTTTTCTATTTTGTTTGGGGTGAGATGCGGGCGGAAAGTCGGCGCAGTTCCTCGGCGGAGGTGGAACTCGACCGCCTGATTCCGCGCGAGAAGTGGGGAGCCACCGGCCTGAACAAGCTTACCCCTGCGGAGCAACAGACATTGGCGGAGGAGATCAGCTCTCTGGTCAGCCCCGCGCAATTGCCGCAAGCGGCCCCCTCGGCGCAGAGCGGCTCTCCCGATTGGAGAGACAAGAGCCAATGGCGGAAGCTGCAAAGGGGCATGTCCAAGGATGACGTGCGAAAACTGCTGGGCGAGCCCGCCAAGATCTCTTCCGCCAAATTTTATGAATTCTGGTACTACGCGGGCGGAAACGTCACCTTCGATAACAAAGACCGGCTGGATTATTGGGATGAACCGTAGAGTGTTTTGTTCAACGCCGTCGAACGGGCAAGTTGTCGTTGGCGGTGAACTACGCTAAACTGACTGAAGTGTTGTATTTGCAGGTAAAGCTGTATCCCAGTCCGCGGGGGCGAGTAGCTCAGCTGGGAGAGCGCCTCGTTCGCAACGAGGAGGCCGGGGGTTCGAATCCCCTCTCGTCCACCAAATCCCCTTATAAACATTGGCGATTTCGAGAGTCGAGAAAATCGCCTTCTGACCAAAAGGCTTTGGTTGACACTTGGTTGACACTGAAATGGTCAAAAATACGAGGAGGGCTCGGACTTGCTAGGTTGGCAAGCGCATTTCCAGAGTCGTGATTATTACAATTGCGCATGTCACAACGAATGAAGTAAAGGGAGCCATTGTGTGCTTGCTTCAGAGAGGATTAAATGTCGCGAAAATGGATGCTGTTCGTTGACGGGGAAAACTTTACAATTCGCGGCCAGGACAAAGCGCCAAACTGAACATCCCACTCAGCCAAGGGCCGCACTTTAAGAAAGATGTTTTCCTTTGGCTACCTCACAAGCTTCCACTAGACAAACCGGACAATATTTCATGGTTTCGAGACCTAGACCAGTCTGGGGTCCGTGCTTACTACTACACTAGTGTCGTTGGCAGCGAAGAAGTCGTACGTGAAGTCCAAGAATCTATTTGGAATCTCGGGTTCACTCCAAAAGTATTCAAGAAACCTAGTGGGAAACCAAAATCCAAGGGTGTTGATATCGCATTGACGGCCGACACGTTGAGTCATGCTTTTCAAGGGCACTTTGACGTGGCGCTTCTCTTGTCTGGCGATGCAGACTACGCGCCGCTCGTGGGGCGCGTAAAGTCCCTTGGGAAAAACGTCCTAGTCTGGTTCTTCGCAGCCAAAGAAGATGGCATTAGCCCTGAACTTAAGCTCGCATCTGATGCGCTTATCCCGCTTGATGAAGAATTTAAACGGAATTGGGCCGCCCCAGTGAATCCCACTACATGATGCTGTGCTCTGGACTTACTTAGTGTGCTACCTCTGTTCGTTGCTTCTTTGCAGCGAGTCCCGCCGCGAGCTCTTTTCTGTGTCTGAACAGCACGAAATGGGCGTACAGCGCCCACAAGAGACAGTAAATTGCTGCCGTATATTTCCCTTGATGGGCAGCTATCCATGAAAAAAGTACTGCAAAGAACGCGGTAAAACTATAGAAACCAACGAAGGACATCTCGGCTTTTGCGCCTTCGCCGACAAATTCTCACGTGCCTCTTCGTGCTCTGACTTCGCCATCGGATACCTCCAGTACTTTGTCCTGCAACTGCGAGCCCTGATCGAAAATCATGACCCCAACGTGATCGCCAATCAGGTTCCCGCCAGAACTGGTAAGCGGTCGGAATGGCTAGACTAGGCGAATCGAATGGATTGAATCGTCTGCATATCCACTAACCCTTGACTGCGACGCACAGACAACTGCCTCCGAACGGGCAGCGCCCACCGGCGCGCAGTCGGCGCAGTTCGAGGTCGAGCATGCGATCCATCATCCTGGCGGTAGCGCCGCCCGGAGTGTGTTCCGAGCCAGCAACCTCGTGTTTCTCCGCATGTCGCATGCCAAGCCGTGTCGGGATTGTCCTGCTAAAAAAGATCAAAGGCGGGAGTGGAGCAAAGAAGTAGGAGGAAAATTCGATGCGGAAGTTGCTTCTGGCCAGAACACGACGCAGACGGGGGATTGTATAGCGGCGAAAATGACCCGCCGCGTGGTCTTCAGAAGAAAAGAGGAATTGATAGGACGGTGCGGTAAGGAACAGGTGCCCGGATGGCTCCAGAAGCGAATGGATGAGCTTCAGAGCGGCAGCTTCGTCCTCGATATGTTCCAGCACATCAAAAAGGCCGACTGAAGCGGCACACCCGGAAGGTAGGTCCACGTCTTCCAGTCGCGCACAGATAACGGGTTCAACCGCACGCGCACGAGCGGCCAAAGCGCCATCGACACCGGGCTCGACGAGAACACAGTCAATGCCTGCCGCGATAAGAGCCTTTGCAACAAAACCGTTCCCGCCGCCAACATCAAGAAATATTCCGCGGTGGTGGAAGCGGCTTACGAACTCAGCAATCACGCAATTGCGGTGCCTGAACCAGAATGAGCGATCCTCGACCGCAAGGCACGCCGCATTACCGTGCGCTGGATAGGAGATCGTCTCCTGATTTTGCCTGGCGAACCAAAGACCGGACTCGCGCTGCTCGAGAGTCGGCGCCAAGGATGCGAGATCGAATTGCGTAACTATAGAGCCCTCCTGTCTCTTGTAGAAACCGAGCACAGCCTCGGCGACTTCAGTCACATCCCGATCGCTCAAATCATAGTACATCGGCAGCCGGAGCAACCGGTTGCTCGTATCGTCCGTTACGTTATGCTCATTCCAGAGGGACACCTTGGGGGTTTCTTTGCCGTTCCTGGAAGCCGTGCAATCGAAGGATTTTACAATAGCTGAGCGTGGAGCGAAGTGGGCGACCTCAGCAGAGCCATCTCCCGAGGACTCTGCGGTTTACATGGAACAACTTCACAAACGTGTCCCCAAACTTGATGTGGTCATTAAAGAGTATGTTTCTGAGGGACTGTCCGCGTTCGTTCGAGGAAATGATTTCTCTTCCGCCGTTATGGTCGGGGAGGCGGCGGAAAAGGCAATCTATCTTCTTGCGGGTTCACTCAAACCTGCATTGAGCAACGCAACAAAGCAAACGCGGTTACAAGAATTGATAGATGTGGAACGGAGTCTCAAGAAACTCTTCGATTTTGTTATAAACGAGATAAAGAGCGGCATCCAACGCAAGATTATTCCATATGACGTTCACGAAGGCACAGAGGGATACCATAATCGTACCAATCAATAAGTTTCATGAGCGACTTCCCTTCTCCAAATGGCTTGGAGCCGCTTTTTCACGAGTGCCTCGGCCCGAAGTGCATTCCTTGATGGCCCTGAAGTTAACGCGGTATTCTGTCCCCCGCAAGTGAGGGGTTCACTATGCCTGAGCAAGTGTGGAAGATTTGCACGAAGTGCAAAAGCAACATAAGGCTCCTTCCATCCACAGTGAGATGCCCGGATTGTGGCAGTACCGACCTGAAAACGAAGATGACTCCGAATGCCAGAGCAAGGGGCGCGGGTAGGAAAAAATCTGGCAGGAAGTAGACGGACGCTGTCCGAGAAATTTCGCAAGGCACGCGGCGCGACCCCGTCACTTCGCCGGTTGCTTTGAACTGTAGGATTTGAGACTAACATGCTCGGCTGAAAACTCGCGCATCTCTTGTGTCTCGGCAGGAAGTTTCCAGCCCATGCCTAAATCGCCCGACGCCATGTGCAGCACTTTTTTCTGAATTAGAGCAAGTGTGTGTGCGACGGATTCGTAACTTGGTGGTTTTTCATTCTCTAGACTGTGATAAAAGTCTTGGAAGTCGCGCATGACACCGAATATCAGTACACTCGACCGGGTAAAAATGCACGAACCGAATGCAGCCATAACGGAATGCATAGCCTCGCCTATCTCTTCTTGTCTCTCGCGTTTCTTTCCTTCTGCGGCGGGGTCCTTGAAAGGACTCTCATCGTAAAGCGCATAGTAATTGATCGTTGCCCACCCAAACTTACTCAGTGCTTCAAAAATAGCGCGGTACTCCAGTTTCTTGTTGTCGCGAATCCATTGCCGACGTTGCCAGCGGGAAGCGAGCCACGAGCCGGTGAGAATACCGACGAAGGGGCCAATAACCGCCCATACTTGGTAGAAATGAGCCGCCGTCATCCTATTGCAGAGTGTATCACCAGATGGAATGAAATAGTGTGTATATTAGACACACTTCTTTCCTGAGTTATAGCCATCCTCGAATAACACGTAATGAATGTCGAAGCATGTACGACGTGCCCTAGAGCAATTACCGACCCCGCATTCTGTTAGACTGTAGTCCCCCTCCTCTGCACATTCGAACCGCGAGACAAGTCTATGGAATGCGAAATGTGCAACATGCTCATCTCCACTTTTGCGAGAGCCACTGAACGACACGTCAGAGAAACGAAGTTTCGCACTGATGTCCAGTTGTGGACGTGTGGAAATAGGAGAGACGTCACGCGCGAACTGGGTGCTGCGGACGATCGTCAACATGCCCCGGTTGCGCGTCGCCATTGGCCATGCGGTAGCTTATCCGTTCCTGTTGCATCTAATGGCTATGCCTGAAACTTCTTTGCTTGCCGACACGGCTTTATCGGTTTTGGATTTGGCGCATCTGCGCACTGGTGGGACTGTCAGCGAGGCTTTGCAGAATTCGCTGGCCCTGGCGCGGCATGTCGAGCGCCTTGGCTACAAACGCTTCTGGGTGGCCGAACATCACAATATTCGCGGCGTGGCCTCCTCCGCGACCTCGGTCCTCATCGGCCATATTGCCGCCGGCACATCGCACATTCGCGTAGGGTCTGGCGGCGTGATGCTGCCAAACCACTCTCCGCTGGTCATCGCCGAGCAGTTTGGCACGCTGGAGTCTTTGTTTCCCGGCCGCATCGATCTTGGGCTGGGCCGCGCGCCAGGCGGCGACATACAGGCAATGCGCGCTCTTCGCCTTTCGCAGACCACGGGAGACGATTTCCCAAAGCTTGTCGAGGAGTTGCAGGTCTATCTGGGCAAAGCGAAGCCGTCGCAACGGGTGATCGCTTCGCCGGGTGAAAACACCAACGTGCCTCTGTACCTGCTCGGCTCCAGCGATTTCAGCGCGCGCCTGGCAGGAACACTCGGTTTACCCTTCGCGTTCGCAGCGCACTTCCAACCTGCGCCGTTGCTCCCTGCGCTGCGGATCTATCGCGATTCCTTCCGCCCATCGGAGGTTCTCGAGAAGCCCTACACGATCGTCGGAATTCCTGTCATCTTGGCGGACACGGACGAACGCGCGAATTTTCTGGCGACAACTCCCATACAGATGTTCCTGAATCTCATTCGGGGCGTCCCGGGGCCGCTGCCGCCGCCCACGACAAGTATCCTGTGGTCGCCCGAGGAACGGATGATGGTGTCTGCGAAACTCGGCGCGGCAGTCATCGGCAGCCCTTCGACCGTGGCAACGAAGCTCGAAGAATTGTTGCGGGCGACCGAGGCGGATGAACTGATCGCGGTCACCAATACTTACGATTTTGAAGATCGCTTGCGTTCGTTTGAGCTTCTCGCCGAGATCAAGAAGCAGTCCGCGCGTCCAGAAAGCAGTTCACGGTTGACTGTTCAGAGTTGACAGTCTCGGAGAACCCCAAGCCCCAGGTTCACACACCGGACCTGGGGCACCCGGCTGCATCACGATTCCCTGCTCCGCTGTTATTCTAATAATTCACTTCTGGGAGACGTTCTAGCCACTTGCCACCGATTATCAGCGCTCAAGGACTGACGAAGCGATTTGGCGTGTCGCCCCTGTTTCGGGAGCTTTCCTTCCTGGTATCGGAGGGCGAGCGGATCGGCGTGATTGGGCCGAACGGCTCGGGCAAGTCCACGCTGCTGGAAATTCTGAGCGGGCAGATGCAGGCGGATAGCGGCGACCTGGCCATACGCAAGGGCACGCGGCTCAGCCTGGTGCGGCAGGTTTCCGATTATGCAGAGGGCGAGACTGTTCGCGCCGTCCTGAACAGAGCGCTCGATGAAGAGTGCGTGCGGGAGGAAGACCGCGTTGCGCGAACGGCGGCAATTCTGGGCCGGGCGGGCTTCACGGATCTGGACGTCCCCGCGGCCACCCTTTCTGGCGGCTGGCGCAAGCGGCTGGCCATTGTGGATGCGCTCGTGCGCCATCCCGACGTGCTGCTGCTCGACGAGCCGACAAACCATCTGGACCTGGCGGGGATCGAATGGCTGGAGGGAGTGCTCCAGAATGCGGCGTTTGCCTGCGTGGTGGTCAGCCACGACCGCTATTTTCTGGAGAATGTAGCCAACGAAATTGTCGAAATCAATCCCGCCTATGAAGACGGGTCGCTTCGCGTGAGCGGCAATTACAGCACGTTTCTGGAAGCCAAGGAAGAGTATCTTCACGCGCAGCGCAACCGGCAGGAGGCGCTCGAAAACCGCGTGCACACGGAGATTGAATGGCTGCGCCGCGGGCCGAAGGCGCGCACCACAAAGTCCAAAGCGCGCATCGACAAGGCCCATCAGTTGATCGGCGAACTGGCGGAGATGAACGCGCGCAGCCTGACGAGTACGGCGCAAATCGACTTCGCCGCTTCCGACCGCAAGACGAAACAGCTCATCACGCTGGACGACGTGAGCTATTCGCTTGGCGAGCGCGCGTTATTCGAACACATCCACTTTATTGTGACTTCCGGGATGCGCGTGGGGCTGGTCGGCCCGAACGGCAGCGGGAAAACCACACTGTTGCGTTTGCTCAAAGGCGATCTCAAACCGTCGCAGGGCAAAATCCGGTGCGCGGAGTCACTGCGCATCGTCTACTTCGATCAGAATCGCGTGCTTGATCCGGAGGTCAGCCTGAGGCGCGCGCTGGCGCCGGATTCGGACTCCGTGATTTATCAGAATCGCGTGATTCACGTGGCTTCGTGGGCTGCTCGGTTCCTGTTCACAGGCGAGCAACTGAATCAGACGGTGGGGCGGCTTTCGGGAGGCGAGCGGGCGCGGGTGCTGATCGCGCAACTGATGCTGCAGCCGGCGGACGTTTTGCTGCTGGACGAGCCGACGAACGATCTGGACATCCCGACACTCGAGATTCTGGAAGAGAGTCTGTTGGAATACAGCGGGGCGCTGGTGCTGGTGACGCACGACCGTTACATGCTGGATCGCGTGTCCACAGTAGTGCTGGGGCTGGACGGGCTTGGACATGCCGAGCGGTTCGCCGATTATGCACAGTGGGAGGAGTGGCAGGCCGCGCAGTGGGTCGCGGCAAAGAACAAAGCTACGTCTTCGGCCGCTGCCACGGCGAACTCAAAGGTTGTAGCGGCTGCTGCTCCGGCGAAGAAGAAGCTCTCCTACAAGGAAGCGCGGGAGCTGGAAACTATCGAGCAGCGCATTGCGGACGCCGAGAAGGAATTGCAGGCGCGGCACGATTCCCTGCTCGACCCTGCCGTGACGGGTGACGCGGCTCGGCTGCGAACCGTATCTCTGGAGATGGAAGCGGCGCAGAAAGCGATCGATGCGCTCTATGCGCGATGGGCGGAGTTGGAAGCGAAGTCGAGTGCGTAGAGACGGTCGCGAGGCTAAATTACTTTGTGGAGTTGCCGGGGCCTCCGACGGCGTGGATGCGCGGCAAGCGGTCTTCTGCCGCGGGCAGAGTCGGGAACGGCGCGTGCGGCTCCGTCTGATACCAATACGCTACCGAGAAATAATTGTCAGAGCGGCCGTTGGCGTGGCCGTGCTCGATGGTCGCCTTGATCGACTTCGTGAACGGAATGGGCGAATCGAGGTGAAAGCGATAGACGCTGCTGCGTCCGCCCGCTTTCTCCTCACCGACAACGGGAGCGCCATATAACGCGTAGGAAAACGGCTTGCCCCCAAAATCGTACGCGCCGAGAAAATAGTCCTCGGAGCCGGTGCCGTTGATGGAGGGCGCCTTCTCGCCGTCGATGAAAAACATGTCGTCGCCTTCGCCCCACCAATAATCCTGGTTCTGCAAGACGGACATCGTAACGCCGACAAACTGTCCGCGCCCCGTGGCTTCCATCCAGACGTAGTTGTCCTCGCCGGTGAGATTCTTTCTGTCGTTTTGCCGCGGATCGCCATTATCTGTCCAGTCTCCCGGTATGCCCTTGTTCGGCGAAGCCTGGCGATACTGCGCGTGAAAATACAAAGTATCGGCCGGAAGTGGCTTCGTGTAGGCCTGATAGTCAACGTTGTAGTAAAGCGCGTCCAACTTGAGCTTGCCCTGATTTTCGATGGTGATACGCGCGTGCTTCTGAAACGGCATGGGGAAGAACGAGTTCACGGCGTGATTCGGCGCGGCAGAAAGAGGCAGCGCTTCGAACGTGAAATAGTCGCCGAGGCCCATGCCAAAGAAATCGCCGATCGGCGCCTCGACACTGGGTGCAGTCTCGCCGTCCCAATAAATGCGCAGCACGAGCTTTTTAAGGTGATAGGTCTCGTCGGAGGAGAACGTGAACCAGATGTGGGTGATGATGCCGGGGCCCGGCTCGTCCAGCACCGTGAAGGTTTCGCCGGGCGCGATAGCGCGGAAATCCTCGTTGCCGCCGGAACGGTCGTAACTGGACACGCGCTTCTGCACGTAGTCGTGCGGTTGCGTCAAACCGCCAAGCCAGTTGCTGCCCTGACCACAGACCGCACCGCAACCAACGAGGAGCAACAACGCCGTTAATGCTAACCTCTTCCCTGCCCTCATTTTCTCTCCTGCTTGCTTACAGCATTTGCGAAAACAAGGTACTCCTGTTCGCCTCACTTTGCAGTAGCAGCGTCCAGCTTTTTCAGCATCTCCCCGATCTCGGGATTGGCCATGAAGGACTTCCACACCAGGCCGCTCCGGTAGTTTTCGATCATCACTGCGATGGGAGCCTGATTGAGCCCCATGTACAACGGCGACACCCAATTCTGGCCGGGATTGTACGCGTCGCGAGGGCCGTAGATGTCCCACAGTTGATCGCCAAGATCGCGGTAGAAATGCTTGAGCGCGAGCATCGACGCTTCCGGCGTATAGGGGAACGACGCGAGCGCTCCGGTTGGCGTCAGGGTTCCGCGGTCATTCTCCGCGTCAGGAGCGTATGCAACGTATCCGTAGGGACCGTCGCTGGCCGTCAGTCCCCAGGCGTCGTGCCCATAGCCCGCGAAGTGTTTTGGATTGGCCATGACGTATGCGCGATTGATGAGCGCAATGTTGCGATTGTTTTCGAAGTAAGAGGCCGTGTATTTGTCGTGCAGCGCGTGCGGGTCAAAGCCGAAAAAAGAGTAGTGGGTGAAGAAGAGCGGGCCGCCCGTGCCGACTCCCACGTCCAGCTTGATGCCGTAATACGTGTTTCCGTTGGCATAGCGGTCGCCGTCTTTCGAGCCGGACCACCCTTCGCGATACTGCATGGCGCGTTCGGATTGGCTGGCCCAGCCGGAGTAGTACATGTCCGCAGGCACGCCGTGGGTAGGCGAGGCGATGGCCAGAAGATACGTGATCATCACTTCGTTGAAGCCGATGAGCGAGTGGTGAATCTTCCAGGACCAGTCCGGCGACCAGTGCCAATAGAGAAACGCGCTTTGCGGATTCTCGCGATACCAATCCCACTCCACCGTTTCCCAAAGCTGGGTGATTCGCCGGTATAACTCCTGTTCGCCGGGGCTGCTGCCGTGAAAGTACTGCCGCGCGGCGAGCAAGCCCTCCATCAGGAATGACGTTTCCACCAGGTCGCCGCCATCGTCGAACATGCCAAACACAGGCATGGTTTTTCCCGTGCTTCCCTCCATGAAGTGCGACCAGACGCCGTGATAGCGCTGCGCGTGCTCCAGAAAGTTGACGATCTTGTTGAGACGTTCCACGCCTTGCTGGCGAGTGATGAATCCGCGCTCCACGCCCACAACCAGCGCGGCAATACCAAATCCGCTGGCGCCGGTTGCGACAATGCGATCGTCTCCGGGAATGCTTTCCCGTGCCATGCCGGAATGGGGATCGGCGCCTTCCCAGTAGTAGTGAAGACAGGCCTCCTGCAGCATGGTCAGAAGCTCGTCGTCAGAGAGTTCGCGCGTCTCCGCAGCAGCAACGACGGAGAGAGGAGACTCCTGATAGGCGCGGTCCGATACGGAGACTTTGTACTCGGCTTTTACACCAGCCCTGCCGAGAAAATCCTCATAACGGAAAGTGCCCGGCAGTTGAATGCCAACCGGTTCGAATTTTTCGCCGTTCAGCGAGCGATAAATAACGTAGCGGCCAACGTCCTGGTTCTTTGGCGGGTCCCACTGCACTTCGACGTGCCGGTCATACCCCTTCGCACGCACGTTTCCTGGCGGCAACGGTTTCCCCGCGCGATTCCCTGCCTTCAGCGCTTGCGAAGCGTCGATTCGAATCTCGTCGATAATCAACGCGTGGCGTGCCCCGTCCGCCGTGCCCTGATGAAAGAGCATGTTCTGGAAGAATCGCGCCTGGAAGGGATATATGGAAGCGGAGTGAAACGCGGCCAGTGGAATCTGGACGTGAATCCAGCGTTCCGCCGGGAGGTCCCCAGTAAATTTCCCGAGTGGCAACGCTTCGCTGAAGCTTCCGGGAAACTCCGCTACTTGAAGTCCCCCGCGTGTATTCATCAGCGTGAGCAGGGGCAGATCGGCCGCGGCGATTTTTTCTGGCGCGTAACACCAGAACGAAAGCGTGTCCCCGTCGAAGCCAGGGTAGCGGTTGCGGGAGTTCACGATGTGGATTCCCGCTTCCCAGCCCCCGCCTTTTTGCGACTGCCACGCAAGGCGCAGCGCGTTCGGCGGAGTATAGAAAATCTTCTTCTCCACCGGCAGCTTGCCGTTCAGGTTTGTCAGGTCGCTCGGAGCCGTGGCGCTGGCCGAGCTGTAAAAGTACGAGTCGCGGGTCAGGCTGTTATCGAAATAGGTGTGGCGGTAATAGTCGTCATTGGCAGAGGCGAGCCAAGGCAAGTGAAACGCAAAGAGGAATAACGCGGTGCGCAGGATTTGCATTGGTTTCAGGCTTAAGGTCAAAGGCATGTTCATTTCCCCGAAGATATGCGGCAGATGGAGCGAATCCGGAGAGCGAGTGTACTTGATCTTTATCCGCCAGGGAAGGCTCGCAGAACGCATAAATCGATTAACTACAGGTTGATTGCATCACGCGAATCCGAAGGTGTGCTATCCTCACCGGTCGTCAAAGAGGTTCCACGCCCATGAGAGAGCATTTGTCGCGTTTTGCCTTCCTGTCCGCTCTTATTCTCGCCCCAGCGTGCCAAGTCAGCGCTCAGGCACAGCCACCGCAGCCCATCGCGATCGACCTTTCATCCAAGACCACGCAGTTCCCTCACTTCTGGGAACAGTCCTTCGGTTCTGGCCGCGCCATCCTGACCCTTCGCGAATCCTACCGCAACGATCTTCGCGAGGTGAAGAAGATCACCGACTTCCGCTACGCGCGTTTCCACGCCATTTTTCATGACGAACTCGGCGTCTACGATGAAGACGAAAATGGCAAGCCGATTTACAACTTCACTTATGTGGGTCAGGTCTACGACGGATTGCTGGCCAACGGCGTGCGGCCGATTGTCGAAATCAGCTTCATGCCGAAGAAGCTGGCGGCGCGACAGGACCTTCACCCATTCTGGTACAAGCAAAATGTGGCCCCGCCGAAGGACTACGCCAAGTGGGACGCGCTGATCCGCAACTTCGGGCAGTTTCTTGTGGCACGCTACGGCATCGACGAGGTGTCGCACTGGTACTTCGAAGTCTGGAACGAGCCAAACATCGATTTCTGGTCCGGCGATCCGAAGCAGGCCACCTACTTCGAGCTGTACGACCACACAGCGCGCGCGTTGAAGTCTGTGAATTCGCGGCTGCGGGTTGGCGGGCCAGCAACTTCGTCGGCGCACTGGGTGGACGATTTCGTGGCACACACGACAAAAGAGAATGTGCCTGTGGATTTTGTCTCGACGCACGGGTATTCGGATGACACGGTCGAGGATCTGTTCGGCACGCACGAGGATATTCCCATCGAGAAGCGCGCCTGCAAGGCCGTGGAGAAAGTGCACAACCAGATCAAAGCTTCAGCAACTCCGAATCTGCCTCTTTTGTGGACAGAGTGGAGCGTATCCGGATACGGCGAACTCCACGCCGGAGATACAAACTATGCCGCGACGGCCACAGCGCAAACCATCCACGATTGCGATGGCCTGCTGGACATTCTGTCGTATTGGACCTTCAGCGATGTGTTCGAGGAGGGAGGGCCCGCGCGCCAGCCGTTCTATGGCGGGTTCGGACTGATCGCGCCGGGAGGCATCAAGAAGCCGAGCTACTATTCGTTCGGGCTGTTCCACAAGCTGGGTACCACACGGATCGCGAATCCGGCGGACAATGTAATTGTTACGCGACGCGAGGATGGTTCCATTGTTCTTGCCGTCTGGAATCTCTCCCCGCCAACCCAGCATGGAACAGCGCGCACGTTCGACCTCGCTTTATCGGGGCAAAAGGTAGGCAGGCATGCCAAGATGTGGCGCATCGACGCGGACCATAGCAATACGCTGGTCGCTTATGCGCGAATGGGAAAACCCACCTACCCTACAGGGAAACCGGCGGAGCAACTCAATCAAGAGTCAGCACTTGCGGCGCCCGAGTCCCGGGAGATCAAGGGCGGCCACCTGCTGCTGACCCTGCCCGCAAATGGGTTCGCCCTGGTTGAGCTAAAACACTAAACCTCCTGGTTCCAGTCCAGTGCCCGCTGGGGGATGGGGCGGGACTGCGTTATAGCCCACTCGTTTTTTCGATATGTCCTATCCAAGTCCCAAAACTTGATGCTTGACATTCAAAATACGGATTCTTATACTCCCCCCCAATCGCTTTACTTAACCGATTTACTAGCGGGTGTGGTGCGACTTCGCTAAATTTTCGTGGGGTGCAACTCTTGTCGAGCGGAGGAAGACGCATGTCCGTTTCAAGAATTCTTTTACGCAGCAGCATCGCTCTAACCCTCATGCTCCTGGTTTCTTTTGGGGCACGCGCGCAGTACCGCGCTGGCATTCAAGGCACCGTGTTAGATCCACAAGGCGCGGCCATCGGCGGAGTCACCGTGACGGTCACGGCCGAAGAGACCGGTTTGTCCCAAGTGACCACCAGCGATGAAGGCGGTGTCTATTCCGTGAACCGCCTCGCCCCTGGTCTATACAGGGTGTCGGCCGAGAAGGCGGGATTCAAGAAGAAGGTGCTGGACCATTTAAACATCATCGCTGATCAGATCACCTCGTTGAACATCACGCTAGACCTCGGGCAGGTGACCGAATCGGTGACGGTGAGCGCCGCGGAACTGCCCGCGGTTGACACAGAATCTGGACAGATTGCCGGCAATATCACCGGCCAGCAGATTCAGCAACTGCCGTCGTTCGGCCGCGACGTTTATCAACTCGCACAACTGGCTCCGGGCGCCTTTGGCGATGGCGCGCAACAGGGCGGCGGCGGGTCGGCCCAATTGCCCGGCACGAACTCCGGAGCTTCACAGAAAACGGACGGCATCTTCAAGACGGAGAATGCCCCGCAGATTATTGCCAACGGAGCGCAGCTCCAGCAGAACAACATCACGCTCGACGGCGTCGGAATCACCAGCGTGTCCTGGGGCGGCGCGGCGGTCATCACCCCGACGGAAGACTCAGTGCAGGAAGTCAAGGTCGTAACCAACAACTACGATGCCGAAGACGGGCGTTTCAGCGGCGCGCAGATTCAGGTAACGAGTAAGAGCGGCACGAACACTTATCACGGCAGCGCGTTTATCAAGAACTCGCAGCCCGGCTTCAACGCCTATCAGAGATGGAATGGATTGGGTTCCGAAGGACCCGGCACGCCGGAAGAAAGAGGGTTGCAGAAGGACACGGCGAAGTTCAACCAGATCGGCGGCAGCATCGGCGGCCCCATTATCAAGAACAAACTGTTCGTGTTCTTTGCTTATGAAACGATTCGCAACAACTCGACGGCCACCAGCACGGGCTGGTATGAAACACCGGCCTACGCGAAACTCGCTCCCTCGGGAAGCGTTGCGTCGCAATACTTGACGTTCCCCGGTGAAGGCGCTTCTTATTCCTCGATCATCAGCAACGCGGGAACCACGTGCACCGCAGTGGGCCTGGTGGAATATAGCGCTGCGACCGGCAAAGGAAACTGCATCACGGTTCCGGGACAAGGCTTGGATCTCGGTTCGCCCCTCACCACGCCACTCGGCACCGCCGACCCCACATGGCAAAGCACCAACGTCCCAGGAGTTGGCGGCGGACTCAATCCCGCGAATCCCGTGGCGACCATCATGGACGTGAGCACCATCGCTCCCAGCACCGTGACGGAAGCCCAATATAACGGGCGTTTGGATTTCAACCTGACCAGCAAAGACCTGATTGCCGTCAGCGTCTACGACGTTCCTGTTCAAACAACGAACTACAACGGGCCGGTGCGCTCCGCCAACTTGTGGCACCACGACGCCATGAACCAGGCCATGACAGCTCTCTGGAATCACACCTTTTCTCCAACCTGGCTCAACGAAGCGCGCTTCAACGCCGCGGGTTGGCGTTGGAATGAAATCAACAACAACTCCCAAGAACCTTGGGGATTGCCAACATCAAACATCGACAATATCGGCACCGTCGTCAACGGAGGGAATAACTACTTCGGTCCTCCAGGTCCCAGCGTGTTCGATCAATGGACGTATAACGCAAAGGACGTTGCCACGAAGGTCCAGGGCGCCCACACCATCAAGTTCGGTGGCGAGGTGACGCGGCTGCTTTTCGTACAAGAAGCCCCGTGGAGCGCTCGACCCACCTACTACTTCCACAACTATTGGGATTTCCTGAACGACGCGCCCTATCAGGAAAATGGAACCTTCAACCCGCTCACGGGTATCCCGGACTCCTTCCGGTATGACACGCGGTCCAACCTGTATGGTTTCTTCATTGAGGACAGCTACAAGGTCAAGCCGAACCTTACACTCACCTACGGTCTGCGTTGGGAATACTTCGGTCCACTTACCACGAAGCAGAACAACCTCGGCGTGCTGCAACTGGGGTCCACGCCAAACAGCCAGCTCACGGGAATGTACTTCCGAGTCGGAGGGGCCCTCTATAACGCCGACAAGGCGAACTTCGGTCCCCAGCTCGGTTTTGCCTGGAGCCCGCAGTCGTTCCTGGACCACAGCTTCGCGAACAAGCTGGTCCTTCGCGGTGGCTTCGGTATCGGCTACACGGGTGAGGAAGAGGCGATCACACTCAACGGAAACGGCAACGTGCCGAACGTTTCGTTTGCTCCGACTCTAACCGGCACAGACATTCTGTACGCTCCGGCGAGCAGCCTGCACTGCTTCAGCTGCTATCCTTCGAACCCCAGCACTTTGAGCAGCTTCAATGTCAACAACATTCCGGTCAGCGGCGCGCCCATTAGCGGTACCGGCTTTCCGGAGAACTTCCGCACGCCCTATACGTATCGTTACTCCATCGAAGCACAGTACGAATTTGCAAAAACGTGGGTTGGGACGCTGGGTTATCAGGGCAGCCTTTCGCGACACCTCACCCGCCAATACAACCTGAACGAGACCCTTGGCGCCATGGGCGTTCCGCTGAACCCGATGGTGAGCGACGTCGACTGGTATGCGACCGACGCGAACGCGCACTACAACGCGTTCCTGGCGCAAATTCAGCACCAGTTTTCACGTTCGTTCTCGATCGATGGACAGTACCGCTATGCATCCAGCATGGACCAGGGTTCGCAGCCCTATAGCGTTAGCTACTACCAGTGGAACCCCAACAAAGCATGGGGTCCATCAGATTGGGACGTGAGGAACCTCTTCAAGGTTTGGGGCGTTTGGACTCCCAACTACTACCACAGCGACCGTCAGTGGGTTAGCAAGCTCGTGGGTGGTTGGACTTTGAGCGGGATCTTCAATTGGCACTCGGGATTCCCGTGGAGCCCGATCTACACGACAATCGACGGCAATCAGATCTGCAGCATCACGTACAACACGGGTTGCGGACAACCGAACGGCTCGCTCTTCCAGTTGCTCCCCGCTTCGTATGCCGGTGGAGGGGGCTCCAGCCAGAGCGTGAATTCGTTCAAGAGCGGCGCCAACGGCAACTTCCCGAATGGAGGGGCCTCCTACTTTACCTCTCCTTCCTACACACCGTGCACCGTTCCCTTCCCGCAGACCTGCGCGGTTCCTGGCGCCCCTGGGCCCGGAGTCGAACGAAACATGTTCCGCGGTCCGCGCTATATCGATGTGGACGCCACGATCAGCAAGGCATTCGGTTTGCCGAAGATGCCGGTGCTCGGGGAGAACGCACAATTCGAATTCCGCGCGAACTTCTACAACCTGTTCAACAACCTGAACCTGAGCATGAACGGGTTTAACAACACCATCAACAACGCTCAATTTGGAACGGCTACGCAGGCCATGGGCTCACGCACCATGGAGCTGCAGGCGCGGTTCAGCTTCTAACGCTTTCCGGAGGCGCCTCAACAGCGCCTCCGCAGACCCACAACCCAAGCTGCCAACGAGGCCCCCCACCCCGGGAAGCTCACTCGTTGGCAGCTTTTCTTTTACACTAGGACTTGCTGATGACATTTTTCATTTCCTGTTTCAGCATGAGGCGCTCGTGCATGGTCCGAGTGCTGATTATCCGGTGCGTGTTGGTGTTTCTATGCCTCGCTGCAGTTCTCTTCCCTTTTGCCAGCCTGTCCTTGGCACAAACCAAGGCTAGTGTTGAGAGCTTCGATTCCCTTTCCCAACGCGCGAATGCGGCGCGCGATGCCGACAGGCTGGATGAAGCGGTCGCGCTCTACAAGAAAGCTCTGGCGCTACAGCCCAAATGGGCGGAGGGCTGGTGGTCCCTCGGAACGATTGAATACGATCGCAACAACTATCGCCAGGCTGCTGCCGCGTTACGGCAGCTTCTGCCCCTCGCGCCGAAAAATGGCACGGCGTACGCAATGCTCGGCCTGTGCGAATTTGAGCTAGGACAGGATGAAGCGGCGCTCAAGCATCTCGAGCAGGCGAAGAATCTGGACATCTCCACTAACCAGCAATTGCGGCGCGTGGTGATGTATCACTACGGCATCCTGCTTCTGCGCGCGGGGAAATTCCAGGCGGCACAGACCGTCCTGGGCGGCCTCTGCCTCGACTCTGTACCAGACGGCGAGGCGATAAAGAATCTCGGCTTGGCGGTCTTTCGCCTTTCGCCGCAGACTGCTCCGTCGCAAGACTCACCGGGTGCGGCTATCGTGCAGCGCACCGGCCACGCCGCTTGCCTGACCGTACAGAAAAAATACGACGAGGCGCACAAGGAGTATGCCGATCTGGCGGCAGAGTATCCCGGCTACCCGAACATCCATTACGTGTTTGGGAAGTTTCTTGCGGAGAGCGGCGACACAACTGGGGCTGTGACGGAGTTTCAGAAAGAGCTAACGAACAATCCGAAGGACATCAATTCGCGGCTGGAAATTGCCGCGACGGAGTACAAAGTAAACTCCTCGGCAGGGATTCCGTATGCGGAGGAAGCGGTTACGCTGAATCCGCACATTCCCTTTGCGCATTATTTGCTCGGCTTGCTGTATCTGGATACGGACGCATACCAGAAAGCCATTCCGCATCTGGAGATTGCCGAGAAGGCGTTTCCCAAGGATCCGAAGGTCTATTTTGCGCTCGGATCGGCCTATGCACGCGCGGGACGGAAAGAAGATGCGGCCAGAGCGCGTGCGGAGTTTCAAAAGCTGAGCCAGGCCGCGCCGGCCGATGCGAACGCGGGCTACTAGCAGATAAGCTAAAGAAAGACTCGCCGCAGAGACGCAGAGAGCAAAGAGCCCACAGAGAGGAAAGAAAACGGAGAAACCAGGAACAGGTTAGTTGCGAGGCTCCTCCACGTTGAGGATTTGGTCGGCGGGCACGTCCTTGAGCACTTGGTTGATGCCGCTGGGCCAACGGATTTCGATCTCACTGATCTTCGCGTTCTTGCCAAGACCAAAGTGAACGCGGGAATCGCTTGCAGAGGCATAGCCGACCGAGGTGGTGACCTCATTCCATTGCTTCTTGCCGTCCTCCGTTGTGATGCGAATCTGGGCGCCAATCCCCATGCGATTGCTTTTCGTCCCCACAAGCTTCAGCAGTATCCAGTGGTTCTTGTTGTCCGTGACGTTGTGAAACAGCTTCACGGGGCCGTCCAGCACAGACACGACCATATCGATGCGGCCGTCGTTATCCAGATCGCCGAAGGCCACGCCGCGATGCGCCGCCTCCACCTGAAAATCCGGGCCTGCCTCCTTGCTGACGTCTTCGAACTTGCCGTTGCCTAAATTACGGAAGATCGTGTTCGGCTCCGGGTAGCGGCGCGAGGGATTCTGGTCCGAAATGTTGTCCATGACGTTCGCCCGGGCGACGAACAGGTCTTTCCAGCCATCATTGTCGAAGTCGGCCATGCCATTGCCCCAACCGGACATATCGTTAGTGGAGGCCAGGCCGCTGGCCACCGTGCGGTCATCGAATTCCCCCTTGCCGGTGTTTATCCACAAAGGAAAGCCTTCATGCTCGACGGCGGTGTGCCAGATATCGGGCAAACCATCGTTGTTCACATCGCGAAAGTCGGCGCCCATCCCCGAGCGTGCGATGCCGTCCTGCGCATAGCCGACGCCGGCGGCCAGCGCGACCTCCTCAAACTTCTTTCCTTTCAAGTTGTGAAACAGGAAATTCTGGGTCGTATCGTTGGCCACGAACGCGTCCAGATAACCGTCGCCGTCGTAATCGGCAAAAGTCACGCTCATGCCTTTGCCGAACTGTTGGGCGATTCCAGTCTCCTCGGACACATCGGTGAAGGTGCCGTCGCCGTTGTTGCGATAGAGCGTGTTGTGCGTGGGCGAGTAGTAGCGCGGGTGGCAATAGCCGCGGACTCCTTCCTTGACGCGGCAGTACGGGTCTTTGTTTACTTCCCAAACGCAATAGTTCACCACGAAAAGGTCGAGCAGTCCGTCGTTGTTGTAATCGAACCAGCCCGCTCCAACCGACCACATCTTCTTGCCATTAAGCTTCGCGCCGGCGACGCCCGCCTTCGCGGTAACGTCGGTAAATGTGCCGTCGTGATTGTTGTGAAACAACTGGTTCCCCGTGACGTTCGCGACGAATACGTCCGGCCAGCCGTCATTGTCGTAATCGCCTACGGCCACGCCGCTGCCGTAACCCGCTCCCGCAAGTCCCGCTTTTTCCGTTACGTCGGTGAACGTGCCGTCCCGGTTGTTGTGGAACAAGCGATTCCAGTACGCGGGCGTTTCCTTTTCCAACGAGGGAATCGCCGCCCCGCCGACGAGGTACACATCTAGATAGCCGTCGCCGTCATAATCGAACAGCGCGATCCCCGCCACCATGGTTTGTGGTTGATTTTTGTTTGTGGTGTCGCCGTTCGCGGTGACGTAGTGCAGGCCGGCTTTCTGCGCGATCTCTTCGAACCGGATTGGCCCCTCGGGCTTGGCGTTCTGGGGATTCGGCGACGATGCATTCCAGCAAAGGAAAGGAACCAGGAACGCGCCCAACAGGATTAACGACCGCCGCATTGCCTCATGCCTGATGAAAACCAGCCTTTGCCATGGCGGCCTGCGCTTCGCTGTTCTTCATGAAAGTGTTCCAGATGAGGCCGCTCCGATGATTTTCCGCCATGACCATGGTAATGCCCAAATCGATTCCAAGCACGTCCGCATCGTACCAGTCCGTGAGCGGATTGAAAGCATCCACGTAACTATACAGCCCCCAGGCCTTCGGCGCATACGGACCGCGGATATTTCGCAGCACACGGATGCAATCGTCAAACAGGAACGGCAGCGAGCCTCCTGTCGCGCAAGGAACGATGCTGCCATCGATTGGCCCTTGCGGCGGCGGACCTCCCCAAGCCGTATAGCCTTTCATGTAATCCGACGCGCTGATGCCCCAGAGGTTGTCCGAATAGTCCGGGTATTGCGACGCCAGCGAAAGGCAGAAGACCTTGTGCGCCTTCGTGGCCGTCACGGAGTTGTCGAAATAGTTTGCGTACGCGTCTCTCTTGTTGCGGAAGTCATACCAAGCCTGTGAATACTGATGGGTGAAAATGGGATCGTTGCCGGAAATGTAGGTCAGTCCCTGATAGGTGATGGTCGGGCGCGTCCACGCGTTCCAGGTTTCGGCGGGAACCGGATGTGTGGGCGAGCCAATGCCCAGCAGGTAGATCATCATCAGCTCACAGAAATGCTCCCAGCGCGCCTTCAGAAAACCCGATTCCGGATTCCAACCCATGGAAAAGGTGGGCCCATCGTTCAGCATCCAGGGCCAGTCCACGCGCTCGTAGATTTTCGAGGCCAGATCTTGAATCTCGGCGTCCTGAAAATATTGGCGGGCCGTCAGCACGCCGCAGAGCAGGAGGGACGTATCGATCGAGGACAGTTCGCAAGTGGCCCAGCGCTGGCCGGTGTTCATGTCCACGAAGTGATAGTAGAAGCCGTGAACGTCGGGCATCTGGTGATAGAGAAATTGCAGCGTCTTGCGCACACGCTCGGTAATGTCTGCGGTCTTTGCGTAGCCGCGCGAATCGCCGATGCAGAGGGCGCTCAGGCCAAAACCGGTGGCCGCAATGCTGGACATGGTGCGCGTGTCTTTGCCATTGAGAAGCGCGCGGTCCTTCACTTGTCCTGTTGCGGGATTGGTCTCATTCCAAAAGAACTGGAAGCTACCACGCTGGATCTCGTCGAGCAACTGCTCGTCGGTTCCTTGATAAGGAGCGCCTGCCGGAGGCTGGAATTTAGGCTTTTGCCCGCACCCGAGCAAGGAAGCAAAGGGAGCGATTGCCGCAGCCTGGGCGCCCCAACGGAGCAGTTCCCTGCGATGAATTGGGAGTGCGCTCATGGTCGCGTCCTCTATTCCGTGATTTCGAATTCCACCGGTTGGCCGTGTTGCGAATCCTGGCTGACCCAAACGCGCACCAAGCTAGGTTCGACTCTACGCTCGTTGTGGATATCCCACATTGCCAAAGCTTCCGACGTAAGACCAAACGTGACCTTCCTGGTCTCCCCGGGAGCCAAGGACACACGTTGAAAGCCTTTGAGCGCGCGCACCGGCTCTGCCACGCTGGTGCCACGCAGCCCGACGTAGAGCTGCACGACTTCTTCGGCGTTGACCTTGCCCGAATTGGTCACGCTGGCGGTTGCGGTCATCACGGTTTTGCCGCTGGATTGCCTGGTGTGCAGGTCACTCGTCAGCTCTTTGGCGCTCAGCTTTGTGGCGCTTAGTTGAGGCGAGGAATATTGAAATTCGGTGTACGACAAGCCGTAGCCAAACGGAAATTCCGGGGCGTTCCGTTCATCCACGTAGCGGGAAACAAATTTTTCTTTGATGCCGTGTGGCGGGCGCGTCAGGTCCACATCCGTGGCCGGGCGCCCCGTGCTCAGCGAATTGTAGTAATCCGGGATCTGGCCCATCGAATGCGGCCAGCTCACCACCAGCCTCCCGCTGGGCACAGACTCGCCGTACAAAGTACGTACCAGCGCCGGACCTGCCTGTACGCCGGGGAACCATGCCGCTAGGACCGACGGAATATGGTCAAACGCCCAGTTCAATACCAAGGGCCTTCCGCTGAACAGAACAAGAACCACGGGCTTCCCTGTCGCGGCCACCTTTTCCAGGAGTTCTTCCTGCCGCCCTGGCAGATTCAGGTGAGCGCGTGAGCCTGCTTCCGCCGTCATATTCCCGGCGTCTTCTCCCAACGCCAGAATGGCGACGTCTGCCGACCTCGCTGCGTCCACCGCAGCGTTGATCTGCTCGTCCGTTGCCGTCAGGAAGTCGCTGCCCTTTGCGTAGACGATGTGATCCGCACCGAGACGCTGCGTGAGCGCGCTTCTCAAGGTCACGACGTCTTTTGCCTGGCCGTGCGCCGTCCAGGAACCCAACATCTCTTCCGCGTCATCTGCCAGAGGGCCGATCAACGCAACCGTATGCACATCGCTGCTTAACGGCAGAACGGGATGTGAACCCAACAACTGATTCTTCAGCAATACGAAAGACCGCTCCGCAGCCGCCCGCGCCACGTCCAGATTCGCTTGTGACAAGGGTCCCTTATTTTCGCGGCTTTCGTCCGTATATGGATTCTCAAACAGCCCGAGCGCAAACTTCACGCGGAGCACATGACGAACGGCCTCGTCGAGTTGCGGCTGAGAGATTTTTCCGGCCTTCACGAGATCCAACAGGTGCTCGTGGTAGAGATTGCTTTCCATGTCCATATCCACGCCGGCAGCAAAGGCTTTCCAGGCCGCAGTCGCGCCGTCATTGGCGATGCCGTGCGCTTGCAGTTCAAAGACGGAGGTCCAATCACTGACGGTCAATCCTGGGAATTGCCATTCCTTTCTCAGGATTTGCGTCAGGGTGAAGGGATTTGCCGTCGACGGAACGCCATTCAGCGCGTTGAACGCGCTCATGATGGAAACGCTTCCTTCCTCCAGCGCCGCGTAAAAGGGCGGCAGATACACTTCGCGCAGTGTGTGCTCGGAAACTTCCGTCGAGTTGTAGTCTCGCCCTCCTTCGGCCGCTCCGTATCCCACGAAGTGTTTCACGCAAGCCGCAATACTGTCTGGATCACTGAGACTCTTGCCCTGGTAGCCGCGAACATATGCCCGGGCTATCGCGCTCCCGAGATACGGATCCTCGCCGGCACCCTCGATCATTCGGCCCCAACGCGGATCGCGTGCAATATCCACCATGGGAGAAAAGGTCCAGCGAACGCCGGCGTCCGACGCCTCCTTTGCCGCAATCCGCGCCGCTTCCTCCACAATTTGCGGGTCCCAAGTCGAAGCAAGGCCGAGTGGAACGGGGAATTCCGTCCTGTACCCGTGGATAACGTCAAGACCGTTGATCAGCGGAATATGCAGACGGGATTTTTCAACCGCAATGTGTTGATAGAAATTCGCGGCATGTGCGTCCTCCAAATTGTAGAGCGACCCAATCTGTCCTTTCGCCGCCATCTCATCATATCCGCCGCGGCCGGTGCCGGGGCCCGTCGGTGTGCCGACCGAATACTGAACCAATTGGCCGACCTTCTCCTCCAAAGTCATCTGCTTCAACAAGGCTTCCACTCTTTTCTCAATAGAGGGATCGGCGAGATCCGAATTCAAGGGCAAGCCGCGAAAAGCGGTGGCTGGCGCATGTTCCTGACTGCGAACTCCGGGAAGGACCGCCCACAGCAGCACACTAAGCACTAGATACGGACGCAAGAGACGAGCAAGCACGTCGGTCAGGCTCCTATTCGGGGTTGTTAACGCTGAAAATGAGTGGCATTCTTCTGGTTCGCGCTTCACAGTCTGCCCAAGGGCTTTTCCCATCGAGGTCTTTATCCAACAAGGCTGACCCGAAATTACCAAATCGTTTTTGTTGCTGGATTACGGACATCGCTGAGGTTGCCTTCCGGTCTGTTTGTTCCGACCAGCGGAAATCACCCCGGAACAGTGCTATAATAAATCGATTTATTGGCTGAACTCCATGACTTTTTTGAATCTTGCCCCACTTTCCACGCCCCCGTCCCTTCCCTCTCCTTGCCCTCCCTGCCCCGCTTGTGCCAGACTACGCACCAAGAAGCCCCATGGTTAGGTCAAAGGGAACTCCAGTGGCGAATCGGCCCCGCCCTGCCTCTCCTTCCATCAGCTTAAAGGAGCTGGCTGCGCACCTTGGGCTCTCCTCGGCCACTGTTTCGCTGGTCATCAACCGCTCGCCGGGGGCAAAATCCATTCCGGCGGCGACGCAGGAGCGCGTCCGCGCTGCCGCTCGCGAACTCAATTACCGGCCGAACCTCATGGCCCGATCCTTGCGTCAGAAGCGTAGCTTCACGATCGGGGTCGTGGTTCCGGAGGTCAGCGAAGGATACGCGGCACTGGTTCTCTCGGGCATCGAAGACCACCTCCTCCAAGAAGGCTATTTTTACTTTGTCGTCAGCCACAGGCACAGACCGGATCTGATTGAGGAGTACCCTTCCCTGCTGCAGCAAAGGGCTGTGGAAGGGATCATCGCCGTGGACACCGTTTTGGGAGAACCAAGCCAGATTCCGGCCGTGGCGATCTCTGGCCATACCCAGGTGCCGGGCGTGACCAGCATCGTACTGGATCACAATCTGGCCGCCCAACTGGCTCTGGAGCATCTGCAAAAGCAGGGACACTCCCGCATCGCGATGATCAAGGGGCAGGATTTCAGTTCCGACACGGAAATCCGGTGGCGGGCGCTGCATCATGTGGCCAAGCAACTGGGCATAACGGTGAACGGCAAGCTCACCATTCAACTGGAGAGCGACTCTCCCTCACCGGAAGTCGGCTACGCTGTGACGCGCAAGTTGCTCGATCGCGGCGAGCCGTTCACTGCCCTTTTCGCTTTCAACGACATCTCCGCCATTGGCGCCATCCAGGCGCTGCGGGAGTCCGGCAGGCGCGTCCCGGAGGACGTTTCGGTTGTCGGTTTTGACGACATTCAGAGCGCGGCGTACCAGAATCCGGGCTTGACCACCGTTCGGCAGCCACTGCGAGAGATGGGCGTGATTGCCGCCGAAACCCTGCTGGGACGCGTGAATTCCCCGAATCAGGGTGAGTACCCCAAGGAGATTGTGGTTAAGCCGGATTTGATTGTGCGTGGAACCACAGCCAGGGCAAGGTCATAGGTAGCTGTCAGTAAACCCCTGTGACCGCGTACCTTTCCTTTCCTTGTCGTTGTCAGTAAAATGAAAATTGAGGGCGATTCTCTGTTCCTAATCAGTAACTACGAATACATGAAAATGACCTAGATGAAACATTCTCGTAACCTGGTCCAAGAGAAACTCGCCATAGCCCGAGGTCAACTGTGAGAACGGTAACAGCCGATCCACTCTTAACCGAAACTTCCCTCTTCCGTATTTCCCTTGCGCAGACTCCCGACGATTTGATCGAGTGCCAACGTCTGCGTTACGACGTTTTCAACCTGGAACTTGGGGAGGGGCTCTCCACCTCCGATCGTTCTGGTCTCGATATTGATCCCTTCGACTCTTTCTGCGACCACCTGATGGTCCGGGACATGGAAACCGGCAAGCTCGTCGGGACTTATCGCCTGCAGACCGGTGAAGTGGCCAGGCAAAACCTTGGATATTACGGCAATCAGCTTTTTGATTTCTCTGTTTACGAGCCGATCCGCAAAGAGCTGCTGGAATTGGGTCGTGCCTGCGTACACATCGACTACCGCAATATCATGGTTCTGCACGCGCTCTGGAAAGGCATTGCCGTCTACGCCACGCGGAATGAAGCGCGCTATCTGATGGGATGCAGCTCCATCTCTTCGCAGGACGAGAATCTGGGCGTGGCCATGTTCAACGCGCTGAAGGATAAGTACCTCGTCGAGCCTTCCCTGCGCACGAACCCGCAGCCCGGCCACGAATGCCGAGCCACGGGCGAGCCCGTGGAAGCTCCCAGGCCGCCTCGCTTGTTCCGAGCCTATCTGGAGATTTCCGGCCGGATTTGCGGCACACCCGCCATCGACCGGGAGTTCAAGACCATTGATTTCCTGACCCTGGTTGACCTTGCCAACCTGCCAGATCGCGTCCGCACCCGTTTCTTCTAGAACGTTTCGTTAAAGCGCCGTTACCATTCCCTAGTCCGCGCATCCAACCGCGCAAGTGTCCACATTTTACCTGGAGAGGTTCCTATTATGACCGCCATCACTCCTGAGCAGGCGAGCTTTCTCTTGCAGTACACATTGCCGACCGTGAAAAACGAGCACCGCAGCACGCGGTCCGTAATTGAGGCCATTCCACAATCCAACGCGGATTACCGTCCCGACCAGTATTCGAAAACCGCCATGGAACTGGCCTGGCACATCGTGGCCGCCGAACACCGCTTCTACAGCGGCATCGCCACAGGCGCCTTTGATTTCGCGCCGATTCATCGGCCGGAAGACGTTAAGACCCCGGCGCAGATTGGAGAGTGGTACGGCGATTCCTTCGCGGAGAACTTCGCCAGGTTTCAGACGCTTACAGGCGATCAATTGACGAGGGTCATCGACTTTCGCGGGATCTTCCAAATGCCTGCCGTGGCCTTCTTCAACTTTTCGTTACACCACACAATTCACCATCGCGGGCAGCTTTCCACGTACCTCCGCGCCATGGGCGGCAGAGTGCCCGCGATTTACGGCGAGAGCTACGACTCGGCAGCAGCGAAGAAAGTGGCCCAGGCTTGACTGATGATGGTTTGAAATAAGTTGCAAGGACAGCGTCTTCGTTCGTTACTTCATGACGAAGGTGAGCCCTGCGGTCTTCCGACTCGGAGCAGCGTCTCACCGGCGCGGGGAATGAGCTTAATTCCCTCTTCCTCGCGACCTTGCCATTCTTCCAGCTTCACGGTGCGCGGGTCCATGTAGCCAAGGTTCATACGCTCGCAGCGTTCTTCGGAAATGCCCGTCGCCAGCGTCACGCGAATGCGATCCCGCTCGTATCCCGTGCCAGGGTCGAAAACGCCCTGGCCGCGCAAGTGCGTGGAGTGCGCGAGCACGCCTCGCGGCACGTCTTTGAACTTGTCCCATTGCTTCACGAAATAGTCCCGGCAGTGGTAGCCGATTCTTTCGATGTACGGCCCGTGCGCGTAGCTGAACTCCGTGATGTGCGGAGCGTAGACCACCACTTCGCCGTCATCCATCATCGCTGGCTCGGCTTTGTACATGCCCTTTGCGGCGGTCCAGATATCCGCGTACATCTCCGGCATCACGGAAAGCACGCGGCGAAAAGGGCGCTCGACCCACTCAATGTGCTTCTGTGCGGAGAGCGCCGCCGCGCACTTCCAGGCTTCGCGCGCGCTGCCGAAATACAAGCCGGATACCCCTTCCTTGGTGACAACCAGAGCCATGCAAGCGATGGGAACCTTGATTTTGCCGGCGGCGCGATCGATGAGCTCACGAACGGGCGTGGTTTCCGTCCCAATGATGTGGTAGCTCCCCAGCAACGCGCCAAGCCAATGCGTCTGGTCGATCATCTCCTTGCCGCTGATACCGGGGAAAAGATACTTGTTGCCGCCGGAAAAACCGACCACTTCGTGCGGAAAAACCGGTCCGCAAATCAGCACCTGATCGTAATCGAAGATGAGGCGATTGATTCTGACAGAGATTTCTTCGGAGAGCAGTTTGCCGGAGACCTCTTCGACTTCGCTTGCAGGAATCATGCCGATCACGGCAAAGGTTCCCGGAAGATCCCAACGATGATTGAAAACCCGCGCGCTGCCGCAGACACCGTTTGCCACCGGATGCCCCAAGTGGCGGGTCAACTGCTCCTCGTTCATCGCTAGATGTGTTCCCAGAGCGACCAGGTAGTCGCATACCGCGGCGCGCTCGCCCATTTCCTCCTGCAGAAGACGGAACATCTCGGGCATCGGCATGGTCCGCGTGCCGTCGGGGATGATGACGAGTACGCGCTTGTCCTCGATCTTCAGCTCTTCTGCGGCCAATGCAACCAACTGCCGGAGTTCATCCTCCGAGAGTGTCCGTTCCAGGAATCCCTTGCCGATCGTCATTCTGTTTCACCCACGAGACTTGCAGTGGATGCGCATTGCCGCTCCCTGCAGACCGTGCGACACTAGCCTCCATTATGCGCACTTCCCTTGGCGGACGCGCAATCCCTCTCTTACGGTGTGTGCTTGCCTCCAATTGATCCTAACGCCACGCGCGTGCCTCGCCGGCGTTGGCGCATCGCCTTCCTGCTTGCGTTCGGCGTGATCATCGGCTATTTCGACCGCATCAACATCGCGGTTTCCGAGCATGCGCTCCACGAAACGTTCGGGATTTCCCTGATCGCCTACGGGTATCTTGCCAGCGCGTTCAGTTGGACCTACGCAATTTCCCAAATGCCGGCGGGAGTTCTCTTGGATCGTTTCGGAGTTCGCCGTGTCGGGCGTGCCAGCACGTTTCTTTGGAGCGTCGCATCGTTCGGCGGAGCCCTTGCTCCTGGACTGGGCATCTTTTCCGGGGCGCGATTGCTTCTTGGCGCGGCCGAAGCCCCTGTTTTTCCGGCCAACGCGAAGGCCCTCGGCTACTGGTTTCCGCAGCGGGAGCGCAGCCTGGCGATTTCCATCACGGATGCTGCCGCAAAATTCTCTTCGGCGATTGGAGTTCCCTTCCTCGGGTTGCTGCTCCTCCATTTCGGGTGGCGCCTTACCTTCGCGACCACAGGGTTGTTGAGCCTGTTCTATTTCGTGCTGTTTTATCTTTTCTACCGCAATCCCCGCCAAGACCCCGGGCTTTCTCCGCAGGAGCTGGCCTACATCATCGAAGGCGGCGGCGCCCCAGAGATTGCCCCGCAAGCAAATCGCTCTTCGTCTCTGGGGTATCTTCTGTTGCAACCCAAGGTGCTGGGCCTGGCGCTGGGTTGGGGCGCGTACAATTACAGCTTCTTCCTTTTTCTTAACTGGCTGCCGAGTTATCTTTCCATCGCCCATCACATGGACCTGCTCCACTCCGTGGCGTACACAAGCGCGCCATGGGTTTTTGCCACGATCACCGATCTCGTTGTGGGCGGCTGGCTGGTGGATACGCTCATTCAACGGGGATGGAACCCCAATCGTGTCCGGCAGTCTGTGCTGATTGGCGGCACGGCCTTCGGCCTGGCCATTTTTGGAGCTGCGCACACGCAAAATCCGATGCTCGCGCTGTGCTGGATTAGTCTTGGCTTGGGAGGATTGGCCGCTGCCGCGCCAGTTGCATGGACGGTGCCTTCGCTCATCGCGCCGGGCGGAAGCGTGGGCACACTGGCAAGCATTGCGAATCTTTCCGGCCAGCTCGCGGCAATCTCCGCGCCGATCATCACGGGCTACATCGTTTCGGCGACGCGTTCCTTCAATTCAGCCTTTGTCATTGCAGCGGCGGTTTTGGTCATTGGCATCTTCGGCTATTCGGTCATGCTGGGGCGCATCGAGCCAATCCCTGATCCGGCACCCTGATGCCGTGCAATTACTTCCCCAACGTGTCCGGGAGACCGCGATAATAGCGGAAACCCTCCACGTGTTTTCCGTCGCGCGTGCGAATCGTGTCGCGAACCAGCGCCTTCATTTTCTTCATTTCCTCATCGGTAGGATTCGGGTTGTAGTTCTTCCAGCCCGGACCGAATTGACTGGTGTAGTGCGCTCCCGCGTTCACGCGCTGCTCGACAAATCCGGTGATGTCCACCCAAACGTTCTCGTCCTGATAGTCGATGTCGTCATAGAACATGTATTCGGGGATCATGAACTCCTTCAGGCCTTCCTGCGTAATCTGCCCCTGGAACAGCAGCCTCCACATCGCCGCGCGCGCCGCATCCGCCGCCAGATAGGCGGCCGCTCGGTGATCGGACTTGTGCCAGCGCTGGTAATTCTTTCCCGGATCCCAGGCGAAAAGAACGTCCGGGCGCAGCTTGCGAATCCAGCGCACCAGATTTTCCACCACAGCCTTGCGGTCTTCGAATTCCAGCAGGCCGTCGTCATAGCCCAGGTTAATGTAATGGTCGCCGGGAATGCCCAGCTCTTTCAGCGCGGCCAATTCTTCCTGACGGCGAATCTCCGCCAACTGCATGCGTGAAAGCTTGGGATCCTGTGTTCCCACGTTGCCCGTCGTCAGCGTAACCACGTAGACCTGATTGCCATGCGCCTGCAGCATCGCCAGAGTGCCGTGAGAAAGCGCGTCGTCATCCGCGTGCGCTCCAATCAGCATGATGGTCTTCCCTGTCCACTTGTCGACGGGAACATCGGGCTTCTGCGGGGCCATCTGTCCTCTTGCCACGCCGGCGGCAAGGCAGGCTACGGCAAGCACCAGCGCAGAACAATGTAGAGTTCCCATTTTTCCTCCTGGGTTTGTGTGAATGCGTTTCGTACATCGTACTCCTGTCCTCGCTCCTACGTTTGTGACGACAATCCTCGAAATCTGTTGCGGGGAAGAATGAAGATTTCACAACAGAGGACACAAAGAGCACGGAGGATGGAGAAGGAAGAACAAGCGTGATCCTTGCAACAAAAGAGCTAAGCTGCGAGAAGTTGGGCCGCGAGACTTAGAGCCGCGGAGGACTGCGACGGATCGCTAAGCTTGGCGCGAACGAAATCGCGCGTTCCGCCGCCTTTGCCGGGCATCGTGGCAAATACCTGTTTCAGCAGCGCGCTGAGATCCTTCCCCGCGGCAGGCGATTGAGCAAAGACCAACTGTCCTGTCGGTTCGTGGCACAGGAGGGCGACGAGCTTGTCGTTTTTGGCGAGCTCCGTGGCCAACGGCAAGAGCAGGTCCGGGTTTTCCTCCCGCAGAACTTCGGTCACAAGCCGGGCGCCACCTTCCAGAGGCGCGGCTGTGCCAATCCGCAATTGCGCGCGGCCTTCGGCCACCTGTTGAAGCGCCGTGCGAAGACTCTTGAAGCTGGCATCGCGCTCGGCGGAAGCCTTTTCGATGGCCGCGGGAGCTTCCTCGGGAGCGCAACTAAGCTGGTCGCCAATGGTGCGCAACAACTGAAAATCTCCCGTGGCAACCCTGTCTGCGCGGCCGCCGCACACAAACTCCACGCGCCAGTCCTGGCGAATCTTCGTGCACCGCCGCACCAGGATCAGGCCGATCTGCCCGGTGCTCTTCACATGCGTCCCGCCACAGGGCTGCAAATCCGCCGCTTCGATCTCGATAGCGCGAAGAATGCCCTGACGGTCCACTTCTTTGCGCACGCCGCGCTCCGCAAACTCGTCTGCCGTTCCATATCGCACGTTGACGGGGCGATCCTCGAAAATGATGGCGTTGGCCGCGCGCTGCGCCCCGCGCAAAGCATCCGCCGACGGTTCTGGGCCCCGCAGGTCGATGGTGCACAAGTCACCGCCCAGGTGGAACGAGACCGTGGGCAGCCCAAAACGTTCGTGAAACATGGCGGAAAGCAGATGCTGGCCCGTGTGCTGTTGCATATGGTCGAAGCGCCGCGGCCAATCGACGCAGCCATCGACATCGCCAGAGTGGAGTTCCCTGTCAACGATGTGCGCGATCTCTTCCCCTTCGTCGCGCACATCTAGAATCCTGGCTTCGCCCAGCATCCCCAGATCGTTCGGCTGTCCACCCGAGGTGGGATAAAGAGCGGTCTGATCGAGCAGAACTTCCCAAGCCGGCACCGTACCGGAGGGGGTGGAAACTGGCTCAACGGGCGAGCAGGAGAGAATGCGCGCGCTGAAATTCCGCAGAAAAGAATCGTCGTAATACAGGCGATGTGTGGCCATGAAGGCGAAATTCTAGCACAACCAAATTGGCGGCCCGGAAATACGCTAGCGCGGCTGTTTTCTCCGGCCTCCGATGCGATTCCGGTAAACTAAAGGCATGCCCATCCGGTTCATCGCCCTCGATATTGATGGAACCCTGCTGAACAGCCGTTTTGAAGTTTCCCCGGCAAATCGCGCGGCCATCGCCGAAGCGACTCGCCGCGGCGTGGAAGTGGCGCTGGTCACCGGCCGGCGCTACGACTTCGCCATGCCCGTGGCCACACAAATCGACGCGCCGCTGACGATGATCGTGAACAACGGCGCGCTGGTGCGCACCAAAGAGGGACAGACCTTGTTGCGGCATCTATTGCCAAGAGAAACCGCAAGGCGCGTCATTCAGGCCACCGAGCCGTGGCGGCAGGCAACCGCGGTCGTGTTTGACCGTCCCAAAGCCAATCAGGTGATTCTGCAATCGATCGATTGGGACGACCCCACACGTGGCGGCTACTACCGGCGGAACCGCGAGTTCCTGGCCGCGGCCGTGCCGCTCGAAACCTGCCTGAATGAAGACCCCATCCAGGTGATGTTCACTGGGGGCGTCGCCCTGATGCGAGAAGCCGAATCGGCCTTGCGAGCCGTCCAATTTGTGAAGGAGTTCACGCTGGCCGTGACCGTCTATGAAGATCGTGATTTTTCCATGATCGATGTGATTCATCCCGGAGTCACAAAAGGCACCACCCTGGCCGAATGGACAGCCTCTCGCGGTATCGCTCCCGCGGGAATCCTGGCCATTGGGGACAATCACAATGACATGGAAATGCTATCCTTTGCTGGTGTGCCGGTGGTGATGGAAAACGGCGTCCCCGAACTGAAAGAGCGTGGATGGCACGTTACGCGCTCCAACGACGAGGATGGCGTGGCGGCAGCGATCGAGCGGTTTGCTCTTGCCGAAAGCCTGGGGTGAGCGTGTCGATTCGAAAACTGGTGTTTGGTGGAAGTGTGGCTGCGGCGCTGCTGCTAAGCGCGCCCAAGCTTGCTCGCGCGGACTATGTCGTCTTGCGCAGCGGCGCGCGGCTGGACGTGACCGGCTACGAGATCCTGCCCGACCGCTACATCCTGCATCTCAAGGGCGGCGTCGCCGAAGTGCCCCTAAGCGACATCGTGGGAATCGAACCGGAAGAGATTTTTGACCCGATCGAGGAGCCTCTCAACGACAAGACGCCGTTCGAAAAAATCATTCGCGCCGCCGCGGACCGCTATGGCATGGATGCCGACCTGATCCATTGTGTTGTGGCCGTGGAATCGAATTTCAATCCGAAGGCGGTTTCTCCCAAGAAGGCCAGCGGCCTGATGCAGCTTTTGCCGCAGACCGCTGCCCAATACGGCGTGAAGAACGTCTTTGATCCCGAGGAAAACGTCAATGCGGGCACGCGCTACCTGAAGGAACTGCTCGCGAGGTATCACGACCTGACTCTGGCGCTCGCCGCGTACAACGCCGGGCCGGAGCGTGTGGATCAGTATGGCCGCCGCGTTCCTCCGTACCTGGAAACAATGAAGTACGTGCAACGTATTGCGAAGAGCTACGCGAAGATCAAGGCAGAATCGGCGAGCGCTGCGAAGCAGGCAGGGTGAGACAGTCCACAATTCTCCAACTGAGACTGATGACTGAGAACTGACTACTGATTCGGCGGAGCCTGTAGTGGCGTTTCCGGCGCACTGCCCGGGCTTTGGTTGGGCGCGGGATTCGGACTTTGTGCCGGACTCTGGCTCTGGCCCTGATTCATGCCGGGACTCATCCCCGTGGAAAACGGAGAACTGGGATTGGTCGCGCCCGCCGGATTGGCGCCGTTCATATTCTGCACCGGTGTTCCGATGCCCGCCGACGCGCCACCGACCGAAATATCCTTCGAAGGATCCCAAATAAACTCGAAGAGCTTGTAGTTCTTCGCCCTCTGATAAACAAGGAACGACTTCTTGTCGATTTTGCTCCCGACGCCAATGATGTTTCCGCCGATGGTGTTGCTGGCGTCCATCGGACCGGCAAGCGAATGCGGCTGACCCGGATCTGTGGAGGTGTCACCCGTACCCGCAGTACCGGTCGCGCTTGTACCTGTCGTCCCGGTTGATCCACTGCCAAAGGTCGAACCGAAGGCGCTGGTTTGTCCACTCCCTGCAGGCTGGTTCGACCCAAACGAGGTAATCGAGGAGCTCATGCCACTGCTTCCAAATGCGGAATTGCTGCCCCCTGAGAGCATGGACGACCCGCTTGACTGACTTATAGTGGCAGCCGGGGTGCCAAGCTGCGCCAAGCCGCTAAGGGACTGCTGCGTATTCAAGCTGCCGATGAGCTGCCCGTTCGGTCCGACATAAATCAATCGCCAGGACCCATCGGTCTGGTTCATTGGATCCTTGTACGCCTGGCGCATAAAGCGAATTCCCGTTTTGTTCTGCGTCAGATCGTCCAGCGAGGTGGGAAACCGATTGTTTTTCAGGTAGTACATGCGGATGCCGCGCGTATACTGCTTTCCGCGCCAGACCATTTCCTTCTCTTTTTCCCGCTGAATGCTGCTCAGGACGGTAGGCGCTGCCTCGCTCAAGGCCAGAACCAGCAGAGCCAGGAAGAATACGACAAGGATCAACGCGTAGCCCGATTCGGACCCGCGTCCGCGTCGCTTGTAGGAATTTCGCCTCATGCTTGCGGCGGCATCTCCAGATTCGTGGAATTCTTTTTGCCCGTCACCGTATCCTCATATTCGATGCGGTCATTGCCGATGTGCGTAATCCGGATATGGTTCTGCACCGTGTCGCCCTCCTGCACGATGCGAATATCCTCGCCATCCTGCAGAAACGCGCGGCGCGGGCCGCCCGTCGGAAGCGCGCCATAGCCAAAGAACTTCATGCTCAGCACCGGGGGCGGCGGCTCGGGCGGCTTCTGCGGTCCAACAAACGGATGAGTCGGCTTCACTTCCTTCACTTCCGCCGGGCCCGCCGTTTGCTGCGGAGCCGGAGCCGCGCCGGGCACGAAGATATTGCGGCCGGAAGGTTTGTATACCGTGGACTGCGACTCGCCCATTTCCTTAAAGATGATGCTGTAATCCTGGGCGTCAATTGGTTTGTAAGCCTCGGCGGTGGCGACGCCTCCCGTCACCACATTGCTTTTTCCAAAGTAGAAATACCAGGTGAGAGCGGCGACAACTAGAAGAGCCGCGAGCACAATCCTCTCCGTCTGCTGTTTCGTCTGTGCCATCACGCTTTCCGGAAATACGTCCGCATGTGCAGGGATACGCGCAAAGTCCCGGCCGGTCCGTGTTCGGACTCCACGGTATCGACCGCCAGCGAATCGACGATGTACACATTCTTCGAACGCTGGAGGCGATTCAGGAAACTCACGATGCCATTGTAGTCCCCGGTCACCGAAGCTTCCATTGAGAGCTCCGTAAGGCTGCGCCCGGTCACTTCCTTCGGATGGTATTGGACGTCCCCGACCAGCAAATGGGAATCACGCGCGTAGTCATCTAGTTCCTGGGTAATGACGGAATAACCCTTGCCGGCGGGCAGGAGCGTCGCTTCAAACTGGTCGAACTTTTTCAGGATGTCCGGAATCGTTTCCCTGATCTTCGAGGCGCGCTCGATATCCGCCTTCACCAAGGCGAGCTGACGAGTCTGCGCCGTGAGAACCTGCTGGCGGTTGCTCTGCGGAGAGGACAACTTCGAATTCAAATAGACCAACGCACCGTCCGCGAGCAAAAGTATCGCGAGCGCAGACACGATGATCTGTTTTTTTGTCTTAAAGTCGCCCATCTTCAGATACCCGTATAAATCGCGGAAAATTCCACCTGGAAGACGTCTGCGGCGCCAGGCCCGCCGCCTTGCCTGGGCGCTCCCTCCGATGTCAACTCGACATGCGAGAACGACCGGGAATCCTCAAACGCCTGAAGCAACTTGATCTTGGACTCCTGGGAAGAACCTCCGACCATGAACCTCACGGAGGCCGAGCCGTTCTCCAGCCTGGGCTCGATCTTTATGACGTGCACGCCCGGCGGCAATGTCTGCTCCAAATCCATGAACATTTTCGTCCAGTTAAAGCTCCGTGCTTCGATCACGCTGCCGACGAACTTGGCGCGGTCCTGCAGGTTGTGGTTTTCTTCCTTGGCAAAGAAACGTTCGAGTTCGTTCCGCTGTTCCTGCAAACGCGCCATCTGCTGCTGAATCGCGGCTACTTTCGCGCGGAAATCCGCATCTGCTTTGCGCAGAGTGTAGAATTGCCAGCCTTGATAGAGAAAAATGGCTCCTCCAAGAATCCCCAGCAGCGCGGAGCCGACCAAAAAGCGGCGGTGACTGACCAGTGGGTGGGTGGCAAGATTGAGTCTGACGCGCATGCGGTTTCCGCCAATTCTCCCTTAATCTCGGTGCAGCATCCAGCCGACGAGGCCGTCTAGTTCCTGGTCCGCCAGAGGCCGCGCTTCGGCCCGCAGATTTCCGTCGGATACGGCCGCGCTCAACAGCGAGCGCACCGGGCACTTAAATTCTTCCTCCAAAGGAGGAACGAAATCAGGGAACCGGTTGCCAAGGCCCGCCACGCGCACGGCCTGAATGCCTTCCTGCCAGGTGTCCTGATAGTAGGCCGCGAGCGGGTAGATTTCTTCTAGAAGCAATTGTGGTGTCAGCGCGTCGGTGTGAACCGGCAGTTCCGTGCAGCGGTAACCGGCCAATACCCCTTCGCGCACGATGGCCGTGGTGAGAGAAGTCCCAGCCACGCGCGCCAGGAGCGTGGGCTTCTGGTCTTCCAGCAAGCTGACTGCGGCAAGTGTCGTGCTCAAAACCACTCCCGGCCGCAAGGAGGCTTCTTCCAGCACGCCTTCGTACTCTTTAATGATCCGGAGCCGCGCAATGGCGGTAACCACGTCCACGCCTTCGCTCTTTGGCGCCTGCCTCATAAACGACAGCAGAGTCTCGTCCGCTTCGAACGGCACGCTCTTTTTGAGCTTCCACCGCAGCATGGGAATGGCTTCTTCCTGGCTCCGGGGAAACTCATCAAAGTGCTGCACAAACACACGGATCACCGGGTCCGGCACAAGGAGCGCGGCGTCTTCGTCTTTTGCCCCCAACGTCTGGCAGACGCTGGCGACCGCGGCTTTCACCGCGGCGGCGTTTGCCAAATTAGCTTCAATCGCGGAAGGAACAATCGCGCCTTTCGGCAACGGCTCCACATCATAGGAAACGTGCGTGGCAGCGCGCCCGAAGCGCACGCCCGCAACGCGTTCAGGCGAAATTTCGATTGCCAGATTCGGGTGAGGAGTGGCATCCATCCACCGGAACAAACGGCGGACGGTGTCAGCCTTGTAAATTCCTTCCCGAACTGAAGCGCCGCTACTCAACGAAGGTCACCTTATTGATTTCGCGCAGCGTGGTCACGCCGGCGCGAACTTTGGCCAACGCGCTTTCGCGCAATGTAGTCATTCCCCCCGCGATTGCCGCGCGCTTGATCTCGGAAGTCGGCCGGCGGTCCACAATCATTTCACGGATATGGTCACTCAAGTCAAGCAATTCGCAGATTGCGCTACGACCGTGGAAGCCCGTCCCGGAACACTCCAGGCAACCCGCGCCTTCCATGAACTGATACTTGCTCGCAGTCGAGGGATCGATGCCCGATTCGGTCAGCTCGACAGCCGTATATTTCTTGGGCCGCTTGCAACTGGGGCAGATGAGGCGAACCAGGCGCTGCGCGAGGATGCAGTTCAGCGCGGAGACGAAGTTGTACGGCTCGACGCCCATGTTGATGAAGCGCCCGATCACGTCCGTAACGTTGTTGGCGTGGACCGTGGTGAACACCAGGTGACCGGTAAGAGCGGACTGGATGGCGATCTGCGCCGTTTCCTGGTCGCGAATTTCCCCGACCATGATTTTGTCCGGATCGTGACGCAAAATGGAGCGCAACCCGCGGGCGAAGGTCAGGCCTTTCTTTTCATTCACCGGAATCTGCGTGATGCCGCGGAGTTGGTATTCGACCGGGTCTTCGATCGTGACGATTTTGTCCTCGTCGGACTTGATCTCGTTAATGGCCGCATACAGCGTAGTCGTCTTCCCGGACCCGGTCGGTCCCGTGACAAGCACCATCCCGTAAGGCTCGCGGATGTACCGGCGAAAGTTCTTGGTCTCCTCGGGTGAAAAACCAACTACGTCCAGGCTCAGGCTCTGGAATTTTTCGGACAGCGTTTCCTTGTCCAGCACGCGGAGCACAGCGTCTTCGCCGTGGCTGGCAGGCATGATCGAAACGCGCAGGTCGATAAACCGCCCCTTGTACTTCACGCGGAAGCGTCCATCCTGCGGAACGCGGCGCTCCGCAATGTCCAGGTCACTAAGCACTTTGATACGCGACAGAACGGTGGAGTGCCATTCCTTGGCGATGGGCTGCATGGCGTGTTGCAGGACGCCGTCAATGCGGTACTTCACGGCCACTTCGGCATCGCGCGCTTCAATGTGAATGTCGCTGGCCCGGCGCTCAAGAGCCGTGAAGATAATGGTTTCCACCAGCCGAACGACGGGACTGACGGTGGTGTCGCGCGTCAGCCGGTCGCCGGAGATGGTTTCGTCGGTTTCTTCTTCCTCTTCCTTGGAAACCTGCAACGTAAAGGCTTCGGTTGCTTGTTCCAGCACGCGCTGGGACTGCTCGGTGCGCTTGAGGAGGTCGCTGATCTGGCGAGGAGTCGCGACCTTGTAAGTGAGTTTCTTGCCGAGCAGGAGTGGCAGTTCGTCGCTGAGGATGACAATGCTGGGATCCGCGACAGCGATCACGAGCGTGCCGTCATGTACCACAAGCGGCACGAAGTTATAACGGAACATCAGATCTGCGGGGATAGTGCGAAACAGATCAGCGTCTATGCGTTGTTCCTGAAGGTCGATGAAGCCGCAGCGGTACCTCGCCGCTAAACGGCGAGCCTCTGCACGCTCCTGTTCCAGGTCAACGACCCCGACCGGGGAATTTGGAAGATTTGGATCAGCCGTGGCCATAAAAATCGTTCACCTTATCTCCCCGGCCCGGAGACCGAGAAGGAGAATATGGGCAGATACAGAGAAATCAGAATGCCCGCGACCAACAATCCCATGAAAATCAAAAGCATGGGTTCGATCAGGGAGACTAGCGCTCCCAATTTCAACGAGACCTCTTCTTCGTAGAACTCCGCAACGCTGTTAAGCATGGGGGCCAGCGCGCCGCTGGTCTCGCCTACTTCAATCATGTCCAGCGCCATTTCCGGCATCACGCGGTTGGCCGAGAGCGCACCGTGCAGGGATTCGCCTTCGCGCACCATCTGCGTCGCTTGTCCCACATTTCCCCGCACCAGCCGGCTGCTAATCGACTCGGACGCGGTGGACAGAGCTGCAACCAGCGGCGTGCCACCGGTGAGCAACGTCCCCAACGTCCGGCAAAACTGCGCGACTTGAAATTTCAGCAGCGTCGGACCGAGCACCGGCAGCTTGAACTTGAAGCGGTCGAACGCCACCCCGCCCTGTTCGCTTCGAGACCAGAAGAAAATACCAACTCCTGTAAGCACCAGCAGCCCGATGAAGCCGAGGATATACAAACGGTAGTCAATGGTTATCGCAATCAGAACTTTAGTCGGCGTGGGCAGCTCTACTCCCAAATCCCGGTAAAGCGCTCCGAATTTAGGCACCACGAAGGTCACCAGGTAGGTGACAATCGCCGAGGCCGTGATGATGAGCAGCGTCGGGTACACGAGCGCCGCAACAAGCTTTTTCTGGACACCCGTACTGACCCGCTGGTACGCGATGTAGTATTCGAGCACTCCAGAGAGGTTTCCGCTCTTCTCCCCCGCCAGAATCGCTGTCGAATACACTTTGGAGAAAACACCAGCCTCATCGACCGCTTCCGAAAGCGACTTCCCTTCCCGCACCCGGTCCCGGATCTGCGTCAGAATCGGCCGGAGTTTGGGCGCGCTGGCGCGAGTGGCCAGCAGGTCCAGAGCGCGCAGAATCGGCAGTCCCGCTTTAATCAATGTATTGAACTGCTGATTCAAAACCAGGAAATCGTTGCCGCCAATCTTGCGTTCCCGGCGCACGCCAAGGAAGCCGGTCAAAAGTGCGTTGCGCGCGTCGACCGAATACACGTACAGCCCGCGGTCGGAGAGCTTTTGGCGTGCCTCATCCTTGCTGGCCGCGGCTTCTACATGGGAGAAGACACGACCATTGGCGTCGGCAACGCGGCAGACGAATTCACCCATAGTCCGATAGTTTACCTCAAGCGGACCTCACCCGAAATCCGCGAACGAGGCTGGAGTGCCCGCAGGGTCAAGTCCAATCGCTCCTATTCTTTACTGACGCAGGCCAGGCGTATCCGGTAGCAAGCCATCCACAATGACGGCGTCACGCGGCGGAACGAATTGAAACACGCTCTTGTCCAGGGCCGGGTTCCATCGCCAGCCAGCAAAGGAAAACTCCAGCGTGATTCCCCCTTCTTGCGGAATCACGATTCGGCTCAATTCACCTTGGGGAGAAAGCTCGAAAAGAACGGCTCGGACGGCGCCGCCCCCCGGCTCCGACGCGGCGCGCAGGGTGCAACTGTATACCGAATTTCCGGCCACGGATGGTTTTTGATCCGCCGCGACGTCGATCTTCGAACAAAGCCGCGAGAGCTTCATATGCGAAGTCAGAAAGGCGAGCGGCGTGCGCCAATCCTCGCTTTGCTTCGCAGGCATGCGCGTTGCAGTGTGGTCGGCGGGAGAATAGAACCACACATACTTGCCATCGACAAGAAATGTGTTCTTCTCTGGCGCTTGATAATCCCAGCGCATTTTCCCGGGGCGGAGAAAATAGGCGTCGCCGCTCTCGACCTGAACGATGCGGCCGTTATCCCGGTAGCGCTCGAGGAATGTGGCCTGAAGCGTCTGCGCGCTGCTGTACTGAGATTCGAAGAGTTTTAGAAGCCGGTCATCCGCTTTTCCGGCAGGTACAAGGGTGACGCAGAGCAGGATCAGAGTGCAGAAAATTCTCACTCCGGCATTTTAGCAGTTCAAGAATCAGATTGGGTTGCTATTGATCGTTGCCGGTCCTGGGTTCTGATACCGGATAATATTGCTCTCGTCAGAGTAAAAGCCCTTCCCACCGGTGACGTCCTGAACAACAGGATCCGCGTTGATCGTAAACCCGATGGAAGGCGTGGCAGCCGTGTTCTGCACGTATGTGAATGAATATCCCGACTTCGTTCCAGTCGCGAGCGCGTTGTCTATGAAACAAGATGCGGTAGCCGTTCCCGGGCAAGTTCCGGACGTGCCTCCGGGCCCCAAATCCGACAAATGAGCCGAATAGCCGACCGTGAAGAACTCGCTGGAATACGTAATCTCTGCGGTGTCGATGGCGTGAACAGAAGACACGGCAGACGATTCGTTCGCAGAGATCTTTGCGCGAAGAAAATTCGGAATGGCAATCGCCGCGATGATCAATATGATCGCGACCACCACGAGAAGCTCAATAAGGCTGAAACCCCTTTGCCTACCCTTCATTGGACTCGTCTCCGTAAAACGATTCCGGGACCCTACACAAATGCTACTTACAATGGGAGCACTTGGGATGCCAAACCCACAACCCCTAAGACCTTTGCTTTCAAACACAAATATAGCTGAAGTATCAAGCAAAGTGTAGACTGCCAAGAAACGTCATTTCCAGGACGGAAAGTGTCAGTTTCCCTTGGCCTGGCCTCAACAGCCCCTCTGCACGCCTCCACGACACTCCCCCTTAGTTACTTTGAGAGCCAAAAGAAAAGAGCGGGTCGTTTCCGACCCGCTCCCCCGATAAGACTAACCAAACGACCTGTCTTAGAGAGGTGTGCCGCTGCCGTTGCCGGAGCAAAGTGCCGTCAGGTTGTACTGGATCACACCGGACTGATCCGAGCAGAAATAACGCTGACCGCTCTGCCCAGGAACACTCGGTTGCGCGGAGGAAGTGTAAGTGACAGACGGCGCGGTCGACAGGCCGCCAAGCGCGAAGCTGTAGCCGCTCTTCGTACCACCGGAGAGCGTCGTATCAATCAAGCACGCACCACTGGAGTTGGCGGTCGAGGCGCAGCCCGACGCTGACGTCCCGCCCAGGTTGGTTAGGCTTCCAGTAAAGCCAATCGATGGGTAGTTTGTGCTGTACGTAACTTCCGCGGTATTAATGGTGCGAAGCGAGCCAACAGCCGAAGATTCGTTGGCTGCCATTCTCGAGCGCATCAAGTTTGGAATTGCGATGGCCGCGATGATCAGAATAATCGCCACGACGATCAACAATTCGATCAGGGAAAAGCCCTTCTGCTTCTTCATGACATCTCCTTGAGAGAGTTTTACTGCCAGAGCGTGGAGGTAGCAAGCAAGATTACTGCCCACTTAGTAACCTGGCCGTCCATATCTTATTGTTTTTGCAAGCCATAGAGAACAAATGGGATGGCTGTCACAATGGCCGTAAAACGTAGACAAAATTCGTCACAAGTGCGTTTCTGAAGTTTTCAGGAGAGGCCTAGTTCCAGCATCCCAACGCGCAATCGTAGGGGGCGTCCAGAGCAGCCATACGCGGATAGCAATAGACAAACATGAGTGCTGCGGCCACGAAGACGAGCACGACCGGCCGAATCCCCAGGATGCGCCGGTCCTGCACTCGTCCCAGAACAATCGCAAGAGCAACCGTGAGAAACATCGCGCAGGGATAATAATAGTAGTACACGGTACGATGCTGCGGAATGATGACCCATTGCAGAAGATTCACTCCGTAAAAGAGTGTGACCAGTCCTTCCGGCAGAGAAAGTGACCGGCAGAATTTCCAGGCGCAGTTCAAAAGAGCCAGAAAACCTCCCCATACCACCACGTAGTTCCCTACCAGGTAAGACAGGCCACGCTCCGGGCCAATGCGAAAAATCCACGTATACCATCGGCTATCTATGGCGGCGTTCCCGGCCACGCCCACGTGATATCGCCACATATAGGCATTGACGGAGAGAACGTCCGCAAGCGTAAAAGGGCGATGGTATCGGGAGAACCACGGCCAGAACGAAAGACCGTACACGAGGACAGGAAGCAACACGAAGGAGACTACTAGCGTCGGCACTCCGATTTGACACAAGTGGTGCGTGCCTCGCAGGTACAATATGCCGCTCACAAGGATGACTGCGGCCAGGGTAACGACCGCGCTCCACTTGCAGGCCACTCCGAAACCGAAGAATGTTCCGGAAAGAACCACAAGCGTGCGCCTTCGCGCCAGGCTGACATCGAGCGTAAGCGCCGCTGTAAAGGCCACCAGAGCCCACATCACGAACGCAAAGTAAAAGACATCGAGCATGGCAACGCGCGCCATCACAAACAGGAAGTTGTTGAGCAAGGTCAGTCCGGTGGCAATCAGGGCAACCTGGTAGTTGCTGGAGAGCAGCTGCGTCCAAAGGAAAACGGCAACCAGGGTGAGGGCGCCAAAGACCGCGCCAGGCATGCGCCAGCCGAAGGAGTTCTCCCCCGCCAACTTCATTCCTAAAGCCATCAGCATCTTGGCTAGTGGCGGGTGGTCCGGATTGCTATCCGCCGTCCCATTCAGGATGGCGCGGGCTCGCACCACGTGGACAGATTCATCGAGGACGTAGTCAGGGGGCTTCGCAAGGCCCAGCAGAAAGAACGATAGAGCCAGCAGAAAGATCACCAGACTCGTCAGCCCGACCCGATTACGCATCCAGCCCGTGGACTCCTTTCTGTTGTACCGATAACAGCAAATGTACACCCGCCCGACAGACGGAAAAAGCACCTAACCGTGAGTGTTTTAGGGTATTTGAGGTAAGGGTAACCATGTTTACCGCGATGCACTTCTGAGCCCCGCTCCAGGTGCCCAGTGTTGAACGATAGCTCAACAGTTCCCCGAATTCGGTCCAGGCTCGCCCTCCCCATGTTATTCTCGCGGTTGAGAAGCGAACGCCGGTCATCCGCAAATTGACGCCAGGGGACTCCGGCAAATCAGCCTGAGCGCGGCGACTCTTGTGATTCAGAATCTCCAACGGACGGGTACGCGACATGATTAACGGCAAATCGATTGTCGTGGTTATGCCTGCTTACAATGCAGCCAGGACTCTCGAGAAGACCGTCCGCGAACTGCCGGACGTGGTGGACACGGTTATCCTGGTGGACGACAAGAGTAACGACGAGACCGTTCGCATTGCAAGGGGCCTGGGCTTGCGTGTCTTTGTCCACGACAAAAATTACGGATACGGGCGAAATCAGCAGACATGCTACCGGGAAGCCTTGGCGGCAGGCGCGGACATCGTGGTCATGGTGCATCCCGATTATCAGTACACGCCGCACCTGGTGACACCGATGGCCAGCATGATCGCATACGGTGTTTACGACGTGGTGCTTGGCTCCCGCATTCTGGGCGGGGGTGCTCTCCTGGGCGGTATGCCCTTCTACAAATACGTGGCCAACCGGTTCTTGACGGCGTTTCAGAACAGTTTCACCGGCGCCAAGCTCTCCGAATACCATACGGGTTTCCGGGCCTTCGCCAAAGAGGTTCTGACCACCCTGCCCCTGCTCGAGAATTCCGACGATTTTGTCTTTGACAATGAAATGCTCGCCCAATGCCTGTCCTTTGGGTTTCGCATCGGAGAAGTTTCCTGCCCGACCCGGTATTTCACGGAGGCTTCTTCGATCAATTTCTCACGCAGCGTGAAGTATGGTTTCGGAGTCCTGAGCACAACCCTGAAACTCTGGCTGCAGCGCTCCGGAGTTGCCCACTATCGTTTGTTCAGCCCGGCCGGCCGAAGGTTGCTGATGGATTACTACGTCTCTTCCCCAACCATGGAAGTTCAAGAAACTGTTCGGAAGACCTGACCTCTCAGCCCGCAACGAAATCTCCTGGATTCCGCGGCGATCAATTCGCCGTGGCGGGAACGGACCTGGACAGAATCGCGAGCAGGTTCCGGGCCTGTGTGTTCGAAGGATCCAAGTGAAGAGCCATTTCGGCGTCGGAACGCGCCGAAGCGACATCGCCTCTCTGATAGCGAATGACGGCGCGATTGGACCATGCCCCCGAAGTCCGTGGCGATTCTGCAACCTCCTGATCCAGGAGCTTCAGGGCATCTTCGTTCGCGCCCATCTTCATTTCCACAGCGGCCAGGCCCATGGCAAAGACGGAATAGTTCGGACTGGCTTTCGGGGTCATCGAAAGCGCCTTTTCCAGCCACTGCCGGGCCTGACCGTCGTCGCCTCGGCGCGAAGCGATGAGCGCCTTGTAGCCGTAGGGTTCCGCCAGGTCAGGATAGATCCTCAAGGCCATGTCGAATTCCCTGCTCGCTGCCTCCAACTGGCCCAAGGCATAATATTGCGTTCCCAGATTGGAGTGGATCTTTGCGCTTCCAGGAGCGGCCTTCACGTCGGCGGAGAAAAGCGTGAAGTTGTCGTACCAATCGCGGTTGCGAAGCATTGTTCGCGTGCCGAACGCCGCGATGACTACGGCAAGTACGCCCCACGCCAGCCTGCGTTCGCGGCCTTCCAGGCGTAGCCACAGCAGGGCAAGCAATAGGCAAAACCCCGCGGAGGGCAAGTAAGCCAACCGTTCTCCCATAATCGTGCCCGTGGGCATCAGGACGTTTGCCGTGACTGCAAAGCCTGCCAGGTAGATCGCCCCCGCAAGGAACCATTCCTTGTGCCTGGTCCAGAAGGCCCAGACCCAGAGCCCAATCACGAGCAGGGCGCCAATCACAGCGGGAGCGTTTTTCGACCATTTTCCGTACAGGAGAATGGCGTTGTAGGAGTAATCGCTGGAGAGCGTAACCGGGTAGACCTGAAGCCAAACGTACTTCCAGGCGATGCGCAAGGCATTCGGGATTCGCAAGCTGGCAGGTAAATGCAGTAACGGATTATCGAGAAAAGGAACGCCCGGCGCTCCGAAACGTCCCCCTTCCGCTTTCCAAAGCACTCCGAGATACGCTGCTGCGACAATGACGATGGACGCATATCGCAACGTCGGCTTCCACTTGCCTCGCGCGTAATCGCCAATAAATACCAGCGGGACGAAGGCCAGGGCCGACTCCTTGGAGAGCAGGGCCAACACAAACGCCAGTACCGCAAAAACAGTCCGGTCCTCCATGTGCAACAACCATGCCGCCAGGAGGAAGCCCATGGCCAGCAGTTCCGACCTGCACGAGATGGAAGCGACTGCTTCCGTGTGAAGGGGGTGAACAGCGAAAAGAAGGGCCGCTACAAACGCGGCGATATCTCCCCGCGGCACAGATTCCAGCAACTTGCGCAGGGTCAAATACAGAAGCAATGCAACTAATGCATGCAGCAGAAGATTGACAAGGTGATAGCCGAAGGGGTGCGGACCTTCGATGGCCCACTCCAGCGCGAACGTGGCAAACGTCAAAGGGCGAAAAATGTTGTTAAATGCCGTTGGCACAAACAGCTTTGCCACCGCAAAGTCGGTGACCATCGGGTTGCTCTGAATGTAGACGTTGTCGTCCAGTGTGAATTGGTTCGGCAGCGTGTTTGCGTACGCAAGCAACGCAACCGCCAGCAGCAGACCCACGCGCAGGCGCTGGCTCATTTGGGCGTCCTTTTCGAAAACAGCGGGGGAAGGCGGCGCAAAAACCGCCGTCTAGAGGTTATGCTTCTTCGCATAGTGGCGGAACGAGCGGTAGCTGATCTTCAGCAACTCGGCGGCTTGCGTTCGAACGCCGCCAGCCTTTTCCAGCGCGCCTTGCAGATAGCGCTTTTCCGTGTCCGAGATGACGCGCTCAAAATCGATTCCTTCCGCGGGGATTTGCACCGCCTCCGACTCGCCCATCGCCGGCCCAAAAACCGAAGCTGAGCCTGCGACGCGGTCCGGCAGCACAGCGAGTGAAATATCGGGTCCACTTTCGAGCGCAACCGCGCGCTCGATGGTGTTCTCCAGCTCGCGGACATTCCCCGGCCAGTCGTATGACTCCAACCGGCGCATGGCTTCCGGAGAAATGCCGTCGATCTTCTTCCCCATCGAGTTGCGGAATGACTCCAGGAAGTGCCGCGCCAGCAACGGAATGTCGTCGCGACGGTCGCGCAGCGACGGAACATGCAGCGGAATGACGCTCAGTCGATAAAAGAGGTCTTCCCGGAACTCGCCGGCCGCAATCGCCTTCTCCAGGTCTTTGTTCGTCGCCGCAATGACGCGGACATCCACGTCGATTTCCTCGGTACTGCCCAGTGGCCGCACTTTTCCTTCCTGAAGCACGCGATAGAGCTTCACCTGCATGGCCAGGTTCATGTTTCCGATCTCGTCCATGAACAGCGTGCCACCGTGAGCGGCTTGGAAAAGTCCGCGACGGTTCTCGTTGGCGCCTGTAAACGCGCCCTTCGTGTAGCCGAACAGTTCGGATTCGAGGAGCGTCTCCGGGAAGGCGCCGCAGTTGATGGTTATGAATGGCGCATCAGACCGCGAACTATTTTCATGAATCGCGCGCGCCACCAGTTCCTTACCCGTTCCGCTTTCGCCTGTGATCAGCACGCGGCTATTTTGCGGCGCCACGGTCTGAATCAGGTCGAAGATGGCCTTCATCTTGGGGCTCTGCCCGATGATGTTGTCCAGGCCGGTCAGGCGGCGCAGCTCGCGGCGAAGGTATCCCGCCTCTTTCTTCCATTTCAGGTTTTCGGAAACTTCGCGGACCGCGACGCGCAGCTGTTCAACCAGGTCGTGGTCCTTGATCACGTAGCGGTTTGCGCCTTCATTGGCCGCCGCAATTGCGGTCTCCAGCGAGGGCACGCCGGTAATCAGAACAAAGTAGGAGTCCGGCGAAACCTCTCGTGTAAAGCGCAACAGCTCGACGCCGGTTTCGCCCGGCATGCGCACATCGGAAATGATGATGTCGTAAAGAGAAGTTTCCAGCTTCCGCTTGGCGCCTTCCACGTTGTGCGCCACCTCGACGCGATGGCCCTCTTTGCGAAATGTGATCTCCAGCAGTTCGCAAATGGACTTCTCGTCGTCGACCACGAGAATGTGTGCCATCTCGCGGGTGGCGCCCTTTGGAGCGGCTTTCGTTGCTTGCATAACGCCCCTCATTCAAGCCGCGGAAGCTCAATGACAAATTCCGCGCCTTTATCCTTTTCGCTGACTACCGTTATGCGTCCGTTGTGGGCCTGAACAATTTGGTAAACGATGGCTAAACCAAGTCCCGTACCGCCTTCAAAATTAGATTGCAATGGCTCGAAAATCTTCGCGCGCTGTTCCGGCTCCAACCCCACGCCGGTATCGCGAAACGAGATGCGCAGCACTTCGGGTACGTGCTCGATGCCAACGGTCAGCGTGCCCCCGTTGGGCATGGCGCGCACCGCGTTATCGCACAAATTCCAGAACACCTGCTTGATCTTGTTGGGATCCACGCGCGCCCGGGAAGCCTGTCCGTTGAACGCGCGCACCAGGTGAACGTTCTTCACCAGGTCCGGCTTGCGCTCCATGAGCAGTAGCGTCTCCTCCAAAAGCGCGCGCACGTCTTCTTCCTGAAAGACATAACTCTTCTCACGCGAATAGTTCAGGAAGTCCGTGATGATGTGATTCAAGCGCTCGGACTCCCGCCCGACGATGCTCACCAGGTGTTTTTCGTCCTCCTCAAGAGGCACGAGCCGGCCCAGTTCCTTTACGGCTCCGGCAATCGCCGTCAGCGGTTGGCGGATTTCGTGCGCAATCGCTGCCGACAGGCGCCCTACCGCGGCCATTCGTTCCTTCGTGGCCACTTCCTGTTCCAGACGCCGCAATTCCGTCAGGTCCTGAAAGTTGAACACGTATCCGCTCCGTGACGCGTCGCGCGTGCGCAACGGCGAAACGGAAATTCCCAGGAAACGCCGCTGGCCGCCCGGAATCCGCACCTCAATTTCACGCCGCAACGACAGCCTTTCCGGCAGGCCGGACATATCCTCGAGCCAGAACTCCGGGCTGACCTCCCGCAAATCCCGCCCGCGCAACTCGCCGAACGTGCGGCCCAAAATCTCTTCTCCCGTGCGATTCAGCAGGACGACACGCCCCTCTAGGTCCGTGGTCACCAGCCCGCCGCGCATGGAGTGAATGATATCCGCGGTGAAGTCCTGCAATTCGAGCAGCTCTTCCCTTTTCTCTTCCAGTTCCGAACTCTTCTTTCGTAAGGAGACCGCCAGCAGGCTGGCGAGGTAGGCCACCGCGAGAAAGCCAAAGGAGTTGCTGAGGAACCAAAGCCGGACGGTCTCATAGGTTGGCGCCGCAACCGACGTCCTCGGAATCTTTCCGCTATAAACCAGCGCCGTCGTCAGGGCCAAGGAAGAAAGGCAGAACATCGCCGTCAGAAAGGTAAGCTGGCGAGAGAAAAGGATGCTGGCTACGATGATGATCAGCAGATACAGCGACGTGAAGTTGCTGTCCTGCAAGCCGGTGGCGTAGACAATCGCCGTGACCATGCCTACGTCGCAAGCCACCTGCAGCGCGCCCAGCCAGGATGCCGTGGGAAGCAGCCGCACCAGAATCAGGTGCAGAATCCCGATCGTGATCCACAGGATGATGATGGGCAGAAAATAGCGCGTATTTCCGCTGGGAGGAGCGTACTGCGGCCACACCACACCCACGCCCAGGATCAGGGCGATCATGAGCAGCCGGACCTTCGTCAGCCACTCCAGCCAATCGCGCCGCGTCAGTGTCTGTTCCATGGATTGGAAGCCTGCTCTGCCCCCGGCTTCCTTCCCCCACGACTTAATCTTAAGCAGAAATGGGAGACCAGGGTGAATCACCTGGCCTCCCATTTCCGAAAGAGAACTAGTCGAGTTAGTGCGCGCCGCTGAGTTTGCCGATCAGCGAGAACAGCGGCAAGTACATCGAGATGACCACGCCGCCGACCACCAACCCCAGGAACACGATCATGATCGGTTCGAGGGCAGTCAGCAAGTCCTTCACCGCGACGTCCACTTCGTCCTCGTAAAAGTCCGCGATCTTCTGCAACATGGCGTCCATCGCACCGGTCTGTTCGCCGACCGCGATCATCTGCGTCACCATGCCAGGGAACACTTCCGATTCTTTCAATGGGTCGGTAAGCGATTTGCCTTCTTCGAGCGATCTCCTGACCTGCGTGAGCGCTCTTTCGATAACCGCGTTGCCGGAGGTTTTTGCCGTAATGTCCAGGCCTTCAAGGATGGGCACGCCGCTCGAGATCAACGTCCCAAGGGTACGAGTAAAGCGGGCGACGGCGATCTTCCGCATCAGGATGCCAAGGACGGGAAGCTTGAGAATAACGGTGTCCAGCACAAACCGTCCGCCCGGGGTTCCATACCAGATTTTCAACCCGACGATGGCCGCAATGACGGCGACAAAGATCAGCAACCCGAAAACGCTGCCGATGAAGTTGCTCATGGCGATGACGATTTTCGTCGGCAGAGGCAAGTCGACGCCCAAGCCCGCGAACAACGTTGCGAAAATCGGCACGACCTTCCACAAAAGGAGGGTGATAACGCCTGCGGCGATTGTCAGCACGCCGACGGGGTAGATCAACGCGGACTTCACGGCCGCCTTTAATTTCACGTTCTTTTCAATGTACGTGGAAAGGCGCTGCAGAATGGTGTCCAGAATACCGCCGGTCTCGCCCGCTTCCACCATGTTGCTGTAGAGAGGATCGAAAACCTTGGGATATTGCTTCATCGCGGCGGACAGCGTGCTGCCGCCTTCCACCGAACTCCGCACGCCCGTGAGAACCTTCTGGAAGACCTTGTTCTCCTGCTGGCTGGCGAGAATCTCCAGGCACTGGACGAGCGGCAAGCCCGCGTCGATCATGACCGAGAACTGGCGCGTGAAGATGGCCAGTTCCTTTGAATTGACGCCGCCGCCAAAGGTTGGGAGGTTGAATTCCTTTCCCTTTTCGGAGACGCGCGTGGCGGTGATCTGCTGGCGGCGCAGCAGAGACTGCAGCTCCGTCTTGTTTGTGGCTGTCATTTCCCCAGCCACAGTCGTGCCTGCGCGATTCGTTCCCTTATATGTAAAGACCGGCATGGTAGATCCTCCTCAGCGGTCGAAACCCTGGTACTGCTTTTCCTTCCCCTGGATCGAGCAAACTCTTCACCTTAGTGCCGCGCGCCCGCAGGCGACTTGCCTGCAGTGCTCTTCCCTCCGGCGGGAGCCGTCGCTACGCCACGATTGACCATATCCTGTAGTTCGTCCGGATTGGACGAGCGGGCCAGTGCCACATCCAGGGTGATGAGCTTAGCAAAGTAGGCATTCGCGAGTCCCTGATTAAAGGTCTGCATCCCGGTTTGGCCCGTGCCCGTTTGCATGGCCGAATAAATCTGGTGAATCTTGTCTTCGCGGACCAGGTTGCGGATGGCAGGCGTCGGAACAAGCACTTCCATCACCATCACGCGGCCGCGGCCATCGGCCCGCGGCAACAGCGCCTGACAGAGGATGCCTTCCATCACCATCGAGAGCTGCGCGCGAATCTGCGGCTGCTGGTGCGCGGGAAAGACGTCGATAATACGGTTGATCGTGGAAGCCGCCGAATTCGTGTGCAGGGTCGCAAACGTCAAGTGGCCGGTTTCCGCGATGCGCAGCGCCGACTCGATGGTTTCCAGGTCGCGCATTTCGCCGATGAGCACCACGTCGGGGTCTTCACGAAGCGCGGCGCGCAGCGAATTCGCAAACGAGTGCGTGTCCGCGTGGACCTCGCGTTGGTTCACCAGGCACTTTTTGTGGTTGTGCAGGAACTCGATGGGGTCCTCGATGGTGATCATGTGCTCTTCGCGCTCGCCGTTGATCTTGTCGAGCATGGCCGCCAGCGTAGTGGATTTGCCCGAACCGGTCGGCCCCGTGACAAGCACCAGGCCGCGCGGCTTATCGCACAAGCCCCTCACAACGGGCGGGAGGCCCAGCGCGTCGAATCCCTTAATTTCCCAGGGAATGGTACGGAACACCGCTCCCACCGCTCCGCGCTGATTAAATACGTTGCCGCGGAAGCGGGCCAGGTTCTTCAACCCGAAAGAGAAGTCCAATTCCAGGTTTTCTTCGAAGCGGTGTTTCTGCGAGTCCGTAAGCACGCTGTAGGCTAGCGACTTTGTATCCGCAGCGGTCAGCGGCGGCATATCCAGCGGACGCAGGCGGCCATGGACCCGCACTCGCGGCGCGCTGTTGGTGGTGATGTGGAGGTCGCTGCCTCCCATCTCGATCATCTTTTTTAGCAACTCGCTTAATGTAATGCCTGCCATAGTCGCCTCTTCTCCCGTTCTATAAGACCGTTTCGCGAATCACTTCTTCCAGTGTCGTAAGTCCCAGGGCCGACTTAATGAGCCCGCTGCGGCGAAGTGTGATCATGCCTTGCTCGATCGACTTCTTCTTCAATTCCAGTGCCGACGCGCCGACAAGGATCAGTTCGCGCAGTTCGTCGTTGATTTCCATGACCTCGTACAAGCCCGTGCGGCCTTTGTAGCCGCGCTTGCCGCAGGTGGAGCAGCCCTTGCCGTGGTAAATCTTGGTTGTCTTGGCCTCTTCCGGCGTGTACCCGGCGTCAATGAGCGCTTGCTCGGGGATCTCCAGCTCTTCTTTGCAATTGGCGCAGATCCGGCGAACCAAGCGCTGCGCGCAGATCAGGTTCACCGACGTGGCCACCAGGAAGGGCTCAATGCCCATGTTCATCAAGCGGCTGATGGTGGAAGGCGCGTCGTTCGTGTGCAAGGTCGAAAGCACCAAGTGCCCGGTGAGCGCGGCTTTCACGGCGATTTCCGCAGTCTCAAAGTCTCGAATCTCGCCGACCAGGATGATGTTGGGGTCTTGCCGGAGGAAGGCGCGCAGGGCTGCCGCGAAGTTCAGTCCAATCTGATCCTTCATCTGCACCTGGTTGATGCCCTGCAACTGGAACTCGACCGGGTCCTCGGCGGTCATGATGTTCGTATCGACCTGGTTGAGCCGCGAAACCGAGGAGTACAGGGTGTTGGTCTTGCCGGAACCCGTAGGCCCCGTGACCAGCACCATGCCATACGGCTTCAAAATGTTGCGCTCGAACTTCTTCAGCGATTCCGGCTCGAAGCCCAGCTTGGTCATGTCCAGCCGCAGGTTTTCCTTGTCCAGCAACCGGAGCACGATCTTTTCGCCGTACAGCGTCGGCACGGTCGAAACGCGGAAGTCCAATTCCTTCTTTTTGCCTTCGGCCTTGTACTTGATCATGATGCGGCCGTCTTGCGGCAAGCGCTTTTCGGCGATGTCCAGCTTCGCCATGATCTTCATACGGCTGGTGATGGCGTCCCGCAGCTTCAAGGGCGGGCTCATGACCGTCTGCAGCACGCCGTCTACGCGGAAGCGCACGCGCATCTCGTTCTCGTACGGCTCCACGTGAATATCGCTGGCGCCCCGCTTCACGGAGTCCGTCAGGATCAGGTTCACCAGTTTGATAATGGGCGCTTCTTCGGCGGCCTTCTCGAGCATGGCCGCGTCCATCTCTTGCTCTTCCGCGGCCAGCTCCAATTCCTGGTCCTCGTCGACCAGGTCCTTCATCAAGGTGCTGAGTTCTTCGTGGCTGGACGCGCTGCCGCCGTAGAACCGGCTGATCGCTTCTCCAATCGCGGACTCGGATGCCACCACAGGTTCGACGTTGAACCCGGTCATGAACTTGATGTCGTCCATTGCGAAGACGTTCGTGGGATCGGTCATCGCAATAGTCAGCACGGAGCCGACACGCGAAAGCGGGATCACCTGGTAACGCAGCGCGGTGTCCTGCGGGATCAGCTTGATAACATTGGGATCGATTTCGTAATACTTCAGGTTGATGGAGGGGACGCCATACTGCCGGGAAAGGACACCCGTAATGTCGTCATCCGTAATGAAGCCCATCTTCGTCAGGCAACTTCCTAACTTGCCCCCGTTGGAGCGCTGAAATTCCAGCGCCTTCTCCAACTGGTCCTGAGTGATCAGGCTTTCCTTCAGTAAGATTTCACCCAAACGGACGGACATCCGCAGGACTCCCTAAACACAGTGCACCTAACGCTCAACATAGCAAAGGGCTCGATTCCGCGTAGTTCGATTTTGAACCATCGTTGTGAATTCGCTAATACCTGTACGCCGGAACAGGTTTGGAGCGCCAGGACAGTGCCTCTTTCTTGACTTGCCGCAACTGCGCCGCTATCTTGCGAAAGAGATGGCTGCCACCCGCATTCTGCCGACGCGTCCCCGTCTCCGCAACAGGACTCTGCAACAAGTGCGCCGCCCGGCCCCTGCGCCGGAACCACCCCACCTGCCGCAGCTCGGTATTTACTATGATGCGCTGCTCCGCGCCTACGGGCCACAGCACTGGTGGCCGGGACGCACCCGCTTTGAGGTGATCGTGGGAGCGATTCTCACGCAGAGTACAAGCTGGTCCAACGTCGAGCGGGCCATCGTGGAATTGCGCCGCGAAAAGCTGCTGACTGCAGATGCCTTGGAGCGCGTCCCCCTGTCTCGCCTTTCGCGCTTAATCCGCTCTTCAGGCTACTTTCGTCAGAAGGCTCGTAAGCTGAAGGCTTTCGTCCATTTCCTGCGGGAGCAGTACGGTGGCTCGCTGGACAAGCTTTTCGCTACCCCGACAGCCGAGCTGCGACATAAGCTTCTCGGCGTGAATGGCATTGGTCCGGAGACCGCCGATTCGATTCTGCTCTATGCGGGGAGTCACCCGGTATTTGTCGTCGACGCCTACACGCGCCGCATTCTGGAACGCCACCAGTTGGCGCACCCCAGGCTTTCCTATGAAGAGATCCGCCAACTGTTCGAGAAGAACCTTCCGCGGAGTGTGTCGCTCTTCAACGAATACCATGCTCTGATCGTTTACACCGGCAAGGAGTTCTGCCGCAAACGCAATCCGGACTGCGAGCACTGCGCTCTGCGTCCCTTTCTTCCTTCCGCCGCGGAGGCGCTCCCATGAGCCGCTCAACTCCCAAGGAGCGCACACGCCTGGTCATCGGTGGCGTACTGGTCTCCCTGTTGCTGGCAGCGGTCTTCACGCTCGGCTCGCTCGACGTGCCTTTTGAGCCGACCTCCTTGCGCGAACTGATCCCCCTCTACGCCGTCTCGAGTTTCATTACCGCCGCGCTTCTCGTTTTCGGCCTGATCCTCATCCGCAGCTTCCTGCGGCTAAAGATGGAGAGCAGCAGGGCGCAACTGGGCGCGCGCTTCAAGACCAAGATGGTCGTCGGCGCTATGGCGGTTTCGCTCCTGCCCGTCATCTTTATGTTCTTTGTCAGCTATTCCCTGCTGAACCGCACCCTGGGCCGATGGTTCCCCCGGCCGCTCGAAATCGCCTCTGAAGAAACGCAAAAGCTCTTGAACGATCTCGGCAGAGGGACGCTCTCCCGTTTGCGCATGCTCGGTCATCAGGCGGAACAGCACGCCGAAGAGAGGCCCGAGGCCTTCCTGCAACACTCCCTGAATCTCGGCCTGGACGCGGTTTGGCTCTACGACGCGGACAGGAAGTTTCTGAAGGGTGGCGTCGTCTGCGACGACCAGCCCGAGGATCGTTCCACGGAACTCTGCACTGTCAGCGGAGTTCAGGGCACCCTGCAAAACTCCTTGCCAAGCGGGATCGAGATCTGGCGGGCCAAGAACACCTACTATTTTGCGGCCCGTCTCCCTGTCGACGTAACCAACCACCCCAACAGTGTCCTTGTCGCCGGCTACCGCACGAATCCCGACTTCCTTCAGCGTTGGACCGCCATTCATGAGCAGACCCAGCAATATGAGAACGTGAAGCAGAACCTGCGCGCCTTCAAACGCCAGATGCTGCTGATTCTTTTCTTCTTCACCATCCTCGTTCTTTCCGCCGCCACTTGGGTCGCGCTGTTCCTCGCCAAACAGGTAACCGTCCCTATTCAAGCGCTTGCCGAAGGCACGCGGGAAGTCTCTTCCGGCAATTTCGATTACCAGGTTCCGGAACAGGTTCAGGATGAGCTTGGCTTGCTGGTCCGCTCTTTCAACACCATGACGACGCAACTGCGGGACAGCCGCGCGCAGATCGACGAGTTCACCCGCAACCTCCAGCAGGCCGTGCAGGAATTGGAACGCCGGCGCCAGCTCATGGAAACCGTGCTGGAGAACATTCCCGCCGGCGTGATCTATCTGGACGCGAGCGGTGGTGTGCAACGAACCAACAAAGCGCTCGGAAAAATGTTTGGCGTGGCGCCCAAGGAAGCTAGCTCTCTCGAAGAGCTTGTCGGGCCAGACGCGCGCCGCACCTTGCAGGAGTTGATGAGGCGCGCGCTGCGCATGGGGGTGGTCACTCGTGAGTTCGAGGTCGTGACCAACGATCGCCTGCTGCATTTGGCCGTCACCGTCAGTTCACTGGGGTTGACCCGCGCCAATACCGGCTTTGTGCTGGTATTTGACGACCTCACCGAAGTGCTTCGCGCGCAAAAGTCCGCGGCGTGGCAGGAAGTCGCCCGTCGCATCGCCCACGAGATCAAGAACCCGCTCACGCCGATTCAGCTTTCCGCGCAGCGTATTCTCCATCACCTGGAATTGCGGGAAGGCAGCCGGGACGGAAAATCCGATTCCGAGCTCACCCGCATCGCGCAGGAATGCTCTCGCCTGATCGTCCGCGAAGTGGGCACTCTTTCCGCGCTCGTGAACGAGTTCTCCCAGTTCGTGCGCTTCCCCACCGCCCGGCTTCAGCCGACGGACCCAAACACAACGGTGCACGAAGCGCTCGAAGTCTTCTCCGGCCGCCTGGACGGCATCCAGTTGCGAACTTCTTTGGAAGCGAACCTCCCCGCGATTCGTGCCGATGGGCCGCTCCTCCGCAGCGTGATCGTCAATCTGATCGACAACGCGGCTGAGGCCCTGGAGGATGCCACTGTCCGCGAAATTACGGTCGCCACGCATTTGCGCGCGGAATCCGATACGATTGAGATATCCGTCGCGGATACCGGTCATGGCATTTCGCCGGAGGACAAGGACAAACTGTTTTTGCCGCACTTTTCGACCAAGGATCGGGGAACGGGGCTGGGCCTGGCCATAGCCGCGCGCATCATCTCCGAACACGGTGGCTCGCTTCGCGTCGAAGATAACCGCCCGGTCGGCTCACGCTTCTTGATTGAATTGCCTGTTGCGGAGTTGTCCGCCACCACCGGGACGGAACGTTTGGGAGCGGACAGCGATCGATGACTTTCCATCCGAAAATCCTGATTGTGGATGACGAAGAGGGCATCCGCGAATCGCTCGCCTCAATCTTGCGCGACGAGCGCTATTCCGTGGACGCCGTTGCGTCCGGCGAAGAGGCGCTCGTGCTCATCACAAAGAGCGAGTTTCAGGTCGTGCTTCTGGACGTTTGGCTCACCGGCATCGATGGGATGGAAGCGCTCAAGCGTATCCAAGATTTGCCGCGGCCTCCCGCTGTGATCATGATCTCCGGCCACGGCAGCATTGAGACGGCCGTGCGCGCCACAAAGCTGGGTGCCTTTGACTTCATCGAAAAGCCGCTCTCGCTGGAAAAAGTGAATGTCTTGGTGCGCAACGCGCTGCAGCAGCGCCGGCTCCAGGAAGAAAACGAGACTCTGCGGGACGAGTTGGTGCACCGTTACCAGGTGATTGGCGACAGCGTGCCCATGAAGGCCCTCCGCCAGCAAATCGCTGTCACTGCTCCCACAAATGGCCGCGTTCTGATTTACGGCGAAAGCGGCACCGGCAAGGAACTGGTTGCCCGCGCGCTCCACGCCAACAGCCAGCGCAGCAAAGGGCCGTTCGTCGAAATGAGCTGCGCCGCCATTCCCGAGGAGTTGATCGAGTCCGAACTGTTCGGCCATGTGAAGGCCAGCTTCAGCGGCGCCACGGATAACAAGCCCGGCAAATTTCAGAAGGCCGATGGCGGCACGCTCTTCCTCGACGAAGTGGGCGACATGAGCCACCGGACGCAGTCCAAGGTTCTGCGGGTACTAGAAGAGCAGCGCATCGAACCGATTGGTTCGAATCAGACCTTCAACGTGGATGTCCGCGTGATCGCCGCGACGAATAAGAATCTGGAGCAGGAAATCGCCCGCGGCGCGTTTCGTCAGGATCTTTTTTACCGGCTGAACGTCATTCCCTCCACGTTCCGCCTTTGCGCGAACGCAAGGAAGATATTCCGGTTCTGGCGCGCTTTTTCCTAAGCGAGTTCAGCACCGAATACGGGAAGAAGACGCGAGAGCTAAGCGACGGGGCGCTGGAGATCCTGTTGCGCTATCCCTGGCCAGGGAACGTTCGCGAGCTGAAGAACCTCGTAGAGCGTCTCGTGATCGTTTGTCCGCAGGCGCGGATTGAGCCGCACCATCTGCCGCCGGAGCTTTTCCGCGGCGTGGCGGAAAGCCCGCAGCATCCGTATTCGACTTTGCACGAAGCCCGCAGCGCTTACGAGCGTGAGTTCATCCTGCGCAAGCTGCAGGAACATCGATGGAACATGACGCAAACGGCCTCTGCCCTCGGCCTCGAGCGCTCCCACCTGTATCGCAAGATGAAGTCCCTTGGCATCGCCGCTCCGGAGTAAATTACGGCGCTGATTTCCTCCGTCCTGCCTCCCAGCTCTCCGCTTTCTCTGTGCTCCTCTGCGAACTCTGTGGTGATATCTTCTCTTCGTCAGGCCTCTTCTTCCCTCTCTCGCGAGCCCTGATCCTCTGCCAGCGCCTCCAACTGCGCGTGCCAATCCAGCTCTCGCACCTTCTGGATGTTTTCCCGCCAATCGGGAACTACCTTCACAAACATCTCGAGAAAGATCTTCGTGCCGAGTAGCGCTTCCAGTTCCTTTCGTGCCGCTGTCCCGATCTTCTTCAGCATTTCGCCTTTGTGGCCAATCAGAATCTTCTTCTGGGAATCCCGCTCGACGTGGAGCGTCGCGTGGATTCGTAAGAGCTTCGGCGTTTCTTCGAATTGGTCGATGACCACTGCGAGGGCATGAGGCACTTCGTGATACGTCAGGTCGATCGCCTTTTCGCGAATAATTTCGCCTGCGAGGAAGCGCTCGGGCTGGTCGGTAATCTGATCCTCAGGGAAGAACGGCTCGCCCACGGGCAATTCCTTGAAGATCTCCTCGAGTAACTCCTTGCAGCCTTCGCCCTTCAGCGCCGAAATCGGCACAAGCGCGGCGAACGGAAAAGCTTTGGCGAAAGAATCCATCAACGGGAGTAGCTTGGGCTTCGGCACCAGGTCAACTTTGTTCAGCGCCAGAATGGTTTTCCCGCCGAACCGTTGGCCCTTCTCCAGCAGTAGCGAGTCCACGTGCGGCAAGGTGCGGCTCGCGTCCACCATCATGAGCAGCACATCGATCCCTTCGAGCGCCGCGGCGACTTCGCGCATCATCTGGCGGTTCAATACGGTGTTCGCTTCGTGCAACCCCGGCGTATCCACGAAAACGATCTGCCCTTCCGGCCGCGTCACAATCCCCTGAATTCGGTTGCGCGTGGTCTGCGGCTTCGACGTGACAATCGCCACCTTCTGCCCCACCAACCGGTTCAGCAGCGTCGACTTCCCGGAATTCGGCCGCCCGATGATGGCCACAAATCCGGCCCGCTTCTTCCCTTTTTGTTCTTTCTTCCCTGGCACAGTGCCTCTCACTTCTCGTTGTCAGTGCGGCGCATGAGAAGTGGCGGTGGCCAGCCGTCGCACCCGCAGACGCAATACTTTGCGCTGATTGGACTCCATCACTTCGAAACGGTATCCGGCCAGATCGATCTTGTCGCCGGGAACCGGCACCTTGCCCATGGCGTGGCTCAGAAGTCCCGCGACCGTCGTTACCGTCTCATCGGACTGATCGCCAAATTGCAGCGAGAGCAGCTTTTCCACGTCCGAAATCGACATGCTCCCGCGCATGACGAGACTTCCATCCGGTTCGCGGACCGCGTCCGGCGCCGGCTGCATCTGATCCGCCCCGCTCTCTCCGACAATTTCCTCGACCAGGTCTTCCACCGTCGCGATGCCCGCCACGGAACCGTGCTCGTCGATGACGACGACCATCAACTGGCCCTTCTGGCGCATCTCCCGCAGCAATTCGGAACCGACCTTGGTCTCCGGGACAAACATAATCGGTTTGATCAGTTCCCGGACCTTGCGCTTCGGTAAATCCGCGTCGGCAATCTGCAGCAGGTCCTGTGCCTGCACCAGTCCGATGATGTCGTCCAGCGATTTTTCGTACACCGGCATCTTCGCGAATTTTGTTTCCACGTATTTCGCGTGCATCTCTTCGAGCGAAGCATCGGCTTGCAACGCGACAACATCCGGGCGCGGGGTCATGACTTCGCGGACGCGTTTATCGCTGAACTCCACAACCTGCTCGATCAGGTCGGCCTGTTCCGGCTCGATGATGCCTTCCTCTTCAGCCACCTCGACAAGCGCTTCAATCCCCTCTTCCGTGCGTTGCTCTTCGGTACGCTCCACTTCCTGTTCGGAAATCCGCGCCAGCGACTCCGCGCCTTCCAGGAAAATGCGGATCGGCCAGACCAGCCACATACCTGCTCGAACCAGCGGCAGCAGGGGCAAGAGCCACCGGCCCGTGGTGCGGTACAGCAGCATGTCTGGAACGAAGTGCATCAAAAGGACGACTTCCAGCGAGAGAAAGACCAAGAACTGCAAA
>Ga0187779_10000025_pt1 | contig 106172 bp, 95 predicted proteins | sample 1015_Q2_SP10_10__FD_132435 | JGI IMG/M metagenome (GOLD analysis project Ga0187779, IMG submission 132435) | Tropical peat soil microbial communities from peatlands in Department of Meta, Colombia - 1015_Q2_SP10_10_MG | ecosystem: Environmental > Terrestrial > Soil > Wetlands > Peat | place...
ACGGTTGCGGGTAACTGATGTCATAACGACAGTCGGCCTCGCAACGAACCGAGTAGACTTTGCGGTGTCCAACCAACAAGGCTCGGGACGAAGGAGGCCGACTGTCGTTATGACATCAGTTACTGCAAGCTGGCCAAGAAGACTCGCATCTCACGCAGCACGTCCTCTGGATTCGACAGGAATACATAATGGTCGGCGCCCCAAAGTTCCACCACACGCGCTCCGCCTGCGGCGCGATTAATTCTGTCTATCCGATGTCTAGTCATGCCCACATACATCCCATAAACCGCAGCGACGATGGTGCGCTCACCCTCATCGGTTACATGGTTTTCCTTCATCTGCGCGTCAGGAGTCTTTGGAAATCCGACAAGGGCCAGTACTGGCGCGCGAATCTGTGAGTAGTCGTGCCTCTCGCGGCCTTTGGTCATGGCGGCGGGTACATCTCCCGGCACCTTGTATTCCCCGACACTTCCATCGCGATTCTCAGCGAACTCGTTGCGCAACTCGGACTCGGGAATTGCGACTTGCCCACTCGATGCTCGCCAATCGCGGTACGCTTGGAACGACTTTAAATCGGAGGCAGAAGGTGAGGGCGCATTCTGCATGGCTTTGGGTGGTTTGTGGCAGAGCGCAATGTATTCCGTGTAGTCATCCGTGGCATCATTGAGCGCTTCCAGATAAACGAGTCCACCAATTCGGTCATAATGATAAATCCCCAGTTGGGACAACTCATCCCCCGAAATGGAGTGACCCGCCATTACAGGCTTTACCAGCTTGAGTGCATCGATAACACGCAGGTCATCCTCTGCTCGACGCTGTTCAGAATAGCCGGATGGCGGGCGGCTGGACGCTCCATATCCCCGTCGCGTGATTCCGTAAACGTGATGGGACTGGGCCAATTTCTCGGCGAAGCCGTCGAACACGTGCGCTGTGGTTCCGAGTCCTGCCAACAGTACGATGGGCCGTCCCGAACCGCCCCAATCGAGTACCTCCAACCGGACACCGTCCTCCACCGTGATGAACTGGACGTTGTGTTTGGATGGGTCGTGCCAACCCTGAGCGCATCCGGGCGCAAGGACTATCACAACTGGGATAAGCGAAGGAATTAGGTAGCTCGCCATCCGCGCGACGACTCGCCATAGCTTGACCTTCATTGGTCACTCCATTGGCCTTGTGTCGAACCGGAATGCCTGCGGATGAGAAGTGGCGTTCAGCCCCCGTGGGATTATAGGTTGTGACGAAACTGGCGTAAACGGCGATTTCGCTCAAAACCGCTAGCTTGTGAGAAGGCGATGTTACGCCAGTAGCCGCGATGCGAAGCACTTCGAGACCCGTTTCTATGGCGAATCGTTGATTGGTACGGGCGGATGCCCGATGATCTCCACTTTGTTGAAGGAATCGAAAATTACGCGGGCCGCGCATCTTTCCCAGCCGGCTTCTCCCTCTAGCCTGTAATCGAAAACTATGGTTGTTTTTAGCGTAGACAGGTCCGCGCCCTGTCCACCGCCGAACTTCCATGTTCGAGAATTGGGAAGAGCGGCAGCCTGAAGCATCGGGTTCCCCTCAAGAGCATCGGCGAGTGTTACTGTGCCGTCTTTCCCCACTTCAACCCTCACTTTCACCTGTCCCTGCACCTTTGCCTGACGAGCTAGAGGCGGGTAGCACGGCATCTGTAGCGAAGCAATGTAAAAGTCAGGGGAGCCTTGAGTGTGACCGTTTACCAGCAACGCGAAAAGGACCACCACCAGCCGACTGATCTTCATCGATGTCTCCCGTGCCGCGATTCTAAATCGTAGGTGCTGTCAACAGGCGTTATCGCGTTTTGACCACTGGTCATTGAGTGCGTATTAGGGCTTCCACCATCTTTCGACTCGCTTGTACCCGGAGGGAAGCTCAAAGACCGTTTTGTCGACTGCCGTCTCGCGAAGATTCGTCACGTTGTATACGGGCACCCCGATGTCACACCGTAGAGCGACCTGCAACTTGTCGTCGGTCCAGAAATAAACGTGAAAGCCGCGAGGGTTCAAGACATCCCATTTGCTTGCCATCCGTCCATTCATTTCTTCTTTGCCAACCAGTTTGCAAGCGGACGGCAGGTTGGCGTGTGGGCAGATTGATCCATTCGTCATCTCTGGCGCATAGGTCGACAGATCCTTGTCCGCCAGATCTGCGTAGGTGTGCCCTTCCGGTTCGATTCGCCAGCCTTTCCGCTGTCTAAGATCGAACACGTCGGCAAACGGACCCCAGTCAATCCGAAGATGGCCGTCGCTCAGATAGAGCTTCCCCGTCAGTGTGGGCGAACCGGGGAAGCCACCGTTCATCACGGCGTCGGCGGTAAATGAACCTTTGGCATCAGCGCCAGTTCGATTGCACGCTAGCGCCAACAGGAGAAATAAGGGCCAAATAATATTCTTTCGCATGAGTGGAGCCGCTGGATGAACGCCAAGAGGGGCGGCTATGCTGTGCAGCGCCGATATCTCATGGAGGGCAGGGATCATCCTACTGAGAAGGCTACCCAGGTACACCGTGCCAACGCCCGAATGCGCCGCGATGCCAAGGAGCGCGAGCGCCTAGGCCTGCCTCCACGCGCCCGTCACGGCTTCACCGTGGGAAACGAGCCCTAGCGGAACAGCTTCTCGCATGCTCGCGGCTCCGTTCTGTCCAGCACAATCCTCACCTATTCGACCTGGAATCGTGATCATGGAATTGGTCCTGATCACCAGGGTCGTCATCCCGGTCTTCACAAGGTCTGTCCTCATGGTCTGAAGCCTCTGCATGAGTGTGACACTTGCGGCATTCTCGCCGCAGTTCCTCATCGTGGGGAACCGTAACCACTGTCGAAGCCGATCCGACATTGCCAGCATCGTTTTTCGCACTTACGGTAACCGTGTATCGCCGATCATGCTTGTCGGTTTCAGCACGAGAGGCCGGGAGCAAGATAATGAATGAATAACGTCCTCCCGGACCAAGAGTTATGCTGCCGCTCTGCTGCACCTGCCCGTATTCATCAATCACGGCATATGCTGCACTGCTTTCATTCACGCCGGAGCCGGTATCAATAATCCTGCCCCTAACGATCACGGGCAGCATCTTGTCATTTGGAGGACACAGCTTCTTTACGTGAGCGAAGACTCTAACGAGAGGTGGTGGTGCATTCTGCAACAGGACTGATACGACATTGTTGGTGGAACTGGCTACCACCAGGTCCATGAGGCCATCGCCGTTGAAGTCCCCAAACGCAAGGGCACTATCTCCGCGGCCGCTTGTATCAAGTCCCGGCTGGAAGGTGCCATCACCATTGCCAAGATATATGGAAACGGTGTGTGCTGAATCTCCTATCGCGAGATCCAATCGCCGGTCCGCATTGAAATCGGCGGCGATGATCCGAACGCCGGGTTGACTTAGGATTGGCTGACCATTCTTTAGCGTAAAAGTACCGTCGCCGTTTCCCAGGTAGATCAAGATTGAGTTGGAGTCAGCTGCGGCAACATCAAGAATCCCGTCACCGTTGAAGTCCGCAATTGCCATTTGCGCTGCTTGTGAAAGACCCGGCACCAGGGTAAAGGCTCCATTACCATCGTTGAGAAAAACACCCAGTGGAGGGGCCGCAACGTCGATTCTGCCGTCGGCAATGAAGCCGCCGACCCCAAGCGTTTGAGCAGTTGGAACAAGGTAGCTGGAAAACAAAAACGAGTAGCTGGGGAGGATCACAATGCTACAAAAACCAAAATCATCACAAAACGACACGATTGAACTTAGCTGGCCGATCCTATCAAAATCGCCAAGTGCGAAATCCAAAACAATCTGTTGATCGAAGATTTCCTCTGGAGCACTGAAAGTCCCGTCACCATTTCCAAAATAGACGGCAATGTTGTCTTCACCTAGAATGTCAGTACTCTCAGCAATTAGGTCTATCCTGCCATCACCGTTATAGTCCGCGGCGATCATGAAGTCCTCGGGGAAGGTACCCAAGAAATTGAGAAAGCAGAGCGTTGACGTCTGCGTGAAGGTGCCATCGCCGTTGCCAAGTAGGATGGCAATCGAGCCGACGCCGCCAAAGTAGTTGCATGTTGGCGCAGGCGCCTTGCTGACCACGGCTAAGTCAAGTTTACCGTCATTATTGAAGTCCGCTGCTACCACGCTCACAGGAGACTGCACTTGCAAGTTGTTTGCTGTAAAAGTAGGCGAAGAGGTCGGGTCGTGAACAATGAAAAACGCCACGTTGGACGTGCCTCCACCGGGTGCAGGACTGCTTACCGTAACTGACGCTGTAGTCTCGCTGGCGACATTGGCAGCGGGAACAGTTGCGATCAACTTGGCTTGGCTCACGAATGTGGTCGCTAGAGCAGTTCCATTCCAATTCACGACCGAACTAGGAACAAAATTTGCTCCGCTTACCGTGAGGGTGAAATCGGGCGCACCCGGTGCCACTGCCGTTGGAACGAGTGGCTGATTCACGAAAGGAACAGGATTCGACTGCGCCAGTGAGAAGGCGCTTGCGACAAGCAGAAACCTTAAGCACCAAGCGAGGTTGTTGAATTTCATTTTTGTGACTCCTTTTGTGGAATCGTCTTACCTGAGGGTTCGGCCTAAGCCAGGCGGGGCCGTCCTAGAGGGAACTGCTCTGTCGAGGCTGGAGCGCGATGAGACGCACTCACGCCCCTTACGGTACCCCCGTGTTTGGGCTCAGTCCGGTGAGCCGGATCACAAACCAGCTGATTCATGCCCGTTTTGGGAATCTGGACCGTCTGTTTACCCGACCTCGCCCTGCGCACGAGCTGGGTGAAGATTAGAGACCCTGATGTACCAACCCAAGAAGCGCCTTCGGCCTTCATGCTTGGCAAGGGGCCAAGGCACACGTAGAGCACTGGGCTAGGTTGGAATTGCGGCAGGGGCAAGGCGAGCTGCCACAGCTGTCACTGTTGCCGAAATATTCTCCGCTAACCGACGTGATAGAGACCAAGGAGCGATGGGGCCAGACTATCGCAACCATTTTGCTGAGCGATTTGCGGCTCCGAATCGCTAAATGCCGGTATCGAAAGTGTGGTCGCTACTTCCTCTTAACCCCTCCCAGGACGAAACCTTATACGAAGGGCCTTTTCTGCTGCACCGAACATAATCGGACTGAATCCGCGATGCGAGGAATGGCAGACCTACGGAGTGGCGCTACAGACCGCATGTTAGAGGCGGCGGCCCGCTAATTGCTCAAAATACGCAAAGCAAAAGTGTCTACAGAGCGAATCAAAAAACGGCTGGTCGCAAAAGTAAATCAGTGCATCGCGAAAGATCCTAAACGAACACGCCAGCAAATCGAGGTCAAGTGGGTCACACGCCACTGGCAAGAAATTCGTGAAAGAGCAAAGGAGTTGAGCCATGCCCAAACGCAAGGTGCGTGATCGCGATGGCGTCTACGCCCGCAAAGACCGGCCAGGCTACTGGATCACCTGGAACGACGCCCAAGGAAAACGCAAACGACGCATGACCCACGCCCGTACCCTGAAGCAAGCTCGTGATGCCCGCGCAGCTGAACTTGTCCGAGTCGAGCGGCAAAGGGCTATTGGATTTGCGCCTCCGGTCCCAGAGACGTTCGCGGACGTATGTTCACGTTTCTTAGCGCATCAGAAATCCCGCCTTACTGCAAAGGCCTATGAGCGCGAGGCCGGGATCGTGAACGGTCACCTGAAAGCCTCGTTTTCCGGGCTAGTCGCTTCAATTCGGCGTGTGGATGTTCAGCGATATGTCACACAACGAGCCTCTGAAGTCTCGGCTCATTCGATTCAGAAGGAGTTGCATGTCCTGAAACACCTTCTTCGCCTTGCGGTTGAATGGGAGATAATTCCTTTCAGTCCGGCCCTTGCTGTGAAGTCACCTCGCGTTCCGGCAGGCCGAGTGCGATATTTGCAGCCGACGGAACTTCGAGCTTTAGTCACTGAGGCCCCTGAATGGCTTAGGCCGATTATCACCATCGCCGTTTCTACGGGCATGCGACGTTCAGAAATGCTCGGTCTTCGATGGCTGGATGTTGACCTTCTCAGCGGACGGGTATTGCTTCCGCAGACGAAGAACGGTGATGCGCGCGTCGTATACCTCAACCAATCTGCGCTTTCCGCATTCTATTCAATCTATCCTGCCAGAGAATGGCTGCCGACTGACCGAGTTTTTCAGCACGTGAGCCCTGAGCAGGTAAGCGTCGCATTTGCCCGACTCTGCCGCAGCCTAAAGATTCTGGATTTTCGATTCCACGATCTTCGGCATACCGCTGCGAGTTGGCTGCGAATGCAGGGCGCTGATATTCACACAGTGGCGCAATTGCTGGGTCACAAGGACCTGCGGATGGCTGCTAGATACCAGCACCTGTCACCTACTTCTCTGGCGGATGCAGTGTCACGTTTGGACGCCGTTTTCGGTCTTCCGCGTCACCTTGGCGTCACCGCCGTTCCACAGCTTCCGATAGACAATGCCGCAAATGATTGAAAATGCTTGGCGTCCCCGACGGGATTTGAACCCGTGTTACCGCCGTGAAAGCGGGATGGCTAAACGGAACCCTAACAAACTACAGGGACGTGGACGCACTGGATGGCGTTCTAGGTTCTAGGAGCAGGAAGTAACAGCTTATTGTGTCCCCGATGTGTCCCCGGACTTTTAGAGATGCTGGATGTCCCTGCGTCTTTGAACTGCCGACGGACGCGCTGATAGAAGTGGCTTCTGGGGGGCAGTGTGTGACTATTGGTTAGATTGTGCTCTGGATTTCTGCACAGAGAAGTGCGCCAGCGTCAATCTGCAAATTGACGACCGCGGTCGATGCACTCGCGGCACCAAAACGAACCCCGCTCGCGTCTGTATTCGTGGCATTCGTCGCACAAGTCCCATTCATCCAAGACGCCAGATTCGGTTTTGCGGCGCGCCGCCTCGCGCCCCTCATGGAATGCCTCGCGGCGTTCCTCGGCTGTCCATTCTCGCAGGGGCTTTTTCTCACGCGCCTCTCGGCGCTTAAGAGCATCCAGTTCAGATTGCGATAGAATCTCACTACGTTGGTTCATTTCATCTCCCGTGGCGGGAAGACGAGGCTGTTTCCCGCGAATTGCTGTCTGACTCGTTGGTTTCCCAAGAGCCGCTATTTAGGAAAAGGAAGTCGGTTTTCTTGTTCCATGGTATCGCGCCTAGAGGCTGCAATAGCGAAGTTCGCGGAGTTGCTGTGTGAGGAGTAGTCGAACGTGCTCCCGCCAATGGCGGCGATGCAGCAGCTTGGATTACCAGCTCAACGGCTGATGGTAAAACAGTAGTGCCGATCCTTGCTGGCCGATTCCAAGTCTCTTTCATCAACAGGCGGAATGGCCGGCTTCTGACTTAGAACGGGAATTTCGGATTCACATCGAGATTCGGCTCGGTATTCTGCAACATGAACTTGAAATTCGAGACTGGAAACGGCAACTTGCGTGGATGAGAGCCCGCTCGAGCACCTCAACTTCGAAGTGGGAGACGTTCACCTGCACTCTGTTGCCGCCGGTCCAGTGAATACACCGCTCGTCATTCTGCTGCATGGATTCCCAGAGTTCTGGTACTCGTGGCGTCACCAGATTTTTCCACTGGCTGCTGCAGGATTCCGCGTGATTGTCCCTGACCAGCGCGGCTACAACGTGAGTAGCAAGCCGCTTAGGATCGCCGACTACTCCGTGCCGTACCTTGTATCTGACGTCGTGGCCATCGCAGACCAGCTTGGCGCAGAGCGCTTTTTTCTTGCGGGGCACGATTGGGGAGCCGCGGTAGCGTGGGCCACGGCGGTGTTGCATCCGGAGCGACTGCGCAAGCTGGCGATTCTGAATGTGCCGCATCCAGAGGTATTTCTGCGGACGGTGAGTCGCAATCCGCGACAGATGTTGCGCAGCTGGTACGTGGCATTCTTTCAGCTGCCGGCGCTTCCGGAGTGGCGCTTCTCCCGAAACAACTTCAGGGATGGGGTGCGAGCACTGCTGGGCAGCAGCCGACCAGGCACCTTTGCTGCTGAAGATCTCGACCGCTATCGCGAAGCGTGGTCTCATCCCGGCACAGTGACGGCCATGATCAACTGGTATCGCGCATTCTATCGGCACCGGCCGGCGGTAAGAGACCTGCAGGTGCATGTGCCTGTGTCCATACTCTGGGGCAAGCGCGATAAATTTCTGCTGCCGGAGATGGCCGAGGCGAGCGTTCGCTACTGCGATTCAGCGGAGCTGACATACTTTCCTGAGGCGAGCCATTGGTTGCAACACGAAGAGCCCGAGGCTGTAAATCGCGCTCTGATCGAGTGGTTTGGAAAGTAGTTGTCAGATCAGAGGATGCTTGACGTTGACCCTTTCTGGTACGTTGTTGGAACGCCCCCAGAACTCTGCTTCGCGATAGGTGGACTAGAAAACCTTGCCGCGTTGAATCATTCGGCCCGTCGCAACGACGGGCTTGTTTTTTTGTACCAATCGAACATAGGCCGTGCGGCGGCGTCACGGTTGGACATGCGCTTCAATTCCTCATCCTCTTGTTTTGCAAATCATGGATGGCCCCTGAACTCAGTGCAAAGGTTGAGTCGGTTCAGCTGCTCCAAAACACAAACACCCTTCGTCACTAGGCTGCCGGCGGTCTTATGGGCGAACCGGTACGCCGTGGCGCCCCAAGCAAAACCGGCATGCTATTGCTGCTAGACCTACTGATTAAGAGTTGTCGCACCTCAGCAGGTGTGCCCGCGACGATCACTATGTGAAATCAACCACTTGCCCACAACCTAGCCCGCACAGAAGCACTTTGTCAAAGGAGCGAAAAGCCAGTATTGGCGGATACCGGCTCGAAGCGTACGGCATATTCTGCGGCACACCTCTTTATCACTTTGACCTACTGATTTCGGGTCAGGACTGTCGAGTGAAGAACGGTTGCCTTGCACTGACGCGACACCAAGTGCAGGTATCCTTGTACGCCACCGACAGTTGAATTCCTTGCAGAGCACACACGCTAGGACTCTATCGAAGTAGGTGTCGCAAAGTCGGGTCTCGGCGGCGAGAAAATCGACTCGAACCACCGGCTAATGTAGACCTGAGCATGCGCCTCTCCGCAGAAGTGACGAGCTCCAGATGCTCTAGCAGCATTCGAGTTCCACTTCTGGACGGTGAGCTCAGCGTCACTGCATCGGATCACGAACCAGTGATTTGGAGTATTAGTGATACGGCCGCAAATCTCACACCGGTACTCCTGGAGAGTCGTCATGGAGTGCACCCCGTTTGATAAGTATGTGCCAGACTCAGAATCATATTCGTGGCACACTCATCGCCAATCGCCGTATTCAGAAGCGCGTGATAAATGGGTCGGTCAGGCCAGTCGACGCTAAAGTATTTTTGAATAAAGTCAGCACGTTCACGATCCACGCTATCGACCAATTCTTCAGCATCCTTTTCGCTCTTGCCGCGCTTTATTAGGCGATCCACCTTATTCTGTCGAGGAGCATAAAGAAATACACGTAATGTATCCTGTCGGTTTTTAAGAAACTGTTGGGAGCCTCTGCCGACGATGACGCAATTACCCTTCTCGGCAGCGTGCTCAACCACACGCCGGGTGATCCGAAGTATTGTCTCGCTATCTACCAGATTGAGCTTGGGTGCGTTAATCGCCCCTTCGTAGCTTCCCCGCATGAAAGATTTGAAAAGACGATAGTAGAGCGGATCATTCTTCTCTTCGTGCGCTTCGACAACAGATTTAGGACAGTGCGCTAGTCTGGAGATCTCTTCCGTCAGCTTTTGGTCCCACAGCTTCCAGCCGAGCCGGGTTGCTACAAGCTGAGCGATCTCGCCACCCCCGCATCCGTACTCACGTTCGATGGTGATGATGTTGATCATGAACTCGAATTGCCTTCGTGACGACTAAGTAGAACCGCGAGCTCCTAGACGTGACCCCCAACAAGACTACTCGGCGACGTGCACACCACCGCCCGGATCATTTTTCTTCAGGAGAAAACTCAAACAGAACATAATGGCTGCGGCAATCGAAAGCACCATGAAGGTGTCGATGTACGCGAGGGCTCCGGCCTGTCTTTGCAGAGACTCGTAAATCCGGACGTAGGCAGTTCCGAGAGCTTCATGCCTCCCCAGACCAGCTTTCACAAAGTGCTGTGCCATGCCGTGCGCGGCGTTTGCAAAGTTTGGATTATCGACCCGGGCCGTCTCAACTAGCCTGAGCTGGTGAAATTGGGAGCGTCGAGCGATGACGGTAGTAACGAGGGATGTCCCCACACTGCTGCCCATATTGCGCATAAAGTTAGCGATTCCGGCTACGGAGTTGTTCTTCTCAGCGGGAACACCGACGTATGCAACCAGCGTAATTGGGACAAAGAGGAACCCGAGACCCACGACCTGAGCAATGCGAAGCCATGTGGCGGCACTAAAACTCATCTCAAGATCGATTCGGCGGGTGGAATAGAACATCGCCAGCGAGAGCGCCAGCCAGCCGAAAGCAATTATGCGTCGCGCTTGAAACTTCGTTGTCAGCTGCCCCGTGATTGGTGTTTCTATGAGTAAGACAAGACCTCCTGCGGAGAGTGCCAGGCCAGCAAGCTCTGAGGTGTACCCCAATAGGGTTTGGAGGAACTGCGGCATCAGAACCAGACTGCTGAACAACAGGACGCCTAACATAAACAGCATCAGACTTGCGCTCGCGAAGTTGAAGTTTTTGAACATACGAACGTCTATAATCGGAGCTTTTTCGAACCACTCCCAAACAACCAGCGACACCAGGCAAACAACTGAAAGCACCACGAGTGTCGTGATGAAGTGCGATCCGAACCAATCGTCTTCCTGACCTTTATCAAGGAGAATTTGCAGCGCACCAACTCCGACGGTCAACAGAGCGATTCCGACATAATCCAATTTGACTCCAGCGCCTCTTAGCCGTTTCAAATAGGGAGGGTCTTCGACGAAACGCCGCACCAATAGCCAGGCTATTGCGCCCACCGGGATGTTGATGAAGAAAATCCAGCGCCAGGAGTAGTTGAACGTTATCCATCCACCCAAGGTCGGGCCGATTGTCGGCGCCATGATTGCGGTGATGCCATACGCTGCGAATGCGAGACCGCGCTTTTCGGGTGGGAAGGTGTCCGCGAGGATTGCCTGTGCCATAGGCTGCAACCCGCCTCCACCTGCGCCTTGCATGACTCGGAAGAGAAGAAGAAAGCTGAGACTTGGCGCGAAGCCGCACAGCAGTGAACTAACCGTAAAAACAGTGAGGCAACTCATGAAAAATCGCTTGCGGCCGAGTGCACCGGCAAGCCAACCAGTCATCGGAAGAATGATGGCGTTTGAAACCAGGTAAGAGGTTAAAACCCACGTGCTCTGGTCATTGCTCGCTCCCAGGTTTCCGGCCATGTATGGCAGAGCAACGTTGGCAATGCTCGTGTCGAGGACTTCCATGAACGCGGCAAGCGCGACAACCACCGCGATCAGCCAAGGGTTGTAGCGGGGCCGCCAGACTTCCTGATCGAGTGTCAGCGCAGCAGTGGTCATCTGAGGTAGACGTCCGGAACTACATTCATCCCTGGTCGAAGCTTCCGGTCGTGATTCTCTCCATTCTCAAGGACAATTTTTACCGGCAGTCGCTGCACGATCTTCACGTAGTTCCCGGTGGCATTTTCAGGCGGAAGCAAACTGAACAGTGGCCCAGTTGCGCCGGCAATGCTGTCCACGTGACCATGCAGAGTCACGCCGCTTGAATCCACGTGAATATCAGCTTTCTGTCCGAGCTGCATGTGCTTGAGTTGTGTTTCTTTGAAATTCGCGGTTACCCAGACTTCATCGAGAGGAACAACAGTGAGTAGTTGCTGCCCGGGTTCTACGTTCAAACCAACGACGACGCTTTTGTTGATCTCGCCGCTGACTGGAGCAACCACCTTCGTATATTGCAGATTCAATTCCGCCTGCTGCAGTATCGCCCGCTTCTGCTGAACATCGGCAACCGCGGCCTGTACCCGCGCTTTAGTGGATGACACCTGTTGTGGACCTGTTTGTGCGTACGCGTGATTGGCGGTGGCTTGCGCTAGACGACTTTGGGCTTGCTGCACAAATTGCTCAGCGGCAGATTCGCTAGCCTGAGCGGCAGCGACGTTCGCGGTGCTCGCTTTGGCGGACGCAAGCGACTGATCATAGATTTGTGGGGACACTTCGTGCTTATCAACGAGCAGTTTGTATCGACGCAGATCATCTTGGGCTTTAACGTCGTTCGCCTGGGCGGCTTCTACCTGTTGATGTGCGGCGGCAAGTTGCTTCTCAGCTGCGGTGATTGCAGCACGTGCATCCTCGATTCCCGAAGCGGTGAATTGCAATTGACTAGTGGTGTTCACGGACGTGATGGGCACAGTGATGTTCAGAGATTTCGCAGTGGCTTCGGCATTCGCTAGATTCGCCTGCGCCTGTGCTAACGCGACCTGATAGTCTGTCGGGTCAATTTCGACGAGAACATCGCCCTTGTTCACCCATTGGTTATCGTTTACGTTGACGCGAATCACGTATCCCGAGATACGTGCGCTGACGGGATAGAGATGTACATCCGCTTGCGCGTCATCCGTTGATTCATAGCTGCTTAAGTAGCGCCACAACAGCAATCCGCCAACAACCAACACCACTGCAGCGAGGATTACAATGAGGTTTCTGCGGCGCTTACGTCGCTGTTCAGGTGAATACTTCTTTTCCGGCGGCGGCGTTGAATAGACGGACGCTCCGCTTTCGTGCACCGGGGAAGATGAGTTTTCGTCAGCCATGTTATTTTCCTTGAAAGTATTCCTTTACACCCTGCTCGCCTTTGCCCAAGGCACGAATAAGGGAAACCTTCGCGAAGTTGTAGCTGTACAAACTAGAAATGTATTGCTCATGTGCGCTGGCGACTGCCTCTTGTGACTGCACGACTTCTACGGTGTCTGTGACTCCCGCACTGAAGCGATCTCGCGACTGCGTCAATGTTTGATCGGCCAAGTCGACGTTGCTGCGTGCAACATTCACCTGCTCGCCAGAAGACTGCAGATTGAGTACTGCTGTGCGCACATCAGCCTCGATTTGTGCGTGCAAGTTGTCGAGGTGCTCCCGGGCTCGTTCAAGCATCGCGTCAGCTTGCTGGATGTCACCGTGAACCTTATTGCCTGTGAAAATCGGAATCGAAAGCGTCCCGCGCAGGTCGTATACCCGCGTGGAATTCGATGGATGGGCGCCGCCCGTACCGTAGTCGGCCTCGAAGGACAGCGACGGGAAATAGCCAGCGACCGCCGCTTTTCGCGACAACTCCGCCGCGCGAACGTCGCTCATGGCAGCAAGATAGTCTGAGCGTGAAGAGTAGGCACTGCTGAGAGCCTCGTCGAGCCTGACGATTTCCAGTGCTTGGTACAGCGATTTGTCCGTAAGGTCGAACTCCTGGCTTGGTGCCAATCCGATGACGCGCGATACGGCGATTTTCTGAATTGCGAAATCATTTTTTGCCTGGATCAGTTGTTGTTGTCGGGTCTGGAGCTCGACCTTGCTCCGCAGTGCATCGATATCAGCGGCCGTTCCAGCATTCACCTGATCAGTGGCTTGATCGAAAACCGTTTGTGCAGCCTGGACCTGAGCCTCGTCGGTTGCGATGCGCGCTTCGTCAGCGACGGCCTGGAAATAGACGTTTCCGACTGCTAGGATGACCAAGTCCCGCGCGTCCAAAAGCGTGTAATCGGCGGATTTCACATCCTGGTTTGCAGCACGCGCCGCATTGATGGATTTCCAATCGAATAATGTCTGGCTCACAGCCGCCCGAGCATCGAAATAAGAAAACGGCCCGACCGCCGGAGAAATGTGGAAGACGTTCGCAGCGGCGTTCCCTAACCCCACCTGGGCGAGATTGATCTTCGAATCCGCCACGTAAGGAGCGGCGGCGACATGCGGGAGCAATGCACTCAATTCCTGCCAGCGTTGTCCGCGGGCCGCGCGAGTGTCAGCGCGGGAAAATAGTAATCCGAGATTGTGTTTCAGGCCTAGATTGATTGCGTCTTGCAAAGATAGCGACATGCGCCCTGGTACGAGCTTCGTCGGCACGCTACCGGCGAAAGGGTTCGCTGACGTTGTTGTCGGCGCGCTCTGCGCTGTCGAGTACGTTTGCGTGTGACACGTCACCGCCACACACATGAGGGCTCTCGCGAATAATGCACGCAGTGACGCCCCGGCATGAATCACGCAACCCTCCCATTCGTGACGAAAAGCCCTGCTTTGAGATCCTGATTAGGCCAGAAGTAATGGATGGAATCTATTAGACGAAGGTATCGCTCCTCGTCGGTGGATTGGGAAGAAAGACCAGGCGCATTGTTGGCCCAGGGCTGAGCAGAGAAAGCCCTTGTCTGTCGTCACATCCAACCTGTCTGATCCACGCACTCGGTGTGCTTTGATCGTTTGCGAGTTTCACATGGTTAGGACCACGCGGAACTCTGCCTTGCCGCTCAGCATCCGTGCGTAGGCTTCAGCCGTCCTTTCAAGCGGATAGGTTTCGATCATGGGGCGAATACCAGTTAGTACACAGAAATTCAGAGTGTCTTCTGAAGCAGAAGGCGTTCCCGCAGCCCATCCTTGGATTGTTTTGCTGCCAAAAATAAGCTGAGCCGGCGTGGCCTCAATGGGGTCCGGTCCCGCACCGACCACAACCAGTTTGCCATTCGGCCCGAGACCGTCAATCATTGCGGACATCGCCTTCGAGTTGGGAGCAGTGGAAAGAATGACGCGTGCCCCGCCTAGTTTTTGTAACTCCTCGGCGGCATTCGTGGCCTGGCTGTCAATGTAGACGTGTGCTCCCAGCTTTCTGGCCAGCACTGCGATTTCGGAACCGCGCCCGATGGCCGCCACGTTATAACCAAATTTGTTGGCGAACTGGACGCCCAGGTGACCCAAGCCGCCGATGCCCTGGACGGCGACAAGGTCGCCGGGCATTGCGCCGCTGTTGCGGAGAGCGTTGTAGGTGGTTATTCCAGCGTCGAGCAGTGGCGCGGCTTCGACGTCAGTAAGGCCATCGGGGATAGGCACCAATGCTTCTACGGGAGCCACCATGTATTGCTGATATCCCCCGTCGTAGCTGACGCCGCTAATCTTGACATTGCGACAATTACGAAAATCACCGCGGCGGCATTCGCGGCAGGTATTGTCGTGGCCACCGTGCCAGCCGACGCCCACACGCTGGCCTTTCTTCCACGTAGTCACGCCCGTGCCAACTTCATCAACGACGCCCGCGACTTCGTGTCCCGGAACGCGCGGATACTGAATGCCCGGCAACAATCCTTCTTTCACGAGCACATCGCTGTGGCAGATGCCACAAGCCTTGACTTTAATGCGCACCTGCCCTGCATCGGGTTCAGGAATCTCACGGTCGACAATCTCGAAAGCTGATCCAGGTTTGGAGATCTGAGCGACTTTCATGGTTGCTACTGCTGGTTTCGGTGTGACTCTTAGCGTTGCCATAAATCCTCCTAAGAATTTGTCTCATGGATCGACCAGCCGAAGGTGAAGGAGAAAGCTTCGACGCCTGAATCGAGAAATTCGATTTCGAACGGCTCCGGCTGTTACGGTCCTCCACTCGTGCACGCAGAGGGCGGTTTGGCATCAGCCCTCTTATTCCAGCCGTGAAAGCGCGACAACTCACCCGCGTTCCAAGCATCGCGCAGCCCAGGTGTGCTGAGATCCCAGTCGGGGCGAATCTCGCTGCTCACGGCGCGCAGATCGTGCCAGAGGTCCACCATTGATGGGCGGCCCCAGAACCAATAACCGTTGTAGATGCGGTAGATCACCAGACCCGGCTTAAGCACAAGCGTGTGCGGGATCATTGGGTTGTGCTTGGGGTCGGTGTACTCCTGAATATCGAGATCCTTCTGCACTTTCCGGTCAGGGTCGGAGAGGAAAGTCCACTGGGCCCCGACGGAGGCGCGGAACTCCTGGAGCGTGTGGTGGTCGTCGGTGGAAATTGTAGCGACCTGAGTGTATGCGACTGCGATCTTTGGATAGAACGCCGCGAGCTCCAAGTGCTGCTGGTGCTCCTTGGGGCAATAATGGCCACGTGCGAGTGTGAGGATCATCGGGTCATCACCCTGCAGGTCACTGAGCCTGCGCGGTGTGCTCGTATGATCGGGCAGTTCGTAATCCGGAAACACTCCTCCGGGCACAATATCCGAGCGCATGCCTGGACTCCTTAAATGGGACCGCATGGCGCGTCCCTTACCTAGGTAGCTCTGTCCCTGCTTGCTCGCTCACCATGTACTCGGCATACCAATCGGGCCAGTTCTCATCCCGTTGTCCGATGCGTGCCTCGTGCTGACCATGCGCGAGCGCGGCGCGCTTCAGTGCACTGGCAAGATCGCTTGCCGAAGCGAATGAAGTCGGGCCAGGCTCGACACGGCCCGGCAGACGGCTGGTGATCTCTTGCAGCACCCAGCTGTTTCCATCGGGATCTTTAAACTCGGCACGCGAGCGATAAGTCCGACGCTCCGGATCCAGCCCAGGCGCTGGGCCGTTCTCGCCAAGGTGAAAGAAATCGCTCACCTGAACACCCGCGGCACTCAGCGCATTGCGGGCGGTAACAATATCGGACACGATGATGTAACCCTTGCCCGAACCGGGCACGGCAGAAGTCAGGTTTCTGCCGAATTGCAGCGAGCACGTCGAGCCATGCGGCGTGACTTGGACGACGCGGAAACTGGGGAAGTTAAAGTCAGCGTCAAGCCGCCATCCAAGTTTCAGGTAGAACTCCTTCGCGCGATCGACGTCCGCTACAGCGACGATGGTGACCTCGATCTTCTGGTCTATTTTGGCGATGTTCGTGGCACCGGTGTCACTACTATTGATTTGTTGTGTCAAAGTAGCCATTTTTCCTCCTAATGATTCTACTAATTCGGACCGCTTGTGACGCGCCTTTAGCGATGACAGAGGCGATTTGTTCGACAAGAAGACCCGTCGGGTACGCGGACCGGGTCTACGCTGCGCTCACCCTCTTGCCACGCCGTTTCGCGCTTCGATGGCTTTTACAGAGTTCTTGAACGCCTTCTCCAAAACTCCCTTTCCGATCGTCCCAACCACCAGGCCGACCAGCCATCCCTTGAGGTTCTTGCCATCGCGTACGGTGACTAGGTCAATGTCGGTCAAGCCGTCGGGACGGCGCGTAAAGGTATAGGTGTGGCCGGACGCCCCCCCCCACGTGTTGGAGTCGGTCGTCTTTAGGACGACGTGGTTGGGATCGGACCAGTCGTAGTGCAGTCGTTCCCAAATGCCGCTCGAGCCCTCCGTGACGTCGGCCTGCGTGGACCCGCGGCTATGCACCTTCATGTACTCGTCGGTGCTGTTGCCAAAAAGCTTCGCGCGGCCTGGGCCAAAGTCGGTGAGCCCGGCAATGTACTGCTCAGGCGTTGAGGTAGTTGTCTGGTGCATATGGATGGTGGACATGCGTGCCCCTTTCGCTTCCCGACATCCGGGATTCTGGGTCTAGTTTTGATTGCTTCGGTCCGAACTGCTGATACTGCCTTCTTAGCTAGGCGGCCAAGAACTGCTGTCCGCCGTCAATGTCATAGGTTGCGCCCGTGAGGGCGGCGTTCCGTCCGAGTTTGGTGTTGATTAAGCCAGATGAACTCAGATGAGTCCATTAGACGAAGGTATCGACCGATACGAAGGTATCAACTGGCAATTGCGCGGAAAGCCGGGCATTCTGGCCCCCCCACAGCTGTGTCTTGGCCTGCGCCAAGTCAGCATCGGCTGGCTTGAGAGTGGCTCAAAGCCTCGCGATGGAGGATAATCCGTAAACAGTTCTTGGGACCACGGTAAATGCAGAGAAGAGGGCCGGCTTTTTCTGGGGCAGTTCCCAGCCAGAGGTGAGAGATGGCAAGTGTACGGGTGCTGGTGGGGACGCGCAAGGGCGCATTCGTTCTGGCTTCGGATGCGATGCGCAAGCAGTGGGAAATTCATGGTCCGCAGTTTCCTGGCTGGGAGATATTCCATCTGAAGGCATCTCCTGCTGACCCAGACCGGCTTTATGCCTCCCAGTACAGCGCTTGGTTTGGGCAACTGATACAGCGTTCCAATGACGGGGGCAAAACTTGGGGGCCAGTCGGTAACAAATTCGTGCACAACGGCCTCTCAAGCACCCACGAGTGGTACGACGGCACGCCGCATCCCTGGGAATTCAAGCGAGTCTGGCATCTCGAGCCATCACTGAGCGACCCCGATACGGTCTACGCCGGCGTTGAAGATGCTGCTTTATTCCGCTCGAGTGATGGGGGACTGACTTGGCAGGAGCTTTCTGGATTGCGCGGTCACGCCTCAGGGCCGCGTTGGACACCTGGCGCCGGTGGACTGTGCCTGCACACCATTCTCTTGGATCCCAGCGACCCTAACCGGATATTCATCGCCATCTCCTCCGCGGGTGTCTTCCGTACGGATGATGCGGGCCGGACGTGGCGTCCGATCAACCGCGGACTGAGGTCGCAATACATTCCTGATCCGACTGCCGAGGTCGGCCACTGCGTTCATCGAATCGCGACGCATCGCTCGGGTAAGGGCGTGCTGTTTATGCAGAAGCACTGGGACGTCATGCGCAGCGATGCCACTCGTGAAACGTGGCACGAAATCAGCGGCAATCTGCCGAGCGACTTCGGATTTGCGATCGACGTCCATGCACACGAGCCGGACACCGTGTACGTCGTCCCGATCACGAGTGACTCCGAACACTTTCCACCCGATGGAAAGCTGCGCGTGTACCGAAGTCGTACTGGCGGACACGAGTGGGAGGCGCTTACGGAAGGCTTGCCGCAAAGTAACTGCTATGTCAATGTGTTACGCGATGCCATGGCCATGGATTCGCTAGATTCGTGTGGCGTATACTTCGGCACGACCGGTGGTCATGTGTACGCGTCCGCGAACGGCGGGGACAGCTGGACGCTTGTTGCCCAAAACCTTCCGGCGGTCCTTTCCGTCGAAGTCCAGACTTTGCCATGATTCGAGTCCAACTTCCAACCCATCTGCGAACTTTGGCTAAGGTCAACGATGAGGTAACGATCGAGGTCGAGAGTGAGGCCACTCAGCGTTCGGTGCTCGACCGGCTGGAGGCTTGCTACCCAATGCTAGTCGGCACGATGCGAGATCCCGTTTCGCAACAGCGGCGTCCATTCCTGCGTTTCTTGGCGTGCGAGACAGACTTGTCTCGTGAATCGCCAGATTCGCCTCTCCCCGACGGAGTTATCTCCGGCACAGAACCCTTCAAAATCATAGGAGCGCCTGCTGGCGGCCAAGCAGCACCGTTGCCACTTCATACATTATCGCAAGCCGACGTCACAGATTCAGTGATCTCGGAGGTTGTCCCGAGTGCTTCCCCAGAACGTAAGTACAGGGGCAGCGTTCTCGTCATAGCAGACGAGTGTACAAGTCTCAAGTCGCTCTTCGCTATTCTGACTGAAGACGGCTACGCCGTACACGAATGGCAACTGGATCTGAGGTCACAGTTGCCGTTCTCCATCAACACGATGCCCGATGTGGTGTTAATAGACGTCAGGAAACCGGGCCTCGATGGCTACCGGGTATGCGCGAGTTTGAAGAACGACCCAGCAACGCGAGCGATTCCGGTGATCTTTATCGGTTGGATAGATCGTCCTATCAATCAGGCGAAAGCATTGGTCAGCGGGGCGGTTGATTATGTAACCGATCCCTTCGATCCTCAAGAGGTCTTATGGCGAATCGAAACCCACGTTTCGCTGCGCCGTTTGCGGGAGAATCTGAAAGCCGTGGCTCCCAGCCACGGCGCGCAGGCGGTTGCAACCGATAACCACCTGGAGAGAGCGTTTCAGGAGATACAAATCCTGACCCAGGTAACTGGCCGCAAACATGCGGAAGAGAAAGTGCGTCAAGCCGCGAGGGAACTGAAAAAAACTGAAGAGGCCCTTCAGTCAAGCGAGCGCAATCTTGCTGGAATCATCAATACCATTCCCACGGCGGCATGGACTACTCGTCCGGACGGCTACTGCGACTTCCTCAATCAAGTATGGCTCGATTACGCGGGCATGACTGCGGCGCAAGCGCAGGGCTGGGGGTGGTCGGAAGCCATTCACCCAGACGACCGCAAGAAACTTGTCGAGGAGTGGCAATCGTCGCTCGTTGCAGGCACACCGGTCGACACAGAAGCTCGTATTCGCGGTTTCGACGCTGCATATCGATGGTTCCTTATTCGCGCCAATCCGCTGAAGGATGAATCGGGCAACATCCTCAAATGGTACGGCACCTGTCTAGACATCGAGGATCGCAAACGCGCAGAAGAGAAACTTCGACGGAGTGAGGACTTCCTCGCAGAAGGTCAACGGCTAACCTTAACTGGCAGCTACTCTTGGAAGGTGGCGACCGATGAAATCACGTGGTCCGAACAACTCTATCGCATATACGACTTTGATGTAGGTATTCCCGTGACACTCGAGCTCATCCGCGCTCGACTCCATCCGGAAGACATCGGCTTGATAGAGAAGATGAAGATGGTCGCGCAGTCTGAAGGCGCGAAGGATTTTGAATGGCACTGGCGCTTGAAGATGCCAGATGATTCGATCAAGTATCTGCACGCAGTTGCTCATGCTACTCGGGACCGGGATGATCAGCTAGAGTACATCGCCGCGGTTCAGGATGTGACAGCACGTTATCTCTCGGAAAAAGCGCTGGCTGGGGCCAGGTCAGAACTTGCGAAAGTTGCCAGAGTTACCAGCCTCGGGGTGTTGACCGCGTCGATTGCGCACGAAGTAAACCAGCCTCTCTCGGGCATCATTACCAATGCCAGCACGTGCCTGCGCATGCTCTCGGCCGAGCCCCCCAATGTTGATGGCGCTCGCGAAACCGCTCGACGTACCATTCGCGATGGCAATCGCGCGTCCGACGTAATCACCCGATTGCGGACTCTTTACAGTAAGAAGGATCCTCAACTGGAATTAATGGACTTGAGTGAAACTGCCCGAGAGGTCACGTCGTTGTCCGTGAGTGAACTACAACAAAACCGCGTAGTGCTTCGCCAGGAACTTGCGGAAGATCTCCCAGCCGTCATAGGTGATCGTATCCAGCTTCAACAGGTGATCATGAACCTTCTTCGGAATGCTTCAGAGGCTATGAGCACAGTTGACCGCCCGAGAGAGTTGCTGATCAGAACCGAACTAGAAGAGGGAAACCGAGTGCGCCTTAGCGTCAAAGATGTCGGAGTCGGTTTCGAACCCCAAGTTTTGGACAAACTTTTTGATGCTTTCTTTACGACGAAGAGTGATGGAATGGGAATAGGGCTATCGATCAGCCGCTCCATTATCGACGCTCATCAGGGGCGTCTCTGGGCAACGGCGAACAGTGGACCTGGAGCCACATTTTCGTTTTCGATCCCTTGTCAATCTAAAGGTTCTTCAGGCGCCGATGCCAATGGTGGTCGGGATCCGGTAAGCGACGCGGCGTGATCGGGCTTTCTGCACACGTAGCCAAACGCACTGAAACGCATGAACGCTGCCAACTTCATAACGAAGTGTGAGCAATACTATCGTTCAATTGTTCGAATCCAAGACCTCTGTTCTGATAGTCCCATCCGATTCGGAAACAGCCCAGGATAGGAGAGGAATTACAATGCATCCTTTACGCAAACTAAGGGAATCCGGTAAACCTACGCTCGCCCAGATCAGCGAACTGCTTGCCGAAAACATCGTATTCAACAGCCCGATCCTGGCACGGCCGATCCAGGGGCGAGAACTCATCGCGCCGATTTTCACTCAGTCGAGCAATACGCGTGGTTCCGGTACTTACACAGCCGAGTTTAAGCTCGATGAGCGCACCACCTTCTTGCGCTGGGTGGGGACCATGGATGGCCACAAGTTCGAGAGCATGGAGATCATCGTCGACAACGAGCAGGGGCTGATTGCGGAACGCACTATTGCCCTGCGGCCGTATCCGGCTCTGAAACTATTCCGCGATGCCATGTATGCAGCGCTCAAGGATAAGCTGCCTCCCGATGTTTGGGACTACCCAACGACATAGTGCGACCATAACGGGCGTTTCGGATCGGGTCGACTCAGGAATCTAGTGGGCATCTGTGAGTTATAACTTGGTCCGCCGAAAGATCAAGCTCGGATTCGAACGCTTCCCTCAATCTCTTCCACTTCATACACCTTAAGCGCCTTGGTCGCCGGGCCGTTCATCACCGCCCCGGTGGCGAGATCGAATCGTGAGCCGTGGCATTGACACATGATCGTCATTCCTGCAAGCAAGCCTGCCGAGAGTGGGCACGCCGCAGGGGAGCACGTACAGAGATCGTCGAAAGCGTAAAGGCGGTTTTTGACCCGTGCGATTGAGATCCGCAGCTTACGATCTTCGAGGTAGTAAGGGACAACGAACTCGTTGGGAATGGCTTCGCTTCGCCCGATGGTCCGGAAAGTCTCAGTAGCGGCTTGAGTGGCGAACTCGGTCATGGCTTCTCCTGATATTACGATCGTCAATATGGGTATTCCGGAATGACGTCCGACTTCTTCGCGTCGAGTCGCAGTTCGCCGAGCGCGCCTGCGGGCACCATTGGATGATGTGGCATAACCGGATCAATGCGATCGTATCCCGAACCCAAGGGGGGCCGTCCGTCCGCGTCTCCTTTGTTCGGCCAAAGTGACATTGCGCGCTCTGCCAAGGCCGTGATCATGAGTGACGGGTTCACGCCCGGGTTAGCCGGCATGACACTCCCATCCATAACGTGAAGGCCAGGCTGCCCAAACACCCGCTGGTATGGGTCGATGGCGCCGCTTTCACTGCTCTCGCCGATAGGAATCCCACCCACGAAGTGCGCGGAGGCGTTGCGATTGATGACTTCCGTGAGCAACGCCCCCTCACCACTGTCCAGCTTTTTTGCGAGCCGGTCGACAAAGTTTTCGACGACCGGGATGTGCACCGACGGAGGTGTGCCCTGACCTGGCCGGCTTCTTAGCAGCCCGTCCTTCCAATACAGATCGATCGACGTGTCAGCCGTCTGCATGCACAGTGCGACGAAGGATCTCTCGGACCAGTGGCGCGGGTCATCGAAACTGAGCACCTCGTTAGGATGTTGCACTAGTTGCTTCAGCCAGGACTCAAACGGATGATTCTGCTCGCCATGCTGGTGGTAGGTTCCGAGCAACGCAAATACGTTGCTTCCCACTCCCCAATAGGTGGGCTCGATGCTCGTCACCGGGTCCGGCCACACGCCGGAGGTGATCGCTACCGACCCCGGCTGGAGATGGACCTTCTCCGGATCGTCCTTCCATTGTCCGTGAGTTCGCGTGACATATAGAAGCTGTTCGGAGTTCGTCCGCGCCCGTTGCCCAAGCTGGCTCGAAAGACCGGGCAGACTGCCCTTGTGCTGCATGTGAAGGAGCAGCTTCGACGAGCCATACGCATGCGCAGCCACGATCACCTGCTCGGCGATGTAAATATGATGCTTGACATGCGTCGCCCTCTGCGCCCAGCCAGGATGACGGGCATGCACTTCGAAGCCGCCTCCAGCGAGCGGAACGAGATCGTAAACCTCATGCAGTTCATGGATCTCGGCGCCGAGCTTCTCCGCAAGATAAAGATAGTTCGTGGTCAGCTTGTTCTTGGCGTTGTGGCCGCACCCGATACAGCAATTGCCACACGAGATACAGCCGCTGCGCCTCGGTCCGACGCCGCCGAAGTATGGATCGTCGGCCTCGACACCTGGGTTACCGAAGTAGACGCCCACCGGAGCCTTGTTGAACGTTTCCCCTCTTCCTATCTCGATCGCGACCTGTTGAAGGGCCCGATCGACGTCGGTTGGCATGTACGGGTAGCGCACGACGCCGAGCATGCGGGTTGCCTGATCGATACAGGGGGCCAGTTCGTCGGCCCAGTCGGTGATCCCCGCCCACCCTGGAGCATCGAAGAATTTCTTCGGAGGGACATACAAGGTGTTGCCATAGACGTGTGAGCCGCCGCCCACGCCCGCTCCGGAGAGTACGAGCACATTGTCGAGGTACTCCATTCTTTGGATTCCATACAACTCAGCTGCCGGCAGCCACAAGAAGTGCGGCAGATCCCACTGACTCTTTGGAATGGCTTCGTCTTTCCAACGCTTGCCGGACTCCATCACACCGACCCGGTAGCCCTTCTCCGCGGCGCGAAGCGCGGCAACACTCCCACCGAACCCCGAGCCGATGATTACGACGTCATAGTCGAAGTTCTGCATACCTTCGTCCTTTCTGATGCAACTTGTGGATCGGGTGCCGACCTTGCCCATGGAAGCAGAGTTGCGAGTTGAGAACAATCAGACGAAGGTATCGGTGAGAACGGTCTAATCTCGCTGTTGCACAAGCGGAGTGAAGCAATACCAAGGTACAATAGACGCCCTTCCTGGACTGGCGCATTGTTCCCCTATGGAGTCCCATCAGGGAAAGAGCGTGATGGAACATCCCCTTGTATCCGTAGTTGATGATGACGAGTCCGTGCGAGAGTCGCTGCCTGACTTGCTCAAGGAGTTCGGTTTCGCAGTGCATGCTTTCTCATCCGCACAGGAATTCCTGTCGTCTGACAGCCTCGGCAAAACCAAATGCTTGATCCTGGATGTGGCGATGCCAGGGATGACAGGGCTTGAGCTTCAGCAAGAATTGATGCATGGCGGGCATGAGATCCCCGTCATATTCATCAGCGCTCAGAAGGACGCCGCCATTCGGGAGCAAGCGTTTAGACAAGGGGCCGTGAAGTTCCTGTACAAGCCGTTCAGCGACACGGCCTTGCTTGAGGCATTGAATGTGGCTGTGCCCATGAAGTGAATCGCCTGAGACCTTCAGTACTCTAGGAGATATACTATGAGCCTCGCGCAAGCACTCTACCGTGAGCTGGGGTCAGCGCCAATGCCGCCCGCATCAGACATAGTATTCGTCATCGATGACGATGTCTCAGTGCGGGAGTCACTCGAATTATTGATCGAAAACGAAGGCTGGCAGATCGAAACTTTCCCTTCCGCCCAGGAATTTCTAGATCGACCTCGAATTCTAGCTCCGAGCTGCCTCATTCTCGATATCTCTCTTCCTGGTCTCAACGGCTTAGAGCTACAGCAACGGATAAGTCCTGAGCGGACCGAGATGCCGATTATCTTCATCACGGGTCATGCCGACATCCCGATGACAGTCCGAGCGATGAAAGCCGGCGCCGTTGAATTCCTAACGAAACCTTTGAGTGATGAAGTTCTACTCAATGCCATTCGCCAAGCACTAAAACGCAGTCGCATCGCTCTGGCCAGCAAAGCGGAGATGCAGCAACTCCGGGAGTGTTACGCCTCGCTCACCCCTCGCGAACGGGAGGTTATGGCGCTGGTGGTCTCCGGACTGTTGAACAAACAGATCGGCGGAGAGTTGGGGATCAGCGAGATCACGGTTAAAGCGCACCGCGGTCAGGTGATGCACAAGATGAAAGCTGACTCCCTTGCCTCGCTGGTGAAAATGTCAGCGCGATTGGGTATCACCTCTGCAACGAGAGCGTAAACTCAAGGTGCAAGGTCCGAACTACTTCACTGAAATTCCGTCAGCATTCCAAGCGGTTACAGAAGATGCACGGAAGACTTCGCCATTTCGCGACAGGTCTCTTGACCGGTTGCTGGCGACCATAAGACTATTCCGCGGCCTTCGCAGCCAGCGTTTCAACCAGGGCAATGTTTTGAAGTAGCTCTGTTGGCAAATTGTGCCTCTCTTGGAGATAGGTCGAGCTGTTGTAACTTATCCAGGTGTTCTTGTGCGCATCCTCCCAGACCAATATTTTTAGCGGGAGATCAATGGCGATGCTGGGTACGGCGAGCATCAGCGGAGTACCGGCCTTTGGATTGCCAAAGATCAATAACTTTGTAGCCAGGCATTATCATGCCCGCTTTTTCCGCCTCGCCACTGTGATCCACCAGAGCAAAGAGTGTCACTCCCTTGGATTGAAGAATATTTTTGAGTCGATCCACCGTCTCGTCAACAGAATGATTGCTCGGTTTATCGACGATTCCTGTGATTGCGGTTGTTGGTGTCATTGAAACCTCCTGCTTATCTTGCACATGGGTATTGCTGGAGTCCCGCACGGAAACCAAGTAAATTGCCATCGCCAATCCGACCATGGCCAGGAACAGCGCTATTGCGACAGCTTGCGTGGATGGACGGGAAGGCGGAACGCCTCCGCGATTCAACTCGCGGACAAGACGAATGTGGTGCCATGCTGAGAAAACGAAGACGAACACTCCTACTGTTATCAACGCGGTCCCAAACCAGAGGGACAGACCATAAGACGGCACTGAGCGCGCGTGCTGAATCGGTGCGAACTGCGTGAGGAAGAGGCCAAAGCGCGCAACAACGAAGCCAAATCCCATCAGCGCCAAACCTGTGCGGATCCAGGCAAGGAATGTGCGTTCAGCCGCCAACGCGTCACGCAAGTCGGTCTTTTGAATCAGTTCCATTCCTGGGAGTCTCGACAGATCGATCCAATACACTTCGAAACAACTAAAACAGAGCAAGCTCTAGCCCTTTACTCCTGCCCGGCTCGTCTCGAACAAAAACCAAACCCGGCGCTGCGCCTGGTCGATCCAGTTCTCTAAGAAGCTTGCGGTTGCAACATCGTTTGCCTCATCGCAAAGGTCATGGATCTCAATCATGCGTGCGATTAACGCTTGATTGTCTTCGCGCAGTTCACCAAGCATATCCAAAGCTTCCACGTAGTCCGCATCGTTGTCGGCGACGTGTTTGAGACGAGCCACATGTGCAATTGAGCGAATTGTCGTTCCACCCAGTTTGCGAACTCTTTCGGCGATATCATCGGTTATTGCGAACAGCTGATCTGCATGCTCATCGAGCAACAAGTGGTAGTCACGGAAATGAGGACCACTGATATGCCAATGGAAATTCTTTGTCTTCAGGTAAAGAGCGAAGACATCGGCGAGTAGGACATTGAGTTCTGCTGTGATGTTCTGAACATCCTCTTTCTGCAGCAGAGTTGGAGTCCTCACTCATGCTTCACGGCGCGTTGCAATGTCGTTTCGGTTCGTCATGTTCTTCCTTTCGTGCGATCCCACTGTTGAGTGTTGGATTTAGTGCCGCCACTAGCCGGCACGAGCAGTATTGTTTGTCCATGCGAGGAAACGTCGGTGGTAAATGTCTGAACTTAGCTTGCTGGTCATGGGATTTCTGCTTTTCGCACGTGATCAGTTCGAACTTCTTGGCAACTCGGCAGACCGCCTGTTGACTCCGCGGTCTGCCAAGGCAAGTTAATCGCTATCCTTGTGTACTTTGGTAATTCGCCGTTATGCTGCGCCACGTGCCTGTGTCGGCGCTTCCAATGAGGCTGGAAGCCGTGCACCGACCCAGTCTTGGATGTCCTGCATGACCACGCGCTTGTCGAGATCGTTGAGAAGATCGTGAAACCCTCCTTCATAAAGCTTCAATGTTTTGTCCGGGGAGCCCGCCATGTCATAAAAGCGCTGGCTGCCGCTGGGCTTCGTGTTCTTGTCGAGAGTGCCGTGAAGAATCAGGAGCGGGAGGGTAATCAGAGAGAATTCCTTCTTGAGTCGCTCGTCAGCACGAACCAACGCGGCCATGGTTCGCGTCGGTTGAGTTTCATGTGCAATCAACGGATCCTCGTTCATGGCTTCCACAGCCTTCGGGTCGCGCGAGAATCTCTCGTTCGGAAGGTGGAGGATATGGGCATGCGGAGCAAGGTGGCCCAGCCCTTTGAAAACCGCTAGGGCGAAATCGGGCGCAGGCAATTCATGGGCGAAGCTTTCGCAGATCAATCCAGCGAGTTCGGGTTGGTGATCAAGCGTATAGAGGCACGAGACAACCCCGCCTGCGCTATGACCGAGGAGGAAAAAGGGCAAGTTCGATTCTCGCGATCTTGCCACCTTAACCACGGCTTCGACGTCGCTGACGTAATCTTCAAAATTATCAACGTAGAAACGCTCGCCATCAGAATTGCCGCGGCCGCGCAAATCTACGGCGTACACGGCTAAGCCTGTTGCAACCAATTGTTCGGCCACCCACTCGTAATAGCCACTGTGGGCGTTAAAGCCCGGAACAATGATGACCACAGCGCGAGGCTTTTGTTTTGGACGCAGCGACCGAAAGAAAATTCTTAGGCCGCTTGCCCCTTCAACTCTCTCCCCACTATTTGTAAAGTCTGACATTGGGATTCTCCTTTTGTGAATGTAGGTGTTTGAATTTCCTTGAATCAGAACAAGGTCTTAAGGTGCGTAACGGGTAAAAACAAAGTCGTGATCTTTGGCAGGTTCGTGGCAGCCGAAACAGGTTTTGTGCTTCGCCTCGTCGGCAGCCTTGCCGTCCGTGAAGTCAGCGAACCCCCAACCGCCAGACTCGGCGTACTTCGTTGAGTCCTTGACCATGACCTGCATATTCACGGGGGATCCGGCAACAAAAGCTTGGACGTGGCCAAAGACTCTATTGTCTTCATCCGAAGGAGCACGCTTCCAATGCAGCGCAACAATGACTGCGCCATCCGGGAACGGAAGCGTTCCCTCGCGATAGGCCTTGATCGCTGCATCGTTGCCCAACTCAGCGCGCAACTGGTTGAAGTCGCCTTCTTCGAGGGTCACGGAGATCAGCTTCCAATCGCGGTATCCCGGCGGGACGGTGACTCCATAGACTGGAGAGGCATCCTCATCGGCGTGCCCGTATAGCTGAGCTGAAAATGCGATAAACCCTGCAGCTATCAGCAACGCTGGTAGAACCGCAATCTTCACTGTTCCTCCTTTCACGTCTGCAGCTCGCGCTCTTAGGTGTTTCATAGCAAACGACAATGCACCGCTTCTTTGCATCGTGCAATTGGACCTTGGTATTGGGGCTTCGCTCCGTCCTCTGCAAGTCACACAAGAGGTAGTGCATCACGCAGCGTTATGAGAAATATTGATCGAGCGCGGCGGGTAAGTGCTACCTAAGTATGGGTCGATACCATCGTCCAATGGCGCGATTGCCGCGCCCGCGAGAGTATTCACGCAGTTCAGCTTCGTATCTTCGCAAACGCAATGCATGCAGCGAAGAACTCATCACAATGGAGGGTTCCAATGTTCACTACATCGAACGACACCAATATCAAGGCAGACGCCAAGGCCAGGGCCGCCGTGATTGGCATAACGGTTGTGCTGATCGCGTTCTCAGCTTTGGCGCAGACTGCTAAGGACGTCAAAGGCGCAACACCGCTAGTCGCGATCCAGAATGAGGCCCCCGCTAAACTGATTGTCGATCCACCGATCCCGGAACAACTGGCTCTGGGCCGTGTCTTCATTCAGTACCGGACGGAGAACCTGCGCATTCTGCCGGTATTCGGCAAAGCTGCGTTGGAAGTGTCGCCACGGATTGGCCATCTGCACTATTACTTGGACGATCAATCCTGGCCCACCGTCGATACAAGCGGAGAAACAGTGGTGTTTGTGGGATTGCCGCCAGGACCGCACAAAGTTCGCCTCGAATTGGCGGACACAATCCATCGGCCAATCCCTGATTGCAGCAAAGTGGTGGATTTTACGGTGCCCGCTCCCCAGCAGAAATAAGGCTGTTTCACGAGGTCTTCACGAGCCAGGCGACCGCCTTCCTTGCCGCAGACCCACAGTTTGCGCCTGATTGAGTCACGAGCGAAAGCGCGATGAAAGCTGCGAAAGTGGCAGCGATCTTCGTCAACGACTGAGGAGAAGGATCTTTATGAATTCCGAGACTGCCGACGTTGCCGGCCTCAAGATCTTCTACCGCGAGGCCGGAGATCCTTCGAAACCGAACATCGTCCTGTTGCACGGATTTCCCTCGTCCTCGTACTCATTCCACGACCTCATTCCGCGTTTGGCCGATCAGTTTCACGTCATCGCGCCCGACTACCCCGGTATGGGGTATAGCGAGGCACCGGCTCCGACCGTGCTGCGACCCACCTTCGACGACATGGTCGGAGCCATCGACGCGTTTATCGCGCAGTGCGCCCCCGGGCCAGTCATTCTTTATATGCATGACATCGGAGGTACGATCGGGATGCGGATCGCGACGGCCCACCCTGACCGGATTGCCGGCCTTATCTTTCAGAACTTCACCATTTCAATCGACGGGTGGAATCCCGAGCGCCTAAAGGTCTACGAGCGGCTCGGCGGTCCTGAAACCCCAGAGAGTCTTGCCGAGGTAGAGCAATTTACTACGGTGGAACGCGACATGTTTCTTCACAAGAGGGGCGCACGCCGGCCCGACGCTCTGAATCCAGACTATTGGGCGATCGACACTTATACGTTTTCGATTCCGGCGAGTCGCATTTTCATGTCGAGACTGTTCATGACCCTCGCGACGAACATCCAGCTCTACCCGCAATGGGCTGCATATCTGAAGAGCCGGCAGCCGAAAATTCTCATTGTGTGGGGGCGAAAAGACCCTCTCTTCCTGCCGACGGCACCGGAATTTGTGAAGCAGATTGTGCCGACGGCCGATCTGCGCTATTTCGATGGAGGCCACTTCGTGCTCGACGAGTATGCCGACGCGATCGCGGAGGCAATCATCGAGACGTTTTGCCCGATGTCGGAAATGCGCAATTAGTGAGCCAGAGAGAAAAACAATGAATACACTCGCAAAGCAGACAATCGATGCTCACGGCGGCCTTGAACGTTGGAGCCATTTCAACACGCTTTCAGCGCACCTGATCCAAGGGGGCGCCCTCTGGGCTGCGAAGGGCAAAGCGGGAATCCTGGTTGACCCTACGGTTACTGTCGACCTTCGCGACGAGAAGGCCTCGCACTGGCCTTTTGGTTCTCCTGATCGAAGGTCGCGTTTCGAGCCGCAACGGGTCGCGATCGAAGACGCGGAGGGCAATGTCCTTGAAGAACTCCTTCAACCTCGCGCCTCATTCAAGGGACACGCTGCCCTCTGGAGCGATTTGCAGCTCGCGTACTTCGCGGGATACGCAATGTGGACTTATCTGAACATTCCGTTTCTGCTCGCCAGACCCGGCGTTGAGTCAGAAGAAGTGGAGCCGTGGCAAGAGTCGGGCGAAACCTGGCGTCGTCTAAAAGTCCATTTCCCCGCTGATATCGCGACCCACAGCACAGAGCAGACACTCTACCTCGATGAGCAAGGATTGTTGAGGAGGCAGGACTACACCGTCGAAGTCGATGGCACCGCAGGAGCGGCGCACTACGTCTACGATCACAAAGAGTTTTCGGGCATCGTCTTCCCGACGAAAAGGCGAGTTTTCCGTCGGCAACCGGACGGACATTCCGCTCCCGAACCGTTGATTATCTCCATCGACCTCGATCGGATTGTTCTCAGCTAGAGCGAGAACAGATTCCACTCTGCCATGTATCCCCGTTCGATGGAAGGTTTCGCATGAATAAGACTACTCAAGGTTCACTCGAAAATTTCACGATCACTGTTCTCTCGACGATGCTCGTGGGCGAACCACGAGGCATTGGCGAGTGGGGTTTCGCCGCTGTTGTCGAAGTCGGCGATCACCGTATGCTCGTCGACACAGGCGCTCGACCGGACACAGTCTTGAAAAATACGCAGGAATTGAATGTCGACTTGTCTGGCGTGCACGAAGTCGTCCTGACGCATTCTCACTGGGATCATGTTAGCGGCCTTCTCACGCTTCGGCGTGAGCTCATGAAACGCAATCCTGACGCGCTTTCAGTAGTGCATGTGCCCGTCGGTATCTTTGATAGCCGACCGTCGCCAACGGGCGAGGGCAATCCGATGATCGCGATTCGCAAAGACTATGAGGCGACAGGTGGAAACTGCGTTTTGCACCCGTCCGGTGCGGAATTGACACCTGGAATTTACTTCACCGGTCCAGTTCAACGCGTTTATCCGGAGCACAATTGGAGCGGGTCGGGCAGGCTTCTGACGCCTGCCGGGCTCGTAGAGGACAACGTCCTAGAGGACTCATCAGTTGTTCTCGATACACGAAAAGGATTGGTGATCCTCACGGGCTGCGGACATGCCGGCATCGTGAACATAATGACCGCAGTTGAAAAGAATTACGGGAATAGGCCGATCTTCGGAATCATCGGAGGGCTGCACCTGTTCGGCGCGAGCGATGACGTTGTGGACTGGACGGCTACCAAGCTTCGGGAATATCACGTAGCGAATCTGCTGGCAGCTCATTCGAAGCCACGTATCAATTGAGGACCAAGTTGGGGCTGAACCGTCAAACGGCAGTCGTTGCCGGTGTGGGCTCATCATTCTCATCTGCGAACGGTATTGTGGCTGGTCCTCTTGCGAAGTAGTCGCGGCACATTCCGGTGGGAGAGTACTAGTCTTTCATTGCTCTCTGGGTATTGTTGCCGCGCCGAAGAAAATCCGGTTTGTACTTACCTCAAGTGAAGAGCAGAAAGGGAGAGCAGTTATGAAAGTCTTCGCTATCGCAACATCGAAACCTGCCCTCACGCCCGACAGGCTTCAGCAGTACATGCCGGCCGAAGTTTCGGCCACCCTCCAACACTATCTCGACGGCACGATTGAGCAGTTTTGGTTTCGTGAGAAGCTCGGGCCGATCTTTCTCATGAACGTCGAGTCGGTCGAACAAGCTAAGGAGTCACTAGCCGAGCTCCCACTCGTTGCGAATGACCTGATGACATACGAGATCTTTCCGGTCACTACGCTCAGCCCACTTCGCCTCCTGATCCACGCCAAGTAAGACATGGCCACGTCCCGCTCTTCGTCGGCGGTGGAGAGGTCCTAACGACCGTAACTTCTTTATCGCCAAGCTGCTGGTGCCGGCCACCATTTCCAAGGGCTGCTGGAAAATACCCCCAATACAGGGAAAGTGCAATATTGATGCGGGTTTGCGCACTATCTTTCCTCGTTAGACCAAGATCGGCTTCGGACGACTTCCGGTGATCTGGGGCGATTTCGGCGGACGTTTTACTAGGAAATCCTAGAGCAGAATTGAATTCAAGAATGGGCTCCGCCCGCAAACAGAACAATTAGCTTCGGTCACAGCGGGCCCCTTCAGTCGTGTTCCGCAATAGGCCTACTGATTAAGAGTTGTCGCACCTGAGCAGGTTGAACAGCAACAAACACCATCTGAAATCAATTACTTACCCACAACCTAGCCCGCACGGAAGCACTCTGTCGAAAGTAGCGAAAAAGCCCGTATTGGCGCACATGGGCTCGAAGCGTACGGCACATTCTGCGGCACACCTTTCTGGGCGAGGCGCCTTCGTTCACAACGTGCTCAGAAAAGAACACTCTATTTCACCGCTGAGACGGACACAGGCTGAATCTCGGGTAATTGTGCGTCCTCAAAATAACGACGCCGGAAGTAGAACGCAACGTTAACAAGGGCAATCATCACCGGCACCTCGACCAACGGACCAATCACCGCCGCGAACGCGGCGCCCGAGTCAATTCCGAAAACAGAAACAGCGACCGCGATGGCTAGCTCGAAGTTGTTCGAGGCGGCCGTAAACGACAAGGTCGTCGTCTTGGAGTAGTCCGCTCCCAGCCTTCTCCCCATGTAGAACGACACCAAGAACATCAACAAAAAGTAGATCAACAGAGGAACCGCGATTCGCAGAACGTCCAGCGGCAAGCGAACGATGTATTGTCCTTTTAGCGAGAACATCACGACGATCGTGAACAACAGTGCAACCAGCGTCAGTGGGCTTACGCGAGGAATGAAATAGTGTTCATACCACTCCTGCCCTTTGGTGCGTAGGAAGATTGCGCGAGTTGCGAACCCCGCGAGGCAAGGGATGCCGAGATACACAAACACGCTCTTTGCTATGTCCGCGATGGAGACGTCAACAACTGCGCCACGGAGCCCGAACTTGACCGGGAGCACGGTGATGAAGACCCATGCATATATCGAGTAGAAGAAGACTTGGAAAAGCGAATTGAAGGCTACCAACCCAGCAGCGTATTCAGTGTCGCCTTTGGCCAGTTCATTCCATACAATCACCATGGCGATGCACCGTGCCAGCCCGATCATGATCAAGCCGGCCATATATTCCGGGTACCCGCGCAGAAAGACAACGGCCAGGATGAACATCAGAATGGGGCCGACCACCCAGTTCTGCACGAGCGACAGACCGAGTACCTTTCTATTCCGAAAGACTTCGGGTAAGTCTTCGTACCGCACCTTGGTGAACGGTGGGTACATCATGACGATCAATCCGACTGCGATTGGAATAGAGGTTGTGCCGACGCTGAAGCGATTCAGAAATGGCACGACTCCGGGCAGGAGCCAGCCGAGACCCACCCCTAGCGCCATCGCTAAGAAGATCCACGCCGTGAGGTAGCGGTCGAGGAATTTGAGACGGCTACTTGTCTTCATGGGACATTCCTGTAATTACTTGTCCTGTGCGACTGGCGAGGTCGACTGTCCAATGTTGTCGAGCTCTCTCTTCAGCGCGAGACTGTCGAGAGCCTTGAACGGGAGGCAGAGAAACAGACTGATTCGGCGATCCAGAAGGAAGAAGGCATCGCGAAAGGCGCGCTCGATGTCTGCCTCACTGCCCCGAACAGCTGCTGGATCGGGAACACCCCAATGGGCGGTCAAAGGCTGCCCCGGCCACACGGGACAGACCTCCTTCGCGGCATTGTCACAAACGGTAAAGACAAAATCGAGCTTCGGCGAGCCTGGCAGGGAGAATTCATCCCAGGCCTTGCTTCGTAGTCCCGTGATGGGAATGTGCGCCATTTCGAGCTGCCGCAGTGCTTCGGGCCGAACTGCTCCGGACGGATGGCTGCCCGCGCTATAAGCGGTAAAGTTCGGTCGGCCTTTGAAATTCAGAATGCCTTCTGCCATGATCGAGCGTGCCGAGTTGCCGGTACACAGAAACAGAACGTTGTAGTGACCTGTCATCTGCTCTCTCCACTAGGCCGCTAGTTGCAACAGGTCGGCCCGCAACAAGCCTCGGACGGGGCAGCCGTAGGTTTGACTGCACGAACAAAGGCGCTCATGAATTTCTCGTCCACCTGTGGCGCGATGGCGTCCACGTTGACACCAGCCGAAGCGAGGAACTCCCTCGCGTCGTCGACACGGTAAATCCGAGTCGGTTCGACCTCGATCTGCTCAAAGCCGGCTGTTTTCAGCTTCGACCGGTATTCGGTCTCATCGAGTGCCCCCGCAATGCAACCTACCCAGAGCAGAACCTTCTGGCGGATTTCATCAGGAATGGCGCCGCGCGTTACCACGTCGGAAACGGCAAATCGTCCGCCGGGCTTCAAAACACGGAACGCCTCGCGTAGGACACGGTCCTTATCGGCGGAAAGATTGATGACGCAGTTGGAAATGATGACATCCACCGAATTATCGGGGAGCGGAATCTTTTCGATCTCACCTTTCAAAAACTCGGCGTTCTCCGCTCCAGCTTTGCGCTTGTTCTCGTTGGCCAGCGCGAGCATCTCATCCGTCATATCGAGGCCATAGGCTTTACCGGTCGGTCCCACCCTGCGAGCCGAGAGAAGAACGTCAATGCCACCGCCCGAGCCCAGGTCGAGCACGACTTCACCCGGATTCAGCTTGGCGAGCGCCGTGGGATTCCCGCATCCCAGCGAGGCGAGCATCGCTTCTTCGGGTATCTGCGAAGTCTGGGAACTGTCGTAGAGATTCGAAGTAATCGGATCGCAGGAGAGTCCGCTCGCCGGAGCTGCGCCGCAACAACTGCTTCCACCTGTCTTCACGCGAAGGGCAGCTTGACCGTATTTTTCCTTGACGACTTCCTTGATGTCCGTGGTGCTCATGGGGTCTCCTATTTGCAAATCTGAACAATGTCTTGGGGTCTGAGTGCCTTGTTTCGTGTGCAGCACTCGGCATAGAGGAATTGCAGCAATTCCTGAAGGGCTTCTGTATTGGCGGTGTAGCGGAGGAAGGTGCTTTCCCGCTGAACTTGCACCAGTCCTTCGTTCCTGAGTTTGTCGAGATGATGGGACAAGGTCGAGTTCGGGATGTCCAGTTCTTCCTGAATCTCTCCAACTACGAGACCTTCCGGGTGAGCTGACAGCAGAAGCTGCATGATCCGCAGTCGCGCCTCGGTTCCCATCGCCGAGAACATGTCGGCGTACCTGTTCACTTGTTCCAGACTCTTCTTAGTCGGAGCAGTAGGCATATTTCGATCATTGCAGAAATATAGTTGGACTGTCAAGCGCTCTTAACGCGAAGCAATCGGTTCGAGAAAGGTGGTGGTAACACGCGATCAGCAGCAGCCTGACGCTGTACCCTTGAGAATTCCTCGAACAAGAACGTCTGGGCGGCGGGAGATCTCTTAGCCGGTTAAGCCCAGGTCTCCCGTTGTTGTTGGGACCGACACACTCCCGAGTTGCTTCTGACGATCGAACCGGCCACCTTGTCCTCCGGCCGCTGCCGACCTGCGTGATATGTTTAGGCGATGCGTGCGGAAATCGAAAGAGCTGTCGAACTATTGCGCGACGGAGATGATGCCAATGTGGAACAGGCACTTGCATTGCTGCAAAACACGGTTTTTTCGTTCAGCATGCGCGTGTGTGGGCAAAGGGAGGATGCCGAAGACACAATGCAGGAGGTTCTGCTGAAGTCCGTTCCGCACCTGCCCAGATTCGACAGCCCCAAAGCACTTCTAGTGTGGTTGTACAAGGTTGCGAAGAATCGCTGCCTGATGAATCGGCGCAAGAGCAAATTCGCTCCGGCGCATGAACTGTCGCTCGAAGAGTTGATGCCGGATCGTAAAGAACTGGAGCAACTCACCGCCGACGGCAGAGTCAACCCGGAATCCTTCGCAATCCATAGTGAGCAGGCCTCTCGTCTGCGAGAGGCCGTGAAGAGGCTGCCTCCGCCGTATCGAATCGTCCTGGTGCTTCGCGACATGGAAGGGCTGACCGACGATGAGGTGGCAGAAATCACGGGCGTTCGCGCGGGAACGGTGCGCGTACGGCTGCACCGAGCACGCTTGTTCGTCAGAAAAGAACTGATGCGGACATGGATGCCGCGAAACGGTACAAGAGTTCATGCTCAGAGACACCCCAGTAAAGAGAGCCGACCCGCGCGTTGCAAGGCGATGTTCGCGGAGCTCTCGGATTATCTCGACGAGCAACTGGACGATTCTCTTTGCGAAAAGCTGGAACGGCACATGACCGGGTGCGAGCCATGCCAGGCGTTTGTAGCTACTTTAGAAGCCACTATCGAGCAGTGTCGAAGGTCGGGAGGAGAGTGCTCCCCCAAGGCCGCCAAGCTCCGGCAAGAGTTAATGGAGAAGTATCAGCAGGTCAACGCCGCAATCAGATCGAATTCCTAGCTCCTCCGCTTCCAAAACAATCCCAGAAACTTTCGTTGTAACAAATTCCTATCTTCTGCATTTATTCGTTGTTCCTGATCGATGAATTCTGCAGGAGGTACTCATGATTGCAGCGCAAGTCGAGCTCACACAAGCACTTAGACAGCAGCGGCAGTTTGCGGCCCGGACTGGAAGTGGCCACAATCTGATTCTGGACGATGCGGCAGGTGGAACCGGCCCCAAACCAATTGAGCTGGTTGCCGTCGGTTTGGCCGGATGCACTGCCTTCGATGTCATCACGGTGCTTCGGCAGAAATACCACCAGAAGGTCACCGGGTACCAAGTGCGTGTCGAGGCCGATCAGGCCGAGCGACCGCCGCAGGTCTTCACTACGGTTCGAATCCATCACACCGTCACCGGGATTGGAATCGACGACGCAGCACTTGTGGAAGCTATCCGCCTGTCAGAAGAAAAGTACTGCTCGGTGGGTGCGATGGTGCAGAAGACGGCCACGTTCCATACGACACACGAAATCGTCGAGGACAATACCTCTTGGCTCCATGCGGCTGAGCCAGCAGGAGTCGAGCGTTGAGCCTCACTCGCCACCTCGCCATTGCCCTCGCCGCCAGCGCGATGCTTGTTGGCACAACCTTGGCGCAGAGTTCTGCTGCTCCTCTGACACTGCACGATGCGGCAAGCATCGCCCTGGAAAAGAATCCCCTCCGCAAGGCGGCGTTGGCGGATACGAAGGCAGCCTCGGCTGGGGTGCGGGAAGCACAGTCATTCCTTATGCCGCATGTGAGTTTTTCGGAACAAGCAACACGCGGCAATGATCCTGTGTATGTGTTCGGTAGCAAGTTACGGCAGCAGCGATTTACTACCGACGATTTCTTCCTGAACCAACTGAACACTCCTTTGCCGTACGGCAATTTCTCCACCCGCTTTGGCGGAACCTGGAATTTGTTCGATTCATTTGCTTCGTGGCACGGAGTCAATCGCGCGAAGGAAATGAATATCGCAGCCAGTCATCAACTCGAACGTACCGATCAGGAAATCCTCTTCCGAGTCGTGCAGTCCTACTACGGAGTTTTTCTAGCAATGAAGCAGTTGGAGGTCGCTGAGCATTCGCAGAAGACGGCGAAGTCGATCATGGACCGTAGCCAGGTCCGCTACGACGCAGGGTTGGTGGTCGAGTCCGATCTGCTCAGCGCCAAGGTTCGTCTGGCCAGCCGCGAGCAAGAACTGATTCGTGCGCGAAACAACCTAGAATTTGCCCAAGCCCAACTCAACACGGGAATGGGCGTGTCGGTCGATACGCCATATCAGCCCGTAGATCCACTCGCTGAGCGAAATCTGCCAGTGAGTTCGCTACCGGACTTGGAGCAAAAGGCTCTCACGACTCGCCCCGATCTCAAGCGGATCGAAGCGCAACAAACGGCGCAAGAACTAAGTGTAGCGATTGCCAAGTCGTCGTTCGGTCCGCGGCTGAACGCCTTTGCCGGTTGGGAAATGGACAATCCTACCTTCCTTGCCGGAGGGGGTGGCAATAGCTGGCTGGGAGGAATTGAACTACAGATTGATCTTTTCCAGGGTGGCGCAAAACGAGCTGCGCTGTCGCGCGAACGCGCCAACGCAGAGAAGATCACGGCGTTAAAACAGGCGGCAAGCAATGCAGTACGGCTGGAGGTCCGGCAGGCTTACTACGATCAGGACGCGAGCCGGCAGCAGGTAGAGGTGGCGCGAAGTGCCATTACTCAGGCGCTGGAGAGCCTGCGCATCGATCAGGATCGCTACGATGGCGGCCTGCTGACCATCACCGATCTTTTGGGCGCGGAGGAAGCGGCGCGTCGTACACAGACTGATTACTTGCAGGCGATCTATCAGTTTCACATCAGCTACGCCAACCTGGAGTTGGCCTGCGGAACCTTGAATCTGCAGTCTCCGGTGCTTATGCCATGAATCACACTCTTCCTGACACACTGAAACGGTCAACCTTCGCCTTCGGAGGTGCAACCTTAGCTTTCACCTTTCTGAGTCTGGTTTTTGTCGGCTGTTCCGGCGAACGGCAAAGCGTGAGCGCCCCACCGGAAGCTGTGAGCAACGTTTCCGTCGTGTCAGCTCAGACAGCGAATATTCCTGATGTCGTCGAGGCCGTTGGGACGCTCCGCGCCGCACAAACCAGCCAACTCGCCGCGCAGATGATGGGAAATATCGTTGAGCTCCGTGTACGCGAAGGCGACCACGTACAGCGCGGGCAGGTACTGGCAGTTATTGATGAATCCCAGCCGCGCGCTGCTCTCGACCGCGCAATGGCGGCTGATCTAGTTGCTCAACAGGAGATTTCGGCTTCTGAGTCCGATTTCACACTCGCCGAAGCAACCTTCAAACGCTATCAGACGCTGTATGACAGAAAGTCCGTCAGCCCGCAGGAGTTCGATGAGATTAAAGCCCGCTATGAAGCGGCGCAGGCGCGCCGCGAAATGGCTCGCGCCGGACAGGCCCAGACCAAGGCCGCATTGCAACAAGCTCGTACGGCCCTGGGCTACACGCGTATTGTGGCTCCGTTCGATGGTCTGGTGACTGAAAAGAAAGCTGACGTAGGAATGCTCTCCAGTCCCGGGATGCCGATCTTCACCGTTGAGGATCTGCGGCGCTACAGGCTGGAGGCTGCGGTAAACGAGACTGACTTGCGCTACGTGCGTCAGGGACAACAAGTGTCAGTCTCGATCGATGCCCTCGGGGACCGAGAACTCAAGGGGAAAGTCATTGAGATTGTTCCAGCAGCAGATCCCGGAAGTCGTAGTTTTCTCGTGAAAATCGAGTTGCCCTCAGATCCAGCGCTGCGGTCCGGTCTCTTCGGTCGCGCCCAATTCACCCGAGGAGAACGGGCGGCGCTGATGATCCCCCGCGCAGCGATCGTGAGGCGGGGCCAACTTCAAGGCATTTACGTGCTGGATCAAAATCGAATCGCCGGGTTGCGGTACATCACTCTGGGGAAACCGTCGGCGCAGCAGGTGGAGGTACTAGCGGGTCTCCAGTCCGGGGAGAGTTTGATTGCTGATCCGGGCAGCCGCGAATTGAGCGGAAAGAAGATCGAGCCTCGTTAGGAGCCAGGAATGAGCGCTGACAACAACAAGTCGAAACCGACAAACGCTGCGTCCCCCGCTCCTGGCTCGACAAGACAGGGTCTGGCAGGGCAAGTCGCCCATGCTTTCATTGACTCGAAACTGACTCCGCTGGTCATCGTTGCCGCGCTGCTGCTGGGAGCCTTCGCCGTTCTCAAAACCCCGCGCGAAGAGGAACCACAGATCGTGGTTCCCATGCTCGACGTCTTTGTCCAGATGCCGGGTGCGTCGTCCGAGGAAGTCGCCCAGCGTGTCAGTTTACCGATGGAAAAGTTGCTGCGCGAAGTACCTGGCGTCGAATACATCTACTCCATCAGCCATCCCGGCATGAGCGTGGTGATCGTGCGCTTCTACGTTGGAACAAAAGAAGAAGATGCGATCATCCAGACCTATAACAAGCTCTACTCCAATTTTGACCGCATCCCGCCCGGTGTTTCACAACCCCTCATCAAGGTTCGATCTATCGACAACGTTCCAATTATGGCGCTGACGCTGTGGGGGCAGAACTACGATTCCTACCGACTGCGTCGCGTCGCCGGAGAGCTGGAAAACTCGCTGAAAAAGCTGGATGACATTTCGGAAACAACCATAATAGGCGGCCAACCGAGACAGGTGCGCGTCGTGCTCGATACTCAGAGGCTTGTAGCCTATGGCCTGACACCGGGAGAGGTGATCACCCAACTGCAAGGAGCAAACACCAGGGGGCAGGCCGGCAGCTTTGCACGGGACAATCGCGAGTTTCAAGTAGAAGCAGGCTTGTTCTTCACCCAGGCCGACGATCTCAACCAAATTGTGGTGGGAGTTCATACAGGACGGCCCGTGTATCTACGCGACGTAGTCGAAAAGATCGAAGACGGCTCGGCGGAGCCCGACAACTATGTTCTGTTTGCAAGCGCCAAGGGAACCACTGGTCAAACTGCAAATCCCGAATATCCAGCGGTGACCATCACTCTGGCCAAGCGCAAGGGCACGAATGCCAGCGTGATCGCCGAAAATGTGTTGCAGACAGTGACCGACTTGCGTGGCTCCATGCTGCCGCAGGATTTGAATATCACCGTCACACGAAACTATGGCGAGACGGCAAAGGACAAGTCCGACGAACTGCTCAAGCACCTATTCATCGCAACTCTTTCGGTGACTTTGCTGATCGCTTTGGCGTTAGGCTGGCGGGAATCGGGCGTGGTTTTGCTGGCCGTGCCTGTGACCTTGGCTCTGACGTTAGCGATCTTCTATCTGTTCGGCTATACCCTGAACCGGGTCACGCTCTTTGCGCTGATTTTTTCCATCGGTATTCTTGTGGACGATGCCATCGTTGTCGTCGAGAATATTGTTCGACATTTCCGCCTACCAAGCAGCCGTGGACGCTCGCTCGTCGATGTCGCTGTCGAAGCGGTCGATGAAGTTGGCAACCCGACCATCCTTGCGACCTTCGCCGTGATTGCGGCGATTTTGCCCATGGCTTTTGTGCGCGGGCTCATGGGTCCGTACATGCGCCCGATTCCTGTCGGCGCCTCGGCGGCTATGTTGTTCTCCCTAATCGTCGCGTTTGTGGTGTCACCCTGGGCCGCGCTCCGGCTGTTGCGCCACTATGCTGGCGACCGCGGAGGAGAACATCATGAATCAGAAGGATGGACTACGCGCTTCTACCGCAAGGTGATGAACCCGTTGGTCCTCGATGCGAAGCGGCGCTGGCTGTTTCTCGCTGGCGTGGTTGTTCTCTTACTCACCGCCATGGCCTTTGTCCCCCTGAAATGGGTTCGCGTGAAAATGCTGCCGTTCGATAACAAGAGTGAGTTCCAGGTCATCATTGACATGCCCGATGGAACTCCCCTGGAGCAAACCACTCGCGTCGCACAAACCCTGGGACAATATCTCGCGCAGCAGCCCGAGGTTGCGAATTACCAGATCTACTCCGGCACATCAGGCCCGTACAACTTCAACGGCCTGGTGCGGCACTACTTCCTGCGGCGTCAGCCAAATCAAGCTGACATACAGGTGAATCTACTCTCGCGTCACGATCGCAAAGCGCAGAGCCATGAAATCGCCCGACGTTTGCGTTCCGAACTCGTGAAGCTTGCTCAGCTTTTTGGTGCCCGCATTAAGGTAGCCGAGGTTCCACCCGGGCCTCCCGTACTTGAGACACTGGTCGCTGAAGTCTATGGCCCCGACTACAAAGGGCAGATTCAGCTCGCCTCACAAATCAGGCAAGCCTTCCAACAGACGCCGGGTGTGGTGGACGTGGACTGGTACGTGGAGGATCCACAAACCAAGTACGACCTCAAGGTGGATCTCGACAAGGCAGCGCTGCATGGTATCTCGGCGGCAGACGTGACCCGCACGTTGCAGATCGGCCTTGGCGGTGCCGATGCGGGTCTGCTACACGATCCACAGTCCCGCGAAGACATACCCATTCATGTGCGGTTGTCCCGTCCGGATCGCTCTGGAATACAGGACTTGGCAAGCCTGAAACTGCCTGCTCCCAACGGTGGCCAGATCGCATTGCAGGAAGTGACCAGCCTGAATCAAACAACAATTGATACGAGCGTGTACCGGAAGAATCTGCAGCGGGTGGTATATGTCACAGGAGATGTCGCCGGGGAAGAAGAAAGCCCCGTATACGCCATCGGCAAGATTAGTGATGCGATCGACAAAATCAAGCTCCCTGACGGCTACACGGTCAAACAATACAAGGGCACAGCTATGCCCGAACGGACCGACCGCTACTCCATGAAGTGGGACGGTGAGTGGCATATCACGGTGGAGGTCTTCCGCGATCTTGGCCTGGCCTTCGCAGCCGTGCTCGTTCTCATCTATGTTCTAGTCGTCGGTTGGTTCCGGTCGTTTATCACCCCACTGGTGATCATGGCGCCGATCCCGTTGACTCTGGTCGGTATTCTCCCGGCTCACGCCATGATGGGAGCGTTTTTTACCGCCACGTCGATGATTGGGTTCATTGCCGGGGCCGGCATTATCGTGCGCAATTCCATCATTCTTGTTGACTTTATCGAACTACGCCGCTCGCAAGGGATGCCTTTGGAAGAAGCTGTCGTGGACGCTGGTGCAGTGCGATTCCGTCCAATGCTTTTGACCGCCGCCGCGGTTGTCGTGGGTGCCAGCGTCATCCTCTTTGATCCGATCTTTCAGGGACTGGCACTCTCGCTCATGGCGGGTGAGGTTGCATCCACCGTGCTGTCTCGCATGGCGGTGCCGGTTCTTTATTACATCTCGCAGAAGCGAAAACAATTACCACAACTTCATCCTCACTCGCCGCCGAACATCGCCGACGGTGAGGCGCCGCAGTATAAGGTTACGCAATGACCTTCAGGAGAAGTCAGGCTAAAAGTTGTGTGTCCCCGCTGTGTCCCCGGCGAAAAATGGGGTTTCCAGCAAGTCTTTTATTTTGTTGGCGTCCCCGACGGGATTTGAACCCGTGTTACCGCCGTGAAAGGGCGATGTCCTAGGCCGGGCTAGACGACGGGGACGCTTTAAGAATCAAGCACTTGTCATTCTATCATCGACAGCCCTGGTGCCGGTTGTCGACGGCAGCCCGAATAGCAACATTAGCGCACACAATCTAGCCCACGCCAAGTCCTTCCATCACTGACGAAAACAAGCGGATCCGAAGCGGATCTGCCCGATACATAACAATTGACGTCTCTTTGACAAGCACCTGACAAAATGTCAGGGCGGGAGCGCTAACCTGTCTGTTAGTTCAACTGACTCTAAACTGGAGATTGACCTTGACCTCCCGACGAAGACTACCCCATAACCACCGTCTTCCCCCAGAAGAGGGCGTTATGCCATTGCATATCACAATCGAACAAACCGCAGACGTGGCCGTATTGCAGTGCGCCGGAAGAATGGTGCGCGGTAGAGCTCTCCATTTTCTCCATCAGGCCGTCACTAGTTTGAAACAAGCGCGAATTATCGTGCTGGACGTGTCACGAGTGGAGACCATTGACGGCGGTGGGCTCGGTGAGCTGGTATTTCTGTATGGTTGGGCTCGCGGGAACGCAATTCAGCTGAAGCTCGTGAATCCGTCCACCTTCCTCTGCGAAGTGTTGGAGCGTACCGGGCTGACGCGTGTGATGTGCATCTCGGCAGTCGACGACGCGGTCGAGATTCTTTGCATGCCGAAGAGCACAACCGGGAATGCAAACTGGGTGGCGGTGTTCTGACGGACGGGTACTAAATGACGGCGAGGTCCGTTCTGAAACACTGGCCTAAGATGGGAGAGGCGAGGGTTATAACCTGTCGTGGTACGAAAGCCTGCTGCCTGACAGTTGTCTTCACCGGGAATAAGCGGCGGAATGCTCTGCACAGATTTTCTCGAATATGTGGCTACCTATCCCGCCCCGAAAACTGCCTAGAGAATACCCACACAGAATATCTACGTCGTATGTCTTGGCTAGCTGGTTGCCGAGCTTTTCCAACAGAATCGCCCCCTCTGCGTTACCTTGCGCCCACAGGAGATGAACACATTCTCCGAAAATTGCAACGTCGGCCCGTTCTCCCTCGGCGGCCTCAGCCGCTGTCACAACAAGATCACCCAAGAGTCTGAAAAATCGAACTGGATCGGGCATGCCATTCCGCATGACTGTCGATAGCGTCTCAGCGGCATCCAACGCGATGTATCTGCCTTGCTCCATCGCAGCACCCATATCCCAGCCCTGTGCCTGCAATCGTGGAAGCAGGCTCTCCCGGTGAGACTCGGTCGCGACGACGATAGCACCCTTCCCAGCCTTGAGAGCAGCCCCGATGAACTGCGTAAGGTCATCTAGAAGACGGCGATCATTGGAATAAAAGCCAACCACGTGGCGGCGGGCGATTTCCATGTTGTGCGGCGAGAGCGCGGAGACCGTATTGGCTTGGACTTTCTGGGGATCTCGTGTGCCTGAAGCCCTGGTGAAATCGTGACTCGCAAATCTGCTGCTGACAAATTGGTCGCCCCGCAGAACCGCGTTCACAGCGCTCAAGAGCTCTCTTCCGGCATCCGTTTTGAAAACGTAACCCCTTGCGCCCGTCTCCAGGGCCACTCGCACTACATCGGCAGAGGCTTGTAGGCTTACGAACAGTATTGCGGAGTGGGGAGAGAGCCTGCGGATTCGACGGGCAGCCTCGATTCCATCCAGCTTCGGGAGGCCGACGTCCAGCAAGATCAGGTCCGGTTGCAGTTCTTCCGCTTTCTGAACCGCCTCCAGTCCATCCGATGCTTCGCCGACGATCTTTAAGCCCGGCTGTGTCTGAAGGGTCGAACGGACGAGGCGATGCCAGGGCTCGTAGTCATCTACCACGAGAACCCGAATGGTTGATCTCTCCAAGCAGCCTCCGCCTGTCACAGTTCACGCCCGGATCACTGACAGGCGGGGTTGAGCCTATGACTCTAGAGGATTACATATGCGAGGGGCTCGTTCGTTGCGCTGAAGCAACTTGGGCTGCTCCAATGCAAAGAGCGACGATGTTGAAATAGGACACTGGCTCAATTGCCAAGCCGGAGAAGACTGACGAAGGCGAGGCACAATCACGATCCTTCCGCAATGGCGCGTACCCGATGTGCTAAAACCAACAGGCCAAACCTTAAGCCGGTCGTTTGACATGGGCCTCATCCGAGCTTACCCGCCCCCATGGCAATGTTCCGTTTCAAACAGCGTGAAGGAAGAGTCTTTTGGCTGAGCGCAGAAGGATCTTCCCGCGCTGTTTGCGAATCGCGCCGGTCCTTTGCCATTCGCTGATTAGGCGGCTCGTCGTGTAAGGGCTGATATTGGCTGCGTTGGCCAACTCTTCGTTGGTCATATCGAGTTCAATGCCTGCGGAAACTTCTTGGCCGATACTGGGTGCGTATCCCAAAACCACATAGGCAAGCCTGTCCCGCGCAGTTTGCGAAGTTAGAGCAGCGTGGGCAGCAACATACCAAGAGAGATAATCTAAAGCACTGAGGGATACATTTTCCAGGAGTTGAGGAAACCGTTGTGCGAGGCCGCGAATGGTGGGGCGATCCCAAGCGAGCACCGCACTGCTTCCGTGCTGACTAGATAAGTGCACGGTCGCGAGGTCAGCGCAGTTCCACCGAAAGTATGGCCCGGAGTAACCCATATCAGGTTGAGCTTTTTCCCATTGGGCGTATCAAAGAAATAACGCGCCCGCCCCTTCCACAACAATAAGAGTTGGTCGGCAGGTTCACCTTGGTGCGTCATCACTGATTTGGCGGAGAACCGGCGGGATCTCGCCGCCGCTAAGATTACATCCATTTCTTGCTGTTCCAAGCCCCGCAGCAGTTCGCTACTAGCGGGACCGTCGACAGCGCGAAGCTTCGAAGCGGGCATACTCTCTCGGGTATAAGAGCCGACATCGTGACGGAACATTTGCGCTCACCAGTCAGGTATTTGGCCAGAAGACGTTTCGCCGCAAAGCTACCCTTTCAGGAGCTAAATTCAGTGCTTGGCGCTCGCTAACGACTTTGGAACCAGCGGGCCAAGCTGCAGTGTCACGGGTTCAAATCCTGTCGGTGCGGGCGGCGCTGGATATACAATCTCTCTGCGGTGTGTCTTTGTAGAGAGCGAAGTTGTGGCCGACCCACTCTATCTCAGTCTCTGGTTTCCCAGCTTCAGGGTTCAAGACATAATGCTGCACGTCCTGTCCGTGCTGCGCCAATTCCCTTACTCCCAACAGCTGCCCGGCATTTCCTACCTGGCCGTCCATCCCGTCTCCTGGAACGAACCCACTATCCTCGAGAGGCGATTCCAGCCGGGCATCTCGCCCGAAGAGGCGGCGACCATTGCCTCCGACCTCGTGCACGAAGACTATGCCTTCCTGTTCGAGGCCTTCTGGGATTTGTGGTCCACCGACGCCACCGGAAAGCAGTGGTCCCTGGTGCCGCAACGTGTCCAGTTGATCGCGCAGGGTGCCGAGTTCGATGAGGGAGCTGCGGAGGGCACCGGGCACATCGAAGTTGACTTCGGACTGGATACTCCGTTTCTCCAGGAGGAGGTCGCGTTGGATGCTGAGGCGGAAGCGCACGTGCGTTCCAACATTCACAAGCTGGTTGACTTCACCAACAAGGTGGAAAAGAACGCCCACGCCGGCGGCCGCTTGCTTTGGTCCGACTCCGAAGACAATCTGGCCCAGAAACTCATCGCCCGCCTCCAGAAAGTGCAGTAGAGCCCTCGAAAAAAGTCCGGCCACGGAGCCTGCACCGCCCTCTCCGCGGCCGTGTTCTCGCAGTAAAGGAGCTACTTCGTCCTTCCGCCTTCCACCTTCAGCGTCTCCGTAGCCGCCGCCTGCGCCGCCGCCAGTCGCGCCGTAAGCACGCGGAACGGCGAGCAGGAGACGTAGTTCAACCCCACCTTGTGGCAGAACTCAACCGACGAGGGTTCCCCCCCGTGCTCTCCGCAGATTCCCACCTTGAGGTTTGACCGAGTCTTGCGCCCGCGTTCGGTCGCCATCTTCACCAGTTGCCCGACGCCGTCCTGGTCCAGTGCTGCGAATGGGTCCTGCTTGAGGATGCCCTCTTCCAGGTAGGTGGGCAGAATCTTGTTCACGTCGTCGCGGGAGAAGCCGAACGTGGTCTGCGTAAGATCATTCGTGCCGAAGGAGAAGAACTGCGCCTCCTGGGCGATTTCATCGGCCACCAGCGCGGCACGCGGCAACTCAATCATCGTGCCCACCAGGTATTCGACCTTGGTTCCCTTCTCCTTGAACACCTCGGTGGCAACCCGGTGCACGATCTCTCCCTGGTTGGCCATTTCCTTCAAAGTAGCGGTCAGCGGAATCATAACTTCGGGATAGACCTTCACGCCCTTCTTTGAGACCTCGACGGCGGCTTCGAAAATGGCACGCGCCTGCATCTCCGTGATCTCGGGGTAGGTGATCCCCAGGCGGCAACCGCGATGTCCCAGCATCGGGTTGAATTCGTGCAGTTCTTCCACCCGCTTGAGCAGTTCGCGCAGCTGCTTCTTTAGGTCTCCGGCCCCTTTCACCAAATAGTCCTGATACTTCTTAACGAGCGAGCTCTTTTTCTTGGCGTCGGCATAGGGAAGCGTCTCAATGTCCACCATGAGATCCTCGCGCCGTGGCAGGAACTCGTGCAGTGGCGGATCCAGGGTGCGGATGGTGACCGGAAGGCCGTCCATCGCTTCAAACACCCCGATGAAGTCCTTGCGCTGCATGGGCAGCAGCTTCTTCAGGGCGGCCCGGCGGTCCTTTTCATTCGTGGCCAGAATCATTGCCCGCATGTGTCGAATGCGATCCGGGGCAAAAAACATGTGCTCGGTTCGACACAGTCCGATGCCCTCGGCGCCAAAGGCCCGCGCCTGGATGGCATCGCGCGGAATGTCAGCGTTGGCACGCACGCGCAGCCGACGGTGCGGGTCTGCCCAGCCCATGAATTTGAGCATCTCCGGGTCGTCAGGGGACGGCGGCAGGGTGTTGAGCCGGCCCTTGATAACCCGACCCGTAGTTCCGTCTAACGAAATCCAGTCCCCCGCCTTGAAGACTTGCCCTTTCACCCGCATCACGCGTGCCTTCTCATCGACTTCGATATCCCCGGCGCCGGCCACGCAACACTTGCCCATACCGCGCGTGACTACCGCAGCGTGGCTGGTCATCCCGCCGCGAGACGTCAGAATCCCCACCGCAACCTCCATGCCGTGAATGTCCTCGGGCGTCGTTTCTGCTCGCGCCAGGATGACCGATGCTTTCTTGCCGTGCCCCGCCTGTTCCACGGCTTCATCGGCGGTGAAAACGATCTGCCCGACGGCCGCTCCAGGCGAGGCGGGAAGCCCCTTGGCCAGAACCTCCACCTTCACTCCCTTCTCGTCCAACCGGGGCACCAGAAAGTCGTACAACTGGTTCGGTTCGACGCGGAAAATCGCTTCTTCCTTCGTGATCAGTCCCTCCTCCACCATCTGGAGAGCCACCCTTACCGCTGCCAGCCCCGTGCGCTTGCCGTTCCGGGTCTGCAGCATCCAGAGCTTTCCATCCTCGATGGTGAACTCGAAGTCCTGCATGTCCTTGTAGTGTTTTTCCAGGCGCGTGGTGATATCGCGCAGCTGGTTGTAAACCTCGGGCATGATCTTCTGGAGTTCGAGGATCGGAACGGGCGTGCGCACACCCGAAACCACGTCCTCGCCCTGGGCATTCATCAGGAATTCCCCGTAGAACTCCTTGGCTCCATTTGCGGGGTTGCGCGTGAATCCGACACCCGTGCCACTGGTGTCGCTGAGATTGCCGTATACCATGATCTGCACGTTAACTGCTGTACCCAGATCGTCGGAGATATTGTTGATGCGGCGATAGTGCCTGGCTCGCTCGTTGTTCCAGGAGCGGAACACAGCATCTCGCGCCATGATCAGCTGTTCGTGCGGGTCCTGTGGAAAATCCAGCTTGGCGTGTTTCTTGACAACTTTCTTATACTCTTCAACCACTTCCTTCAGGGCTTTTGCTTCGAGATCCGTGTCCAGCTTCGCCTTCTTCTGTTTCTTCTTTGCCTCAAACACTTTATCAAATGCCGACTTCTCGATGTCGAGCACGACGTTGCCGAACATCTGGATCAGGCGGCGATAGGAGTCGTACGCAAAGCGCGGGTTGTTCCTGCGCTTGGCCATTGCTTCCACGCTCTTGTCGTTCAGGCCGAGGTTCAGGATGGTATCCATCATCCCGGGCATGGAGAACTTCGCCCCCGAGCGCACGCTCACTAGCAACGGATTGTCCCCCTGCCCGAGCTTTTGCCCCTGCAATTGCTCCAGCCGCGCCAGGGCCTCCTCCATCTCGTGGTCTACCTCCGGCGAAACCGCACCGCGTCGCATGTACTCCCGGCAGGCCTCGGTCTGGATGGTGAAACCCGGAGGCACGGGAAGGCCGGCATTGGTCATCTCGGCCAATCCGGCGCCCTTGCCGCCCAGCACGTCCTTCATCTTGCCGTTGCCGTCGGCTTTGCCGCGGCCGAAGAAGTACACGTACTTCACTTCGCTTTTGGGGGTGACTTTTTCTACTTCGCGTTCGGGGAGCGTCGTCGTTGCCATATGGAGTCCTTTACGATTCTGAGTATTCTTTGGAATTTTTGCCTTCGGTCACGATCTCGGAAAAATCCGCGATCGTCGAAAATTCTCTGAGCAAGCTGTGCAGCAAAGCCAGCCGGTTGGCCCGCAGCCGCGCTTCGTCGACCATCACCATGACTTTGTCGAAAAAGCGGTCAACCAGGGGCCGCAACTTCGCGATCTCCAGCAGCGCCCCTTCGTAGTTCTTTGTCCGGCGGAGAGCTTCCACGCGATGCGCGGTTTCCGGCACCTGGGCTGCCAGTTCCTTCTCCACCGGATCCTGCAACGCCTCCGGCTGAACATGCGTGGCCATTTCCTTGCCGGTCTCGGCGGCCTGGCGCAAAATATTCTTCATGCGCTTGAATGCCACGGAAATGGATGCGAAATCCGACGAAGGCCGCACCTTGGCCACGGCCTCGGCCCTGGCCAGCGCGTCCGCCACGTCATTGGCGTCGGCTGCCAGTACCGCATTCACCACGTCGTAGGCGAAGCCACGCACCTCACGCAGGTAGAACTCCAGTCGCTCGCGGAAGAACATCCGGGTCACTTCCGCCAAGTCAAGGTTCGCGGGAAACTTTTTCTCCGCCTCCGAGCCGTGGTAGCGCGCACGAGCGTCGCGCATTACCTCATCCAGCTTCAAGGGCAGCTTGCACTCCGCGATCGTCTTCACGATGCCGTTGGCCTGCCGGCGCAGGCCGAACGGATCTTTCGATCCGCTGGGCACCAGGCCCAGGGCGAACATGCCGGCAAGGCTGTCGGCCTTGTCGGCAATCGAGACCATCGCACCCTCGAGGCTGCGAGGCACCGCATCTTCCGTCGACTCCGGTCTATAGTGATCGTAAACCGCCTTTGCCACCTCGGCTTGGGGCTCCGGCTTCAGATCGTCGTCCAGGTGCTGCACTTCGGCGTAGAGTCCACCCACGATGCCCTGCAGTTCGGTGAACTCCTTGACCAGCTCGGTCGTCAGGTCGGTCTTTGACAGCAACGCCGCCTTGTGCACGATGCCCGGACGTATCGGGGTGCCGCGTTGCCTGACGGTTTCCGACAAAGAGCTGGCCAGGCGCTGCATGCGCATGGTTTTTTCGTAGTAACTCCCCAGATCCTTATGGAAGGTGACGTGCTTGAGCAACTCCACGCGCTGCCGCAGCGTGCGTTTCTGATCGGTCTGCCAGAAGAAGCGGGCGTCGTTGAAGCGGGCCCGCAGCACCCGCTCGTTGCCGTGCCGGATGATGCCGTCGCGGTCCCCGTCGGTGTTGAGCACGGCCAGGAAATGGGGCAGCAGTTTGCCGCTCGCATCCTCGACCGCGAAGTATTTCTGGTGATCACGCATGACCGTCACCAGCACTTCTTCCGGCAACTCCAGAAATTCGGAATCGAAGCTGCCCAGGATCGCCGAGGGATATTCGGTCAGGTTGACCACCGTGTCGACGAGAGCTCCGTCCTCGCGCCAGCGCGCTCCGGAAATGGTGCGGACAGCCGCGTCCAGGGATTTCCGGATCTGCTTCTCGCGCTCGCTCCTGCCCAGGACCTTGGCTCTCGCCAGCGCTTCCCTGTAAGCCGCCCCGGCGCAAGGGATGGCGACCGACGCGTCCGCCAGAATGCGGTGGCCGCGCGACTCCCGGCCGGCGCCAATGCCGTCGAACTCGAGCGGAATCACTTCGCGGTCGAGCAACGCCACGACCCAGCGCACTGGGCGGACAAAGCGCTCCCCGGGTTTGCGCCAGTACATGTTTTTCGGCCAGTAGATGGCGCTGATTTCCTTGGGCAGAAGCTCAGCCAGAAGTTCGCGTGCGGCGCGGCCTTTCCTAGTCACCTTGGCGGAGAGATACTCACCCCTGGCGGTGATGACCTTTTCCAGCTGGGAGACCTGCACGCTCGCCTTTTTCGCGAACGCGAACGCGGCTGGAGTTGGCTGTCCATCTTTGAAAGCAACCTGCATCGCGGGACCAGTGATCTGCTCCGTCACGTCGGGCTGCTCCGCCGGAATCCCGGCCACCTGTACCGCCAGCCGTCGCGGAGTGTCAAACCTGGAAACCGTCTGGCCCGCCAGCCGCTCACGGCGCAGCAGATCTTCCACCCGCTTCCCCAGTTCCTCAGACGCCGCATCGATCATCCGCGCGGGAATTTCTTCGCAGCCGATTTCAAGCAGGAAGTCAGGCATCAGGCAATCACTTCATCCTCTCAGCATCAACCCACCCTGAATGTCAGTACCGTCACACCGAGCTGCAGGCTATGAGCGGAACCTCTACGCCACCGGTGCCTTTTCCTTCCGGGGGCGGGGCACCTTTACTGGCTTCTGGGTCTTTGTCTCAGCCACGGGGTGTTCCTCGACATCGGGAGCGCTCGCTGCTTGCGTCAGGTATGCCTTCGCGATCCCCACCGCCAGCGCGCGCACCCGCGCAATCACCCCCACGCGCTCGGTCACGGAGATCGCTCCCCGCGCATCCAAAATGTTGAACAGGTGCGAGCACTTCAGGCACAGGTCGTACGCGGCCAACAAAGGATACCGGAGCTTCGCCGTCGCGGACACTTTCTTGTCCAAACTAAGACGCGCATAGCCGTCGATCAGAGCCTTGCCCTCCGCCTCGTACAGTTCGAAATGCTTCCAGGTCTTCTCCACGTCCGCCGCTTGGAAGTTGTAGACCGAAAACTGCAGCTCCTCCGCCAGCCGCACGTCTCCGTAAGTCGTGGCCGCGCCGCTTTCCGGATCGCGCGCCCACACGATGTCATAAATCGAGTCCACATCCTGCAGAAAGGCCGTGATCCGCTCCAGCCCGTAGGTCAATTCCGCCGAAATCGGCAGCAGATCCATGCCGCCACATTGCTGGAAATAGGTGAACTGTGTGATCTCCAAACCGTCGAGCATCACTTGCCATCCGATGCCCCAGGCGCCCAGCGTCGGCGACTCCCAATTATCTTCCTCGAATTTCAGATCGTGCTGGCGCAGATCGATCCCGAGCGCCCCCAGCGACTCCAGGTAAAGCTCCTGCACATGGTCCGGCGGAGGCTTCAGGACGACCTGCAACTGCATGTGCCGGAACAGCCGGTTCGGATTGTCGCCGTAACGTCCGTCCGCTGGCCGCCGCGAAGGTTGCACGTAAGCCACTTTGCAGGGCTGCGGCCCCAGCACGCGCAGGAAGGTCTCGGGAGCCATGGTCCCGGCTCCCACCTCAACATCGTAGGGCTGCTCCAGGACACACCCCCGCTCTGCCCAGAAGCTCTGCAGCTTGAGCACGAGTTCCTGAAACGTCGGCGGATTGGATTTCGCTGAACTCACCATTCTGTTCCGAAGCCCTTGGCTGCGGTCATTCCTCATTCGCCCATAACCCTGTTCCCGGGCAGAGCCAGCGGCCAAGATTGAGCCGCTAAGAGCCCACCTTCTCCAGCATTCCCGCCGTCACCAGCTTCTTCTCTATATGCCGCTCGAGCGTCTGGATCAGAAACTTCCGCAGGTCCGCGCCCCTCGCCTTGGGCCACTCTGCAGGCGCGAAGGTCTCGAGAGGAGCGCGAAACATCTGGGCCGCCAGGAGGCGCGACTCGCCCGACATCTCCGACGACGCCAGCCTCTTGTCGGCAGCGCACACGAGCCCGTCGGCCAGGGCGTGGTAGAAGGCACGGTTCCCGTTGAGCACCTCGCCACACACCATGCACTGCGAGAGATCAGGCAGGAACCCTGTCAGCCGGCTTAGCCACAGCTCAAAATAGGTCACCGGCCCCCAGATCTTGCCCCCACGCAGGTTGCCCAGCACCGACAACGCCAGCCGGAACACGGCGTCGTTGGGCTCGCGGTCGGGCAGCAACTCGTCCAGCAGCTCGGCCACGTGCGCCAGCGCCGTGGCCCTTGGATACGTGACCTCGCTGGCCAGCGGAGATTCCAGTACTTCGAGCGAATTCAGGCGCGCCAGCTCCTGCCCCTCGCGATCCTCGTAGAAGGCCCGCACGTAGGTCAGAGGTTCGAGCGCCCCGCCGAATCGCTTCTTCGACTTCTTGGCCGAGCGGGCGACTCCACGGACTTTGCCTTCGCTCCGCGTGAAAAGGGTGACCAGCAGGTCGGCCTCTCGCAACGGGTAGGTCCGGAGGACGATCGCTTCCGACTCCTTAAGCGGCATGGACGGCTTCGCGCCGCACCGAACCACGCAGCCCAAGGGACTCCTGCGCGCTCGCCACGGCCAGCGTAAACCTTGATTGTAACGAAGGGGGAGAGAGATGGAAAGCAAGGGTAACAAAACCTGCGATGGTCGAAGGCTCCGGCGCTAAAACCAACGGCGCACACCCTCAGCGGATGTGCGCCGTCAAAAACGTAGGGGCGAAAACCTCACCGCCCGTAATACTTCGAGTTCCGTTCCGTGAACGCCTTCCACTTCTCCGGCAGGTCGTCCAGTGCAAAAATGGCTGACACCGGACACACCGGCACGCAGGCCCCGCAGTCAATGCATTCCACCGGGTCGATGTACAGCATCTCTTCGGTCGCGTAGGCCGGTTCGTCCTTCTTGGGATGGATGCAGTCCACCGGGCAGGCATCGACGCAGGCGGTGTCCTTGGTGCCGATGCAGGGTTCCGCGATTATGTATGCCATAGTCTTTCTCTCTCCTGAGGTCTCGACGAAAGCTCTACGAAACCGCACATTCTAGCAAGAATCCGCAGCCTTCGCACCAACCCCCAATTCCTTCTACGCCGAAACTGGTTCTGGCTTCTCCGAAGGCTGATACTCGACGATGTACCCCGCCACCGCACTGGCCGCGACGGTCAGAGGCGAAGCCAAATACATCTGTCCCGGGCCGCTGCGGCCGGGAAAGTTGCGGTTCTGGGCACTGATCACCACCTGCTCGGGACGCGTCGACACCCCCGGCCCGGCGTTGATGCAGGCTCCACAACTCGGCTCGATCACCCGCGCCCCCGCCCGCCGGAATACCTCCAGGTAGCCTTTCCGCACGCAGTATTCGCGCGTCTCCTGCGAGCCGAATTGGATATAGAACTGGACCGATTCCGCCACCCGCCGGCCGCGCCGCAGGGCCTCGGCCAGCACTTCGGCGTACATGTCCATGTCTTCGTTCTTGCCGGCCGTGCAGGTCCCGCCGTAGGCAATCTCAATCAGCACCGGCGTATTGAGCTCGCGGACGTATTTCCCGTTCCCCGGATCGCCCGGAGTCGCCACCATGGGCGCAATCTGCGCCGCATCCAGTTCGATCACCTGCGCGTACTCGGCCCCGGGATCGCTGTCCAGCCCGCGGATCATCGCCTCGGCCTCGCCCCGCTCCATCCCGCGCCGCTCCACCAGGAAGTCCACCACCTTCGCGTCCGGCGCCACGATCCCGGTGAACCCGCCGATCTCCGCCGCCATGTTGGTCATGGTGGCCCGTTCGTCGACGCTCAGAGCCTCCACCGCTTCCCCGGCGTACTCCATCACCTTGGCGAGCGCCCTGCCGGAGCGCACGTCATCAAGCGCCAGGATCTTCAAAATGAAGTCCTTGGCTGTGACGTTCGCCCGCTTCTTGCCGCGGATCACGATTTTCACCGACTCCGGCACCTTCACCCGCACATCCTGGGTGATCCAGGAATTGAAAACGTCGGTAGTGCCGATCCCGAAAGCCACGCAACCGATCGCGCCCACGTGCGGAGTATGCGAGTCCGAGCCCACGTTCACCTGTCCCGGCAAGGCGTAAGTTTCCAGCATCACGGAGTGGCAGATGCCCTCGGCTCCCTTCCGGTCGGCCAGTTCCCCATGCAGCTTGATCCCCTGCGCCCGGGCAAAGGTCTCCTGCTTGCGCTTCAGGAGCGTGGCCAGATCGAGCAGGCCCATCTTCTTCTTTTCCTCCGAGATCACCTCGTCCAGGAACGTGAGATGATCGCGGAAGAAGCGGATCGAAGAGGGATCCTTGACCTTCGCCTCTTTCCCCACGTAATGCTCGAAAAAGATCGCCGCCATCGGCGTAACGTACTCGTGGCTGAAGCGGAGATCGACCCGGCAGAACCCGGTGTCTCCGGGCTGGACCGCCGCGACTCCGACCTCCCCGTCCGGAGTCATCAGGTGCCGGGCGAAGATCTTTTCCGCCAGGGTCATCGGTTGCGGGGCGGTCTTGATGGGTGGCAGAAACACCTTTCTCTGCAAGCGCGCGACGTTGAAGGGAAACAGCCCGCCGTACTCGATGACCTGTCGGGTGACGTCATCCTCGCCAGCCGTGAATTCGCGGAGCGCGATTTCCTCTCCGGCGCGGATCTGGTCGATCAGGCAAAAGTTGGTCGAGGTCAGCAACCCCAGGTTCTGGCAGTTCTGCCGGTAAATGCGTTCAATGTTCTCGGCGATGACCAATTGGATGCCGGCGCACATCTCCGCGTAGGGCGACTGCTCCCGGCTCGATCCTTTTCCGCGCCGCTTCCCGCTCACCGAGCAGACGAATCTGCCCCTTTTCACCTCGGAACGCCCAATCGGATGCACGGTTCCGGCTTTCAACCCCAGGTATGGAATCTCTCCCAGCGTCTCATCGAAATAAAAACAGTAATGCGCCGGGGTGATCTCGTCGGTGGAAATGTCATCGCGCAGCTTGGGGTTGTGGGCAGGATTCTTTGTATCCCAGGGCAGGTCTTCGCCCGCCAGCTGGCGCCGGATGAGATCTGGATCTTCCGTTAGAAACAGAATCCGCCCGAGCAGGCGTACTTTCTCAGGACGTTTTTCGATCTTGCGTTCCAGTAAGGCTTGGATCACAAATTCAGCCCGTTGTGTTTTCGAACCCGCCGGAAACCGTAGACGCCGCTTCGCGCCGGATCACTCCCCACTGTCTGTATTCTAACGCCTGGGGTCCCCCCAGCGCCCGCCTTCGCAAGACTCCGAACGCGTGACGGTTTAGGGAGACGTATTCCTGCCGGTGCGATGGAGCTCCGGGCCTCCGCTTGACGGCCCCCCTGAATCTCAGCCCGTCAGTGGCGCCTTTCGGTGTATTTCTCCCCCGCCGGAATCGCCACCGTCAACTGGTCTTCTTTGGGCGGAAGGGGGCAAGTCGCATAGGGAGTGACTGAGCAGGGTGGATTGTAAGCGTAGTTGAAGTCGAGCGTGACCTTGCCGTCCTTGACCGGCCCTGACTCCAGGAACCTTCCCGCCGGATAAGTCTCCGTCTTGCGGGTGGCATCACTGAAGATGAACGACAGTTGCTCGGCGGGATCGCCGCCCAGCGCCGACAGGTGGATCTCCTGGCCGTTCACACGGAAGCGCGCCTCTCCCACCACCTTGGTGTGGGTCACGTCCCCCAGGACATTCGGCACGTCAACCGTCCTCGAACCGTCGCCCGGCACCCAGGCGGCCTCAATGCGAAACGCCGGATCCAGCGGATAGAAGATCGCGCCCCGATATTGCTTCGCGGCGTCGCTTGTCAGATCCTTTACGCGAACCCCGACTCTCTCCCCCCGCTGAATTACGTAGAAGCGCAGGCTCCCCAGCTTCACCACCGTCGGATGTCCCGAGATGTCCGGAGCCAGCTGGGCATTCGTCACCGTCTTCCCCTCGATCATCGCGTTGCTGCCGGGGAGAAAAGTCGCATGCACGTCCCTGCCCTCGAGACGTAACGATCCCGAGCGTGGCGTGGTCGATCCAGCCGGAAATACGAGCGCGTTGCCCGGATCGGTCCCAAAGCTGTTCTCGCCCGACTTCAGCCAGAACAATCCCACCAGGGTCAGCCAGTTCTCCCGGCGATCCTCCACCAGTTCCGCTCTCCACGTTTCGAACCGCTCACGATAGGCCGCATCCAACGGGGCGGGCCGCGCTGACTGCGCCCAGACCCCACCCAGGCTCATCGCCGTGGCCAGCACGCCCCCGAGTAGACCTGCCTTGGGCACCCTCACCGGCGAAACTCCCGCGGGTCCGGCAACGGCTCCAGCCCCCGCCCTGCAAAAATCTCCTCGAACTCCCGCAGCAGGTCCGCATGCACCAGCCCGTTCGAGGCCACCAGGTTGCGCCCGGTGATGGCAACTGGCTTTCCCGCAAAGTCGGTTACCTGGCCTCCGGCCTCTTCCACCAGCAGGATTCCCGCCGCCGTATCCCAGGCATTGAGATTGAACTCCCAGAATCCGTCAAACCGCCCGCAGGCCACCGACGCCAAGTCCAGCGCTGCCGATCCCGCCCGCCGCACCCCATGCGTGTGCAGCGTAAGCTGGTGATAGAAATAAATGTTGGGATTCTTGTGCCGCTTGTGGCTGGGGAAGCCAGTCGCCACCAGGCATTGAGGTAACTGGGCAATCTTTGACACCTGGATCTTCTGCCCGTTCAGATAGGCACCGCTCCCCTGTTCCGCTGCAAACAGCTCGTTCCGCGTCGGATCGTACAGCAGTGCCGCCTTGCGCCGATTTTGAAAGGTCAACGCCAGCGACACACAGAACACGGGAAATCCGTGGGCAAAGTTGGTCGTCCCGTCCAGCGGATCGACATACCAGCGGTAGTCACTGCCGGTCTCGACCCGCGTGCCTTCTTCCCCCACTACGTCGTGCGAAGGCCACTCCTGTCGGATGCGCTCCAGGATGAGCTTCTCGGAGGCCCGGTCCGCCTCCGTCACCAGGTCCGCCTCACCCTTGTACTCGATTTTGACCCTCTGCCGGAAGTAGTCCATCAGCAGGGCGCCCGCTTCGCGGGCCATCCCCTCCATCGCGGGCACGAACTCGAAATGAGCATCAGAACTGGACATCAGGGCATGCGGCGGCAGTAGATCCGATGGGGAAGGCTGGAATCAGCCGGCGCTCTTCGCGCAATCCGGGCGAACGCGGCCGTTGACCGTCCCCGGAACCACGGCCGGGCTACTTGCGTTTGGCAGAGTCTTCGGCGATGTACACGATATCGTGCTTGAAGATGAACAGGTTCGGCTCGCCCTCGCGGGTCACGCGCACCATGTTCTTGTCGTAGTACTCGATCCAGCCGCGGACAATCTCTCCGTCGGCCAGCTTGATGCTCACGGGCCGCTGCTTCTCGCCGGCGGCTTTCAGAAACTTCGCTTCTTCGAACGTCTCCTCCGGCGGCGGGGTTTTCCCTCCCCGCCGGAAGGATCCAGGAGTACTTTGCGGATGGAAAGGCATACGGGCATTGTACACGGACGCTGCCCGGACTGAATCGTGCTGCCGCCCCCAGTCACCCAGCGCGCGGGCATCTAGAACGTGATCTTCACGCCAAACTCCATCTGACGCGCTGCGCCCGCCCCAAACACGCCGGAGCCCGGACCGATCCGGGTCACATCTCTCGGGGGTCCCGAAGGTGTCCCGCTGACGGAGCCCGCTCCCGCCGTAGGTGGCGTCCCCGCTCCCGGGTAGTAGTACGCCAATTGCCCCGACAGGGACGCAAAATTCGGGAAGTTGAGCAGGTTGTACAGACTTACGCTGGGCTCCAGCCGGAATCGATCCGCTACCCGAACCGGCCAACTCAAAGACAGATCCACGGACTTGAACCACGGGTTGCTCACCTGGTCGGCGGGAGGCTGAACGATGAAGGGCGTGGTCGCGTGCAGACTCGCCAGTTGCGCCGCGGTCATGACCTGGGCCGTCACTAATTCCTGCCCGGCCGGGGTCAGCATACCGGACTGGGTGGCGTTGTACTTACTGATGGCCGTCATCAGGCTGCTGCCGGAAGGCGTACTGAACGGACCGGCGCTGGTGGGCGGTGGAAACAGGTCGCCCGGGGTCCCGTCCCCGGTAAAATCGGTGCGAAAGATCTCCCCCGGCGTCGCCAGGGGATTGCCCGTGGGTACGGCCAGCGTAAGGTTGCTGGGGGCGCTCGAAGCAAAATGTCCGGCAAAGGTCAGCCGGGGGCCCCACTTGGTGTCCAAGCTGCCGCCAAACGCTATCTGATGGTGGCGGTCGAGTGGCGAGCGCCCCCGATACTTGGCCCCGTAGCGGAAGTCGTAAGCCAGCGCGTTTGCCGTGGGTACGTCACCCCCGTCGGTAGTGAATTGGGAAAACGTGTAGGTGACCTGGAGGCTCTCGGCCACCAAACCGTAGCCGTGGTACACAAAATTCTGGCGATACGAGGTCTGCAGACCGTCATACACGGAGTGCCCAGCCGAGGTCTGGAATGTGCCCTGACCGACCGTAGGATTGAACCCCGCAAACGCCGCACCAAATGCCGGACCCACCCCGCGCGCTGCCGACGGTGCTTCTCCCCCAAGGTAGGCCGCTCCCGAGTCCAGGCCGTTGACCGCGAAATCGTTGATGCTGGCGTTGGGCACGCTCGCGATGTAACAGGAAACGGCATCCTGCACGATCGCTCCTGCGCTCAGGGGTACGGTGAGACAGGCCGGTGCCTTCTGGATCAGGGTTCGCGTCACCGCGTTCAGCGCCGCCGTCGGTTCCCCGCTCACGGGATCCTTGTAGAGGTAGTTGAAATCGCCCACGTGGTTTTCATCCATGATCAGGGAGAAGCGCTGGCTGACGTTGCGCAGGTAATCGGCCGTGAGGATCCCGCCCTTCCAGGCCTCGCGCCGCACGCCGATGTTGATCTGGTAGGAGCGGGGAGTGTAATAGTTCGCGTCGAACGGGGCCAGTCCGTTTACCGGATAGCTCGCCGCGAGGGTTCGCCCGACAAAATAAGGATTCCCGGCGGCCCCCGCCGCCCCGACCGCGGCCTGATATTCCGACTGTAACTGTTCGACCGCGCCGGCTACGGCGCCGACCGGTTGCCCGCAGACCTGTGTCGCCAGATCCAACCCGTTCACCGCGGTCACTGCGGTGGGCAACGCCCCCGCGTTCGGGAAATTCACCGCCACCGTCCCCGCTGCTGCGCCCGGGGCGCACGCCAGCCCCGTGGTCGCCCGGTACAGGCCCTGGTCCAGACGCACGCTGCGGTCCAGCTGGGCGTTGAGAAGAAGCGCGTCGTCGTAGTAAATGCCGATGCCCCCGCGCAACAGGGTCCGTCCGTTCCGGTAGGGGTCCCAGGCGAACCCAAACTGCGGAGCAAAATTGAAGTATGGCCGCCGCACTTGGTTGCCCTGCCCCGAGGGCACCCCGAACTCGTTCAGCAGACCGGTGCTCCCCGTGCACGGCAGCAGACCGCTGGGCACTATGGTGGTGTCGATCGCCGAGCAAGGCACCGCTCCCAGATCACTGTTGGTGAGGCCCGTGTCATATACGTAGCGGATGCCGTACGTCAGGGTCAGATTCGGACGGAAGCGAAACGCGTCGCCGAAGTATGCCTGGAAGCGCAGATCGGACTGCCCCCCCTGCGGGAAGCCGAACCCCGACTTCTCCGAAGCCGCTCCCTGCCCATCTCCGAGGGTCGCGAAAAGCAGCGGGTAGTCCAGGGGATTGGTATCCACCCCGCCGGAGACCGCCGCTGTCAGCAAAGGCCCCGCGTGGCTGGGAATCGCGTAGCCGCCCGCCGTGATGCGGTTTACGCTGCCTCCGAATTGGTAGGTGTGCCGCTCCCGCACCCGGGTGCCGTCATAGCGGCCTTCCAGGTTGCTTTCGAGCGTCTCCTGGGGCGCAAAGATGCTCGGTCCGAACTGCACTTTCCCCCCGAACAGGTCGCTGAATTCCAGGCTGGCTCCCGGCACAGGCTGAGGCAGGTTGGCTCCCGCCGTCGCATCGGCCAGGGTGTTGTGATAATGGAGATAACCGAAGCGGAAACTGTTCGTGGAATTTTCCTTGGTGAAATCCACGCCCCCGGCATGCGCTGGAGAGTTGTTGCGGTTGCTGTAGATCGAATAGCTGTCTCCGAAGTTATCGACGCTGCTGTTCCAGTCATAGGCAAAGCGGTAGAACGCATGCACCTGCGGCTTGACTTGCCAGTCCAGTCGGGCGCTGGCCGCAGTGTTGCGATACGGAGCTGAGAACCGACCGGTCAACGCCTGAAATGGCGGGGGAACAGACACCGCCTGGCTGGCATTCTGGTTCACCCGCTCCGCATCCAGAAAGAAGAACGCCTTGTCCTTGCTCAGCGCTCCTCCGACCTTGCCGCCAAACCCACTGCGGGTGAAGGGAAGATCCTGCCCGCCGGCCTGGTTGGCGAACCCGATGCTATGGTCGCGAAAGAATCCGAAGGCCTCCCCGTGAAACGGGTTCGCCCCGGAGTAGGTTTTCAAACTTACCGCCCCTGCCGTGGTGAGACCGGTTGAGACATCGGCCGTCGCCCGGCTGACCGTCATCTGGTCGATGGCGCTCAGGGCGACGTTTTGGGTCGCAGCTCCGTGGCTTTGGTCGTTGATGTCAATCCCGTCCAGGATGTAGCGCGACGCCAGCCCGCTCACCTTGTCAACCGAAAGGGCAAAACTGCCGCTTTTGGTCGGATCGAGCGTCCGCCCATCCTGTACCAGGACTTCCGGCTGGAACTGTGCCGTATTCAGCGCGTTTCTGCCATTGATCGGCAACTCAGCAATCTCCTCTGGCGCTATCTTGCCCAGCAGCGTCGGCGCCCCGGGATTGATGGGAACCATTTTGCGCTCCACTTTGGTAAACGCCCCCGCCTTCACCGTCACGTACGAGCGATCCACGCGGAAATTCTTGGCCTCGATCCGCACCATGTACTGCCCGGGCTGCAGCAGGCTGGATTCATACTTGCCATTTTGATCGGTGCTGCGGTTGAGCAAGGTATCGGTGGTTCGCGAACTGATTTCGACCTTGGCTCCCGAAACCGGAGCTCCGGCGTTGTCCACCACGCTACCCGCAATCTTCCCCTTGGAAGGGTCTTCGACCACTTCTTCCTGTGCGGAGACCAGGCTAAGACCCAGGGTGAAGATCCAGATGGCGAGAATCAGATAGGGCTTTCGTTCCAGAAAACTCCTGACAGCGCGCAATCTCGACAAACGCTTTCTCCTCCCCAGCCTGGAAATGCGGGTTTTGCCAGATGGAATCGCGGCCCGCGCGAATGGTTGCTTCCGTCTTCCACGGTGGAAACAGACATCTTACTAGACGGACGGCGGATCTGCTCGTCCCTCTGTCCTAGGACTCGAAGGGCGGTCGTCCCGCCGGCCAGCCTGCCTCGGGGCGCAGTCGAAGCGGGCATGCTGAGCTCGCCAAAGATTCCTCAGCCTCGGTTGACGCACCCGCCGCCGGCACTTCCGCCACCGGCAAGGTGACTTCTGGACTCCTAGAAACTGGACTTCGTAGTGTAATAGCCAGTCCGGTGCCGAACGCTGAACTCGCCCGGAACCCCGCTGATGTGAACCTGGATGCGCCGGAAGTCGGAGTCGGACAGCCTCTGCGCGGGATAGTAGGCCAGCAGGTACTGCGTGCGCAGTTCGTCGCTCACCATGTGGAAGGCGTCGTCGAGTTGGGCCAGCGAACTGGCATAGTAGTACTTCCCCCCGGTGTCTTCCGAAAGCTGGATCAGCGCGTGTTCGCCGCCCGTGTCCCGCCCCGCGCTGGCTTCCACCGGAACGACGATGATGCTGTAAACCAGCGCGTCGGATTCCTGCTCCGCTCGCAGGGCTTCCTTGTAATCGACTTTGCTGGCCGTGTCGCCTCCGTCGGTGATCACCACCATTACTTTCCTGCCCTGCCGCTTCTCGAGCGCGCGCGCCCCCAGGTACATCGCGTCATACAGCGCCGTCGCCGAGCCTAGCCGGATCCGGTCAATGCCCCGGTCGATGGTCTTCAGGTCAGAGGTGAAGGGCACAACCTCGCCGACTACCTCGCTGAACTGGTACACGCTCATCGAATCCACCGGCCGCAGGATGGCGTGGGCAAAGCGCCGCGCCGAGGCCAGTTCCAGCGGAAGGTCCCGCCGCGTGCTCAGGCTGGTGTCGATGGCCAGTACGATGGAAAGCGGCAAAGCCGCTTCCTTGTCGAACACCGCAATTTTCTGCGGCTCCCCGTCTTCGCTGACCTGGAAATTGTCCTTGATCAGTTGGCCCACGGGCGCTCCACGCGCATCGGTGACGGTGACGTACACGTTCACCAGGTTCACATCGACCTTAACGGTCGAGACCGGCTCCTGGGCGTGACCAACACAGGCAATGAGCACCGGCAACAGGGAAAACCAGCGCATGATGGGAGCTTCGCTCACTTAGATGCCGCCCGCCCGCCCGGGCTGCCTTCGGCCCGGGGAATATCGGGGGGAAAGGGCTCGCCGTCCGCCCAGACGGCGCCATCGGAGAAATGCTCCTTTTTCCAGATGGGGACGGTGCGCTTAAGCGTGTCGATGAGCCAGCGGCAGGCTTCAAACGCCGCCCCCCGGTGGGCCGAGGCCACGACGATCAACACGCTGGTGTCGCCGATGTCGAGCCTTCCCAGGCGGTGAATCAGCGCTACCTCCCGCACCGGGAATTGCCGCAGCGCCTCCGCCGCCAGTTCCTCCATCTTTTTCAGCGCCATCTCCTCGTAGGCCTCGTAGTCCAGGTAGAGCGTCGGCCGCCCGCGCGTATGGTTGCGGACAACGCCTTCGAAAACCACGGCCGCTCCGTCTTCCGGCTGCTTGAGGGCAGCCAGCAGGCTTTGGCTGTCGATCCGGTCCCGCACGATGGCCGCGTGCGGCGCGCCCCCGCTTACGGGAGGCAGCAGCGCCACTTCATCGTCGGCCTTGAGCCGCGATTGCGGTTCCGCATACTCCTGGTTCACCGACATGGCTAGCGAGGGGAGGAAATTCTTCAGCTGCGGAAAGCGGGCTTCATAGTGGTCCAGCACGTCCGACAGGGTGGCGCCATCGCGCAGCTCGAGCACGTCGGACCCGCCCCCCGCCAGGTCCTTGAGCACCCCGAAAAAAAGCACGCGCACCCGCATCGATCTTCCTTAAGCACGTCGCGCCACGAAGCGGAACCGCTTCCGCTTCTCCTTGACTTCGATTCCCGAGAATCCTGCCGCCTCCAGGCGTGGGGCAACATGGCTCGGATCCACCGTCGTTCACTGTCTGCCCCCGGACGACTTGTCATAGTATCCTAAGACCCTGAGGTGGCGCGGGTGCCCTCGCCCTAAAAAAGCAACGCCAGACCCGCAAGGATCTGGCGCTGACGACGGATGGGGGATGACGGAACGACGATTACGCGGGCTGCCCGCTTAGCACCTTCTCCCGCTCCTCGGCATCCAACTTCTCTTCTCGGGGGCTCGAGGGCAGCGCGATCTCCAGTACTTCCTCGATCAGCTTTACGTAGTGGATGTTGACGTTCTCCAGTTGCTCAGGCGTAAGATCCTCATCCAGGTTGGTCTTGTTCTCCGCCGGCAGGATCACATCGCGTACCCCCGCCCGCTTGGCCGCCAGCACTTTTTCCTTCACCCCTCCGATCGGCAACACGTTGCCGCTCAGGGTGATTTCTCCGGTCATAGCCAGCAGCGGACGAACCGGGCGGCTGCTAAGCAACGAGACCAGCGCGGTCACGATGGTCACACCGGCCGACGGGCCGTCCTTGGGAATGGCCCCCGCCGGCACGTGGATGTGAATGTCGTGCTTCTCGAAGAAGTCCTCGCCAATGCCAAGTTGCGCGGCGTTGGAGCGCACCCAGCTCAGGGCGGCTTGCATCGATTCCCTCATCACGTCCTGAATCTGGCCGGTAATCGTGAATCCGCCTTTGCCCTTCATGGTGCTGGCTTCCACAAACAGGATGTCTCCCCCCGATGGGGTCCAGGCCAGTCCCACCACCACGCCTGCACGTTGCGTGCGCTCGGCAATCTCGCCTTCGCTGCGGATCTTGATCCCGCCCAGAAATTCCTGGACGATCTCCTTGGTCACGACCAGCTTCTCGGTCTTGCCTTCCGCCAGCCGCCGCGCCTGCTTGCGGCAGATGGTTCCGATGTTGCGCTCCAGATTGCGTACCCCGGCTTCCCGGGTGTAGTGCCGGATAATCTGCTGAACCGCGTCCTCGGGAAATTCGATCTGTTCCGCCGTTACCCCGTTCTCTTCCCGCTGCCGCGGAATCAGGTACTGGAACGCGATGTGGACCTTCTCCTCCTCGGTATAGCCCTGCAGCTCGATGATCTCCATGCGGTCGCGCAGCGGCTCGGCAATCGGATCCAGCATGTTGGCGGTGGTGATGAACAGCACCTTCGACAAGTCGAAGGGCACGTCCAGGTAGTTGTCGCGGAAGGTCGAGTTCTGCTCCGGATCGAGCGCTTCCAGCAGAGCCGATCCCGGGTCGCCCCGGAAGTCGCGCCCTACCTTGTCAATCTCGTCCAGCATGAACACCGGATCCTTGGTCTCGGCCCGCCGGATGCCCTGGATGATCTGCCCCGGCAGCGCCCCTATATAGGTGCGCCGGTGTCCGCGGATCTCCGCCTCGTCGTGCACGCCGCCCAGCGACAAGCGCACAAACTTACGGCCCAAGGCCCGCGCAATGGACTTGCCCAGCGACGTCTTACCCACGCCCGGCGGCCCGACAAAGCACAGGATCGGGCCTTTCATGCTCGGCTTCAAGCGCCGCACCGACAAATAGTCGAGGATGCGGTCTTTCACCTTCTTCAGGTCGTAGTGGTCGGTATCCAGCGTCTCCTTGGCCTTGATAATGTCCACTTCCACGCCTGACGTCTTCTGCCAGGGAAGCACCGCCAGCCACTCGATGTAATTTCGCGTGACCGAGTAGTCGGCCGCCATCGGCGACATGCGCGAGAGCCGGCCCAATTCCTTCAAAGCTTCCTTCTTCACTTCATCCGGCATGCCGGCCGCTTCGATCTTCTGCTTGAGCTCCTCGACGTCGCGCTGCCCTTCATCCTGCTCTCCCAGTTCTTTCTGGATGGCCTTCATCTGCTCGCGCAGGTAATACTCGCGCTGCGTCTGCTGCACCTTGTCCTGCACTTCCGACTGGATCTTGTTGCGCAGTTGCTGGACTTCCAACTCCTTGGCCAGGTGCTGGTTGATTTTCTCCAGCCGCACGTTCACGTCCGTGGTTTCGAGCGTGTCCTGCTTGTCCGCGGTCGAAAGCGACGGCAACGAAGACGCGATGAAGTCCACCAGCCGTCCCGGCTCCTCGATATTCATCGCTACCGTGGAGAGTTCATCGGAAAGCGTCGGCGATCCCGCCACGATCTGCTGGAACAGGGTCAGCACATTGCGTTGCAGCGCCTCGATCTCGGCGCTCTTGGTGGGAATCGATTCGGCGATGGTCGCCACCTGCGCCCGCATGAAGGGCGTCAGTTGGGTAAATTCGGTGAGCTTCACCCGCTCCAAGCCTTCGGCGAACACGAACAGGCTTTGGTTCGGCATTTTGACGACCTTGTGCACCACGGCGAGGGTGCCCACGGTATACAGGTCGCTCGGTTGCGGGGAATCGACCCGCGCTTCCCGCTGCGCGACCACGATGATCGTCTTGTCCTCACCTAGGGAGTTGATCAGCTGGACCGAGCTTTCCCGGCCCACGGTGAGCGGCAGAACCGCGTGGGGAAATAGCACCGTGTCCCTTACAGGAAGCAGGGGTAGCGACCGTTCTTCCTGTGTTTCCTTGGGCTTGGGGCGCTCAGAGCGCGACTGCTGTGCCATGTTATTCCTTGAGTGTATCTCGCTCAACTTTAGATGTTCATGGGTCCCAAAAAGATGCAGGCCGCGCGGGTGCTTACCCGCAGGAGCGCGTTGGATTGTAGACCTTTCTCCGGGTTTTGCATCCTGTCGTTTGTGCATCCCCCGGTTACGGGGGTACCGTGGCCCTTCCGGATTTGCGGACCGGGCGCCACGATCGCGGGTGACTCCTGACGCAGCTGCGTCTCATTCGGCTGCGGACAGGCCGGTTACCCGAGAGGAGGTGCCGCACCTAAATTAGAATAGACTTCGCCCCACAGCGGTCGTGCGCAGTGTGCCAGCCCGCCCTCATGCAGAACCAAGATTCCACAGCCGAGCCGTCCCGGCAACCAGGGTGTCGGGACGGCTTCTCAGCTTTGTTCTTAGCCTAGAAAACGTGTTTCGCGGTGTCGCCGCGGAACACAATTTCCTGCACCACCTGCTCATTGGAGGCATTCACGGTGTAAGTCGTCGCCGTCCGTGTTGCCTTCTCGGACAGGGGCACCAGCGTGCACTTCACATGGGCTTCGGCTGGATTGGTCACATGCAGCTGGCGGAACACCATGATGTGGTTTTCGCCTTCCATGGTGTGGCGCACTTCATAATCGCCCGCCGGCAGCGGTGCATCCCCGATCCGCACCGGGGCGGTGAAGGTGATCTTCGTGACGTCGGCAACACCGTACTTGTTGTTCTCCGCCGTCGCCAGAACACCCAGGGCCAGCGCACCCGCGACGGCCAGCACCAGAATGGTATATGAGCGCATAAGTTCTCCTTCCCGAATCGTCTCTCCAGAAACCACTCTCAGCATAGAGCCCAGGCGGAGAACCTGCCGTGTTTACCCTCACGTCCCGATGTGACGGTCGTTGATCCCCAAGTGGTCCGCTACTCACGCCCTGGCGAGAACCAGGCCTCAAGAACCTGGCCTCAGGACCCCGCGTGCGCTCACATACCATGTCTTCTGACTTTCCCACTTTCCCTTCGAATTCAGCCGTCTCTCCACACCAATTGGCCCACTTATTAACTCCTTCGATTCGTAACGGATGAGGTTCATCCTGTCTCTACCCCCGATCGCGGTCTAACTCATGCCGCTCTGTAAACTCCCAGCACCTTCACCAGGTCCGCCACTTCCCCCAGGTGTCGCAGCGCGTTGCGCGCCGCTTCATCGTCGCCCCGCAGGATGTCCACATAGAATACGTATTCCCACGGCCGTCCCCGCAGCGGCCGGGACTCGATCTTGCTCAGGCTGATATCCCGCAGCGCGAACACGCTCAGCGCCTTGAACAACGCCCCGGGAACATTTTTTACGCTGAAGGCCAGCGACGTCTTGTTCGCCCCGGCCACCGCCCGCCGCCTCTTGCGGACCAGGAAGAAGCGGGTAAAGTTCCGCTTGTCATCCTCAATCCCGGCCTTAAGGATGGTTCCTCCGTACACCCGTGCCGCCTGCCTGCCGGCGATCCCGGCGGCGTCGCGCAGGTCCGCCTCCAGCACATGTTTCACACTGCCCGCGGTGTCATAGAACGCCACCGCTTCGATCTTGGGGTACCGGCGGAAGAAATCCCGGCACTGGTCGAGCGCCACCGGGTGCGAGTACACCCGCCGCAGATCCCGGAACTTCACTCCCGGAGCCACGATCAGGTTATGCACGATGCGCAGCGGAAACTCTGCCTGAATGAAGACGTTCCGGCTCAGCAGCAGGTCAAAGTGCTCGGCCACCGAACCGGCCAGCGAGTTTTCAATGGGAATGACGGCCGCCGCCACCGATCCCCGCTCCACCCGGTCGAATACTTCGGCCGAGCGCACGCAGGGCACGATGCTCGAGCGCGGCACCATGCGCAGTGCCGCCTCGTGGCTGAACGCCCCCGCTTCCCCCTGAATTGCAACCTTCATGCGCCGAATCCGTGGCATCTTGCGCTCACCGCCCGTCCTGTCCCCTTCTCGCCGTTTAAGGTCGTCCGAACCCGCTGGCGGCGCGTCGCGAGCGTCCGTATCGCTTACCTTATCCTTCCGGCAGGTTCTTTTTCAGCACAAATGCGTCCACACCATTCGAGTAATAGCGCGGAATCGTTCTCAGCACGAAGTATTGGTGTTTCTTGTAGAAACTCAGTGCCCCCCGATTATCCACTGCGGCCTCGAGGTACACCATCCGGCAAGCGCGCTTACGCAACCGCTCCTCTGCTGCCTCGAGCAGCCTTGAACCCAGCCCGGTTCCGCGCGCCGCCTCGGCGACATCAATGGTAATGATGTGCCCGATCTGATGGCGCTCCACTTCCGCGACGATGAAACCGCCGATCTCCGACGTCGCCCCGCCCTCGCGCTCCCCCACCAGGGTAATAGACTGGGAGCGCTTGATATACGCCATCAATGCAAAACGGGAGTAGGAAATCCCCGCCGGAAAGCACGCCTGGTCAATCGCCCACAGCCGCTCAAAATCTTCTTTCCGGTATTCGCGGAGCTGAAAATCCACGGGGGGATTCTAGCGGGAAATCAGCATGCACCACGTTTGCATTTGAGGTTTGCCAGTTTCGAGGGGACCGAGCCCTGCCGAAGTGGCGAAGGCTGAACCACTGCATGCTGAGTGCAAAGGTCCAAAGGCTACATGCAGTCCTTTTCCCGCCCTCAAAAATTTCGTTCCTCCTGCTCTTGCCCTGGCTACAGCTTCGGACGTAACATTCCCGTCAGAGGTCCTCTGTGGGGCGCCTTCTCGTCATCGACGCCTTGGGCGCGAGCTTGTTGCTGACTCTGTGGTATTTGGCCTTCGCTCGCTACAATCACCGCAAGGGCGCGGCTGCTTTGCGCTGGGTCCAACTCGCCTGTCGCGGCGGTCGCGGCAAGGTCGTCGAATCCCGTTGGTTCGGCAGCTCGCGCCTGCAGGCGCGGCTTCAGTTCGCCTCCCGCCGGTTCGATAATGCCCGGCTCACGGTGAATCTGCGCCCGCGCGCCCTGCCCCTGCGCTGGTTGTTTAGCTACTGGCGGAAGCAGAAGGAAACCCTCACCTTCGAGGCCGACCTCGATTTCCCTCCCGGCTTCCAGTTGGAGGTGTTCAACCACCGCTGGGAGTGCGGCAAGCGTCGGGACGAACTCTCCTCCAAGGCCTGGGAATTCCACAGTCCCGGCCCGGTGGTGCTCACGACCCGGGCCAAGTGGACCCAGGATCTTTCGCCCGTGGTCAGCGCCCTGATGTCCTCCCGCGAGCACAGCTTCCTGCGGGTGCAGTTCCGCCCCGAATCCCCGAATTTCTCTGCCACCGTCGCCCTCGAAGCCATGCAGGACCCCGACGCCGCGTCGGGTTTCCTGACTGTTTTGCGCGAACTCGCCGCCGGGGCGTCGGCGAAGCACCTTTAAGGCAGCGGGCTCGCATCTAGGGTTCAGCACTTATCCTCGAGCCAGTGCCGCCTCACCGCGGCCACAGCCACCCGAACGTTCCCGCGGTCAGCAATCCGTAAATCAGCCCGTCGCACACCTCCTTGATCGTGTTGCTCCAGGGCTGCCCCTTCCAGATGCTGTTGCTCAGGTTGCCCAGGCCGTAGGGTAGGAAGGCTGCCGTGCCCGCGACGCGAAACACCTTCAGGTACGGTGCGCCCTCCGCTACCGTGCGTCCGGTCAGATAGGCAACGAAGAAGCCGATCACCAGGCAGAACACGAACCACTGCACCAGGTACTTCGGCATATTGACCGGGCCGCTGGCAAACACGGTCAACAGCCCCACCGGCCCCTGCTTGAATTTCTCCACCATAGCGGGCGACTTCATTTCCTTGTGGGTGCAATAAGGGAAGGCGTACAGACCCCGCTTCAGGCCCAGGCCGCGCAAGGGTGCAAGCACCTTCTCTTCTTCGGGAAGTTGCTGGTAGTCGCGCTGATGGTAAGGCAGCACCATGTGCATGATGGAGCTGGCGACGAACACGATAACGGCTGACAGCACGATCGGAAGCCATAAAGCGGCAAGAGAAACCATCGATACCCTCCTCGTGGAACGCGGGAGATCGAGCAAGCCGGCAAAATTTCGCCCGCGAGACTACGCCTGGGGAAATCACCGGTCAAGAGAATTCAGGCTTTCAGAGGCGTCAGGTTGCAGGCCGGGCTGCAGCTTTTGCAGTTCGCACGCGCGGACCTGAAGGAAACCCTGGAGGGCGCCGCGCTACCCGCCCGGCGGCCTGCTGATCGCGGAGCGCTCAGAGCCGAATGCCAGTTGTTATGCGCTCCCCTCCCCTGGCTCCGCCACGAACCGGTATCCGATCCCGCGCACCGTCTGCAGGTGCCGCGGTTTGGCGGGGTCATCCTCGAGATAACGCCGCAACCGGACCACGAAATTATCAATGGCCCGCGTATCGGTATCCTCGTGCAGCCCCCATACCTCCTCGAGGATCGCCTTGCGGGACACCACTTTTCCCTGGTTGCGCACCAGGTTTCGCAACAGGTCCGCCTCCATCACCGTGAGCTGGACCTTGCCGCTTGCGGTGCGCAGCTCGAGCCCGGCAAAGTCAATGGTTTTCCCTCGAAAGGAAAAGACCCGGAGATCCTCGTCGCGATCGTTCCCCGTCGCGGGTAGCGGCGCCGCCCGCTGCCAGGCGCTGCGCCGTAGCAATCCCTGCAACCGCGCCAGCAGGATCGCCAATTCGAACGGCTTGGGAAGATAATCGTCCGCACCGGCGGCGAACCCCTGGAGCACGTCTTCCGGGCGCCCGCGGGCGGTCAGCATCAGCACGGGAACAAAGTTCCGCGCCTTGCGCAGCGCCGAGGCCACGGCAAAGCCATCCTTGCCGGGCAGCATCACGTCCAGAACCACAACGTCGAAGCTTTCGTTCTTCACCAGCAAACGGTCCAGCGCCGACTCCCCGTCCCCCACCACCTCGACGGAATGGCCCTCGGCCTCGAGATTGAAAGACAGGCCTTTGGCCAGGTGTGTCTCGTCCTCAACCACCAGCACCCGGCTCATGTGAGGCTCCGCGGCAACTCCAGCGTCAGGGTTGTGCCCAGGCCCTCGCCTTCGCTCTGAGCGAACACCTTGCCGCCATGCTTGTGTGCGATGGCGCGCACGATGAACAACCCCAGGCCTGTGCCCTTGATTTGCGCCAGCGCCCGGTTCGGCACCCGGTAAAAGCGCTTGAAGATCCTCTTCAGCTCGCCTGCCGGAATGCCCACCCCCTTGTCCCGCACCCGCAGGATGACGTTCTTGTCGTCGCTCTCCACCCTTACCCAGACATCCACCTGTCCCGCCGAATACTTGATGGCGTTGTCCAGCAGGTTCGAGACCGCAGTGCGCAGCTCCTCGGCATCGCCTCGCACCAGGGCCCGCACCCCGTTGCTGGTGGGTTCGTAGCGCAAAACATCCGGTGCCAGGTGATGCCGGGTGCGCGCCAGCACCATGCACTCATCGACCACTCCCGCGAAATCCACCTCGTCCTGCTTGCGCTGGCCGCCGCGCTGCCCGGCCTGGCCCGCCTTGAGCACCTGCTCCACGGTACCCAGCAGCCGGTCGGTATCGGAGAGCATCAGCTGGTAGAATTCGTGCCGCCTGGCGTCGTCGAGTTCACGCCGCTCCAGGGTCTCGAGATAGAGCCGGATCGAGGTAATCGGGGTTTTCAGCTCGTGCGTGACCGCGTTGATGAAGCTGTCATGCTGCTCGTTGCGCCGGATCTCCCGCACCAGAAAGCTGGTGTTGATGATCATGCCCGCAATCAGGACCGCGAAGAAAATCACCCCCAGGAACAACAGCACGCTCTCCCGCCAGTTGAGGATGATCCAGCCAACGTTGAGCGCCACCGCCAATCCCACCAGGCACACACCCAGGGTCACGAAGAAGGCAATCGTCTTGCGGCGGGAGGTGATGCGCATGGTGTTGGGATTGATTGTACTTCCGGGAAGAACCTGGAACTAGAGCTGAGCCGGCAGCCGTTGAGATCGAGGCGGGCGGCGAGCAGGCCGCGTCCCCCTGCACTTCACCACCTGAAGCCTGCGCTTAATCGGTAAATTGTGCCGAGATCAGTCGGCCGTTCGGTGAGGCCACTTCGCCGCGTTCGATTTCGTCGAGCTCGACCTTGCGGATGTCCCAGGCCAGGCCCAGCTTCTGCAAGGCCCAGATTCCGTACCAGTTCAGGTCGACTTCGTACCAGGCAAGGCCATGGCGCGCCGAGGTGGGATGCGCGTGGTGGTTGTTATGCCAGCCCTCGCCGAAAGTGAAGATCGCGACCAGCCAGTTGTTGGTCGACAGATCGCGTGTCAGGAAGCGCCGCGCGCCCCACATGTGGGTGGCCGAGTTGACCGCCCAGGTGGCGTGCAACCCAATCACGGTGCGCATGAAGATGCCCCACAACAGGAAAGGCAAGCCGCCCGTGGCCAGCAGCAGAATGCCCAGCAGCGTCAGGGGAACGTAGTGATACTTGGTGATCCAGACGTGAAATTTGTCTTTGGCGAGATCCGGAACATAACGGACCAGGGTTGTGGTGTCGTGGTGCATCGACTTGCCCGTGAGGATCCAGCCCATGTGCGACCACCACTTGCCATCGAGCGGAGAATGCGGATCGCCCGGCTGGTCGGAGTACTGGTGATGAATGCGATGGGTAGCCACCCAGAAGATGGGCCCGCCCTCGAGCGCGAGCGTAGCGCACAAGGTGAGGAAATACTCCACCCAGGGATAGGTCTTGTAGCCGCGATGCGTCAGCAACCGGTGGTAGCTCATGCCGATGCCGAGCGACCCCGACACCCACCAGAGGAAACACGCCAGGAAAAATGCCGGCCACGTGAAGAAGAACAGGGCAGCCACCGCACCGAGATGAAACAACCCCATGAAGCTGGCAGTGACCCAGTTGGTCTTGTCGTCGCCAGTGCGACTCCTCCTCAGCGCTTCCAGTTCCATGGCCTCAAGGTACCAGCAGGCCACCGGATTTGTTTGTAATACTTGTGTAATAGCAAGAACTTAGGAGTTACGGGGGTAATGAGGCAGGCTCGGCCCCACCATATTGACGAGGACGCTACCGGTACGAAAGACCCTGAATCCTTCCCTTACGCTGCCCCCTTCACTTCTACCCCGGCCCATTTTTCCAGCAGAGTGAGTGTGGCGGCGTAATCCAGGTCCTGGTGTCCGTCTTCGGCGGCCATTTCGTAGATCTCCTCGACCGTCTCCAGCGCGGGCAGTTTCACGCGGGCCTCTTTGGCGGCGTTCAGGGCAAGGTGGATGTCTTTCAGCATCAGGCGCAGGGGGAAATTGGGCGAGAAGTCGCGGCGCAGAACGAAGGGTGCTTTGTACTCAACCACGCCCGAGCGCACCATCGACGCCTGGATCAGGGGCAGGAGTTTATCCACGTTCACACCCAGCTTGGTGGCGAGCGTCAGGGCCTCAACAAAACCTTCATAAATTACGGCGATCTGCAGGTTCATCACCAGTTTGGCGGCCTGACCTTTGCTGGTCTCGCCCATGTGGAAGAGCTGTTTGCCCATGGCCTGGAAGAGCGGCTCAAGCCGGGCGAGGACGGCTTCGTCGCCTCCGGCCATGAAGATCAAGGACCCGCCCTCAGCGGCAATCTTGGAGCCGGTGACCGGGGCGTCGACGTAGGCAACGCCCTTGGCGGCCAGCCGCTGGGCGAAGCTGCGCTCGGCCGAAGGCGAGATGGTGCTGGAATCCACCACGGTCATGCCTTCGCTGGCCGAAGCCTCAACCCCTTGCGGGCCGAACAGCACGCTCTCGACGGCCTGGGTGTCAGACACGCAGATCCAGACGACCTCGGCGCCGCGAGCGGCGTCGGCGGGAGAGTCCGCGCTGCGCGCACCCTCCACCGTCCTCCCGGGCGTACGGTTCCAGGTGGTGACGTCGTGGCCCACCTTGACCAGGTTGGCCGCCATTCCCTGCCCCATGATGCCCAAACCCAGAAACGCTACACGCATGCCGCGGCTCCTTCTCTGTCGATCTGGAATGCAGGTGTAAGTGGATTAGATATGACCATGGTAACGATGGTCAAGCAATCTGCACGGTATTTCGATTAAAATGACTTGCGATTTGACTTCTCACAGCCGATGCTTGCGCCACGAAGCCCAGGCGTGCGCCTGTGGAGGGCATCGCGCGCGGCGCATCCCTGGTTTGTATTGGACCCGATGATCAAAGCAACACTGCGAAATCCTAATCTTCGCAAGCGCGCCCGGCAGTTCAGCCGCCTGGTTCGTCACTCCGCCGTAACCCCCCGCATCGGCACCACGCACAAGCCCCACTTGGTCAGCAATGGTGAGCTGGGGCTGACCTTCATCGGACACGCCAGCTTTTTCCTGCAGATGGGCGGGCAGAACCTGGTGATCGACCCCAACTTTGCGCGGTGGCTGTTCCTGCTCAAACGCCTGCGGCAACCCGGGTTGCGGGTTAGCGATCTGCCGCCGATCGACACCGTGCTGGTAACCCACGCGCACTTCGACCACCTGCACCGGCCCTCGCTGCGCGCCATCGTGAACCACACGCGGCGGCGGATGGGAAACAGCCCAACCCTGATCGTTCCGCACCACGTATTCGATCTGGTGTCGGATCTGGGATTTGACCGGATCATTGAGCTGGACTGGTGGAGCAGCCACCGGCTGGGTGCCCTGACCGTGACGCACGTGCCCTCGCGGCATTGGGGAGCGCGCATCATCAAGGATTCGCACCGGGGTTACGGCGGCTACGTACTGCGCACCGACAAACATTCGCTCTACCACGCGGGAGACACCGCATACTTTGCCGGGTTTCGCGAGATCGGGCAGCGGCTCTCGCCGGAGGTCGCACTGCTGCCCATCGGCGCCTACAATCCTCCGCAATTCCGCAACGTGCACGCCAGCCCCGAGGATGCCACCCGCGCCTTTCTCGATCTCAACGCACGCTGGCTGGTGCCCATGCACTACGGCACCTTCCGCCTCTCGCACGAGCCGATGGACGAACCCCTGCAGCTGCTCGCACAAGAGGCCCGGCACGCCGGGATCGGCGACCGAGTCGTGGTTTTGGAAGAGGGCGTAACCCGGTTTTTTTAGGGCACCCTCTGCTTTCAATAGCCCCGGCGCCGGGGTTCCCCGACCGACAAGAAGCGAAATCGGGGACCATCACGAGAGTATTCATTCCCTGGCGCTTGATTTCTCCCGCCAACTACCTAAGCAGAGCGAGCGAAAGCGGCCCCGCCGTCAATGCCAGATTAATTCCGCTTCGGGTTCGATTTCTTCGGCGCCTTCGAGGCTCGTAGCTTCGGCGAGGATCGGCAATCCGCCCTCCTCCGCGGCATGCCTGGTGTAGCGCAGAAGGAGCAGGAACGGGATCATGGCCAGGAACATGATGGACATCACCCAGAAGGCCTCGACGAAGGCCAGGATGGAGGCCTGTCTCTGCACCAGACCGTAGAGGGCAGCCAAGGCCTTGCGCTGAGCGGTGACCGCATCGAGGCCATGGGAGAGAAACCAGGCCTGGATACCGGCAAGCATCCGGCGGGTGGCCAAGTTGCCGGCGGTGATGTTGGCGACCAGATGGGATTGGTGAAACTGGGTGCGGCGCTCAAGGAAGGTAGTCATGAGGGCGATGCCAAAGCTGCCCCCGATGTTACGCATGAGGTTGAAGATGCTGGTGGCGTTGCCCATCCTCTCTTTGGGAATTCTGGCCATGCTGAGCGTCATCAGGGGAATGAACAGGAGGGCGAGAGCGACTCCCTGCACCACCTGGGGCCAGAAGATGTCCCAATAGCCGGCGTTGAGGTTCAGGTGAGAGAGCTGAAACATGGTGATCGCGCCCAGCGTGAAACCGACCAGCATCAGCTTGCGGGGATCGGTCTTGCCGATCAGGTATCCGGTGAGGGGCATGGTGGCGAGAGAGCCGATGCCGCGGGGAGAGAGCGCCAGGCCGGCGTTGTAGGCGGGATAGCCCAGCAAAGTCTGGAGATAAATGGGTAAGAGTACGAGGCTGGCGTAGAGCACGAAGCCGAGTTGCGTAATCAGAAAGACTCCGGCGGAAAAGGAGCGATCCGCCAGTGCGCGCAGATCGACCACGGGATCCTTGGCTCTCAGTTCGCGTACCACCAGCGCGACCAAGCCGATCACGCACAGGATGGCGAAGAAACGGATGTAGTTTGAGGCGAACCAGTCCTTGCGCTGGCCGGTGTCCAGTACGACCTGCAGCGTGCCGAAGCCCAGAGCCAGCAACCCGATGCCCCACAGGTCCACCCGGCCCGCGCTGCGGCGTATGTAGTGAGGGTCGAAGACGAAGCGGTTCATCATCACCAGGGAAAAGGCTCCGATGGGAAGGTTGAGGTAGAAGATCCAGCGCCAGGAGTAATTATCGGTGATCCAGCCACCCAGGGTAGGGCCGAGAATGGGGGCGAGCAGGATGCCCACGCCGTAGGCCGCCATGGCCTGTCCGTGCTTCTTGCGCGGGAAAGATTCGAGCAAGATGGCCTGGGCAAGGGGCTGCAGACCGCCGCCGCTCAGTCCCTGCAGAACGCGGAAGAAGATGAGTGTGGAGAGGCTGGTGGCGAGTCCGCATAGCAGCGAAGTTGCGGTAAAGCCGCTGACGCACAGGAGTAGGAGTTTCTTGCGGCCGAGATAGCGCGCCAGCCACCCCGACATGGGCAGCACGATGGCGTTGGCGACAAGATAAGACGTGACCACCCAGGTGCCTTCGTCGACGGTGGCCGCGAGATTGCCGCTGATGTGGGGAATGGCGACGTTGACCACCGTGGTGTCGAGCAACTCCATGAAGGTCGCCATCATCACGGAGACGGTGACGATCCAGGGATTCACCGGCCGATGCGTTGCTGCATCCACGGGAACCGCTCACCTGTTTGTAAGCTACCGGTTCGGGTGCGCCGGGGCAGTGATGAAGATCACCCGTGGTTGAGCTGAGGCTGGTCTCCCAGCGGCGCGTAACACCCCGGGTGAAGTCCACAAAAAGGTTAGCCTTCGGGCATGAGGTCGGCGGATTGGTAACGGTTGAGGACGTCATCGCGAGTGATGACGCCTTCCAGCTTGCGAAGATCGGCGCGGTTGACCACCGGGACTAGCACCACCTGGTTGACGTGGCGCAGCGCCATGTCGAGGGAGAGATCGGGATAGAGGTAGGGCAGGTCCTGCTTGGGCAGGACGGAACCGAGTGTGAGGTCCCCCTTCCCTTCTTTGACCATGCGTGCCAGATCGGCCTTGCTGACGCTGCGCCATCCCCCAAGTTGCATCTGGACCAGGACAACGTTATGCGGAAGGGACTGGCTGCGCTGCTCCGCTTCGGCGATGGAGATGTCCGCGTCGAGCACGACCGTGGGCGGGGGTTTCATGGCATCCTCGACGCGCAGGATCACCTCGTCGCGCTGTTCTTCGAGCGAGGGCAGGACCAGACCGTCCTGGCGGGTGAGCAGATCGAGGATCGGTGTCTTCTGCAGACTGCGAGAGACGACGTAGGCGACGGTGTTGGCGACGATGACGGGGAGGATGATGGCGTAATTGCCGCTGGTTTCAAGCACCATGAACACCGAGGTCATGGGCGCCCGCAGGAAGCCGGCGAACAGTACCCCCATGCCCACCAGGGCGTAGGTACCGGTCGAGCCCATGAGGGTGGGAAAGAAGATGCGCTCCACGCCCCCGACGGCTCCGCCCAGCATCGCACCCACAAACAACGTAGGGGCGAACATTCCTCCCGGGGTCCCGGTGGAGAACGAGAGGGTGGTGGCGAGAATTTTGAGCGCGGCCAGAATGGCCAGCATTTTCCAGGTGAACTGGTCGTGCATGGCCTGGTCCATGAAACTGTAGCCGGCACCCATGACTTGGGGGGCGCCCAGCCATCCCATCAATCCGATGATCAGGCCGGCGGCGGCAGTCTGGAAGTAGAGCGTCCAGCCCGGGAGGGCGCGGAGACGGGGGCGAAGGAAGCCGATACCTTTGGCAAATAGGACGCAGGCGACCCCGCCGACCAGACCGAGAGCGGTGTAGGCGATGAGCTCAGCCGGGCGGACAAAGGCCGTGACGGGAATGCGGAACAGCGCCTCCGCGCCCAGGAAAAAGCGCACGATGACCACGCTGGCCACGGCGGCCAGGACGACGGCGCCGAGGATGCCGGCGCTCCAGCGTCCGATGACCTCTTCGATGACGAACAGCACGGCAGAGATCGGGGCGTTGAAGGCGGCGGCCAGACCGGCAGCCGCGCCCACCGGGGCGAGCAGGCGCAGACGCTCGCGGGAGAGCTCGAGGTGTCGGCCCAGGGCGGATGCGATAGAAGCACCGACCTGAAGCGAGGGATCCTCGGGGCCGAGCGACTGGCCGGAGCCGATGGCCAGGGCACAGCAGATGAATTTTCCCACCGCGCTGCGCAGCGGGATGTAGCCGTTATAGATGTAGAGAGCGGCCTTGGTCTGGTTGACGCCGCTGCCGCGGATGGTAGGAAAAACCTGGCGTACCAGGACCGCGACCAGCAGGCCCACGACGACAGGGGCGCCCAGGAGTCGCAGCGCGCCAGAATGCGGCAAAGGTCCGAGCAGGGCGAGGCTGGTCCAGTCGATGGCCAGCCGGAAGCAGACCACGGCCAGGCCGGAGAAAATCCCAATGAAGATAGAGAGGAGGAGGAAGAAAGGCTCCTCGCGGCGGGGGCTGAAGGTGATACGCGACAGGCGGCCGAGCGTGGAGAGCTCGGGCGTACCGTTGGCGGCGCTGGGCGGAGGGGCCGGCATGGAAGGAGGCAGGTCGGCCATCACTCGGCCTCCGCCTGGTGCGAGATCAGCGAGAGGGCAAGATCCATCCCCTTGGGGGGGCCACATCGCTGGGCGGTCTTCTGCTCGATGGTGGAAACCAGATCCATGATGATGTCCGGTAAATCGGTCTCCCCGGCGGAGCGCAACTGCCGGAGTTTAGGCTTCAGCTCGTTCCACTGAACCGACAGGTCATGCAGGCCGTTCGCCGAAGGCGACGCGAGGTCGAGTTCGAGGGAGGTAGCGCAGGACTGGAGGCGATGCCCGGCCTGCTCAAAGGCGGCTTGGAGGCGACGATTGCGTTCGGCGTCGGAGATGCGGGGACGAAAGGGATCCGAACCGAGCAGTAAGTTCACGGTTCCGAGAAGCTGTTGGGATGGAGCATCGCCAGAATCGGTTTCGACGGCGGTCTTGAGGAAGTGCTGGGCAAGATCGTAACGGCGCAACTGGAAGGCGGTTTCGCCTGCGCCCGCCAGGGCCGCGTGGTTACGGCGATCGAGATGCAAGACCTGCCGGAATTCCGCGAGGGCGTGGGGCTGGTCGCCGGCGCGCGCGAACAGGGCGGCGACCTGAAGATGGAGCTCGGGATCGGGCGGAAGCGTCTGAGCCAAGGACAGCAGTTCGGCCTGAGCCTGAGGAAGGGCGTTCTCCTCGAGAAGAAATTGAATCAGTTCGAGGCGGGTGTGGCGGCGGTTGGAGTCGGCATCGCGGTCCCAGATGCCGTAGATGGCGTTGTGGTAGTAGCGGATGGCCGTGTCGAGCGCGTGCTGGCGGACGTCGAGCCGGGCCAGGGCCAGGCTGATCGTGCTGTCCTGGGGCGCGCGCTCCCAGAGACTCAGCAGGTAGGTCTGGGACTCGCTGAGACGGCCGGAGTCGCGCAGTGCGCGCGCCAGCGAGAGCTGATACTGGCTGTTGCCGGGATCGTAGGTGAGGGCGGCGCGGAATTCATCGAGCGCACCGACCAGGTTGCCGGCATCGGCGTCGGCCACACCCCGCTGGAAGAGGTGCCAGGCAATCTGCTTAGTGTTGGCACGATAGCGCGTGACCAGATGCGAGACCAGGACAAAACCGGCGACGCTGATCGCGGTCAGAATGATCAGCACGACGGACAAGCGGGGAGCGAGGGGTGCTTGTTCGACTGGCGCAGCTTCCACCACGGAGATCATGGTAGCCAATTCCTGTCAGGAATGACCAGCGGCGGCCGAGGTTCGGGCGGACCGGTCGCGCGTCTGCATGCTTGGTGACGGCCAAGATTGAGAGAGAAAAGCATCGAACCACCGGAGATCCGGCTACCGAGGTTGCGTCCCGGCGGGCAGCTTGAGCAGACGGGCCGCGGCCAAGTCTTCGAGAGCGCAACCCACGCTCTTGAAAAGCGTGATCTCAGAAGGGCTGGTGCGGACAGGGCGGGTGCCGGACAGCAACTGATGGAGATCGGCGAGCAGGTGGTGGCGCGAGATAGCGCCCGAACGGAGCGGCAGCAGGAGGTCGCCGGCTTCAGCCAGAGCGCCCTCGAAGGTATCGACGACCACGCGCGACCGCTGGATGGTGTAGTCGTCGACTTCGCGGGTCTGCGGCTGGAACGAGCCGACCAGATTGAGGTGGGCGCCGGCGCGGAGCATACGCCCGTCGAACAGCGGGGTGTGGGAGGTGGTGCAGGTACAAAGAACGTCGGACTCGGCGGCGTTGGTACGGGGATAGACAGCTTCGACGGGCAGGGCTCGTTCGGCGGACATTTCCTGGGCGAAGTCGCGGGCCCTGGCGTGATCGCGACCGGTAACGACGGCGCGCTCGAACTTGCGGACTAGCGGCAGAACCCGCAGGTGCGCGCGCGCCTGGCGTCCGGTGCCGAAGATGCCGAGGACGCGGGCATCTGCGCGGGCGAGGAGCCGGGTAGCGACGGCAGAAGTGGCAGCCGTGCGCAGGTCGGTGAGGTAGTTGGCAGGGATGACCAGGCGAGCGCCGCCGGAGTCGGCGTCGAACAGGATGTAGGTGGCCTGGATGTGACTCTCGGGGACATGGGGATTCTCGTTGAACTTGACCAGCTTCATGCCGAGGGCATGGGCCAGGCGGTCGTAACAGGGCATGATCAAGAAGACGCCACCTGCCACCTTCATCTGGGCGCGGACGGGCATGACGGTGTCGGGATAGCGGAGGCGGAAGGCTTCCTCGATGGCCGCAATCACCTGAACCGGATCCAGCAGGCGGCGGACGTCGGCCTCGGTCAGGAATTCCACGGGGGAATGGTATCAGCCCTGAAGGCGGTCGGATCGGGTCAGGGCGCCAGCGCTGGCGGGAACCTTGAGCTTCGCGCGTCAAAGTCTTCGCCGAATCGGCGCGCTCCGGCAGAATCTTCCCGGGGGTCAGCGAAGGGATCGCTTCAGGTTAAGATACTGCGGCGCATGAATCGCGAATATCACAAGGGATACAGCCAGGAACTGCACCGGGACATGGAGATGCTGGTCTTCGGCCACGCGGGAGTGCCTATCCTCGTGTTCCCCACTTCGAGGGGAAGGTTCTTTGAGTATGAGGACCGTGGCATGATCGGGATGCTCTCGCCTAAGATCGAGCGCGGGGAGTTGCAAGTGTTCTGCCCGGACTCGGTGGACGGGGAGAGCTGGTACAACCATGGGGTTCATCCGCGGATCCGCGTGCTGCGACACCTGCAGTACGAGCGTTACATTTGGCATGAGGTGATGTGGTTCCTGCGGTGGAAGAACCCGGCGCCGAGCCTGGCGGTGACGGGATGCAGCTTTGGGGGATACCACGCGCTGAATTTTGCGCTCAAGCATCCGGACACGGTCACGCATTGCGTGAGCATGGGGGCAGCGTTCGACATTCACCAATTTCTGGACGGATACTACGACGATGATTGCTACTTCAACTGCCCTCCAGATTTCCTGCCGAACATGAGCGATGACTGGTACCTGAGCCGCTACCGGCAGATGCAGTGGGTGCTGGCCACCGGGGAGTGGGACATGTGCATGGACCAGAATGTGAAGATGGCGCGGATCATGGAGAGCAAGGGGATTCCGCACTGGCTGGACATCTGGGGAGACCATTCCCAGCATGACTGGCCATGGTGGCAGAAGATGGCGGGAAAGTATTTTTAGCGGTGGCAGCAAGGGCTGGAAGCCGCGGGAGGCAGCAGAGAGTTCTCCAGGGCGGAGAGAACAGCGGCAAAGACGCGAAGACCGGCGCGACACGGGTCCCCGGGGTTGTTCTCGAGCGTCGGAGCGATTTGAGGAGCATTGCCTATGAGTAAGAAAATTGCGGTCCTGTTTGGGATGGAGAATTCGTTTCCCCCGGCGGTGGTGGAGCAGATCAAGGCGATGCAGGTGCCGGGGGTTGAGGCGGAATTTGTGAAGATCGGCGGGATCCGGATGGATGAGCCGAAGAAATATGACGTCATCGTGGACCGCATCTCTCAGGATATCCAGTTTTACCGGGCGTACCTGAAGAACGCAGCCCTCCACGGGACGATCGTGATCAACAACCCCTTCTGGTGGACGGCGGACGACAAGTTCTTCAACTACGCGCTGGCTGCCAAGCTGGGGGTGGCGATCCCGCCGACGGTGATTCTGCCGCACAACCGACATCCCGAGGGGACAACGGAACAGTCGATGCGGAACCTGATTTTCCCCCTGAACTGGGATGGCTTGTTCGCCTACGTGGGGTTCCCCGCCTTTCTGAAGCCCTATTCCGGCGGCGGCTGGAAGCACGTGTACAAAGTCCATTCGCCGGAGGAGTTTTTCCATTGCTACAACCAGACCGGAGACCTGTGCATGACCCTGCAGCACGGAGTGGAGTTCGAGGAGTATTTTCGTTGCTACGTGATCGGGCAGGAAAAAGTGCACATCATGCGGTATGACCCCAGGGCGCCGCATCACGACCGCTATGTGAAGGGGAACCCACCGCCGTCACCCAGGTTGAAGGAGCGGATGGAGAAAGATGCCCTGACCTTGTGTCGGGCCCTGGGCTACGACGTGAATACCGTGGAGTTCGCGGTGGAGGGCGGGGTTCCGTACGCGATTGACTTCCTCAATCCGGCCCCGGATGCGGAGATCAGCTCGGTGGGGCAGGAGAATTTTGACTGGGTGGTCCAAGCGGTCGCAGAGATGGCGATTGCCAAGGCGCTGCGTGGGGAGAACCCGGTTCGGGAACTGCGGTGGGCGGAGTTTCTGACCGGGCCCAGGCCGGCGGCCAAGAAGCGGGCAAGGAAGGTGGTAACGGAAGGGGCGGGCGCGTCGTAGAGAGAAGAGCCCGCAGCGGGTTCGGAAAACCGGGAAAGCCTTCGACCCCAGGGCGGACGCAGCGCGGGCCACGGAGGAAAGCGGGCGGCAATCGAACACCCGGTTGTTATACTGTCTGGGGTCAAAACCAGCGATGTTTCGCCATGAAACCCACGTTCACCATCGGGATTGAGGAGGAATATCAGACGGTCGACCCGGTGAGCCGGGATCTGCGGTCGCATATTCACGCCCAGATCATCGAGAAGGGCAAGCGGCTGCTCCAGGAGCGGGTGAAGGCGGAGATGCACGCTTCGGTGGTGGAGGTGGGGACGTCGGTGTGCCCGTCCATCAAGCAAGCCAAGGAAGAGGTCAAGAAGCTGCGGCGGGACATGATCACGCTGGCCAAGGAAAACGGCTTGCGGTTGGCCTCGGCGGCGACGCATCCCTTTGCAGACTGGCGCACCCAGGAGATCACGCCCGACGAGCGCTATAAGAATATCGTTGAGGACATGCAGCTGGTGGCGCGCGCCAACCTGATTTTCGGGTTGCACGTACACATCGGGGTGGAGGACCGGGAGACGGCCATCCATATGATGAACCATGCCCGGTATTTTCTTCCCCACATGCTGGCGCTGTCGTCGAATTCGCCGTTCTGGCTGGGGATGGATACGGGGTTGAAGTCGTATCGCTGCAAGGTGTTCGACAAGTTTCCGCGCACCAATATTCCGGATTATTTTCCCTCGTGGGGTGAGTATGAGAGTTTCATCCGGCTGCTGATCAAAACCGGGTGCATCGATAACGCCAAGAAGATCTGGTGGGATATCCGGCCGCATCCGTTCTTCAACACCATCGAATTCCGGGTTTGTGATATCCCGATGCGGGTGGACGAGACCATCGCGCTGGCGGCATTGATCCAGGCAACGGTGGCCAAGCTGTACAAACTGTACGAGGCGAACCAGGGCTTCCGCCTGTACCGACGGGCGCTGATCATGGAGAACAAGTGGCGGGCGGCGCGCTACGGGCTGGAGGGGAAGATGATCGACTTCGGCCGGCAGGTCGAGCTGCCGGAGCGCGATCTGATTCTCGAGTATTTGCAGTTCGTCGAGGACGTGGTCGATGAGCTGAACTCGCGCGAAGAGATTGAATACATCCACCAGATCCTGGAGATGGGCAGCGGCGCCGACCGGCAGCTGCGAGTCTTCCGGGAGACGGGGGATCTGAAGCAGGTCGTGGATTACATCATCGAGGAGACGGAAGTGGGCGTGGCCAGGACGGCAGCCCCGGTTTCCGAACAAAAAGCAGGGTAATGAAGACAGCCAGTCGCGCCTACCGCTCGCTCCATCACATCCCCTTCGATTCCGAACTGACTCCGGGCGCCCGCAACGCCATCGACGTTTGCCTGCGGGTGCAGCCCTCCGAGAAGGTCACCCTCATCACCGACGAGGTCAGCAAGGAGATCGCGGCGGCGATCGCCAGCGAACTCAAGCGGGTGGGAGCACCGTACCAGGCGTGGCTTCTGGAAGAACTGGCCACCCGGCCGCTGGCGCACCTTCCCGGGGAGATCCTGGAGGACCTGGAGACCAGCCAGGTAAGCCTGTTCGTGGTGCAGGTGCAGCCGAACGAGTTGCAATCGCGCATGCAGATGACGGCGGTGGTCAACCGGAGGAAGATCCGGCACGCCCACATGGTCAACATCAACCGGCAGATCATGCTGGAGGGGATGCGGGCCGATTTCCGCAAAGTCGATCAGATCAGCACCCGGGTGGTGGAGCGAGTGCGGAAGGCATCGCGGATCCGGGCGACGACTCCGGCAGGGACGGAGTTGGTGGCGGAGTTGAATCCTTCTTATAAGTGGCTGAAAACCTCCGGGATCATCAGCCCGGACAAGTGGGGAAACCTGCCCGGTGGCGAGGTGTTTACCACCCCCGGCGAGGTGAACGGGACGTTCGTGATCGATGGCGTGGTCGGGGATTATCTGTGCGCCAAGTTCGGTGACCTGAAGCGCAATCCGCTGACCATTGTCGTGAAGGGGAACCGGGTGTCGGAGGCGCATTCCTCGAACCGAGAGCTGGAGCAGGACTTCTGGCGCTATACGCACACGGATGAGAACAGCGACCGGGTGGGAGAGTTCGCGATCGGAACCAACGTCGAGCTGAAGGATGTGATCGGGCAGATCCTGCAGGACGAGAAGTTTCCTGGCGTACACATTGCCTTCGGAAATCCCTACGGGGAACATACCGGGGCGCAGTGGTATTCATCGACCCATATCGACGTCGTGGGACGGAAATTTGATATCTGGGTCGATTCCGAGCAGATCATGCGGTGCGGGGAGTTCTTAATCTAGCCGCTGGTTCTGCCAACCCCAGTGTGCGCCTTCCAGTTCGCGGGTCGCGCGATCCCGCGCTACACTTCCCTGGCATGATTCCCTCCCTGCGGTCCGCTTTCAATTCGACATACAAACCTGAGAAATATCGGGCCCTGCTGCAGAAGCTGGAAACCCGGTGTGGAGTCCCCATCGGGTTCCGGGTCTCGGAGACGCCGTGTTTCTTGCCTCAGGGGCTGATTGAGCGGTTGGCGGAGGAGGGAAAGGAGTTAATCCGCCAACTGGTGGACAGCCCCGCGTATCACGAGCGGTCGAACCGGTCGATTCCGCCGAAGTTTTGTGTGTCGCGCGAGGATGCGCACCCGCTGTTTGTGCAGGTGGACTTCGGGCTGGTGCGAGACCCGGCCGGGGATCTGCAGCCGAAGCTGGTGGAGTTGCAGGCCTTCCCTTCCCTGTACGCATATCAGCCGATCCTGGCGGAAAGTTATCGGGATGTGTTTGAGCTCGATTCCCTGCCCGGGCCGAACGCCCCCGCGACCGCCGGCGCGACCCGGCCCGACGCCGGACGAAGGCCGGGACTTCGCTACTTTCTCAGCGGCCTGGATGAACACTCCTACCGGGAACTGCTGCGCCGGGCGATTGTGGCAGGTCACGATCCAGAGAACGTGATCCTGATGGAAATCGATCCGCTTCGTCAGAAGACGCTGCCGGACTTTCTCGCGACCGAGAAGCTGCTGGGAATCCGGACGGTGGACATCCGGGCACTCAAGAAAGAGGGAAACCGTCTCTGTTACGAAGACTCGGGGCGGCAGGTGCCGGTGCGTCGGATTTACAACCGTGCCATCGTGGATGAACTGGAGCGGAAGGGAGTGCGCCTGAATTTCGATTTTCGGGATGACCTCGAGGTGGAGTGGGCCGGGCATCCGAACTGGTACTTCCGGATCAGCAAGTTTGCCATTCCCTATCTCCAGCATCCTTCGGTTCCGAAGACCTGGTTTCTCGACCAGATGGAGCGGGTGCCTGAGGATCTCGAGAACTACGCCCTGAAGCCCTTGTATTCCTTTGCCGGGCTGGGGGTGGTGATCGCTCCCCGGAAACAAGATATTCAGGCCGTGCCCCGGGAGCGGCGGGCAGAGCACATCCTGCAGGAGCGGCTGCACTTTGCGCCGGTGATCGAGACGCCGCACGGCGCGACCAAGGTGGAAGTGCGGGTGATGTATGTGTGGTTGGAGGAACTGACACCGGTGCTGACCATTCTGCGCATGGGGCGAGGACTGATGATGGGTGTGGACCATAACCGGGACATGGAGTGGGTGGGGTCGTCGGCGGGGTTCTTCTAGAAACCCGTCGTTCGTCATGGATCGGCTCCTAAGGCCGGCAAGGGGACTAGGATCATCTGGCTTCCCTTCCTGGAATTGGCTGAGGCGCAGAGGCTTCGGTGCGGGACATGGCCGATTGAGTAGGTGACTGAAGGCAAACGGGCTGCCGGAGTCTGACGCCGAGTCAAGGCGCCGGCGGGCGGTTGACCTGCCGCCTCGGCGGGCCTAAGATGGCGGGCTGCAGGGTTAGCGCTTCCCATGATCGGGCAGACGGTTTCTCATTATCGCATCCTGGGAAAGCTGGGCGGCGGTGGCATGGGAGTAGTGTACGAGGCTGAGGACATCAAGCTCGGCCGGCACGTCGCCCTCAAATTCATTCCGGAAAACCTGGTGGGGGACCGCAAGGCGCTGGAGCGCTTCGAGCGCGAGGCGCGGGCCGCCTCGCAGCTGAACCATCCCAACATCTGTACCATCCACGAAATCGACGACAACCGGGGCCAGCCGTTCATCGTCATGGAGAAACTGGAGGGCGAGAGCCTGAAGGAGCGCATGCGCGGCAAGCCCATGGAACTGGACGAGGTGCTGGAGATCTCGATCCAGGTGGCGGACGCGCTGATCGCCTCGCATGCCAAGGGCATCATTCACCGTGACATCAAGCCGGCCAACATCTTCCTTACGCGCGGCGGACAAGCCAAGGTGCTGGACTTCGGATTGGCCAAGCTGCAGAAGGCGACGCAACTGGCGACCAGCACGGATAGCGGGGTCGAGGATTCGCTGACCGCGGTGGGGGTAATTCCGGGCACGGCGGTATACATGTCGCCGGAGCAGGCCCGCAGCGACGATCTGGATCAACGCAGCGACCTGTTCTCCTTTGGCGTGGTGCTGTACGAGATGGGGACGGGAAAGAAGCCGTTCTCGGGGACAAACATCATCACCACCCTGGACGCAGTGCTGCACCAGAAACCGGCGGCGCCGCGCAGCGTCAACCCCGCCTTGCCGCCCGAGTTCGAAGGCATCGTCGGCAAGGCGATGGAGAAGGACCGCGACCTGCGCTACAAGACCGCGAGCGAGATGCGGGGCGACCTGCAGCAACTGAAAAAGGAGACCGAGTCGGGATTGTCGCGCACCGCGGCGCGAGACATTCTGCCCCGAATCGCGAGCACGACCTTTCAAGGATCGAGCACCAGGCAGACGTATCTCTTGCTGGGCATGGCAGCCTTGCTCATCACCGTGCTGGCGGCGGTAGGGGCGTGGTGGCTCAAGCATCGCCGCATGGGGCCGGCGGCGGGCAAAGATACCATCGCCGTGCTGCCCCTCGAGAACTTCACCGGCGATTCCAATCTCGATTACCTCAGGTACGCTCTGGCCGACGAAGTGGCGAAGGCTTTGACCTATACGCGAACGCTGGACGTGCGCCCGACCGCCAACACCCGCAAATATTCCGCCGTGGATGTGGATCCACAGCAGGCGGGACGTGATCTGCACGTGGCCAGTGTGGTCACGGGGCATTTTCTGAAACAAGGTACGCTGTTGCTGGTCGCGCTGGAAGCGATCAACGTCGGCAGCAACAGCCTGGTGTGGCAAAGCACCATCCAGGTACCCGGGCAGGATCTGCTGGCGCTGCAGGATGAACTGGGCAAGAACATCCGCCAAGGTCTGCTGCCCAGCCTGGGCACGGGGCAGGTGCAGGATACGAGCACCAAGCCCAAGAATTCCGAGGCGTACGACCTGTACTTGCGCAGCGTTCCCGTGCCCCACGACGCAAAGCCCAATAAGCAAGCGATCGCCATGCTGGAGCGGTCGGTGGGTCTGGATTCCTCCTACGCGCCCGCCTGGGAAGCGCTGGGCATGCGCTACTACTACGATTCGCATTACGGCGACGGAGGCGATGAAAGCTTCAAGCGTTCCAATGCGTCGTATGAGCGGGCTTTGGCTCTGGACCCGAATTTGGTACTCGCCACCGGGCAACTGACCACCAACCGGGTGGAGCGGGGAGAACTGACCAAAGCCTATGAAGAGGCGACTTCCCTGGTGCGGCGCCGTCCCAAGATGTCGCAGGCGCACTTCACCATGGGCTACGTGTACCGCTACGCAGGCATGATGGAAGACTCCCAGAAGGAGTGCGACGCGGCTCTGAAACTCGACCCCGGAAATTACTCGCTGCGCTCCTGCGCGTTTGCCTTTCTCTACATGGGGAAGACGGAGCGGGCCCGGGACTACGTTCAGTTGGACGCCGGGACGGAGTGGGCCAACTACGTGATGCCTTCGATCCTGCTGCGGGAGGGAAAAAAGCCCGAGGCCCGGGAGGCGGTGAAGCAGATGTCGGCACAACCCTTCTATCACCGTGATCTGCTGGAGGCGGGCCTGGGCATGCGGCCGCCGGCAGACCTCGACAAAATCGCCCAGCAGGCTGCGGCCATCGCCGCGGAAGACGACCCCGAGTCAGCCTATTACGAGGGGTCGCTGCTGGCCCTCTTCGGCAGGAATGACGCGGCCATGCACATGCTCAAGCTGGCGGTGGAAGAGAACTATTGCGCGTACTCCGCCTTGCTGACTGATCCCGCCTTGGTGAACCTGCGGGGCACGAAAGAGTTCGATAACCTGCTGAACCAGGCCAAGTATTGCCAGCAACAACTGCTTGAGTCTTCCGGCACCTCAGGGAAATAGAGCACCACGGACAAGCCTCCTCACCCTGTCGAATATAATCCAGAGTTGAGTTGTTGAGGACTGTCCAGGAAAAATCTTGCGTCCCCCGCACGAAGAAGCCCATCCGCATACCATGAAGTCCCCGAATCCTCGGAGGTCCTTTTCCCGTTGGCTCCTGCTTTTGCCGATTGTGCTGGGGCTGCTTCTAGCGGCCGCAGTCCTGATCCCTTTACCCGGGAAAAGAGCCGCGGTTCCGGACGTTCTGCCGCCAGACACGGGAACGACGGGCCTGCGACTGATGTTGCGGCGGTTGGGCACCACGGCCCGACTCATGCAGACGGTGGCGCATCCCGACGACGAAGACGGAGGCATGCTGACGCTCGAGTCGCGCGGCCAAGGCGACACGGTTCTCCTGCTGACCCTGAACCGGGGCGAAGGAGGTCAGAACAAGCTGGGCAGCAACCTGTTTGATGTATTGGGAGTGCTGCGCACGCTCGAGCTGTTGGCCTCGGACCGCTATTACGGGGTGGAGCAGCGGTTCACGCGGGTGGCGGACTTCGGGTACTCCAAGACGGCAGAGGAGACGTTTGCCAAGTGGGGCGGGCATGACGTTCCGCTCGGCGATATGGTGCGGGTGATCCGTACCTTCCGTCCGGATGTTCTGGTGGCCCGCTTCTCCGGGACGAACCGGGACGGCCACGGTCATCACCAGGCTTCGGCGATCCTGACCCAGGAGGCATTTCGCGCGGCGGCAGATCCGGCGCGGTTTCCAGAGCAGATCCGGGAAGGACTGGCACCCTGGCAGGCGCGAAAGCTCTACGTCGGCAATGTATGCGGGTTTGGCGTCCAGACGTGTCCCGATGCCACGGTCAAGCTGAACACAGGAACCGTGGATCCGCTTCTGGGCATGTCATACGTGCAGTTTTCCATGGAGGGACTGCGGCACCAGTTATCGCAGGGCGCGGGGGCGTGGAGTGTAGCATCGGGGGACCGGTTCACCTTTTACAAGCAGGTGGATTCCGTGCTGCCGAAGACGGCAGCGGAAGGCGGACACGAGAAGGATTTCTTCGACGGCATCGATACCAGTTTGCCGGGGCTGGCCTCGCGACTGGGCATGGAGGAAGGACGGGTTCCGTGGCTCCGGCCGGAACTGGTCAAGCTGCAAGGGTTGGTAGAAGAGGCGACGAAGGATGCCGAGGCCAATCCCGGCGAGGCCGCAGGGCCGCTTCTCAAAGCGCTCGCCTTAGTCAAGGAACAGGAGCAGAAGGCGGTTGCCGGTCTTTCCGCCCCGGCCGCAGCGGATCTGTGGGTAAACCTCGATACCAAGCGGGAGCAGTTTCAGCAGGCGGCGAACCTCGCCCTTGGCCTGACCTTGACGGTTGCGGTGGACGCGCCCATGGGGGCCTCGCCGGAAGCTGCCTTCATGGCGGTCCCTGGACAGGCCTTTCGAGTAACCGTGCGTTTGCGGAACGGGAGCGGCCAGAGCCTTACCCTTCGCAACATGGCGCTGGATTTTCCCCCGGGATGGAGAGCGGCAGCCACCTCCAGCCGGGTACAGGCTTTGCCCCCCGGGGAGCAGGCCACGGAGACCTTCCGGGTGACAGTGCCGGAGAATGCCGAGTATACACGCCCGTACTGGCACCGTACCGATCCGGAAAAAGAGAGCGTCAACACCATTGACGATGCGCGCTACGTGACGCTTCCTTTCCCTCCCCCGCCGCTGGCGGCACACGTGGATTATGCCGTCAAGGGGCTGACGGGATCGGTGCGCGCCGTGGCCACGGCTAGCTTCAAGAATTCCCAGGGCCAGGCAGAAAACCGCGCTGTGGCGGTAGGCCCCGCGTTTTCCGTGGCTCTGGAACCTTCTACCCAGGTTATTCCCGTAGGACCGGACGGGCCACGGTCGATTCACGTTGCCGTCGAGAGTTCCCTTCCCGCAGCTGAGGGGGCGAGCCTCAAGGCGGAGGCGCCACCGGGATGGCGTGCGGAACCAGCTTCCGAAAAGGTGAGAGAGGAGACGAAGCAATACCAGTTCAAGGTGTATCCGCGAGCACAGAGTGAGGGGCGCTCCCAGGTAAAAGCCAGGCTGGACTACCAGGACCGGAAATACTCCGAAGGCTATACCGTGGTGACGCGGGACGATCTGGACACTTTCTATTACTACCAGCCGGCAGTGCAGCGGGTAAGCGTGGTGGAGGTAAAGCTGCCGCCCGATTTGAGAGTGGGGTATGTCATGGGAGCGGGCGACGACATTCCGACGGTGCTCGAGCAGACGGGAATAGATGTGACTCTGATTCCGCCGGAGAAGTTGGCGACCGAGGATCTGGGCAAGTACGGGACGATTGTCGTTGGAATCCGAGCCTATGACACGCAGAAAGACGTGGTGGCGAATAACCGGCGATTGCTGGACTTCGTCTCCGCGGGCGGAACCCTGGTGGTGCAGTATCAGACCAGCCCCGGAGATTTCAACACCGGTCACTTCACACCCTATCCGGCGGAACTGGGGCGAGCGCGAGTTTCGGTGGAGGAGGCGCCGGTGGGAATCCTGGCGCCCGAGGATCGCGTCTTCCACTTCCCCAACCGGATTACCGCACGCGACTTTGAGGGATGGGTGCAGGAGCGCGGTCTGTATTTCATGAGCAAGTGGGATGACAAGTACATGCCCCTGCTGACGTCCGAGGACCCGGGCGAAGCTCCCCAAGAGGGCGGCTTGCTGCGCGCAGCATACGGAAAGGGGACCTACATCTATACCGGGTACGCATTTTTCCGGCAACTGCCGGCCGGGGTGCCGGGGGCGGTTCGGCTGTTTGTGAATCTGCTGAGCGCGAAGAGCGGGAGTCCGCAGTCGGCAGTCAGCTCCCGAACCGCGGAGTGAAAACCGAGGAGCGACTTGCCCGACACCTGAGGGCGCGGAGCGTGGCACTTCGCGCTTCCACCCGGCTTCTGCCGATTTCCCGGTTTAGCGGTCACATTCAGCGTTAACCGTTAGGGATGCGTCTCGAGCGCCGGGCGGATGGAATGCTGAGTGCTATTCTGATCCCCCAGTCTTCACCATCCATGGCAACTTCTGCCCAGAGCGAGACCAGCCCGTCTCCGCTGATTCGCGGGATGGGGTTGTGGAGCGCCGTTTCTCTGAACATGATCGACATGATCGGGGTGGGGCCGTTCATCACCATGCCGCTGATCGTGAGCGCGATGGGCGGGCCGCAGGCCATGCTGGTATGGGTGCTGGGCGCCGGGTTCGCGATGTGCGACGGGCTGGTGTGGGCGGAGCTGGGCGCGGCGTTGCCGGCATCGGGCGGTTCGTACCTTTTCCTGAAAGAGATCTACGGGCCAAAGGGGCTGGGAAGGCTGATTTCGTTCCTGTTCATCTGGCAGCTGTCGTTCAGTGCACCCATGTCGATTGCGTCGGGCTGTCTGGGGCTCGCGGGGTATGCAGCATTCTTCTGGCCGGGACTCGAGCACACGTACTGGTCGCGCACGGCCAGCGTGCAACTGCCGTTGCTGGGTTCGTTACAGATCGCGTGGCTGATCACGGCGGGAACCGGGGTGGCCATCGGGTTGTGCGGGCTGGTGGTATTTCTTCTCTACCGGCGGATCACCGCGATCGGCCGACTATCGAAGGTCCTCTGGGTGGTCGTGATGGGCACGATTGCATGGATCATTTTTGCAGGATTAACGCATTTTCATGCAGCTTCCGCCTTTGACTTTCCACCCGGGGCGTTCCGGCTCTCGCACGAGTTCTTCCACGGCCTGAGCAGCGCGATGCTGTTCGCCACCTATGATTATTGGGGATATTACAACGTTTGTTTCCTGGGAGACGAGGTGAGAGACCCGGGCCGCAACATTCCACGGGCGTTACTGCTATCGATTCTGATCGTCGCTGGTCTATACATAATGATGAATGTCAGCATCCTGGGCGTGGTGCCCTGGCGGGAGATGGTGGCGGCCAGCCGTGCCAACAGCGGGTTGTACGTAGTGTCGGTCTTCATGGAAAGAATCTATGGGCCGTGGGCGGCAAAGCTCGCCACCGGGCTGGTGATGTGGGCCGCGTTCGGTTCGGTGTTCTCGCTGATGCTGGGATACTCGCGGGTGCCCTATGCGGCGGCGCTGGACGGGAATTACTTCCGGGTATTTGCCCAGGTCCACCCGCAAGACCGCTTTCCCTGGGTGTCGCTGGTTTGCCTGGGAGCGGTAGCGGCAGCATTCTGTTTTCTGCGGCTGGCAGATGTGATTGCGGCCCTGGTGGTCATCCGCATCATGCTGCAGTTCTTTGTGCAAGCGATTGGAGTGATAGTGTTACGCGTGCGCCGTCCGGATTTGCCGCGCCCTTTCCGGATGTGGCTGTATCCTGTACCAGCCCTGCTTGCCGCGGCGGGGTTCGGATACATCCTGTGGTTCCGTCCGAACGCCGGCCGGGAGATCCGCTACGCCATCGTGCTTCTGCTCTGCGGATTGGCGATTTACATGGCGCGGGCGTGGCGGAATTCGGAGTGGCCGTTCCAGGTGGGCGTGGGTTAGGAGAGGCAAACCTCTAGCCATAGCGGCGTAGGGATCAACCACATACGAACGGCGGGGTACAAACGAAGTTCGACGACCGGAAAAAGGTAGATGGCAGAAATGATCAAGGCGCCGCTGGCATCTCCCGCCCCTGCGGAGGGCCTTGGCGTTTCGGCCTGGGCTCCTTTGCAAGAGCCGGTGTTCCGCTCCCTGTGGATCGCAGCTGTCATCTCCTACATCGGAACCTGGATGCAGGCGGTGGGCGCGGGCTGGATGATGACCATGCTGACCACCTCCCCGCTCATGGTAGGACTGGTCCAGGCGGCGGGTGCACTGCCGGTGTTCCTTGTCATTCTGCCCGCTGGGGCGCTGGCCGACATGGTGGACCGGCGGAGACTCCTGCTGGCGACGCAAGGCTGGATGGTGCTGGCGGCCGGGGCGCTGGGCGGGCTGACGCTGCTGCACCTGGTCACGCCCTGGATTCTGCTGGGCTTTACCTTTCTGCTGGGGCTGGGTGCGGTGATGAACGATCCCGCCTGGCAGGCGATTACGCCCGAACTGGTCCCGGCGGAGAAGCACGCGGCCGCGGTCGCGATGAACTCGGCGGGGTTCAACGTGGCGCGCGCGGTGGGCCCGGCGCTGGGCGGAGTCGTGATTGCGGCGGCCGGATCGGGCTCGGCGTTCTTGCTCAATGCGATTTCGTTCTTTGGCGTCATCCTGGTGCTGTACCGCTGGAAGCGCCCCCCGCCGGAGCAGACGGTATCGGAGCCGCTGTGGGAGGCGGTAAAGACCGGGGTGCGGTATGTGCGCTCCTCGGCGGTAGTGCGGTCGGTGTTGATCCGGACGGGTGCATTCAGCGTGGCGGCCATCTCGGTATTTGCCTTGTTGCCCATCCTGGCGCAGCCTTACGGGGCGCGAGGATACGGGCTGCTGCTGGGCTGCTTCGGGCTGGGCGCCATGGCCGGGGCCACGGTGCTGCCGCGCTTGCGACGCAATCTCTCGGTGGACGGACTGGTGGCAACGGCCATCGTGGTGTTCGCGGCGATGGCGTTCGCAGCTGGTCGGGTGCACGGATTCGGGGCGATGTGCCTGGTACTCGGGATCGCGGGCGCAGCCTGGATCGGGATCCTGGCCTGCCTGAACACGGCCGCCCAGACGATGTCGCCCTCCTGGCTGCGGGCCCGGTCGCTGTCCATGTATCTGCTGGTTCTACAGGGCGGAATGGCCGCCGGGAGTACACTCTGGGGAGCACTGGCCTCGCGGCTGGGGTTGCCGAACACGCTGGCCTGCTCGGCCCTGGCTCTGCTTCTGGGTCTGGTTACGATCCGGAAGCATCGGCTGTCGGCACGCTACCTGGAGATGGCGCCGTCGGTAGTGCGGGACTGAGATCCCGCGGAGATGACGAGAACTGCTTTGAGTCCCGGATAGGACTGGATTTGTCAGCCCTGCCAGGATTTGGGAACAGGGTATGCGGCGGGCTAGGATGCTCGCCGGACCGCAAGTGTCGCCGGCGTTACCAAGGAGCAAGGTTCATGAGACGAATGTTTCTCTTTGTGCCAGTGGTGGTCACAGGACTGGGAGTGTTCGCGTCGGGGCAAGCGATGCAGGCCATGCCCAAGCCAGAGGAACGGCGCACGCTGACGCAAGTGATGGATCGAGCGTTGACCAATGTGGAGAAGGAGTTCACCTCTGCCGCCGAGGCGATGCCGGAGGACAAATACGGGTACGCTCCCACCGACGGTGAGTTCAAGGGCGTGCGCACTTTTGCGGCGCAAGTGAAGCACGTAGCTGCCTCCAATTATGAATTCGGCGCAGTCATTCTGCAGCAGAAGCCGCCGCTGGATGTCGGAGGGGAAGAGGGACCCGCATCGATCAAAACGAAGGCGGAGATTCTTCAGTTCCTGAAAGATTCGTTTGCCTACATGCACAAGGCGATTGCCACCATGAATGAACAGAATGCCACCGAGTCGCTCAAGAGCCCGTGGGGCCAGAACACGGTGACCCGGCTGGGAATCACCACCCTGACGGTGGCACACTGCTTCGATCACTACGGGCAGATGGTGGTCTATCTGCGCCACAACGGGATCATTCCGCCGGCGAGTCGAGGCTAGGCCGCCGTACTCGGAGTTCGCGGAGAGCGTCTGGCACGCCCGTGCCATTTACGATCGCGCGGCGCGGACACTAGTCTTGAGCCTCCCCCCGATCGAAAGATCAGAATTCACAGCACGGAGCGCATGTCGCTGTCTTCAGTGCACACGAGGAGTCTATGAAGTCGACGAAGACAGGTGCAGATCTGGTGGAAGAGGCACGAAGGCGGGAAGTAGAACACGAAATTCTGAGCTATTTTCTGGCGGTTGAGTCGTATCCCGCACGGGTCGCGCGAGAGCCACAGGTAAGCTTTGAGACCCACTGTTGGACGGTGTACACGGAACTGGAGAGCGGCCGGGCGAACTAGGGAGTGCCGACGGCACGGCTAAGGTTGCGGGATCCGGCGTGGGGCTGCGCCCCTGTCTGCGATCGCCGTGAGCACGAGTTCCGCGGGAAGTTGCTTCTGCTGGAGATGCGCCGCCACCTGGGCGGCGATTTTTTTGGCGGGCGGCGTCGAATCCAGAAAAATAAGGACGGAGGGACCGGCGCCGCTCAGCGCCACGCCCAGGATTCCCGGCTGACCGGCGAGTTCATGGAGCGCGGGCAGCAGCGGGCAGAGGGAAGCGCGGTAAGGCTGGTGGATGCGGTCGTCGAGCGCGGCCGCCAGCAGATCCTGCCTACCTTGAATCAAGGCCGCCAGCAGCAGCATGGAGTTCTGAATGTTCACGACGGCGTCGGCCCGCGAGTAGCTGGCCGGTAGAACGCGGCGCGCTTCCTCGGTGGCAAGACGATGGGGCGGGATCGCGACCGCCAGCGGCCACTTCCCTTTGGGTCGGATACGAGCCGCTTGGACTTCCGCTTGTCCGGAGAGGCGGGCCACGGCCAGGCCTCCCAGCCAGCAGGCCGCGGCGTTGTCGGGGTGATGCTCGCGGCGGGAGGCTTCTCCGATGATGCGCGCTTCGCTCCAGCGCAGCCGTCCGAAGTGGACGGCCAAGGCGATACCGGCAAGACGCGCGGCGGCCGAGGAACCGCAGCCCTTGCCGATGGGGATCTGGTTGCGGATCTTCAGGGCCAACGGCGTCTCTGCTTGGCCGGCAGCGGCGAGAACTTCGCGGTAGGTGGTCAGGATAAGGTGGTTTTCCAGTTGGCCGCAGATTTCCCGGTCGCGGCCCTGGGCCACGATCGAGTAGGCAGTGGCGGGACGGGCAGAAACCTTCAGGTAAAGCTCGAAGGCGAGCGCGGCGGCGTCGAAGGCCGGGCCCAGGTTGGCCGAGGTGGCGGGAAGAGTAAGGTGGAGTGGCGCGGGATCCTTGGACATGTTTTATCCGAGCTGACAAGAGTGAACATCAGGCACGCGAATTACCTGCTATTGCCCGCGAATCTCACTGGCACAGTTCAATCAGTGACTTGCGCGGGCAGTAGCATTTTGGACTCTGCTCGGATTCTCCGCAATTCCCCGCTTTTCTACCGACATTGGCACTGGATTGGCACCGAAGAGAAGGCGAAGGACGTGGGGGGCGGCTCCCCTGGCGCATGCTAGTCCCTTCCATGGGGCTGTTTTGAGGGTGCCTGGACTGGCGCACTCAATGCCTTTTTCAGTTCTGGACCGGCGGTGAGCATCTGTTTTGTGAACTGGTCGTACATGTATTCCCATTCTTCCATCTGCTTCCGCACAAGGGCGCTAAGTTTCTTCTTTTTCTTTGGCAGTGTAACGTTCGAAGGTTTGACAACGATGCTTTCGTGCACGAGTGCTTTCAGAAGAGTCGCGTCTACCAATTTCATCTGCTGAGTCAGACGGTGCATGTGGAGACCCCTCTCTTTGCGCAGCTTTTTGTTGTCCGGGGATAGTCCCATCACCAGTCCGCTGAACCGTCTACTGTGCTCCAAAGCCATGAGCTCAAGTTTGTCGCCCTGAATTGCCAACTCACGCCGGTATTCGTTTTCGGGTCTAATGGTGTTCGCGAGGCGGCACGCTACCCAGGCTTTGCAGATGAAATAGAGGGGGTCTCTGGCCATGCGACTAGCTTACCAGTAGACAGGCAGCCCGGTAGGTCGACCGATACCCCGACCCCTGGTACTCCCCTCGCTACAGCGGGCTCCCCCTCAGGCCGCACATCACAGACAACGCAAACGTTGGCGCGTGATATTTCCGTGAGTGGCTCGGCAAGTGCACAGAGAGGGCGGGAAGGTGGCTCATGAAATTAAACACCCTCGCCCGCACACCAGTGTCACCGTAGGGTCTTAGCGCGCCGCTGCCAAGTGAACTCGCCGATGAGGTACACGGCGGGTACACGCCGTGCTAAATTACGCGCATCAGCAGGGAGGGCGCAAACTGTATGGCGTGGAACCGTAGGCAGTTCCTGTCATTACTAGCGCTAGGGATTCCCGCAGGAGTGGGTGCGCTATGGGCGGCCCGCTCAGGCTATTTTGCGTCGGCGCTCCGCCTAACCAAACCGAAGGTTTCCGACTCGCGCCTAATTAAGGTCTTAGTCGGAGGCAGCAGCAGGCTTCATGCAGAATTGCTGGCGTTGAAGCTCGACCAGTCCTTGCACGCCGTCGGCGCTACCGCCGGTTCTCGCGAGTTCTTTGAACTCGCCGTACGCCACCCTCCAGACATCGCGGTGCTGTTCGATGATGACATGCATCTTGGACTTTCCGCTCTGAAAGAGTTTCGTGCTGCCTATCCCCAGATACCGGTGATCATTGTTTGGTCGGGATCGCCTATGCCTATTAGCCCTAAGACGTTACCCTGGGGAGCGCGTGAGGTTTTAGGCATTCACGAATCCCTCGGAGATCTCATTGAGTGTATCCACGCTATTCATGAGGGATGTCCACTTACCCGACACGAGCGGAAAATATTACCGCTCTTGTGCCAAGGCCTGACACACTCCCAAATCAGTATGCGACTCGGGCTGGCTGAACATGCCGTGAGGGCATACACCTTCCGCATCTTCGATAAGCTCGGCGTTTCAAGCCGATTGGAGCTTGTGTGCCTGCTCGGCTCCAATCCCAAATATCAGAGGCTCCTGAACCCGCAGACTACCTGACCTGGATTTACGTCAATGGTTATCCCTGATTACGTCGACCCCATAATCGGCTATCGCCGCTGGCTATGGAATGGGTCCAGGCTTCTGTCACTCAATGGTCAACCTTGGAACCCGGGTTGTCCGCTGACGGCCCGGTGCAATGCCTTAGCCGCCCGGTGCAATGCCTTAGCCACGGGAGGCCACCAAGCTCCGCAAATTCATTGCACTTGCGGTATCTATGCACTCAAAGCTCCTCTTCCAGCCAGGGACACCGGATGGCCTAGCGGCCATGGGCCTAGCGGCGAAGTGTACCTATGGGGGACCGTCGTAGAGCACAGCGATGGATGGCGTGCCCAGTACGCTTATCCAAAGACGCTTGTAGTCACGTCAACTTGTGACCCCCTGGGGCTCGACGGCGGCCGCGGATCCCTCAGCGCCGAGGAAGTGCAATCCCGTCTCGAGGGCCTGACAAAATACCGCGCCGACATTGTATCGGCCAATGGCATTCCTGTTTGGACCACCCGCTCAGGTTACAATCCGGCCGGGATCAAAAGGCTGCGCAAAATTACTCCCTGCCTGCTTAACCCCCGCGAGCTTGAATTATTGCCGCTCTTCTGCCAAGGCCTGACCAACCGCGAAATCTGCATGCGCCTCGGGCTGAGTGAATTTTCCGTGAAGAGCTACCTGTTCCGCATCTTCGATAAGCTCGGCGTTTCAACTCGACTCGAGCTTGCGTACCTGGTCATGTCGAGTCCCACATATCAGGGGCTCATCAAACCGCAGACTATTTCCTGACGATCCCAGCCGGTAAAACCGTCCACCATTACGCCAACCGCGCCGGTTCTAACGCTCCTGGACGTGAGCCCTCTGGCTCATTCTGGCTCGATCCGGTTCTCATTGTGCACCTACTGTGCACTGCCTTATTTTTGGCGTTTGCTATCAACAAGCTACAGTGAACGATGCCCGGGACTGGCATTGCTCAACCAAATTCAACCCAAAAAGCGCTAGGCACCCGAGGATTTATTGGCCACTCGAAAAATCATGATAGGGTGTTGCGCCAGACATGTCTCCCAGGCCTGGAGGGTGATGCAAATGAGAACTATCTGGCTGGTTGTTCTAGTGTCACTGCTGAGCGGGATGATTGGATTCGGCTTCGGACAGAGCTCGGAGCCCTACGAGACGGTGATGGCTGGTGACGTAGCGCTGGGCTATCTGGTGCCGCTGCCGCCGCCAAACTCCGGGCCGGTCTTGGTGCTCGACAAGGCGCTCGCCAATGCGATTGCTGGACAGTGCAAAGTCCAAGGCGAGAGGATCGTGTGCGCTGACCACGTGAATGAGATCGAATATCTTAAGAACCTGAAAGATACACTGCCGTTGTGCAGCGAGACAAAGCGCGATCCCAGGCTAGCATGTACTTCTATGGGGCCTGTCGAGTGAGGATTTAAAGGGATAAACAACTGGGCCGTTAAAGAAATCCCCATGACTGCGACGGCGGCTGAGCCATCACGTCGCCCGCAGTGATCTCCCCTAGCGGCTTTGAGTGAAAGTACTCTCGAATGTGTTTAGCCAGACTACCCTGGGTGATTTGAGTGCTGGCCTTCCAATGGTCCCTCGTGTACTGCGCCCACTCGTTCTCCATGTACGAAGCGAACGTGCGCGGTGGCTTAGGTGCTTCCCCATTGACCGGACGTAGCACCTCGGTCAATTGCCGCTGGGCCTCGATGAAGTCGCCTTTCACAGTACGCACAGGGCGGAAGACTTGGATCGCTATCGCTTTGATAGCTCCGAAGTACCGCCTTTACAAATTGCTTTTTCTTCTCGGCGCTGAAGCAGGGACTCAGAAAGTTGCTCGTGAAAAGAACGCTCAAGTACGAACCTGCTTCGAGGTCACTCGATTTGATCTCTTCTGGCCTGTCCTTTCCTGCAAAGGCCTTTCAGGCGCATCTGGCGGCGAAGGGGCTAGGCCCCCGCACCCGTCGTTTACTGCATGCCATCCTGGTAACCATGTTCGCGTTGGCAGCAGAGGACTAGGGCAAGGTGACTACGCCCAAGACAAAGAAGAGTGTACGTGATCGCAGGATGTGCCCGGAGCTGTATCAGGCGTTGCTGCATCACAGAGCAATGGCGGTTTTTACTGAGCCAACCGATTATGTCTTCGCATCGAGCACTGGCAACCCGCTTAGGCCCGACCTGCTGCTGAGAGTTCTGAAGGATGTGCTGCGGAACCGGCTGAATATCCACCTCGGTCCTCGGCAGGATGGGCTGCATCTGCTGCGGCACTCCAGTGGAAGCTGGATCTACCAGGAGGAGGGTCCGAAGGAGACACAGGTCGCGTTGGGACATGCCAATATCACGGTCACGCTGGGCACCTACGTCCACTTGGCCGAGGGCTCAGAGGCACGAACGACAGATGACGTGTTCACCCGGCCAGCGCTCCCAGCAGCCGTGGCACCGGAACATGCCAACTGACGCTTTGGCACCAACTTTGGCACTAAACGATGCAAGTGCTTTGGAATGTAAATGATTGTTAAGAGTGAACATCTTAAACCCCAGACCACGCCGTGGCATCCGTGGCGCGGAGGCCGGCGCTACACCAGCGAATCAGCTTGCTCGAAGCGCTTGAGGGTTTCGACTACGGCCTCGACGTTGGCGTCGAGGATCAGCGGGGCGTGCTGCAGGTTCCTCAGGGCGGCGGATTCCCTCTCGTGTTGCGTGCCGGTGAAGAGATCGCCGCGGTGGAACTGGAGCGTGAACTCGGGATCTTTCAGGACGTGTCCGGTGAGAACCAGCACCACCTTGTCTTTGCGCAGGACGAAGCCCTGCTTCACCAGCTTTTTTAGTCCTGCCAAGGTGACGGCGGATGCGGGCTCGCAGCCCACGCCATCGGCGCCAATTTCCTGCTTGGCCTGCGCGATCTCCACTTCGCCGACCTGCTCGACGGCACCTTCGGTCGCGTGAATCACCCGGAATGCCTTCTTCCAGGAAGCCGGATTGCCGATGCGAATGGCGGTAGCCCGGGTCTCGGCCTGCATCGGGATCAATGTCTTGCCGGCATGCTCGCGCAGGGCACGGACAAACGGGTTCGCACCCTCGGCTTGGATCACGGAAAGCCTGGGGAGATGTGCGATCAGGCCGAGCTCTTTCATCTCGAGCAACGCCTTGCCCAGCGCCGAGGAGTTGCCCAGATTTCCGCCGGGGACGATCAGGTGATCCGGAGGTTCCCAGTTGAGTTGTTCCAGGAGCTCGACGGCGGCGGTTTTCTGGCCTTCCAGGCGGTAGGGATTGACTGAGTTCAACAGGTAAACCGGCATACGGCAGACGACTTGGTTGAGCACCCGCACACAGCCGTCGAAGTCAGTGCGGAGTTGGCAGGTGACGGCTCCGTAGTCGAGCGCCTGGGAGAGCTTGCCCCAGGAGATTTTGCCTTCCGGTATGAGGACGAGGCTGCGCATCCGGCCACGGGCAGCATAGGCCGCCATGGAGGCCGAGGTGTTACCCGTCGAGGCGCAGGCGACCCAGCGGAAACCCTCCTGGCGGGCGAACGAGGCAGCGGTCGTCATGCCGGTGTCCTTGAAGGAGGAAGTCGGGTTCATGCCCTGATGCTTGGCCTGGAGAAAATCCACACCGGCGATCCGGGCGCAGCCCGGCATTTCGTAGAGCGGGGTGTTGCCTTCGCGCAGCGTGATGGGGGTTTGCCCTTCCGCGAGCGGTGGCAGGAGTTCACGGAAGCGCCAGACTCCGCTCGTATCCTCGGGGCGTTCGGATGTGCGGCGCTCGAGCCAGGTGGCCTTCAGCGCGGCGGGGCTCAGGGCCCGGCGCCCGGCCGGAGTTTGCCATGCGGGAAAGAAAACCTCGAAGAGGTCTCCACAGTGCGGACAGCGGAAGTCGAGGGCAGCCTGGTCGGCAAGCGCGCCACAGCCTATGCAGCGCAGGCGGGCGGGAGCGGGTGTTTTTACGAGCGCCCGATCGGTCATCATCGTGAACCGGAGTTCTCAGCATAACGGAACCGGGAAGGTTTGGGCGAGATTAAGCCCGAGTGATTGCGCGAGTCCCGCGGCAGGTTGGCTCGATGCCCCGGAAGCATGGTTGTGGGCGGCATCCGGGCACGGCATCCCGAGTAGCGGCTAGCGCCGCTTCGTTTCCCCGGTACCTGGGGCCTTAGCGCTTCCGCAGGTACTGGTCGGTCTTGTTGATCCAGTCGGCGCGGGGCGGGTGGAAGACATCAAGGTCCACCGTGTCTTCGAGTGCCTCGGCTTTGTGGGGCATATTGCGTGGGATGGCCAGGGTCTCGCCGGACCGCACTACGATCTCTCGGCCATCGACCCAGAACTTCAGCGCGCCTTCCAGAATGTAAGTCAGCTGCTCGTTGGGGTGGCTGTGCTCGGGAACGACGCAGCCTTTCTTGAGCAGCACCCGGGCAACCATGATGTCCTGGCCCACGACAAGCTGACGTTGGAGGAGAGGATTCAGCTCTTCCAGCTCCACCTTGTTCCAGGGGACGTATTTCAGTTCGGCCGGGGCGCGGCGGGCGACGGTGGCCGGCAACTTGACACCCCGCGCCTGGGCGCGTTTCGCGTCCCCTGTTTTGGGTCTCGGCTTGGGCATAGGTCACCCTCGATGGTAAAGTCTACAACTCCGCTTGGGCAAAGAGTGGAGAGATTGCCGGCAGCTTGTCTGCCGGCTTACATGCCGGAAAAGAAAACGGTAAATCCCCGGCTTGAGGACGTGCACGATGCGCTGGAGCGATGGGGTGAAGCTGCGCCTGCTGCCGGAAAGCAGCGATCTGGCCCTTCTGTTGATGCGACTTGGATTTGGCCTCAGCCTTTTTCTCAAGCACGGACTGGAGAAGCTGACGGGCTATTCGCAAATGGCCACTCATTTTCCCAATCCGCTGGGGATTGGCATGCACGCTAGTCTGGCCTACGCGTTGCTTTCCGATGGAATCTGTTCCGTCCTGGTGATGCTCGGTTGTGCGACGCGCCTGGCCGCGTTGGTCATTGGGATCAATCTTGCGGTGGTATTTTTCTTCGTGCACCACGCCGCATTTTTTCGAGACGGTCACGGAGAGCTGGTAGTCCTCTACCTTACTGGATTTGTGGCGATCCTGCTGGCCGGAGCGGGACGCTACAGCATAGACAACCGGCTGGGTTGATGGATGGCCCCAAGCGCCTGGCGATGGCGCGGTTTTTCTTGCCCGCCTCCGGGGCGGCAGGTAAGCTGATGTCAACCCTTCCCCGAGGAGAACCATGTCCGGGAACCCCCGCTACATCTGGATAGACGGCGCATTAAGACCGGCGGCCGAAGGAGTCGTCCCTTTCATCAATGCAGGCCTGCACTACGGCTATAGCGTATTCGAGGGCATGCGCTGCTACGCCACCGATCGCGGTCCGGCCATCTTCCGTCTCGAAGAGCACGTCGAACGCTTGTTGGATTCGGCGCACATCGTCGGCTTCCGGGGTCTGCCCCACACCAAGGCGCGGCTGAGGGAGGCGATTGAGCAGACGGTGGCGGCGAACGGATTTGCCGCCTGCTACATCCGGCCGCTGATTTACCTCGATGGCGCCATGAACCTGGTGGTGGATTCGGGCAAGCCACGCATGATGATCGCGGTCTGGGAGT